>Ga0207657_10004391_pt1 | contig 14923 bp, 16 predicted proteins | sample KBSC33metaG_FD_184316 | JGI IMG/M metagenome (GOLD analysis project Ga0207657, IMG submission 184316) | Corn rhizosphere microbial communities from Kellogg Biological Station, Michigan, USA - KBS C3-3 metaG (SPAdes) (version 2) | ecosystem: Host-associated > Plants > Roots > Rhizosphere > Soil ... | reverse complement strand
AATCTTCTGCTTTTGAGTTCAATAGAAAATATACAAGCGCAAATTCATCTTACACATTTTATAAAATCAATATTGAGAAAAAAGAATCGCTTGAAAAAATTTTTGAAGAAAATAATATAGAGGTAGTAATTCATCTCGCTGCGCAGGCCGGTGTTCGCTACAGCATCGAAAATCCTGATGCTTATATTCAAAGCAATATCGTTTCGTTTGCAAATATTCTTGAGTGCTGCAGGCATCATAACATTCGGCATCTTGTTTATGCAAGCAGTTCAAGTGTGTATGGGCTGAATGATGAGATCCCTTTTTCAACAGATCAAAATGTTGATCATCCTGTTTCGTTATATGCCGCAAGCAAAAAAAGCAACGAGTTGATGGCGCATGTGTATAGTCACTTGTTTCAATTACCCACAACAGGATTGCGATTTTTTACAGTGTATGGACCTTGGGGACGTCCTGACATGGCGCTTTTTCTTTTTACAAAAGCGATAGTTGAAAATAAGCCGATCATGGTTTTCAACAATGGAAATATGCAGCGTGATTTCACTTACATTGATGATATAGTTGAAGGCGTAGTGCGTGTGATGCATAAAATTCCAAAGGAGAATGATCAATGGAAAGCAAGCAATTCAAACGCTTCACAGTCGAGTGCGCCATATAAAATTTATAACATTGGCAACAGCAAACCAGTGCAGCTAATGCATTTTATTGAAGCCATTGAAAACGAGTTAGGCAAAAAAGCGATAAAAGAATTTTTGCCCATACAACCGGGTGATGTTCCCACAACGTTTGCTGATGTATCAGACCTTATTCGTGATACAGGTTATCAGTCTTCGACTTCCATTGAAGAAGGTATAAGAAAATTCATTCAATGGTATAAGGAATATTATAATGTTGGATAGATTTTTTATGTACTAAACTTTTGTGCAAATGGCATCACCTCTTGCGTCGCACACTTCAGCTTTTGAAATTATATCGACAAAAAACGACATTCCAACGACATCACATTTTCAATAAAATCTTGACCCATTATCTTTGCCTGCTTTCATAAAGCAGCATGAAATATAATTTACTTATGAAAAAAAATATTCTCATTACCGGTGGCGCAGGTTTTATCGGATCGCATGTTGTGCGATTGTTTGTAAACAAGTATTCCGGGTATAACATTATAAATCTCGATGCGCTTACTTACGCAGGTAATCTTGAAAACCTCGAAGACATTGAAGACAAACCAAATTATTTTTTTGAGAAAGCAAACATTCTTGACGCAGATGCGTTGAATGAAATTTTTTCAAGGCATAATATTACTGACATTATTCATCTTGCTGCAGAGTCGCATGTTGATCGTTCCATTCTTTCGCCGATGGATTTTATTTACACCAACATTATCGGAACCGTAAACTTGCTGAACACTGCAAAAGAATTCTGGAAAAAAGATTTATCTAATCATCGCTTTCATCATGTATCTACCGATGAAGTGTACGGAACATTAGGCGACACAGGTTTGTTTACAGAAGAAAGTTGTTATGCGCCCAATTCTCCTTACTCTGCAAGCAAAGCATCATCTGATTTTTTTGTAAGGGCTTACGCTGAAACATTTCATCTTTCTTATGTTATCACAAATTGTTCAAACAATTATGGTCCTAATCATTTTCCTGAAAAACTTATTCCTCTTTTTATAAACAATATCATCAACAAAAAACCTTTGCCTGTTTACGGTAAAGGAGAAAACACACGGGACTGGTTATATGTAATTGATCACGCAAGAGCAATTGATGTTGTTTTTCATAAAGGAAGGAACATGGAGAAATACAATGTCGGTGGTTTTAATGAATGGAAAAATATTGATGTTGTAAAACTTTTATGCAAACTGCTTGATGAGAAATTAGGAAGGTCTGAAGGTGAAAGTGAAAAACTTATTGCTTATGTTACTGACAGACCCGGTCATGATCTTCGTTACGCAATTGATGCGTCGAAGATCAACAAAGAATTAGGTTGGCAGCCCTCTGTAACTTTTGAAGAAGGATTAAGTGCAACAATTGATTGGTATCTCGCTAACCAGGAATGGCTGAAACATGTAACCAGTGGCGATTATCAGAAGTATTACGAGAAACAGTACGCAGAGAGATAATTTGAAAATTTGTCAGTTTGAAGATTTGAAAACGTGAATGTGAAAATGTGATAAATGTTAAAGTGTGAAAATTAATGAACGCGTTCCGGATAATTGTTGAACAAAGAACAAAAAGTACAAGAGTGCGACGCAAGAAAAGTAAAATAGTAGTAAACCAGTTTGGATCAAAATAAAAAATCTAAATTAAGCATGCGGGTTGAAGCAACACCTTTAAAAGACTGCTTTATAATTCACGACACATTTTTTGAAGATAGTCGCGGTTATTTTTTTGAAAGCTTTAATGAAAAACAATTTATTCAACTAACTGGCATCAACATACATTTTGTACAAGATAATCAATCATGTTCAACAAAAGGTGTGTTGCGTGGGTTACATTTTCAATGCGGTGAATTTGCTCAGGCAAAGCTTGTAAGAGTATTGCAGGGCGAAGTACTTGATGTTGCTGTGGACATAAGAAAAGATTCACCAACGTTCGGGAAACATTTTGCAATTGAACTGTCCGGCACTTCAAGAACACAATTATTTATTCCTCGCGGATTTGCACATGGATTTGTTGTATTGAGCAATACCGCAACTTTTTTTTATAAATGCGATAACTACTATAACAAACAATCAGAAGGCGGTATTATATATAACGATGATTCATTGCAAATTGATTGGCGATTGCCGGAAGAACAATTAAGTTTAAGCGATAAAGACAAAAACAATCCTTCACTGAAAAACATTTTACACACATTATAATGAAAGGAATTATTCTCGCAGGCGGCTCAGGCACACGTTTGTATCCAATTACAAAAGCGATAAGCAAACAAATAATGCCTATCTACGATAAGCCGATGATCTATTACCCGCTCTCGGTGCTGATGCTTGCCGGCATCCGTGAAATACTTATTATTACCACTCCTGAAGATGCGACACAATTCAAAAAATTATTAGGCGACGGGTGTGCTGTCGGATGTTCTTTTTCTTATGCTGTGCAGGAAAAACCGAACGGACTTGCACAAGCTTTTGTGATTGGAGAAAAATTTATCGGGAATGAGAAAGTTGCGCTGATACTTGGTGATAATATTTTTTACGGTTCAGGTTTCAGCAAACTCGTTCAGTCCTTTAATGATGTAGAAGGCGCAGCAATTTTTGCCTATGAAGTAAACGATCCTGAAAGATATGGTGTGGTTGAGTTTGATGAAAACTTTAAAGCGCTTTCCATTGAAGAAAAACCAAAGCAACCAAAATCAAATTATGCTGTTCCGGGTTTATATTTTTACGATAATAATGTAGTGGAGATTGCAAAAAATATTCCTCCGTCAGCACGGGGAGAATATGAAATTACTGATGTGAACAAAGTGTATCTGCAAAGAAAAAAATTGCAGGTAGGTGTGATGAATCGCGGGACTGCATGGCTTGACACAGGAACATTCGATTCACTGAATGATGCAAGTGAATTTGTCCGCGTAATTGAAAAGCGACAGGGTTACAAAATTGGTTGTATTGAAGAAGTTGCTTATCGCATGGGTTATATTGATCAACATCAATTGTTCAGACTTGCGGATTTACATAACAAAAGTGGCTACGGCGAATACCTCAGGAAGGTGAAATAAATTTTGAAAATTTTGGAATTGGGAAATTTTGAAATTGATTGATGCATTCTCGACGCAGTACGAGAGAGCGACGCAAGAAATGTTTAATAGCAGTACAAAAGCCTGGCACATAAAAAATAAAAAAGCAACCTTTTGAGGCTGCTTAATCAATAAGAGAAAGTTTTTCTATCAATAATCTCCCAAAGGAGTTGGAGGCAATTGCTCGAGTGCTTTTGCAAGCTGCTCATCATTTGGAGCCACTCCATGCCACTCGTGATGACCTTCCATATAATCAACTCCTTTTCCCATCACTGTCTTCATCAAAATGCAAACGGGCTGACCTTTGCCTGTTAATGATTTTGCCTTTGTAAGAGTTTCTACAACATCTTCCATTTCGTTTCCATTCATCTCAATCACCTTCCATCCAAACGCATTGAATTTTATATGAAGATCGCCGGTGTTCATTACCTTCACAGTAGGTCCATCAATTTGCTGACCATTCCAATCAACTGTTGAAATAAGATTGTCCATTTTGAAATGTGCGGCGCTCATAATTGCTTCCCAATTTTGTCCTTCATCAAGTTCGCCATCGCCATGCAAAGAATAAACAAGATGATCATCGCCATTTAATTTTTTTGCTTTCGCTGCGCCAATCGCAACACTCATACCTTGTCCTAAAGAGCCACTTGCTACTCTTATACCCGGTAAATGTTCTGCAGTTGCGGGATGACCTTGCAAACGGGAATTAATTTTTCGAAAAGTAGCAAGCTCTTTTACGTCAAAATATCCTGAACGTGCAAGCGTTGCATACCATACGGGAGAAATATGACCATTTGATAAGAAGAAAATATCTTCATTAATCCCATTCATGTGAAAGTTGGGATCGTGCTCCATTATTTTAAAATAGAGCGCTGTGAAAAATTCGGTGCATCCGAGTGAACCGCCGGGATGGCCGCTTTGAGCGCCATGTACCATTCTTACAATATCCCTGCGAATTTGAGCAGCTATTTCTTTTAGTTTACTGAGGTCTTCCATTGGTCTTTTTATTTTTTGCGTTTGCAAAACTAAGGGATAAAATTATTTCATCTTGTTAGTAATTTTTAATCACAATAAATCGTTAGTATTCGAAATTTATATCATACATTCGCCAAGATTTTTTCAATCCTATTCGCAATAATTTAATTGATTCTTAAAAACACACAGCATGGTTTTAGTTGCAGCCGGAATGTTTATAGCTTATGTTATCACCTTTTTCTTAATGCCATTTATCATTCGAATCGCAAGAGTTAATAAGCTGTTTGATCTTCCCGATGAAAGAAAAACGCACACTTATCCGGTGTCTTCCCTTGGAGGTGTAGGTATTGTTTCAGGACTTGCAATAAGCCTTTTATTGGTTTCGGATTTTAAATTGGAGGACGCCGAGTTTCAATATTACCTCGCAAGTTTTTTCATCATTTTCATTATTGGTGTCATTGATGACATATTTGTTTTAAGAGCCTGGAAAAAATTGTTCGGGCAACTTTTAGTAGCATCACTTTTAACTGTAAAAGCACATTTGCTTATTACAAACCTGCAGGGCTTCGGAGGCATCTTTGCAATAAATACTCCGATTTCTTACCTCCTCACCTTCTTTACAATTCTTTTGGTGATCAACTCTTTTAATTTAATTGATGGTGTTGATGGTCTTGCTGCATCACTTGGATTGGTTTCTTCTCTTTCTTTCGGTTTGTATTTTTATATAAACGGAAATATACCTTTTGCCATACTTGGCTTTGTTATGTCTGGTTCATTGCTTGCATTTTTAATGTTTAATTTTCCTCCTGCAAAAATTTTTATGGGAGATTCGGGATCAATGCTGATAGGATTGGTGAATGTAATACTATTGATAAAATTTATTGAAACGGCAAATACCTCACCCAATTATCCTGTGCCTTCTCCTATTGGTGTAGGGTTTGCAATTTTATTAATTCCCATGCTTGATGTGTTGCGTGTTTTCATCATTCGACTTACCAAAGGAGTATCACCGTTTGCGCCGGACAGGAATCACCTGCATCATTTACTATTGAACCAGGGACTCACTCATACGAAAGTTACTACCATGTTATTAATTTCTCAGGCTTGCATAATTTCGTTTTCTTTCTATTTTCAAAGCCTTAATGTAAATGTACTTTCGTGCATCCTGATTCTTATTTTCTTTGCCGTTGTTTTTGTAATCAAATATTTCGGGGTATCCAGGAAACCTTTGCGTGTGGTTAAAGAAGGAAGTGCTGCAACAACCAATTTAAAGGATACTAAAATACTTACTCTTTATACTTCAAAAGAGAATGCTAACGCTGCATTGAAAGAAGAATAATTTTTCTGTCAACTGATACTCTTTCACCCAATTATTAATTAACACTCAAAAAGTTTAATTAGTGTATAAAAAATGCTGATGAAAAAAAAGAGATAGAGAATGTACCAGTATTTTTGTATCAACATTAGCATTGAAATTTTTATTCACTATATTTTTTGCTTTAGTTTTTAATAACGTTTTTGCGCAGAATGACAGTTTTCTCCAATCTCTTATTGACAGCGCGAAAGCGGGTGTTCGTCCTTCAAAGGATACCCAGAAACAGGCTGCAAAAATTCCTTCTATTAAAAAAGATTCGCTTAAAACAGATACAGTAGCCAAAAAAACTGCTCCTGTTTTTCATGATTCATTTTCTGTGACGAAAAGAATAGATTCAATAAAATTATTTTCAGATACGCTGAAAAATGATTCAACTTCATTCGCCGCAACCATTACTTCTCAACTTGATAATAAGCACTTAACGTGGCAGGAGGATACTGCTTTTATTCATTTACTGGAAATACCAATTTTGAAATCAAAAGTTCAATTTGTTACAAGAGATGGGGATGTTCATTTGCCGCAACGGAAAGATTATTTGTTTTATGCACTTACAGGAATTGTTTTGTTGTTTGCAATAATAAAACAATTGTTCCCAAAATATTTTCAAAGCATGTTCAGCCTATTGTTCCAGGCCTCGTTCCGGCAGAAGCAAACAAGAGAGCAAATGATGCAGGATATGTTTCCTTCACTTTTAATGAATATTTTATTTGTTCTTGTAGGAGGTTTGTTCATTGCTTTAATTGCACAGATATATCAATGGCTGAACATTTCTTTCTGGCTGCTTACACTTTATTGCGTCACTTTGCTTTCTCTTATTTATATATTCAAATACATCGTGATAAAATTTATGGGGTGGGTGTTCAATGCAAGAGAACAAGCTTCTACTTATGGTTTTATTGTTTTTCTTATTAACAAGGCAATGACACTTGCTTTATTACCACTATTGTTGTTGCTTGCTTTTTCAAACGGTTCTATACAACAAGTAACGCTTACCGTTGCTGCGTGTGTCGTTATATTCTTGCTAATATTCAGATATATTGTGTCTTTAACAATTATCCGCAATACACTCAGCATACATCCGTTACATTTTTTTATTTACCTTTGCGCCGTTGAACTAATGCCCATGCTAGTCCTTTATAAGGTATTGTTCAGTTATGTAGGTAAAAGCAATTAATAAAAAAATCCGAATAAAGAGCATGCTAAAAAATGGAGCCCAAAAATCTCCCGCAACGATTAGACAAGCACGGAGTATCCTCGTCACTCAACCTAAGCCAGAAAGCGATAAATCTCCGTACTTTGAGCTTGCCAGGAAATATAATGTGGAGTTGACATTCCTTCCCTTTATTAAACTGGAACCCATTCCCGCACGTGAATTTCGCAGACAAAAGATTGACATTGCCGGTTATACCGCGGTAATTTTTACAAGTCGCAATGCAATAGATCATTTCTTTCGTACTTGCGAAGAAATGAAAGTGAACATCAGCCAGGATACTAAATATTTCTGCATTACGGAAGCTGTGGCATTATATCTTCAAAAATTTATTCTTTACAGGAAAAGAAAAGTTTTCTATGGCGCTGATGGCACAAACAAAAGCATGTTTGATGTTATAAACAAGCACAAGGAAAACGAAAAATTATTGTATGTGTGCAGCGAAAACCAGCAGGACAATGAAATTGTAAACTGGTTAAAAAATAATCAATGCGAATATCAGCTTGCTTTTATGTATCGCTCAGTAAGCAATGACGTAAAGCCCGTAATGGACAAACAGGAATTTGATGTTATTTGTTTCTTTACTCCCAGCGGTGTAAAAAGTTTGTTTGATAATTATCCTTCATTCAATCAAAACGGAACATTCATCGGTGCGTTTGGAAGCAATACAATAAAGGCGATTGAGGATGCAGGTCTTAATGTGCAAATAAAAGCGCCGGCGCCGCAAGCCCCAAGCATGATTGCAGCATTGGATATATTCCTGTCAGAAAAAAACAAGAAATAAATTTTCTTTCTTATAAAAAAATCCCGCTAATAATTGGCGGGATTTTTTTATGTACCGGACTTTGGAAAAATCATTCGTCTGCTCTTGCGTTGCTCCCAACGAGCTCCTTTGTGGCACACTTGTACTTTCAGAACTCTTCTTTTCAACAAATTTTCCGACCACAAACTGCTTAAGGGTTTTCCGCAGTTTTTGTTTCCGCATGTTCTGCTTCATCCGGTGCTTTTTCAAGATCTCTATCCAAAGCATACAGCGCTTCACCTGTTGCTTTTGCACCACCCGCGATTTTTATTTTATCAAGCAGGTTCAATGCAAGTGTTTCTTCTTCGGTTTGTTCTTTTACAAACCACTGCATGAATCGCCAGGTGGCCCAATCTTCCGCATCAAGACTCATCTTTACAAGTTGATAAATCCATTTTGTATTATCAATTTCCTGCGCAAAAACTTTTTCAAAACAGTCTTGTATGCTTGCAGGATCAGAACCCGGAGCCGGAATAGCATCTACTTTTACTTTGCCTCCGCGTTCAAGAATATACTCCAATATTTTCATCATGTGATTTCGTTCTTCCTGTGCATGTCTGAAAAGAAAATTAGCAATACCATTAAATCCTTCATCGTCAGCCCAAGCCCCGTAGGAAAGATAAATTTGCGATGCATGCGCTTCCCGTGTCATTTGTGCATTTAACGCGGATTGAATTTTTTCTGAGAGTCTGTTGGTGTTCATGGTTTGAAATTTTTTATTAGCAATATTCTGTAAAGATAGAAATCAGGCGGAAGTGAATTGTTAAACTGTCTGTCCACGCAAAAAAAGAATCGCTTACATTTTTTCTGAAAGTTATTAATTGATATTTTTACAACTCACCAAAGAAAAGGAGGTATTCATGAAATCTACAGATAAATCATGGAAACCTTCGGTTAGTATCGTCTGACCGGGTTGCTCCATAAAAATAATCTGTCCCGCTTTGCGGGAAGAGCCACTAATCAAAATTGGTGGCTCTTTTATTTTCTGCTATAATCCTTTTGAATCTTTACTATGTTCTTTTTCTTGGCGCAAACTTTTATCAGCTTTATTTTTTGCCTGCTTTGCTTCCTTACCGGATAAACGTTCATTATTGTCTGAAACATTTTGTGCTTCCTCCGGATTGATAGGATTATCGAGATCATTTTGTTTTACAATGTCCTTGTTCCGTCTTTTATTTTTATTTGTTTTCATGATTGATAAAATTTGATTGATAATAATAAATCAAAAGAGCGCAAAAATCTTATGCCAAATAATGCTTGAAAAGAATGTTCTCTCGCTGAATAAAGTTCAGAAAGTAAAAGAGAGTGATCCTTCGGCAAGCTCAGGATAAACTTGACAGATGCAGATAGTAGCAACACTGCCCGCTACATAATTCTTTCCTTCCACTCTAATATTTTAATTTTTGAGCTATTGCTCTTTGCTGTAATTTCATTGCGTCAATTACACACTTATCCATATTCTTTTAACCTAATGATTTTAATTCCATGAACAACGACCATTCTAAAGAAAAACAAACAAAAGACGCTTCCCGCCGAACATTTATCAGAAACGCAGCAACCGCAATGGCGGGATTTTATATCGTGCCGCGGCATGTATTGGGTGGCAAGGGTTACATCGCACCAAGTGATAAATTGAATCTTGCAGGTGTCGGTATAGGAGGAAAAGGAGATTCTGATATTACCAATGCTTATAACAAAGGCGAGAATAACGTAGTTGCCCTTTGCGATGTTGATTGGGTTTATGCAAAAGATCCTGCTCAAAAATTTTCAAACGCAAAAAAATACAACGATTACAGGAAGATGCTGGATGAAATGAAAGACAGCATTGATGCATTAACCATTTCCACTCCTGATCACATGCATGCGCCTATCGCTATGGCTGCAATGCAATTGGGCAAACATGTTTATGTTCAAAAACCTTTGACGCACGATATTTATGAAGCACGCATGCTCACAGAAGCTGCACGCAAATATAAAGTGGTAACACAGATGGGTAACCAGGGCGCCTCAAGCGATGGCTCTGCGCAGTTAGTAGAATGGCATAATCAGGGAGTCATAGGAAAGGTAAACACAGCTTACATCTGGACTAACCGTCCTGTATGGCCTCAGGGAATTCCTGTGCCGACTGATAAACCACCTTTGCCCGATAACATGACAAAAGAAGATTGGGATCTTTGGATAGGCTCTGCTCAATATGTTGATTACAATCCTTTGTATCATCCGTTTAAATGGAGGGGCTGGTGGGCTTTTGGAACCGGTGCATTGGGTGATATGGGTTGCCACCTGATTGATCCTGCTTTTCGTGTGCTGGGACTTGGTTATCCGAAAGAAGTGGAATGCAGCGTGGGACAGGTTTTCATCAAAGACTGGAACCCAGAGTATATTCCCGAAGGATGTCCTCCATCCTCACACGTGCAATTGAAATTTGGTCCATCTGAGAAGAATCCTTCAGAAGTAAAAATGATATGGAATGACGGAGGAATTCGCCCGTTCCACCCTGATCTTATTCCCGCAGATGATTTTATCGGAGAACCGGGAAGTGAGAACGGTGGTATGTTGATTGGTGAAAAAGGAATTATGACATTCGGTACTTACGGAATGGCTCCGCAGGTTTATTTGAACGATGGCACTAAATTGAAACAGAGCAATCAAAAAACAGATTTGCAAAAGATGCCCGAAAGTGGTCACCAGGTTGCATGGACACGTGCATGCAAGGCAGGCTTCGGAAGTGCAGAACACAAAAGCCTTACCTCTTCTTTTGATTACTCCGGTCCTTTATCTGAAACTGTTTTGATGGGCAATCTTGCGATTCGCAGTTATAATGTAAGAGTTAAAAAGGGGAACGGTTATGCTTATCCTTGTCGGAAGAAATTGATCTGGGACGGAACCAATATGAAGATCACCAACTTTGATGATGCAAATGCATTTGTAAAACGTCAATACAGGGAAGGATTTGGGTTGAATGCATAAGGTTAGACGTTACTCAGTATAATTTAAATTTTAAGAGGCTGTTTAAGAACAGTCTCTTTTTTTATTGTGCTAAAACTAAAACAGGAGTTTTTATAAGTAGCAAAAATCACCGGCAAGATCGGAAAGTAGAAACTAACTGCTAATATTTTTGCTGTAGTACAAGAGTGCGACGCAACAAAAGTTCAATAGCAGCAATGCAGTTAGGTCAATAAAATTTCTTATAAATGTTGTTCACTATTGACTATTCACGATTCACTCCTCAGTTGTTCAAACTCTTATCAAGCAATTGTTTTGCAATATCTTTTAAATGCGAAGGAACGTATAATTCAATTTCTCCAAAGCTGAGATAACTGCTGTCGAGTTTATTTAGAATAACAACTTGTATGTCGTTTTCTTCAAGCATGCCCTTGATGATATTCGCTTCGGCATAATTGCGTGTTGTATATAGTTTAAACCAGTCGCTCATAACCTGTTTGCATCACTTGCGTGAGAATGACCAAGCACTCTTACACTTTCTTTTTTAAAACTGATGAACAATAAAATAAGAATTACTGCACCAATGATGCCATAATACAATGGAAAAGTTTCCTGCAACGCATCTTCACTTGATTTGCCCTGCAACGCAAGTCCGTACATTGCAGTAAGCGGGTAAGCATTATTGAGAAAATGCGCAATGATATTTAACCAGATATTTTTGCTGAAATAAAAAATGTATCCAAGCATAAGACCAAGAAACAATCTTGGCAAAAAACCATAATAAGAAAAATGAATCGCACTGAAAATTACACTTGTAATAAATATTCCTGCAAAGGCATTGCGCATTAAAGAAATCATTATTTTTTGAAGACATCCGCGAAAAAGCATTTCTTCAAAGATCGCCGGTATCAATGCAAGCACAACAAGAGATACAATGTAATCGAAACCTGTTTTCATGCTGGTGATAGAAAGCACTTCTCTGTTATATTCATCTTCCAATTTTTTAAAATAAATTTCAGTTGCCTTTGGCAATGGTATCATTTCATTGAGTTCACCCACAGCACCACTTACCATGAATCCTGCAAGCACCATAAAAACAACCAGCAACGTTTGTCTTCCGTTTATGGCTTCATTAAAACCAATTTTATAAACAGGATTTCCGCCGTTAAATGTCGCAACGAGAAACGCAGGCAAAGCCATCACCATAAAAGAACTCAGCACTTGCAAAAGCCTGTTCCAGTTTACGTTTTCGGGTTTTAATATTTCGTCGGGAAGTTTGGAAATGTCAATATGCATAACATTGCTTACAACCAACGCCAGCAAACTTGTTGCAATAAAACCACCGATGATAAAAACAATTAACAATAAAAACTGTAAAAGAGGCGAAACTCTTTGCTCATGAATCATATCATTCTGAAATAAGGCTGTAAATTTGCGATTCTTTTTTATTGATGCAGATTTTTTTCTGTAAATAGTTATTTAATATTCGTGATAAAAATTGGTAACATATCGCTTCCTGATTTTCCTTTATTGCTTGCACCGATGGAAGATGTAAGTGATCCGCCGTTTCGTGCAGTGTGTAAGGATAATGGCGCAGATATGATGTACACAGAATTTATCAGCAGCGAAGGTTTGATACGTGATGCAATCAAGAGTCGTCAGAAGCTTGACATATTTGAATATGAAAGACCAATCGGTATTCAAATTTTTGGCGGCGATGAAGAAGCGATGGCATTAAGCGCGAAAATTGTTGAAGCAGTAAATCCGGATCTTGTCGATATAAATTTTGGTTGTCCTGTAAAAAAAGTTGTTTGCAAAGGTGCAGGCGCAGGTGTGTTGAAAGATATTGCATTGATGATCCGTTTAACTGAATCGGTTGTAAAGAGTACATCGTTGCCTGTTACAGTAAAAACGCGATTAGGTTGGAATAACAACAGTTTGAATATTGAAGAAGTTGCAGAACGTTTGCAGGATGCAGGTATTAAAGCATTATCCATTCATGGGCGCACACGCACACAGATGTACAAAGGTGAAGCGGATTGGCGTCTTATTGCGAAAGTAAAAAATAATCCCAGCATACAAATTCCTGTCTTTGGCAATGGTGATATTGACTCACCACAAAAAGCGCTAGAGTATAAAAATCGTTATGGTGTTGATGGCATCATGATTGGTCGCGCCGCTATTGGTTATCCATGGATCTTCAATGAAATAAAACATTACCTGCAAACCGGTGAACAATTATCTCCACCAATTATTCAACAACGTGTTGATGTAATTCGCAAGCACTTGCATAAATCAATCGAGTGGAAGGGCAACACACTTGGCATTCTTGAAATGCGCAGGCATTACACAAATTATCTCAAAGGCTTTCCTTATATCAAAGAATTTCGCAACAAACTTGTAACGCTGAAAACACTTGAAGAGATAGAAGAAGTGTTGCAACAAATTGCTTTTTGTTATGATGGTTTTGTTGCTGAAAGAAATCTTGAAACATTTTCTACAACACAATTAAGCGAATGCGCTTAGCAATTGCCGATTGCAGATTTTGGATTGTAGATTTTTTTGTAACCGGCTTTTGAATAAGCATTAAGCTTCTGTTGTGTCACTCACTTATACGTTCTGAACTTTATTCAACAATAAGCAACTTACGATTTACGACTTGCGACTTGCGATCTCTTCCACTCTTCCATCTTTATATCCAACAACTATTTTTGTCGCCATGTTTACAAACAATCCTGTTTCAACTACACCGGGAATATTGTGAAATACTATGTTCAAAGATGCTGCATCATTTATTTTTTCAAAATAACAATCGAGAATATAATGTTTGTGATCGGTAATAAAAGGTTTATTTTCTTTTTGCCTTAGTTCTACTTTGCTGCAACCCATTGACAATATTTTTCGTTCCACTTGTTTATAACCAAATTGAATTACTTCAACAGGCAAAGGAAATTTTCCTAAGTGTTCAACTATCTTTGATTCATCAACAATAATGATCAATTGCTCTGATGCGGCAGCAACAATTTTTTCCTGCAATAAAGCGCCTCCTCCTCCTTTTATCAATTGCATTTGCGGATCAACTTCATCGGCGCCATCAATAGTAAGCACCAGCTTATCAACATGATTTAAATCCGCAATTGACATGTTTAACTGTCTTGCCATTGCTTCTGTTTTATTTGACGTCGGAACAATGGTAAGCTGTAGTCCTTGCTGTACGCGCTTTCCAAGTTCTTCTATCAAAAAGAAAACTGTTGAGCCTGTACCAAGACCAATCGTCATCCCGCTTTCTACAAAATCAGCGGCATAAATGCCGGCACGTTTTTTTATTTCGTCGCTGCTTGACATCATTCATGTTATTTGATTGCAAATTAACTTCGCAATCCTTAATTCTTCATCAACAATATTTTTATGTCAAGACAATTAATTTCTTCGGGAACTGTTTGGGAAAAAAAATTTGGTTACAGCCGTGCTGTAAAAGTTGGTAATCTTGTTTTTGTTGCAGGTACAACTGCTGCAAATGAAAATGGTGAAGTGGTTGGCAAAGATGATGTATATCAACAAGCAATTTTCATTTATAAAAAAATTGAAAAGGCTTTGCAGGAAGCAGGTGCATCATGCAAAATGTTGTACGCATAAGAACTTTTATCACTGATATGAAAAGAAGTAGCGAAGCATTGAAAGTACAGGGTGAAATATTTTCGGAGATACGACCTGCTGCAACAATTGTAGAAACAACTGCATTAATCAATCCTGATTTATTATTGGAAATAGAAGCAGACGCAGTGATTGAGTGAAGAATCTATTTTTAGTTGAATAAAGTTCGGAACGATGAAGTGAGTGACACAACAGATGATGCCATATGTACAACAGT
>Ga0207657_10004389_pt1 | contig 14926 bp, 15 predicted proteins | sample KBSC33metaG_FD_184316 | JGI IMG/M metagenome (GOLD analysis project Ga0207657, IMG submission 184316) | Corn rhizosphere microbial communities from Kellogg Biological Station, Michigan, USA - KBS C3-3 metaG (SPAdes) (version 2) | ecosystem: Host-associated > Plants > Roots > Rhizosphere > Soil ... | reverse complement strand
GCTGCAAAACGACCGCTGGAAGAAAGGACAAATGCCAGATGATAAAACTCTACTGGTCGCCGCGTTCGCGCTCGTTCACCGCACTCTGGCTGCTGGAGGAAACCGGGCAGCCCTATGAGCGTGTGCTGACCGACATCTCCACCGGCGCGCAGAAGACCCCGGAGTTTCTGGCCATCAATCCGATGGGCAAGGTCCCGGCGCTGGCCGACGGCGAGATCGCCATCGCCGAATCGGCGGCGATCTGCGCCTACGTCGCCGAGCGTTTTCCGGATGCGAAGCTGGCGCCGCCGCTTGGCGACCCGCGCCGCGGCAAGTATCTGCAATGGCTGTTCTTTGGGCCGAGCTGCATCGAGCCGGCGCTGATCCAGATTTTCACCAAGCTCGAGGTGCCATCGAGCACGGCGGCCTGGGGCAATGCCACGCAGGTGTTCGACGTGCTCGACAAGGCGCTGGAAAAGGGGCCGTGGATTCTCGGCGACAGCTTTTCGGCCGCCGATATCGTGATCGGCTCGGGGCTTAACTTCGCGATACGACAGTTCAAGATGGTGCCGCCGCGCCCGTCGTTCGACCGCTACATCGATGCCTGCGTGGCACGGCCGGCGTTCCAGCGCGCGGAGAAAATCGCGACGGGGTAAGGATGGGCCACGCATAACACTGTCATCCTTCGAGGCTCGGCGCGAAGAACGCCTCGCACCTCAGGATGAGGGGTTTCTATTCCCCGCCGACCTTCAACTCGTCCGGATGCGGCATCGAGATGATGTTGTAGCCGGAATCGACGAAGTGAATTTCGCCGGTGACGCCGCCGGACAGATCGGACAGCAGATAGAGCGCAGTGCCGCCGAGTTCATCGAGCGTCACGCCGCGCCCGAGCGGCGAGTGCTTCTGCTGGAACGCGAACATCGCGCGGGCGTCGCCGATGCCGGAGCCGGCGAGCGTGCGAACCGGACCGGCCGAAATCGCATTGACGCGGATGCCACCGCGTCCGAAATCCGACGCGAGATAGCGCACCGAGGCTTCCAGCGCCGCCTTCGCCACGCCCATCACGTTGTAGTTCGGCATCACCCGCGTCGAGCCGCCGAAGGTCAGCGTGATGATCGAGCCGCCGTTCGGCATCATCTCCGCGGCGCGCTTGGCGACTTCGGTGAACGAGAAGCACGAGATCACCATGGTACGCGAGAAATTTTCGCGGCTGGTGTCGGCGTAGCGGCCCTTCAGCTCGTTCTTGTCGGAGAAGCCGATGGCATGGACGATGAAGTCGATCGTACCCCATTTCTCCTTGAGCGCGGCGAAGGTCGCGTCGACGCTGGCGACATCCTCGACATCGCATGGCAGGATCAGACTTGCCTTGAGCGATTCCGCCAGCGGCTTGACGCGCTTGCCGAGCGCCTCGCCCTGGTAGGTGAACGCCAGTTCGGCACCATTCGCCGCCAACGTCTTCGCAATACCCCAGGCGATCGAGTGATCGTTGGCGACCCCCATGATGAGACCGCGCTTGCCTTGCATCAAAGCTGTCATCAGACGCTCCGTTGTCGTCGAGATCGTCATCACCCGCGCAAGCGGGTGATCCAGTATCCGTGAGCGTTGCGATTAAGAACGCTGCGGATTACTGGATGCCCCGCCTTCGCGGGGCATGACGGCTAAAGAACCCTCGCGGGGAATAATTCACGCATCGAGCCGCTTGAATACCAGCGTCGCGTTGGTGCCGCCGAAGCCGAACGAATTCGACAGCACGGTGCCGAGCTTGGCATTGTCGATGCGCTTGCGCACGATCGGCATGTCGGCGAACACCGGGTCGAGTTCGGTAATATTGGCGCTTTCGCAAATGAAGCCGTTTTGCATCATCAAAAGGCAATAGATCGCTTCCTGCACGCCGGTGGCGCCGAGCGAGTGCCCGGTCAGCGACTTGGTGGCGGAAATCGGCGGGCACTTGTCACCGGTGCCGAACACCTTGCGGATCGCTTCGATCTCCGGCGGATCGCCGGCCGGCGTCGAAGTGGCATGCGGGTTGATGTAATCGACCTTGGTGTTGACGTTAGCCATCGCCATTTTCATACAGCGCTCGGCGCCTTCGCCCGACGGCGCCACCATGTCGTAGCCATCCGACGTCGCGCCATAGCCGATGATTTCGCCGTAGATACGCGCACCGCGCGCCTTGGCGTGCTCAAGCTCTTCCAGCACCAGCACGCCGGCGCCGCCGGCGATGACGAAGCCGTCACGATTGACGTCGTAGGCGCGCGAGGCCGTCGCCGGGGTGTCGTTGTATTTCGACGACATCGCGCCCATGGCGTCGAACAGCACCGAGAGCGACCAGTCGAGTTCCTCGCAGCCACCGGCGAACACGATGTCCTGCTTGCCGTACTGGATGGTCTCGTAAGCGTTGCCGATGCAGTGGTTGGACGTCGCGCAGGCCGACGAGATGGAATAGTTCACGCCCTTGATCTTGAACCAGGTGGCGAGCGTCGCGGAAGCGGTCGACGACATCGCCTTCGGCACCGCGAACGGGCCAACGCGTTTCGGTCCCTTGGTGCGGGTGGTGTCGGCGGCTTCGACGATGGTGCGCGCCGACGGCCCGCCGGATCCCATGATGATGCCGGTGCGCTCGTTGGAAACATCCGACGGCTCCAGCCCGGAGTCGCGGATCGCCTGTTCCATGGCGACGTGATTCCACGCCGCGCCTTCCGCGAGGAAACGCATCGCGCGCCGGTCGATGACATCGGCCGGATTCAGCGTCGGCGCACCCTGCACCTGCGAGCGGAAGCCGAGCTCGGCGTATTTTTCCGACCGCGTAATGCCGGATTTGGCCTCAAAAAGGCTCGCAAGCACTTCCTGGGTGTTGTTTCCGATGGATGAGACAATACCCATCCCGCTAACGACAACCCGCCTCATGATCGCCTCACCCTGTCTTGCGTTGTGGTGTGAACCTTGCCGGCGAAACACAGCCTTGCCGCGCCAGCCGGAACAATTGATTTATGCCGCTGGCGACGGAGCTGCATCCTGCTTGAACAGGCCAACCTTCAGATCCTTGGCGCGATAGATAACCTCGCCATCGGCGGAAAGCGAGCCGTCGGCAATTCCGAGCCACAATTTTGAACGCATCACCCGCTTCATGTCGACGGTGTACACGACCTTGCTGATGTTCGGCAGCACCTGGCCGGAGAATTTCAACTCGCCGAGGCCGAGCGCGCGGCCGGGGCCGATGCCGCCGGACCAGCCGAGAAAAAAGCCGACCATCTGCCACATTGCGTCGAGGCCGAGGCAGCCCGGCATCACCGGATCGCCCTTGAAATGGCAGCCGAAGAACCAGAGATCCGCCTTCACATTGAGCTCGGCGCGGACCAGGCCCTTGCCGTATTCCCCGCCGGTGTCGGAAATTTCGGCGATGCGGTCGAACATCAGCATCGGCGGCAACGGCAGTTGCGCATTGCCGGGGCCGAACAGTTCGCCGCGGCCGCACGCCAGCAGGTCCTCGTATTCATAACTGCCGCGCTTATCCTGCATACCGTACTGCCTTCCTGGAGGGCGTCGAATTGGCCGTGGAACGGCCCCGGTTCCACGTCACGAGCGATTCATCGCTCAATGTTAGAGCAAAACCCGCCGCTCAGGTCCACACAAGCCCCAACAGCCTGATTTCGGCGAGAAATCCGGTCTGCGTCTGCGGAAAATCCGCTTCGCCACCTTGCGCGCTCTCTATCACGGGGCTTCCGCGTGGCAAAGCTCGCTACACGCCCGAAGCAATTGGCCCCGGACGATGCGCGATCTAGTTGCGAAAAACTTGCATCTAATGCGGGTTTACCTGTATTGTGCTGCCATGTTTTGTAGTGAAGTGCTATCGGGTGCCTGACGTGGAAATCGAAAAGAATCTCAGAATTTTAGCCGACGACGAGGCTGGCGCGGCAGTGGTTGGCCACGGACGTCCGGCTGCGCTGACGGGCTGTCCCTGGCACGACGTCAACGAGATGCTGCAGTCCGTCGGCCTGCGTCCGACGCGGCAGCGCATGGCGTTGGGCTGGCTGCTGTTCGGCAAGGGCGCCCGGCATCTGACCGCCGAAATGCTGTATGAGGAAGCCACCCACGCCAAGGTGCCGGTATCGCTGGCCACGGTCTACAACACCCTCAACCAGTTGACTGATGCGGGACTGCTGCGTCAGGTCAGCGTCGACGGCACCAAGACCTATTTCGACACCAACGTCACTTCGCACCACCACTTCTATCTCGAAAACAGCCACGAGCTGGTCGATATTCACGACCCGCATCTGGTGCTGGAAAAGATGCCGGAAGTGCCGGAGGGCTACGAGATCAGCCGCGTCGACATGGTCGTGCGCCTGCGCAAGAAGCGCTAAGGCTGAATACGGGTTCGGCTTCATATGCGGGCTTGACCCGCGTACCCATCGTATTGCCCCGCAATTGCGATTGCTTAATTCACCTTCTCGTCGGCATAGACGCCCCATAGCCGCTGCTGCTCGATCCAGCCATCGAAGCCATCGCCGCTGATGTGGCACCAGCCGCCGGTGCAACGCTTGACCTGCGCCACGACGCCGGCCTGCAACCTCGCGGCGACGGCGCTGGTCGGATCGGCGCGATCGTATAGCGACGCCAGTTCATCCTTGGATTTCATCGTCACCACCGCGGTGCGGCGGCCCGACAGCAGCGAGTGATAGACCCAGCCCTCGGCGCCTTCGGAATCGCGCACGCGCCGCCAGTTCTCATATTCGGCGGTGACTTCGACCGGCAGCCCCGCCCGGGTGTAGATCCATCTGACATCGTTGTCCTTGGTCGGCCCGACGCGGACATTGACGTGATCCGACTTGAGGCTGACGTAGCGCGGGATCGGCAAGCCGCTGACGCTGCCGGTAGCGTTCGCTGAAAAACTCGCGGTGAGCGGCGCACCGAACATCGCAACCGCGAACACCGCCGAAACAACCACACTCCTGAACGCCATCACTCGGTCCCCTGCCACGTCATCAATCACATCGCGCGCCCCGCCGCGCCGCCGCCTCGGCCGTTGAAACCGGCAGCCACGCGGCGCCGGCCCTTCCGGTTCCGCACCCTGCCCCGAACATCGGTCTGGGTTCTTGTCTTGGCCCGGCCTTCTGCTAGAGAGGACCAAACGCCAGCAATCCAATAACAGCCTGAAAAGCTCCAGGCGGCTTTGAGGAAACCCAAGGATCGAAACCAAGGATCGTCGAACCGGTGCGGCCGCCGCAGTTTCGATCACCCCGGTTAATGAGGACTGAACGCCCGTGTCCCGAACTCCAGTTTCGCAGCGCCCTGCAACACGTTGGCCGATGCGATGCAGTTTTCGCGGACCGGCGGCGCCTGACGCAAGCGGCGCAGCCCTGCCTGAAAAATGCCCGGCTGGATTCATGTTTGAGACAACGACGCGTGTATTGTCTCGCCAGCCCAGTTTCGTGAGAGCAAGACATGTCGGTTAAGAAAAAGCCTTTGGTCGTCGTCACCCGCAAGCTGCCGGATTCGATCGAAACCCGGATGCGCGAACTGTTCGACGCCCGGCTCAATCTCGACGACCAGCCGATGACACCGGAACAGGTTGCGGAAGCCGCGCGCACCGCCGACATCCTGGTGCCGACCGTGACCGACGAGATCAACGCCGAGATCATCAACCAGCCCGACAGCAAGCTGCGGCTGATCGCCAACTTCGGCAACGGCGTCGACAATATCGACGTCGCCGCGGCGAACGCGCGCGGCATCACCGTGACCAACACGCCGAAGGTGCTGACCGAAGACACCGCCGACATGACCATGGCGCTGATCCTCGCGGTGCCGCGCCGGATGATCGAGGGCGCCAACATCATCCCCGAGGGCAAGGACTGGCCGGGCTGGTCGCCGACATGGATGCTGGGCAAGCGCCTCGGCGGCAAGCGGCTCGGCATCATCGGCATGGGCCGCATCGGCCAGGCGGTGGCGCGCCGCGCCCGCGCCTTCGGGCTGCAGATCCACTACCACAACCGCAAACCGGTAGCGCCGCGCATCGCCGACGAACTCGGTGCGACCTACTGGGACTCGCTCGATCAGATGCTGGCGCGGATGGATATCATCTCGGTGAACTGCCCGCACACGCCCGCGACCTTCCATCTGTTGTCTGCGCGGCGACTGAAGCTGATCCGCAAGGAAGCCTACATCGTCAACACCGCGCGCGGCACGGTGATCGACGAGGATACGCTGACGAGACTGATCGAAGCCGGCGACATCGCCGGCGCAGGCCTCGACGTGTTCGAGCACGAGCCGGCGGTCAATCCGAAACTGGTGCGGCTCGCCAGGGCCGGCAAAGTGGTGCTGCTGCCGCACATGGGCTCAGCAACTATCGAGGGCCGCGTCGAAATGGGCGAGAAGGTCATCATCAACATCCGCACCTTCCTCGATGGTCACAAGCCGCCGGACCGCGTGCTGCCGAGCATGTTGTGACCATGTTGCTCAGCCAGCGCATCGTTCAGGTCAGCTTGTTTCTGCTGTCGGCCATCGCTCTGTTCGGCGGCACGCTACAGATGGTTCTCGGGCAACCGGACACATCGCCGCGCCTCGACAACGTGCATCGCTTCATGGCCGGCATCTATTTCGGCTGCGGGCTGATCTGCCTATGGGCCGCACTCACCATCCAGCAACAGAATACGCTGGTGTTCCTGATCGCCTTCAGTGTGTTTCTCGCCGGGTGCGGACGGCTGCTGTCGATCAGCAAGGTGGGCATCCCGGAGCCTCACGCCGTCTGGCTCGGCTATCTCGTTCCCGAATTGCTGCTGCCGCTGATCATCGCCGCCGCGCAGATCGTCACCAACCGCGCATCGGCAAGCTGATTCTCCGCCTCAGCGATGCAACGACAGATCGGTGATCGTCGGATTGTCGCCGTTGAGCGGATTTGACGGATCGCGCGTGTAGCGCAGCGTCTCGAAGCGCATGGCGCGCGCATCGATCATCAACAGCCGCCCGACCAGCCCTTCGCCAAAGCCGACGATCTCGCGGATCGCCTCCAGCGCCATCATCGATCCGAGCACGCCCGCCAATGCGCCCATGACGCCGGCTTCAGCGCAAGCCGGCACGGTGCCCGGCGGCGGGGCTTCGGGAAACAGGCAGCGATAGGTCGGATTGAACTCGCCGTTGGCGTTCTTCTCGTGGGCACGGATCGTGGTCAGCGACGCATCGAACACGCCGAGCGCGCCGGTGATCAGCGGCTTGCCGGCGAGATAGCAGGCGTCGGCGACCAGATAGCGGGTGGCGAAATTGTCCGAACCGTCGACCACCAGATCGTACTGACCCAGCAGCGCCATGGCATTATCCGCGGTAAGCCGAACGGCGTGCGTGCGCAGCGTGACGTGCGGATTGAGCGCCAGCACGGTTTCGGCGGCGCTGTCGACCTTGAGGCGACCGACATCGGGCGTCGCATGGATGATCTGGCGTTGCAGGTTGGACAGCGACACCACGTCGTCGTCGATGACGCCGAGCGTACCGACACCCGCGGCTGCGAGATACATCAGCCCCGGCGCGCCAAGACCGCCGGCGCCGATCATCAGCACCCGCGCCGCCGCCAACGCCGCCTGCCCCTGGCCGCCGACTTCGCGCAGCACGATGTGGCGGGCGTAGCGTTCGAGTTCTTCGGCGGTCAGCATGGCGCATCGATCCAGTGTGAGGCTTCGTTCTAGCACGGCGCGGACCGGGAGCCAGTGGCCGCGTTGAACCGTCGCACCGTTGTTGGCGACCCAGCAGGTGTGCTTAGCTGCGCCAGCCGTTTTGATATGTATGGATTGACCTCATGACATCGGCGGTTGCCGCATTCCTGATCCTCGTTGCCACGGCGCTTCCAGCGGCAGCCCAGACATCGACAGCCAAATCCAAACCGCCCGCGCCTGCGGTCACCGCGCCGGCGCTGCAAACCCCGCTCGATACCGCGAAGGCGATGACGCAGGCGGAGCGTCAGGCGATCCAGTCCGACCTGGCGTGGATCGGCAAATACAACGGCCTCATCAACGGCGACGCCAGCGAGCGCATGGTAAGCGCCATTCAGGCGTTCCAGAAGGACCGCCACAACAAGACCACCGGCGTGCTGAATCCACAGGAACGCGAACTGCTCACCGACGCCGCCAGGAAATTGCAGGCGCGGGTCGGCTGGAAACTGGTCGGCGATCCCGCGACCGGGATGCGCACCGGGCTTCCCGTCAAACTGGTGCCGCAGCAGAGCAGCGATGCCAACGGCACGAGATGGAGTTCGCAGTCCGGCGCGGTTCAGGTGCAGCTCACGCGCAGCAAGCAGCCCGACCTCACCCCGGCAAAGGCCGCCGAGCAGGAGCGCGGCACGCCGGCGGACCGCAAAGTCACCTACAGCACCATCAAGCCGGATTTCTTCGTGCTGTCGGGCACGCAGGGACAGAGGAACTTTTATGTGCGCGGGCAACTCCGCGGCAACGAGGCGCGCATCCTCACCATCCTCTACGATCAGGCCAGCAAGGCCACCATGGAGCCGGTGGTGATCGCGATGTCGAGCGCCTTCAATCCGTTCCCGACCGGCGCGCAGGCTGTTGGCCCGCCGCCGCGCAAGTCGGTCGAATACGCCACCGGCATCGTCGTCAGCACCGCGGGCGACATCGTCACCGATCGCCAAGCCATCGACGGCTGCCAGTCGATCGTCATCGCCGGTCACGGCAACGCCGATCGCATCGCAATCGACAAGGAGCGCGACCTCGCTCTGCTGCGCATCTACGGCGCGCATGGACTGACCGCACTGGCGCTCGGCGATGGCTCTACGAAATCCAGCGTTGAATTGACGGGCATTGCCGATCCGCAAAGTCAGGGCGGCAATGCTGCGGTAAGCAGTGTACAGGCGAGCATCACTCCGGTCGGCAGCAACGGCGAACTGGCGCTGTCGCCTGCGCCCGGCCTCGGATTTTCCGGCGCGGCTGCGATCGATCCGGGCGGAAAATTCGTCGGCATGGCGCGACTCAAGCCAATCGTGGTCGCGGGGCCATCCGCCGCGGCGCCTGCCACGCAGGCGGCGCTGGTCGGCGCCGATGCCGTGCGCGATTTCCTGAAGGCCAACCGCGTCGCCGTCAACGGCACCGGCACGGACGCGAAGGCTTCTGTCGTCCGCGTAATCTGCGTGCGGAAGTAGGAATTCCGATCCGGAGACTCTCCGCGCGTCATGCCCGTGCTCGTCACGGCCATGACGAAAACAACTGCCTCATTCAGCGGAGAGGGAGAGGCTTGCCCGCGTCGTCACTTCTGGCAGGTCGGGCACCAGAACGTCGAACGGCCGTTCTGCACAAAACGCTTGACGGTGCCGCGGCAGCCGCGGGTCTGGCATTTCTCGCCTTCGCGGTCATAGACCTGAAACGAATGCTGGAAATAGCCGAGTTCGCCGGAAGTCTGGCGATGGTCCCGCAGCGATGAGCCGCCGGCCTCGATCGCCTGATTCAATACGTCATGAATCGAGGAGACCAGATGGCGCGCGTGATCGGTTGGCTCGCCCTTCTTGGTCGCCAGCGTCGCCGCCAGACGGCGCGGCGACAGACGCGAACGATACAGCGCCTCGCACACATAGATGTTGCCGAGCCCCGCGACCACGCGCTGGTCCAGCAGCGCGGCCTTCAGACTGGTTTTCTTGCCCGCGCACGCGGATGCCAGCATCGCGGCGTCGAACGCATTGCCGAGCGGTTCGGGACCGAGTCCCTTCAACAGCGGCTCCTGTTCGAGCGCGGCGCGCGCGATGATCTTCATGTAGCCGAAACGGCGCGGATCGTTGAACACAATGGCCGCGCCCGACGACATGTGGAACACCACATGATCGTGCGCGCGGTCCTCGTTGCGCGGGTAGTGAAACTCGCCCGGCGTCACGTTGCCGTCCACGGTGACGACGCGGAACGAACCGGACATGCCGAGATGCATCAGCAGCACATCGCCGGACCCGAGATCGGCCATCAGGTATTTGGCGCGGCGGCCGAGCCCGGCCACGGTCTGCCCTTCAAGCCGGGCGATAAAATCTTTCTGAAACGGAAAGCGCAGATCGGCGCGGCGGGTCTCGGCGCGCACGATGCGCGCGCCCTCCATCGCCGGCTGCAGGCCGCGGCGCACGGTTTCGACTTCGGGGAGTTCGGGCATGTCTGTGCGTTCTAAACCGTCGTTGTATCCGTTCCGCGCTCGCTGAACACGAGACGGTTAGTGAAAGGATCGATCACGGTCATGGTGACATCGCCCCACGGCTCTTTCTCCAGCCCGGGACGCATGTAGCCGTAACCTTTGGCGAGAATGTCGGCGTGATAATCCTTGAGCCCGGTCGTCTCGATGATGACCTTTGCACCCGGTGAACAATCGCCGTGGTGCTCGCTCAGATGCAGGATCACGGACCCCAGCGACACCTGCATATAGAGCGGCAACGAGGGTTCGAACCGGTGCTCGAAGTCGACCTTGAAGCCGAGGAAATCGAGGTAAAATTCCCGTGCCTTGCGAACATCGAACATCCGCAGAATGGGGGTGGTTTTCAGGAATTGCGCTGCCATCGCTTGCCATATAAGGGCACGAGCCAGATTAACCACGGCGCCATCCGCGGGCGGATCGGCGCTGCGGCCGGGCCTCGCTTGTAGCGCACCGCAGCGCAGCAGGCTATGGTCCGGCGGTGGAGAGGTTGGGCATGGATCGAAACGACCAAACGACGCATTTCGGCTTCAAGGACGTGCGGCTGGACGACAAGCAGACGCTGGTGAACGACGTGTTCCACAGCGTGGCGTCGCGCTATGACCTGATGAACGATCTGATGTCCGGCGGGCTGCATCGCGTCTGGAAAGACGTCATGATCAATGCGCTGAACCCGCCGCGCACGGATACGCCGTTCGCGCTGCTCGATGTCGCGGGCGGTACCGGCGACATCGCCTTCCGCGCCGCCAAGGCATCGGGATACGGCTTCCATGCCACCGTCTGCGACATCAATGGCGACATGCTCAATGTCGGCCGCGAACGCGCCGTCAAACAGCATCTCGACGACCGGGTGTCGTTCGTCGAGGGCAACGCCGAGACGCTGGCGTTCCCCGACCGCAGCTTCGACGCCTACACCATCGCCTTCGGCATCCGCAACGTGCCGCGCATCGACGCGGCGCTGGCGGAAGCCTATCGCGTGCTGAAGCCGGGCAGCCGCTTTCTCTGCCTGGAATTCTCCACCGTCGATGTGCCGGGCCTCGACAGGATTTACGAGATGTTCTCGTTCAAGGTGATCCCGCCGCTCGGCCGCGCCGTCACCGGCGACGCCGAATCCTATCGTTACCTGGTCGAATCGATCCGCAAATTTCCGCGGCCGCCGCTGTTCGCCGAGATGATTCGCAACGCCGGCTTCGCGCGCGTCACCTGGCAGCCGCTGTCCGGCGGCATCGTCGCATTGCATTCGGGCTGGCGCTTGTGATTTCAGCACTGACTCATGTCGCGCGGTTGACCCGCGCCGCTTACGTGTTTGCGCGCGAGGGCGTGTTCGGCGTGGTCGATCCGTCGCTGGTGCCGCCGCCCGGGCAATTGGCGCTGCGATTGGCGCGGCTGATCGAACGTCCCGGCGTCAAGTCCGGCCCGCGGCTGTCGCGTGCGCTGACGCGGCTTGGACCGGCCTACCTCAAGCTCGGGCAATTTCTCGCTACACGTCCCGACGTCGTCGGCGTCACCATGGCGCGCGATCTGGAAAGCCTGCAGGACCGGCTGCCGCCGTTCTCGCAAGCAGAGGCGGAAGCGGTGATCGCGACCTCGCTGGAACGTCCGGTGGCGCAGGCGTTTGCTAGCTTTGGCCCCTCCGTCGCGGCGGCATCGATCGCGCAGGTGCATCGCGGCGAAGTGGAGAACGATGGCGTTCGCCATCAAGTTGCGGTCAAGGTGCTGCGGCCCCATGTAGCGGCGCGGTTTCGCCGCGATCTCGGGGATTTCTTTTTCGTCGCCAACAAGGCCGAGATGTATTCGTCGGAAGCGCGACGTCTGCGGCTGATCGAAATCATCAACACCATGTCGCGCTCGGTGGCGATGGAGATGGATTTGCGGCTGGAAGCGGCCGCGCTGTCGGAGATGGCGGAGAACACCCGCGACGATCCCGACTTCCGCGTGCCGACGGTGGACTGGGACCGCACCACCAACAACGTGCTGACGATGGAGTGGATCGACGGCATCGCGCTCAACGACCACGCGCGGCTGGCGGAATCGCAGGTCGACCTTCCCGGCCTCGGCCGCAAGGTGATCCAGAGTTTCCTGCGCCACGCGCTGCGCGACGGCTTCTTCCATGCCGACATGCATCCCGGCAACCTGTTCCTTGACGATACCGGCCGGCTGGTCGCGGTCGATTTCGGCATCATGGGCCGGCTCGGTCTCAAGGAGCGCCGCTTCCTCGCCGAGATCCTGCTCGGATTCATCACGCGCGATTATCGCCGCGTCGCCGAAGTGCATTTCGAGGCCGGCTATGTGCCGGGGCATCACTCGGTGGAGAATTTCGCGCAGGCGATCCGCGCCATCGGTGAGCCGATCCACAATCGCACCGCCGAAGAAATCTCGATGGCCAAGCTGCTGACGCTGCTGCTGGAGGTCACCGGACTGTTCGACATGCAGACCCGGCCTGAACTGATCCTGTTGCAGAAGACCATGGTGGTGGTCGAAGGCGTGGCGCGCAGCTTCGATCCAAAACTCGACATCTGGACCGTGGCCGATCCGGTGGTGCGGGAATGGATCGAACGCAATCTCGGGCCGATCGGCCGCATCCAGGGCGCGATGGCGGGTGCCGGTGAACTCGGCAAGGCGATGTCCGGGCTGCCGGCAATTGCCTCGCGCTCGATCAGCGTGCTGGAGCAACTCGAGGGCATGGTGCGCAACGGGCTGGTTCTGGCGCCGGAATCCATCGCTGCCATCGGCCGGGTGCGGGCACGGCAGAACCGCTGGCGCACCGTGGCGCTGTGGATTATCGCCCTCGCCTTCCTCGGCATACTATGGACCATACGGTAGCCAAACGATTGCATTGCAATCATACCGTTGATATCATTGCCTGCAATTCAACGAGGGCCCGCCCATGGCCAGCCTGACCATCCGCAAGCTCGACGATGCCATCAAAGCCGAACTGCGCCTCCGTGCCGCCCGCAACGGCCGCTCCGTCGAGGACGAGGTGCGGGTGATCCTGCGCGAAGCATCGCAACAGGGCGCTCAGCACCCCGTTGAAGCCGGATCGGAACAACCGCACCGGCAAACATCAGCCCCGCGCGTCCATGGCCAGCCTGGCACCGAACTTCCCCGCGTCACCCTGATCATCGCCGGCGGCATTGCCGCTTACAAGGCGCTCGACCTGATCCGGCGGCTGAAGGAGCGCGGCCTTTTTGTGCGCTGCGTCATGACCCATGCTGCGCAGCAATTCGTCACGCCGCTGACCGCCAGCGCCCTCGCCAGCGAGCGCTGCTATACCGATCTATTTGATGCTGCTAGCGAATTCGACGCAGGCCACATCCGCCTCGCGCGCGACTGCGAGTTGATCGTGGTTGCGCCTGCGACCGCCGACCTGATGGCGAAGATGGCGCAGGGCCACGCCGACGATCTCGCCACCGCGATTCTTCTGGCGACCAATCGCCCGATCCTGCTGGCGCCGGCGATGAACCCGCTGATGTGGAACAACGCCGCCACCCGCCGCAACGTCGCGCAACTGCTGCGCGACGGCGTCACGCTGATCGGCCCCGCCGCCGGCGAAATGGCCGAAGCCAATGAGGCCGGTGTCGGCCGGATGTCCGAGCCGACCGAGATCGCCGACGCCGCCCTGCGTATGCTGCGGCCGCCGCGCCCGCGCCCGCTGGCCGGCAAACGCCTGCTGATCACCGCCGGGCCCACCCACGAGCCGATCGATCCGGTGCGCTACATCGCCAATCGCTCCTCCGGCAAGCAGGGCTTCGCCATCGCCGCTGCGGCACAGGCCGCCGGCGCGGACGTCACGCTGATCTGCGGCCCGGTCGAGTTGGCCGATCCCGCAGGCGTCACCGTGAAGCACGTCGAGTCGGCGCGCGAGATGCTGCGGCAGGTCGAAGCCGCGCTGCCGGCGGACGTCGCCATCTTCACCGCGGCCGTGGCCGACTGGCGCGTCAAACACGCCGGCTCCCAGAAGCTCAAGAAGAGCGCCGGTGGACTGCCGCAACTGGAGCTGATCGAAAATCCGGACATCCTCGCGACCATCTCCCGGCTGCCGCTGCGCCGGCCGGCGCTGGTGATCGGCTTCGCCGCCGAGACCGAGCATCTGATCGAAAACGCCAAGATCAAGCTAACCCACAAGAGGTGCGACTGGATCGTCGCCAACGATGTCTCGCCCGCCACCGGCGTGATGGGCGGCGACCGCAACACCATTCACCTCATCAGCAAGGATGATAGCGACACCAGCGGCGATGGTTTTCGCGTCGAGTCCTGGCCGGTGATGAGCAAGGACGACGTCGCGGTTGCCCTTGTCGACCGCATCGCCGCTGCCGCAAAGGACCAGACTTCATGAGCACGTTCGTCGCCGTCGAATTCCAGCAATTGCCGCACGGCGCAGGCCTCGCGTTGCCCGCTTACCAGACCACCGAGGCGGCCGGGATGGACCTGCTCGCGGCGGTCCCCACCGATGCGCCGATGGTGCTGGCCCCGGGGACCTACGCGATGGTTCCGACCGGCCTGGTGATGGCGCTGCCGCTGAACTACGAAGCCCAGGTGCGGCCGCGCTCCGGCCTTGCCGCCAAATTCGGCGTCACGGTGCTCAACGCGCCGGGAACCATCGACGCCGACTATCGCGGCGAGATCAACGTGCTGCTGATCAATCACGGCAGCGCGCCGTTCACGATCCAGCGCGGCGAGCGCATCGCGCAGATGGTGATTGCGCCGGTGGTGCAGGCGCAACTGGTTCCGGCGTTCGGATCGCTCTCGGCCACGGTGCGCGGCAGCGGCGGATTCGGCTCGACCGGACGCT
>Ga0207657_10004386_pt1 | contig 14935 bp, 11 predicted proteins | sample KBSC33metaG_FD_184316 | JGI IMG/M metagenome (GOLD analysis project Ga0207657, IMG submission 184316) | Corn rhizosphere microbial communities from Kellogg Biological Station, Michigan, USA - KBS C3-3 metaG (SPAdes) (version 2) | ecosystem: Host-associated > Plants > Roots > Rhizosphere > Soil ... | reverse complement strand
ACTCGCATTCGAAACAATCGACTCCGCCGCGTAAGAACGCACCAGCTTCGGCCAATACTTCTGCAGTAAATCGGTGCTGGCGAAGATGTCGGCCCAAATGATCTCGCCATTTACGGCGACCACCACGCCTACAGCATTTCGATCGCGCAATTGCTTGATCACACTTCTGTAGTCGCTCTCCATCGGCGCCGCCACGGAGTCCACCTGTTTTTGCACAACTTTGTTATCCATTAGTTTGGCGTAGGAAGTCGTGCTCTCCAATTGAGCTGCTTCCCCCTGCCCTGCGCCTGTCGGCGAGGCCATCGGAACGCGGGCCATGATTGTTGCCTGGGAGTTGCGGACCTCCGACCAAACTTTTTGCTGGTCCTTGTCGGCCATTGCTTTGCTGCGCACGCCCGGGGCTGCCATGGCCGATGCCATCCCGCCGGTCGAATAAAACTTCGAACTGGTGCCCACCCACCGACCGGGCTCCACGCAAAACACGCTCAGATCAATAGGATCACTTTCCGCAGGAACGATGCGGTCTTTGCCAATGACGCGATCCTGCTTGCCTCCACTTACAATCTCTCCCGCGAGCAACAGGAGAGGCCGCGAAGAGTTATTGATCAGCATCAATTGATTGACTTGCGCGCCGTCGTGAATGGTCGGCATCCGGTCCGACCTGCGCCTAACCATCGGACGAATAGCGCCCGCTTCGGTCACGATCACTTCTCCTGACCGCAAACCTTCATCCAGCGTGAGAAACAGCTGCGTGTTGTGCGACGTGTTCGCAACCACCGGAAACACGGTAAGATTTCCATGCCGAATCGGCGAAAGAACCTTATATCCGGAATACGAGCTCTCGCCCGCCTGCACCTGCCTCTTACCCGCAAACGCCATCCCCAACACAAATCCGCACAGCATCAGCCCAACGAACAACCTGGTAATCATGTTGTCCTCCCGGGGTCCAGAGACACCCCAAGTGTGGAGACGCCAACAGCCTCACACTCGGGGCGCCCCAGGTGCCCGTCCTGTTCTATCGAAGGAACGTAGCTGGACTTCTTTCTTGCAACCCGCATCTGAAAAATTGTTAGTATCCAAATCATGAGTGTGGGCGCTCATCCCGCGTCGCTGCTGAGGTCGGAAACAGATCCTCTTCTCAGCGAGCTCTATCAAAAAAGCGGCGCCCTTCAATTCGGGATGTCGAAGACTGACTTCTGTTCCATCCTCGTCGCGGTCGCAGAGAAATACATTCCCGCCGATGCAAGTCAGGAAGATCTCCGCGACTTCTACGTGAGCCTGCGGGTCGAGGAACTGGCGCTGGCGCGCAGTTGCGCCCAGGGTAATGAGAAAGCTTGGGAGGAATTCTTCACCCGCTACCGCGAGAAACTGCATGACACCGCTCTAGCCATCACCAGGGAAGACTCCAGGGCGCGGGAACTCGCGGGATCAATCTATGCGGACCTCTATGGCACGGGTAATCGCGACGGCCGGCGCATCTCCAAGTTGACTTACTATAACGGTCGCGGTTCGCTCGAGGGTTGGTTGCGAACCGTGATGGCACAACGTCAAGTCAATGACTATCGCGGCACGCGCCGAAACGTAAGCTTGGAAGAAGAGACGGAAGCCGGCCAACAATTCGCCGTCATGTCGGCTGAACCTTCCCGCTCGGTGGATCCCCGTCTCGGCATTGCAACCGATCAGGCACTGGCCGCGATCTCACCCGAGGATCGCTGTGTCCTGGCCTACTACTTTCTCGACGACCTCACGTTAGCCAGAATCGCGAGTATCCTTAAAGTGCACGAATCCACTATCAGCCGCCGGTTGGAGCGCGTGGTTAAAGCCCTCCGCAAAGACATTGTTCTTCGTCTTACCCAGAGCGGCATGAGCCGCCGCCAGGCCGAAGAGGCTCTCGACGTGGATGTACGTGATTTAGCTCTGGATATTCGTAAGACCCTGACGCAAGAATCCGCCCCCACGGCGTTCTCTAAGAAGAAGGTTGTGCCGGCGGGAGAAGCACAAGAATAATGAATTAGGTCAATGGAACCACTGCCCAAAATCGCGCATGAACGGCTTCAGGCCGCTCCAGTATCTGACCATCCCGACGCCGACCTGCTGACCGCCTTCGCCGAGCAATGCCTCACGGAACGCGAGCGGTCGCAGGTAGCCGATCACCTTTCTCACTGCAGCGACTGTCGGCACGTACTTGTGTTGGCTTCGCCTGAAAGCAATGCTGCTGTTTCCCCTGTTGCCAAAGCGCACTCACTCGTTTCCCGCCCTCGCGGCCTGCTCTCCTGGCCGGTTTTGCGATGGGGTGCGTTGGCTGCTTGCATAGTTGTAGTCAGTGCAGCCGGGTTACTGCTGAGTCGAAAAGACTTGCAGGCGCCACAGCGAACGGCTACTGCGCAACTGGACGCGCCAAAAGCTCCAGTGGAAGTGCAAACTGGCACACAGGATGCCAGCGCCGCTCAGAGTTCCGCGAAAGACACGCAAAAGCAGGCACTGGATCTTTATGCGCAGGAAGAACTTCGCGCGCCATCCAAGCTCCCGGCTATGGTCGAGAACCGGAAAAAATTTGTGACGCTTCCGGATGAGGGAGCTTCGAAAGACGCGGCTGCGCTTTTGCCGCTGGCCCCCGGAGTTGCAGAGCGAGTACAGGCAAACGGAGCTTCGCCCGGTTCAGCTCCCGCAGCGCCTTCGCGGGCCTATGCGGACCAGGTCTCGATAGCCGCAGCGGCCCCGGCTCCTTCATCGAGCCTGGCAAAAGATGATGCGGCAGCGGATCGGAAGGAAGCCGGCCGCGTCTCTCAAGGCAACTCCGCAAAACCCGCCCAGCAGAATGTCCCGCAGGTTTCTTCCGAGGTGCTAGAAGTCACCTCGGAACCCGCCTCTATCCAGGCGGAAACCGCAACTGTGGCCAGGAACGCGGCCCCTAAAACCAAAGCTGAGCGCGACCAAGCAAAAAGCAAACTTGGTATCGCCGAAGGCAAAGCGTCCAACGACGTTGCTGCCACGGCTGCGATTACCAGCGGCAACCTGCTAATGCACGACGTTAGTTCCGCCAAGTGGACTCTTTCTCCTGATGGCCTTCCGCAACGTTCGTTTGACGCAGGCAAAACTTGGGAGAAGATGCAGGTTGATCATCACACGGGATTCCGTGCTCTCTCGGCGCAAGGAATGAATGTGTGGGTCGGCGGCCTGGCCGGCACGCTATATCACTCCTCCGACGTCGGCATGCATTGGACGCGCATCATCCCCGTCGCGGAAAATACCACTCTGGCGTCTGACATTATCAGCATGGATTTTCAGGATTCCATGCACGGCAGGCTAACCACTGCCAATCAAGAGTCCTGGTCCACTTCCGACGGCGGAAAAACCTGGCAAAAAGAATGACGCGATGGCTCGCTCTGTGCGCGCTTCTATTCTTCGCATTTAATGCCGTCTTCGCTCAGCAAGGTGAGCCTTTACGCCCGGAGTGGTGTCGCCAACTTCCGCGGTCGCAATACAAACAGCTCCATCGTGTTGACTCGGGCGACCCGTGGTTCGAGGTCTATCAAGTTCGCGACGGTGTGTTCGCCATCTATGAGCCGCACCAGTTCGAGGAAGTGATTTCTTACCTGATCCTCGGCAGCAGGCGGGCCTTGCTCTTTGATACAGGCATGGGTATCGGCAAGATCAGCAACGTCGTTTCGAAACTTACGCCTTTGCCGGTAACCGTGCTCAACTCGCATACTCATTTCGATCACACCGGCGGCAACGCTGAGTTTTCCAGCATTCTCGATCCTGACACTCCCTTTACCCGCAAAAATGCCGAGGGACAATCAAACATCTATTCCCGTGACGCGCTCGCGCCCGGTCGCATTTGTGGCCAGTTGCCCGCCGGTGTTCATCCTGATTCCTACTCCATTCGTCCATTTCATATTTCCGATTGGGTGCGCGACGGACAGCACCTTGATCTCGGCAATCGCGAACTCGAGGTGATTTTCACGCCCGGGCACACGCCCGACTCGCTCTGCCTGTTCGATCGCACGAATGGATTGCTCTTCACGGGAGACACTTTCTATCGCGGCCCGATATACCTGTTCACACCGGAAACCGATTTTGCGGCATATACGCGATCGGTAGAGCGGCTGGTGGCACTCGCCCCTGCAGTAAAGCTGCTGCTGCCGTCGCACAATGTGCCTTTCGCAGATGCAAGCTATCTTCTAAAACTCGCGAGTGCGGTTCGCGAGATCCAATCGGGCAAACTGAAGCCCTCTGCCTCGCAAGGCCGTCGTGAGTATTCGTTCGACGGTTTTTCTCTTTTGCTCGCAGCGAAGTAGGCGGCACGAAGAATCAATCAGCCTGGCGGGAACGAAATCGCGAGCAGTATGAACTGGTTACTTTAGAGACTGAAAACCGATTACTTCCAAGCGCGCGGCGATTACTGTTGTGCCCTACCCACGTGAGGTCACCTGACGTAACATCCGAATCGTGGTTTGGCAGTTCTGGGGGAGGGCTGCCGGGAGCGTCCTAAACTGAAAGGTTTAGGACGCTTTCTTTTGTGGCGCAACACGCGCCCGGCGTTCACCGCTGGAGCAAAGCCTACGGCGCGATGCGATCGGTGAGCGTGTCGTTGTGGTAGCTGGAATGATTGCGCAGTTCAAGCCAGCCTCCACCGGCTTTTAGAGTGTCGGGCACACTCTTCTCCTCACTGGTGGCGAAGGCCTGCCAGGAATCGTAACGTGCCACGCTCAGGAAAGTCCAAGGCCCACCTTCCACGTGTTGCAGCAGCACGTTTCCGGTGCCCGCGGTACCCGCCGCTGTCTGCATGAGTGCCTTCTCCAGATCCTCGCGGTGTCCGGGAGCAGCTCGATAAACTGAAACCACGTACACGGATTTTGCACTTTTCGCTGCGTCATCCAAACCCATGGCTTTCGCGAATTCGGCCCAGGCCGGCCCGCTTACGAAAGTATCGCCATGCCATGCGCCCAGGTCGCGCATCGCGGGGGGAACCGGAGTGCCGGCCGCAGTCACCGTCGCTTTCGGTCCCAGGTGCTCGATGGCGACATAATCCCAATCCTCACCGTCCTGATGCCGCAGAGCCAGATAGTGCCCCGGCATGGTGGCCTCGGGCCCTTGCTTTTTGAGAAAGTCACCCAGTTCGGCCCCTTTGCCCAGAGCAGCCTTAGCAAAGTGGACGTGGTAAAGCTCGGTGCGTGTCGCCGGCGCGGACGCCGTCTGTGCGATTGAAACGGACACCGCCATAAAGACGAGAAGCAGCGCGGACAGATTCTTCATTCTTCCTCCAAGTTGTTTTGATTTTCGCGAAGCCTTACGTGAACCGACTGATGGGGAGAAGTCGGCGAAGTATAACAGTGCGGCGTCGTTTTGTTGAAACAATCTTGAACTAGGCGGCCACTGCTCAGTCCGCGTCCTGTACCGGGAAGTGCATCCTTGGGCGTCTGGGATGTATCCTATTTCAGGGGAGACAACGATGGCCTTTTTCGACTATTTCCGCTCGCTTAAGCAGCCGGAGCACCGTCTCGCCTGGAGTATCGCTATTGCGGCCGACGCGCTCCAGATCGCGGCGATGCCTCTGTTTGCTGCCGGCGGAATCTCCCCCGCGGACACACTTCTCGACCTGCTCGTCGCTTTCCTCCTGACCCGCGTGCTGGGATGGCACTGGGCATTCCTGCCGTCGCTGCTGGCGGAGCTGGTGCCCGGTTTCGACCTGTTTCCAACCTGGACCGCTGCCGTCTTCTTTGTTACCCGGCAGCAAGTGCATTCTCAAGAGCCCGAGATCCTGCCCCCGCTACGCTGAGGAGCGTGGCGCGGGCATTCCTGCCCGCGCCCATCTGTTCCCTCCAACTCTACTTCAGCGTGATTTCCTGCATTAACTCCGAACTGATGATCTCCCGAATTTCAGCGCGCTTCTCGGAAAGCTGTTGTGCCGGTTGCTTGCCGCCCAGCACCTTATCGCGCACAGCTTCAGCCTTCGCTACCTCTCCATCCATGGCCGCATGATTCTTGTATTGCACGGCAACGGCGATGTCCCAGTCCTGTGGGCTGCTCTTCGTCTCTTTCAAGAAGATCTTGTAATCCATAATGATCCCTTGCCGCTTCTCTTCTTCAATGAAGGGTTTAGTACCTTGCTGCAGGCTCGTAAGGTACGCATCCATTTGGGTCGGCTTCACTCGGATCAACTGCACACGCCAGACTGGACCTTCCGTATAGTGTTCCTGCGCAAACAGGGGTGGCGCGAGCAACAACGCAAACACCAGGCATCCATAAATTCTTCGCATACCGATCTCCTCCCGAAGCGAATTTGGTGGCAAATGCGAGGAGGATCATACGCCGCCGACCTAGTTGTGACCATAGGCCGCGACTGATGTACTATTCCAGCCGCTGCTCACATTGGGACAGGAGATCAACGTGGCAACCGCACCCATCCCGAAAGACAGAACCGCGGCCCGAATCGCGATCGTCGAGAAGCATGTCAGGCTCGAGAATGCTCACGACCTGGAAGGGGTTTTGGGAACCTTCGGCGAAACTCCTCGATACGATGATGAGCCCTGGGGAGAGCACTACACCGGCCGCAACGGCGTACAACTCTTCTACGAGCAGCTCATGAAAGCGCTGCCGGACTTAGACATCGAGGTCGTCCGCCGTCACGTAAGCGACGACGCTATCGTTCTGGAAGTGCGAATCCGGGGCACCCATCTGGGTGAATGGCGCAGTCTGCCTGCCACCGGGAGGCGCGTTGATATCCCGCTCTGTGGCATTTACACCTTCGACGCCGATGACCGTCTGGCTGGCGAGAAAATCTATTACGACCGTGCCACGGTCTTGAGGCAGCTCGGCGTCTTCCACGAACCGCAAAGCGCGGTGGGACGCATCGCGACACTCGCCACTCATCCCATTACCATTGCTCGCGCCCTTGGCCGCAAGCTACGCGCCTGAGCATCCTCGAAGGTTCTTTACAAACAACGGGGGAGGGCCGCCGCCCGGCCCTCCCCGATCCCGCTCCTGCCATGATCGATGGTTACGGAGTGATTCGCCGCGCGATCATGTTGAAGCCGCTGCCGGTCCACAACAACAAACCCCGCACACGCACCGCACTGCCATTGCTGACCCCTCCCGACTTGTTGTCCGTTCCCGGCTGTTGAAATACGTGCACCACGGTTTGTCCGGAAAGGATGGTCAAGTAGGAACTGCCGTCGCTCGGCAGATTCAGATCGAAGGTGGCCGCCCCACCCGATCCTGTCGTGAAGTTCGAAACCGTGCCATTCACGGCCTGCTGCTCCAGCTTCAGCTTATCCGCCACGACAGTTCCGGCGATGGCCGGCATTGCGTTTATACTTTCAACCTCGACGCGTTGCCCGGCATGAATGGTCGTTGGGTCAAAGGGGAAGGTGGGGCTGCCAACCTGCAGTCCACCAAAATCTACTTTGCCATGTTCCAGTTTGTAATCGCTGGCCTGCAACCCGCTCACGTCTGCAGTGAAGCTCGCCCCCACTTTCGTATCATCCATGCCGTTTCCCGTGCCATCGTCCACTAAAAAGCCCAGCGAAGTTGCGGGATTCCCCGTGACACTGGTCACCAGGCCCTCCGTTTCAGCTCCCGCCTGGTTCTCTATACCTTCGACCTCTTCAGCGAACAAAGTTCCATCGGATCGGGTCACGCCTTCCACATTCACGATCTGATTGAGTGCGCTGTTCACGTTCACGAGCCCGTCACTGAACTTGGTCGTCGCGTCCGTGGCGAAAGTGAGCTGCGCCCCGCTCCGTCCCACCTTTATGGTGAAGCTGTTCCCTGAAACGCTGGTGACCAGGCCAGAGATCGATTCCATCTCACCATCGTCGTCTTCCTGGTGTGCTTCCGGTGCCACTGCTTTGGTCGTGATAGTGAAAGACGATCCGCTGAAATTGAATCCCGTAATATTGCCCGCCTGGTCCGTAGCGACGGAGTTGGCAATGTTGAGATCTACGTTGATTACTGCCGGAGAAGCGCCAATCGTGAGTGCCGGATTAAAGGTCACCGTTACCGTCTGAGTAGCACTTCCCTGCAGTGTCGTCTGCGTGCCGCCGCTGTTGAGAAATGTCATTTCCGGATTGACGATCGTAATAGCTGCGCTGGTAAATGTTCCCTGGGGAAAGTTCACTATGCTGAGGGGTTCCAGCTTGCCCGACATGTGACTCAACTCCAGGCGATTCGCTCCTACCGTGAGATTCACGACGCCTCCACCACCGCTCGGCGTCAGCACAACAGGACTGCCGATCGTGAGTTCGAAGGCGATCACACGGTCCACCGGAGCATCGCCGATACGTACTTGCGTGACAGCGGTAGTCACTCCCGGCGTTGGGGTTGGAGTTGGAGTGGGGCTGGAAGCGGAACTGCTTCCTCCACATCCGGCCAGAAGCACGAGCGTCCCAAGCACTCCACTTGCTGCCAGGACGCGAACGACAGACTGCAACTGCGATCTGCGACGACGCATAGATAAATCCTCCTGAATTTTCGTGGTGGCTTGGTGGTACGCTGGCACGACTAATTGCAGGTTGCGCGCCAGACTAATAGGAGTGCCTGTACTTACCTGTGATGGCGCTCACAGATCCGTGTGATCAACAAGATAGAGTAGTCACCGCTTCGGGCAACTCCCTCCAACTGCGAGCGGACTCGCACCTGCACTTCTTTGGCTGTCCAGGATTTCGAACAATAGCTTGTTTTTTGAACACTGCGGAGCAGCAGCATCACGAAAGAGTACCCACCATTTCCGGTCGCACTGTTTCTTATCGAGCTATCTCCTAAATCCGTTTTGAAAAGGGCGGCTTCAGCCGCGCCGCGCTCCTCTTCGGTGATGGCGAACGATCTCCCCCTGTGAGTTTCCTTGATTCATTCCGAAATGAACTCGCTTGTGAAATGACTCACAACCCGGCGTGACATCCGTCACCTGCCGCCAACCTGCGACGCCATTAGCCTGTGCCTTCGCTGCGCAATTTTTCAGCACACCAACAGCTCAGAAGAGAGCAGCGGAAATTACTTACACGGCAGGTCATAATTAATGAAGTCGATTCTCCTCGTACTTTTCCTTTGCGGCTCCTCTCTGGGCCAGACCGCCACATTTGACATGCTCGACTGGATGACCATGGACTCGTTCGGCTCCCACACCAAGGGTGCCGGAGCGGCCATGTGGAGCGTTATGGACTCGGCGCAGAATCAGTTCTACTGGGTAAAGAACGCCAAAGGTTACCCGTGGGACGTAAAGAAGTATGACGCCAATTTCATTTACGACAGCATCACAGAAGTCAACTGGACTGATCCCCACGCCTTCAAGAAACATATTGGGCCGAACGGCAAGGGCTATCCGCTCACACCGCGCTTTGTGCCCTACGTTCCCGGCGCTTCGCCCAAAAACTTGTGGACGATTACTATTCCGCCCTCAAGCACCAACTTCGAAATCCATTCCAGCTGTTCCCGTTACACAAAATCGAACCTGGGCTATGCCAAAACCGAGGTTTGGGGACCATTCTACGAATCGTTGGGAGGAGATTTGCCGCCCTACACGGAGACTCTTCACCTGAACTGGCTCTGGAGCTGCGACTCTTCGTACAACAACTGCAAAACCAAAGAGCAGTTCACGCTGATGAAGGCCTACGGCAACGTCAAGTGGAACAACTATCAACTTCGGAATGGGAAGTATGTTTTGCTGCAGTCATCTATACGCAACACGGTTCAGTCAGGAACAGTCACACCGGTTCACCCGTGCTGGAAGTAGCTCGACTCTGGTTGGCCTGCGGGGCGAGACTGACGACCGAAGACCGAAGCCTGACGACTGAACTAAAAAAGCCTCTCTTGCGAGAGGCTTTTCAGCAAAGAAGAACAACGGAGTTACTGAGACGAAGGAACGATCGGTGCGCCGGCTGCCGTGTTAGTCGGCAGCGGATGAGCGGCGAAGAAACTGTGATCATAAAGGTTGCGGTACATCCGTCCGGCAACTTCAGCAGCCTTCGGGCCGAACGTTGGCCTGCCACCCTGTAAGAAAACCACCACTACGACGCGTCCTGCTGTCGTGTTGGCGTAGGACGCGAACCAGCCAAAGCGCGTTCCGGCGCGCGAGCACGTGCCGGTTTTGCCGAGAATTGATTCTTCGTTGAAGTTCAAACGTACGCTTCGTGCAGTGCCGTATTCCACTGCTCCTGCCATTCCATCTGAGATCTCAGGAATCAGTGGACCGATGTCGAGATGCCGTTTCACGCGAGGCTGGAAGTTTGCTACTTCCTCAGCGGTCTGAGGATGCTGCAGGTAATACAGTGTTCCGCCATTGGCAATCGCCGAGACCAGCGCTCCCAGTTGCAAGGGCGTCATGGAGATGCCTTCGCCGAAGGAGCACATCTTGCCTACCCCGCCCAGCTTGCTCGGAATCTCTTCTTCCGGGTAAATTCCCAGTTGTTCCCCCTTGATGTTGTATCCCGCCAACTCACCGAGTCCGAACTGGTGCGCGTAATAGCTGACCTTTTCGAAACCCAAGCGTCGTCCCAGCGCTTCGAAGTACGCATTATTGGACCGCGCCAGCGCCATCGTGAGATTCATTCTGCTGCGCCGTCCCAAAGCCACTTGCGTTTCCTTGGTAACGACATTCTCACTCAACGCGGCCAGTGCCACGGAAAGCTTAATGGTCGAGCAGGGCTGGGCACCGCTCGACAGGGCTAGCTTCTGGTTGACCATGGCCAGGACGCGCCCGCTGGTGGGTTCAATGGCTACAACAGTGCCGTTCATGTTGCCGAGCGCTTCAATGGCTGCGGCCCGTACAACCGGATCTTCCCCAGTGACGTCGTCGCCATCAGCAATGTCGCTGGCAAACGAACTCATCGTGAAACGCTCGTAATAGCGGCGATGGTGCCGGCTCCGCCCGTAACGCGTACGGGAGCGGCTCCGCGCCAGGCGCGTCATTTTTTTCCGGGCATGTTGATTTTCGCTAACGGAACGGGATTTTGACTTCGGTCTTAGGACTCGCGTGTTGACGGTGGCGCCGAAGCCACTCGCCGCCAGCACCCAAGCCATAATCACAACCACTGCGACGGGAAGAGCCGACCTTAACTTTCTCATTAACCCTGTACCTATCCCCGGATTCAACATCTATGTTGCTGCAAGCTGCTTGCCAGTCGACCGTCGCCGCGGCCTTGTTGACCTGCAACTCTCTCGATAGTAAGAGAGTTCTACTTTTTTTCGCAAGGACAAATGCACTGTTGCGAAAACTAACAGCAACTTACCTAAAATGCTTGGATGTAAGGACTTACACCCAAGTTGCCGGAGTCTAACAGCCTTTCGTAACTCGATTCCCGTTACTGCTCCGACACCCCCGCCTTGTGCAAAGCTTTTCTCTCCTCGTTTCATCACAGCGTTCAATTCCTAGGTCGTGGTCGAATTGACCAGTTCGCGCGAGAGCCTTAACATCCGTTTGCAGCTCCCCCGATTCGCCACCTATGGTCGGCCAGACCCTCACTCATTACCGCATCCGCGAGCAAATCGGCGCTGGCGGCATGGGCGTGGTTTTTCTCGCCCACGACGAGCAATTGGAGCGCGACGTCGCCATCAAGGTTCTGCCTCCTGGAACTCTTTCTGACGAGACCAGCCGCAGACGCTTCCGCAAGGAGGCGGTCTCGCTGGCACGCCTCAATCATCCGAATATCGCGACCATCCACGAGTTTGGCACCGAGGACGGCACTGATTTCCTCGTCACCGAATACATCGCGGGGCAGACTCTTTCTGACCGCCTTATTACGGGTCCACTGCCCGCCGCAGATGTCATTCGTTTTGGGCTGCAGCTCGCGCACGGTCTAGCGGCCGCCCACCAGCAGGGCATCGTGCATCGCGATCTGAAGCCCGCCAACTTGCGCATCACTCCCGATAGCCGCCTTAAGATTCTGGACTTCGGGCTGGCTCAGTTCGTGCATCCTGAGCCCGACTTGGCTCGCACCATGAGCCTTCATACGCTGACCGCCTCGCAGCAGATAACCGGGACTCTGCCCTACATGGCCCCCGAGCAGTTGCGCGGCGAGCCAGCCGACCCGCGCACCGACATCTGGGCCGCCGGCGCGGTGCTCTACGAAATGGCCACAGCGCAGCGGCCTTTCCCTGAAAGCAACGGACCTCTGCTCATTGACGCGATTCTGAACAAGCCGGCGCGGCCGCCAGGTCAGGTAAACCCGCGCGTGTCGCCCGGACTCGAAGCGGTCATCACAAAATCGCTGGACAAAGACCCTGCCCGCCGCTACCAGAGCGCAAGTGAACTCGAAGCTGATCTCGAGCGGCTTACTTCCGGCATAGCTCCAGTCGCGGCACGGCGACAATGGAACCAGCGCCACCTCACCATTGCCGCTGTACTCGCGTTGGTGCTTGCAGCCATACTCATAAGTGGGTACCTGTTCTTCCAGCGCCACCGGATTACCACTTCGAGCGCTCCCGCAGGCGCACGCCGCTCGGTTGCAGTTCTCGGTTTCAAGAATCTTTCCGGACGTTCCGATACGGCGTGGCTTTCTACCGCCCTTTCCGAGATGTTGACCACCGAAATTGCGGCGGGCGAACAGCTGCTCACTGTCTCCGGCGAAAACGTCTCGCGCGTTAAAGCCGATCTGTTCCTGCCGGAAACCGACACTCTCGCTTCCGACACTCTGGCCCGCTTACGAAAGAATCTTGATACCGACTTCGTCGTGCTGGGTTCCTATCTCGACCTTAGTGGAGATTCCGCTCAGGGCATTCGGCTCGACGTGCGCATCCAGGACGCACAGTCCGGAAGCACCGTTGCCAGCTTCACCGTCCGGGGCAAGGAAGGCCAGCTCGATCAACTCGTAACCGATGCCGGCGCACAGCTCCGACAAAAGTTAGGTATCGGTCGTGTAGCCGAGGCGGAAGAGGTCGCCGCCAAGGCTTCGCTTCCCGCCAACCTCGAGGCCTCTCGCTTTTATGCCCAGGGACTCGAGAAACTGCGCGGTTACGATCCCGCCGCTGCCCGCGACTTGTTTCAGAAATCTATAGCCGCCGATCCCCAGCACGCGCTTTCTTATGCCAGCTTGGCGGCCGCGTGGAGCGCTCTGGGGTACGACTTGAAATCCGCCGAGGCCGCGCGCAAAGCCTTCGAGTTATCGACTCACTTGCCGCGTGAAGAACGTTCTCTCGTCGAAGGTCAGTATTACGAAGCGTCGCACCAGTGGGATAAAGCTGTAAGCACGTACCAGGCGCTTTATCGCAACTCTCCCGATAACCTTGACTACGGATTGAAACTGGCCAGCGCCCAGGTCAGTGCGGCACAAGGCGAGGCGGCGATGGCCACCATCGCTACTCTTCGCAAGCTGCCGCCCCCTCAAGGTGAGGATCTGCGCATCGATCTGCAGGAAATCTCAGCGACGCGATCGTTGTCAGACTTCAAGCGCCAGGCAGATCTCGCGGCGCGACTGGCGGAGCGAGCGCAAGCCGAAGGTGCTCGCTTGCTGGTTGCCCGAGCCCGCCAGGCACAATGTGGTGCCGTCCGCAATTTGGGTGATCCCAAAGCCGCCATTGCGTTCTGTCAGCAAGCGCGCGAAATTGCGGCACGAGCCGGCGACCGCGCAGGCGAAGCCGGCGCCCTCAACAGCATCGCCAACGCACTCTATGATCAGGGAGATCTTCCCGGCGCGAAAAAAATGTATGAGGAAGCTGCCCGCATCTACCGCGCGATGAGCAACAAGGGCGGACTGGCCGGTACCATCGATAACATCGCCAGCGTCATCGGCGACCAGGGATTCACCGCCGACGCTCGCAAGCTTTCCGAAGAAGCTCTCGCCATCTACCGCGATACCGGCGACAAAACCGGTATGGGCGAGACTCTGAACAACATTGCCAGCGAGATGATTGTCCTCGGCGACCTCTCCGGTGCGCAACGGGTTTTTGAGCAGGCGCTGGAAATCTGGCGGGAAATCAAGTCTCCCAGCGGCAGCGCGACCGCACTTAACAACATCGGCGACATGCGCATGGCACTCGGCGATCTTTCCGGCGCCAGGAGGGCATATGAGGAGTCGTATACAACCTTCCGTGACAATAGTGAGCGGAGCAAGTCGGCATACCCACTCGTCGGTCTTGCCATGGTACTGACCGCTCAGGGCGAGTTTGCGTCGGCGCGAAAATATTTTGAGGAAGGTATTACCCTGTGCAAAGAATCGGGCGAGAAACACGAAATGGCAATGGCGTTGGCTGGACTGGGCGACCTGCTCTTTCAGCAAGCAGACCTCGACGGCGCACGCCAGAATTATCAGGCGGCATTGAGTACGCGGAACGAACTCGGCGAGAAGGAAGCTTCCGCCGAAAGCCTGCTACAACTCGCGACGCTGGCCCTCGAGCAAGGCCACCCTGCTGAAGCGGAAGGAAACGCGCGTAAGGCGCTCGAGGAATTCCAGGCTGAAAAGATGACCGCTCAGCAAGTCTGGGCTTACTCCGTGCTCGCGCGTTCCTATCTTGCGCAAGGCAAAATCAACGACGCGCAGAAAGCAATCACACTCGCCACGCCTATCCTGCAACGCACGCAGCAGCGTGAAGCGCATCTTGATTTTCAGATCGCGGCAGCCCAGGTCCAGGCATCTTCCGGCAAATCCACCGATGTGGAGGCTGCTCTTCGCGCACTCGAGGCCGCGATCAAAGATGCGCAAAAGACCGGTCTGCTGCGCCTCGCCTACGAAGGGACGTTGGCCTGGAGCAATGTCCAGATCAAATCAGGCAATGCCGCCGAGGGCCGTGCCCGTCTCGCGAGTCTTCAAAAAGAAGCTGTCGCGAAGGCTTATCTCCTCGTCGCCCGCAAAACCGCCAACGCGCTGTAATTTGCTAAACGGCACGCGTGTTCCCTATCCGACAGCGACAGAAGATGCCGCATCCGCGCGCGGCTTTGGCTTCGCGCCCCTGATCAGAAGCCACAGCATGAACAACACCTCTCCAAACGAGAACGGTGTCA
>Ga0207657_10004385_pt1 | contig 14935 bp, 17 predicted proteins | sample KBSC33metaG_FD_184316 | JGI IMG/M metagenome (GOLD analysis project Ga0207657, IMG submission 184316) | Corn rhizosphere microbial communities from Kellogg Biological Station, Michigan, USA - KBS C3-3 metaG (SPAdes) (version 2) | ecosystem: Host-associated > Plants > Roots > Rhizosphere > Soil ... | reverse complement strand
CGGCGCGTTTTCGCGCCGCTCCAACGTGAGACCGGCTAATCGGCCAAACTGTCGAGTGCCTTTTGGAAACGATTGGCGTGCGACCGCTCCGCCTTCGCCAGCGTCTCGAACCAGTCGGCGATTTCCTCGAAGCCTTCGCCGCGCGCGGCCTTCGCCATGCCCGGATACATGTCGGTATATTCGTGCGTCTCGCCGGCGATCGCAGCCTTCAGATTCAGGCGGCTCGAGCCGATCGGCAAATCGGTTGCCGGGTCGCCGACGCCCGACAGGTAATCGAGGTGACCGTGGGCGTGGCCGGTTTCGCCTTCCGCCGTCGAGCGAAATACCGCGGCGATGTCGTTCTGCCCTTCGACGTCGGCCTTGCTCGCAAAGTACAGATAGCGCCGATTTGCCTGCGATTCGCCGGCAAAGGCGGCCTTGAGGTTGTCGTGCGTCTTGCTGCCCTTCAGATTCATCGCATTCTCCTGTGGATACGCCGGCCGACACTGGACCGCGGTGGACCCGCGATCAGACGAATCTACGCGGGCGGACATCATTCGTCCAATTGATTGAATCAATGTTTTCGATAAATAATGTCAATCGGGTTGCACGAGCCCCCGCATCCCGCACACTGCGCCGGCGAGCCTTTCGCTCCAGTCAACCGTCGATGACGAGGTAAGCAATGCCGCTAGACGACGCCGCACTCGACCAGTTGTTCCGCACGGCGAGGACTTATCGCGCCTGGCTCGACCAGGCGGTCAGCGACCAGACGCTGCACGCAATCTACGAGCTGATGAAGTGGGGTCCGACCTCTTCGAATACCTGTCCGGCGCGGATTGTTTTCGTCAAGACACCTGAGGCCAAGGCGCGCCTCGAACCGGCGCTCGATGCCGGCAACGTACGGCAGACGATGGCTGCCCCGGTAACCGCCATCATTGCTTACGATCTCGAATTCTATGAAAAGTTGCCGCTGCTCGCGCCCAAGCGCGACCTGCGCAGCGAATTCATCGGCAAGCCGGAGCTGATCCGGACGACGGCATTCCGCAACGGCTCGCTGCAGGGCGCCTACCTGATCATCGCGGCGCGAGCGCTCGGCCTCGATTGCGGACCGATGTCAGGCTTCGACAATGCACGGGTTGACGCGGCGTTCTTCCCCGCGGGAACGATCAAGTCGAATTTTCTGTGCAATCTCGGCTATGGCGACCCGGCAACGCTGCGCCCGCGCGCGCCTCGTCTCGCCTTCGACGCCGCCTGCCGGATCGACTAAGTTCCGTTCGGCCGACGACCAGGATGGTGATCGACGGTGGCGCGCGGCGTATGCGCTTTAGCTGCGCTCCTTGAGGCCGGTCACGATCGACAGCGACCAGGGCCGCATCGCCAACAGCATTCCCGTCGTCGCGCGGCGCTCCGACGGAAGCGTGCTGTCGAGGTCGGCGAGCTCGAGGAACTCGGTCGCAAGCCGCTCCAGTTTTCGCTGCAGCAACTCGAACGAAGCCTTCGACAGCTCGCGGTACTCGAAGCGGAACAGGCTGCCGACGCGCGCGAACTTGGCCGCGATGAATTCGCTGACGACGCGCCGGCCGTGAACGGCATGGATCGGCCCGCCCGGATGCAGCCGCAGCAGGTTCGGCACCTTGAGCCGGACGCGATCCTGCGGCAGCAAGTCGATCAAGCCCAGCCGGTCCAGCCGGACCAGCAGCCGCGTGAGCTCGGTTCGCGAGATCTCGTAGCGTGCGACGATATCGCCCGCTTTCCAGTCGCTCAGCAACAGGTAAAAGACGCCCAGCAGCTTGGCGTCGTTGGCCAGCGCGGTTTCCTGCTTGGCGGTCATTTCGCGAACCTCGTCGGCGCCGCTGCGGGCCAGCCTGGCGAGCTCGAAAAAATCGATGTCGAGCAAGCGGCAGAACGTCTCCAGGCGCTTGAGCGTGAAAGTGCGCGCCGAAAACAGGCGCTTGACGCTCGCTTCGGACAGGCCGACGCGGGTGGCGACGGCGGCATAGGTCAGGCCCTGCGCCCTCAGCAGTTTTTTAAGGGTGTCGATCAATTGTTGCGCGTCGGTCATCGCGGCCCCCGTAGCGGATTTCGCCGCCGATGGTAGCAGAAAACGATACGTTTCGATCTAGGTGTTGATTAATGACACCAGATCCGCAGAATCGCCATCGCGGCCAGGAAACGCCCGCCGCTTTCGCCACTACCGGAGCTTTGCCATGCCTATCCGACGTCCTATAGCAGCCTTGATCTTCGGAGCAATCATATGGATACCGTTCGGGACCACCACGGCGCGCGCCCAGGATAGCTTCGCGGCTTCGGTCGCAGCCTCGCAAGCCTCGCTCGCGGCATCCGGATTGATCGTCGAAGGCAGCGTCGGCGTGCTTCGCGCCGGCAGCGAGCTGACGGTCGCAGCGGTACGGCCGCTGGCTGATGCGAGCGTCATCGTGCTGCGCGACATCGCCACCGGCTCGGAAGTGTCGGTTCGCGTCGCCGGTGCTGCCGCGGGCGCGACGATGCTCACGATCGGCGAGAGCGTCGTCGTCGTGGCCGAAGCCGCCGGCAGCTCGTTGCTCGCCGCGGGCAAGCTCGTCGCCTTCATTCCGAACGATGTCGGCAGCGCGCTCTTCTACCAGGCGCGATCGACGCAGAGCTGGAGCCGCTAGCCGTGCGCCGCCTGTTCCTCGCCCTCGCCCTGGGCTGCGTCGCGTCGGCGGCCCTTGCCGGCCAGGCCTGCGTCGAAAAGCCGCTCGCCGCGGCCGACGTGCGCGCCGGAATGACGCTCGCCCTCGCCGTGCGCGAGGCACTCGATCGCGAGCACGCCCAGGTCGCGGTGGTCGCACGGGTCGGACGCGATCTGTCGCGCTACGGGCTGCGCTATTCGCACGTCGCGTTCGCCTGGCGCGGACATCCGCGCGGCGACTGGACGATGGTCGAGGCGTTGAATCAGTGCGGCACCGCGACGTCGGCCCTCTACGACGACGGGCTGGCCAACTTCTTCCTCGACGACATGTTCGCCTATCAGGCCAAAATCGTCATTCCGTCGACCGAGGTGCAGAAAAAGATTGCCGATGTCCTCGTCGCCGGGCACGGCGGGCGGTTTCACGAGCCGCGCTACAACCTGGTCGCCTACCCGTTCGCGACCCGTTATCAGAACTCGAACCAATGGCTGCTGGAGACGCTGGCTGGCGCACTGGCGGAGGGACAGATCGGCACTCGCGGCGAAGCGCAGGCCTGGCTGCGTGCCAGCGGCTTCCGGCCGAGCACGCTGCATCTGCCGGCGGTCGAGCGACTGGGCGCGCGGGTCTTCCGCGTCAACGTCGCCTTCGACGATCAGCCGATCGATCGCCGCATGGCCGGGAACATCGATGTCGTCAGCGCCGAGTCGGTGCTGGATTTCGTCCTGCGCGTCGACCCGGGCGCGACCGCACGGGTGATCGAGGTCGACCGGGGTGGACCCGGAGCGCGGCTGCCCTAATCGATAAGCCGGTACGCCGGCAGCGTGAGGAATTCGACGAAGTTATCGTTGTTGACGAGATCGGCGAAAATCGCGCTCGCCTCCTCGTAGCGGCCGTCGCGGAAAGCGCTGCCGAGCAACTGCCGGATCTTGCCCATCTCCTCGGGAATCATCGCGGCGACCATCGCCTTGCTGATCGTGCGTCCGTCGTCGAGTCTGCCCTTCGACGAACGGATCCACTGCCACACTTGCGAGCGCGAGATCTCCGCGGTCGCAGCATCTTCCATCAGGTTGTAGATCGGCACGGCGCCCTGGCCGGAAAGCCACGCGCCGATGTACTGAATGGCGACGTTGATGTTGAGACGCAGGCCCGTCTCGGTGATCGGCGCTTCGGGCTCGAAGCGCAGCAGATCGGCGGCGCTGACTTTCACATCGTCGCGTTTTTTCAGCGCGATCTGGTTGGGTGCGGGCATCAGCCGGTCGAATGCCTCCTTGGCCAGCTGGACCATCCCCGGATGCGCGACCCAGGTGCCGTCGTGGCCGTAGGTCGCCTCGCGCTCCTTGTCCGCCTTCACGCGCGCGAACGCTTCGGCGTTGGCCTTCTCGTCGTTCTTCACCGGGATTTGTGCGGCCATGCCACCCATCGCATGGATGTTCCGGCGGTGGCAGGTCTTGATGCAAAGCTCCGCGTACGAGCGCATGAAATGCGTCGTCATCGTCACCAGTGCGCGATCGGCCAGGCAGAAATCGCGGTTGTTGCGGAATTTTTTGATGCAGGAAAAGATGTAATCCCAGCGGCCGCAGTTGAGACCGGCCGAATGCTCGCGCAACTCGTAGAGCATCTCATCCATCTCGAACGCCGCGAGGATCGTTTCGATCAGCGCCGTCGCCTTGATCGTCGCGCGCGGAATGCCCAGCTCGTCCTGCGCCATCACGAAGATGTCGTTCCACAGCCGGGCTTCGAGATGGCTCTCCATCTTGGGCAGGTAGAAATACGGTCCGGTGCCGCGCGCGATCAGCTCCTTCGCGTTGTGAAAAAAATACAGCGCGAAGTCGAAGATCGCGCCCGACATCGCGGTGCCGTCGATCGAGACGTGCTTTTCGGGCAGATGCCAGCCGCGCGGCCGCACGAACAAGGTCGCCGTCTTGTCGTCCAGCCGGTAAGACTTGCCTTCGGGACTGGTGTAGTCGATCTGCCGCCGCACGGCATCGCGCAGGTTGATCTGGCCTTCGATGTTGTTGTTCCACGTCGGCGTATTGGCGTCCTCGAAGTCCGCCATGAAGACGCTGGCGCCGGAATTGAGCGCGTTGATGATCATCTTGCGGTCGACCGGCCCGGTGATCTCGACGCGGCGATCCTCGATGTCCGGGGGCACCGGGGCGCAGGTCCAGTCGGCGTCGCGGATGGCGCGCGTTTCGGGCAAGAAATCGGGCAGCCTGCCGGCGTCGAGCTGCGCCTGACGGTCGGCGCGGTGCGCGAGCAGCTCTTCGCGGCGGCCGCCGAAGGCGCGTTGCAGGCGGGCGGTGAAGGCCAGCGCCTCGGGCGTCAGGATCTCGGCGTAGGCAGCGGTGACCGGACCCGAAATCGCTATGCCCGGGCCGTATTGGCGAACGCTCATCGAGATCCCTTTTTGCGCAGCGCTGCGTCGGCCCCGAAGCCGGGGCACCCGCCAGCCGGTCATGTTGCAGTGCGGAAATCATACCAGAACACGCACCGGACGGGCGCATGGTGCCGATCGCGCTATTTCACCCAGCCCTCCCCCGGCCGGCCGGGCAGTCGCTCGATCGTGATATTCCACGACAAGGTGATGCGTGGCCGCTGTCCGCGATAGGGATTGACGCTGTGCAGGTAGTCGCTGGCGAAAATGATCATCGTACCCGGCGCCATCGTCGGGATCAGATGCTGCGTCACCCGGCCCGGTTCGTGCGGGCAGCACGCGGGTATGCGCGCGTCGGCGAAACAGAGCTTGCCGGCCATCGGCTCGCCCGGATCATCGTCACCGGGATCGAGCATATAGACGATGCTCGCGTTGGCGCGCAAATGGCTGTGCGGCATGCAATAGTCGCCGCTGCGGTAGATGCTGGCCCAGCTGTCGTCCGCATAGACCGGCCGGCGCGACAGCGTGTGGTGCGCCAGCATCAGCGCGCGGCCGTGGATCAGCGCAGCCGCGGCGCCGTCCCAGGCCGGGATATTGCGGACCTTGGTCCCGCACGCGCCGCGAAACATTTCGCCGCGAAAGCGCGGATCGTTTTCGGCCGCGAGCGCCGCGGCGAGCAACGGCGGATGATAGTCCGCATGATCTGTGAACGTCGTGATGGCCATCAGAGGCGCCGACAGCGGGGCGACGCTCTGGGCGTCCGGCCAGGGACTGAGCTCGGCCCCGCCGACGCGAAACGAGGCGGGCAGCGCCGCCTGCTCGCCGGCGGGCGGCGACGATCCGATGGTCGACGCCGGCATGCGTGCGGGAGCTAGACGGCGGCCGCGCGGCGGCCGCCGCGGTCAGGCATTCGCGACCTGTCTTGCCTGCGGCAAGCTCGCCCAGCCGCGCTCGACCGCGCGATTGGTCGCGCTGATGACCGCGCGCAGTGTCGCGGTAACGATATTCGGATCGAGACCGACGCCGTAACAGGTTCGATCGGCACCGACCCGCAGCTGCACGTAGGCGACCGCCGTCGCATCCTCGCCGCTGCCCACGCCGTGCTCGTGGTAATTGAGCACGTGCACGTCGAGTCCGGTCGCGGCGCGCAGCGCGTGGATGAAGGCATCGACCGGTCCGTTGCCGTCGCCGGACAGCACCGTTTCCACGCCGTCGATCTTGAGCCGCGCCGTCAGGTGCTCGATCGCGCCATCGGCGGCGCTGTGCTGCGCGCGATGGTCGACGTACGCGATGGGGGCTGCGGCCTGCAGATATTCGCGCTCGAATGCAGAATGAATTTCGGCGGCGGAAAGCTCCTTGCCGGTCGAGTCGGTAATCTGCTGGATGACCTGGCTGAATTCGATCTGCAGCAGGCGCGGCAGCGCGAGGCCGTAATCGCGCTCGAGCAGGTATGCGATGCCGCCCTTGCCCGACTGGCTGTTGACCCGGATGACGGCCTCGTACGTGCGGCCGACATCGGCGGGGTCGATCGGGAGATACGGCACTTCCCACAGCGGCCTGCCAGCCGACTCGGCCTCGGTCTGCGCGGCGAGCCCTTTCTTGATCGCGTCCTGGTGCGAGCCGGAGAACGCGGTGAATACCAGCTCGCCCGCGTACGGATGGCGCGGATGCACCGGCAGATCGGTGCAGTACTCGGCGGTGCGGATGATGACGCCCATGTCGGAAAAATCGAGGCCGGGATCGATGCCCTGCGAGTACAGGTTCATCGCCAGCGTGACGAGGCACACGTTCCCGGTGCGCTCGCCGTTGCCGAACAGGCAGCCTTCGATGCGGTCGGCGCCGGCCATGACCGCAAGCTCGGCGGCGGCGACGCCGGTGCCGCGGTCGTTGTGCGGATGCAGGCTCAACAGCGCGCTGTCGCGCCGCGACAGATGGCGATGCATCCATTCGATCTGATCGGCGTAGACGTTCGGCGTCGAGACCTCGACCGTCGCCGGCAGGTTCAGGATGATCGGCTTCGCCGGCGTCGGCTCCCACACGTCCATGACCGCCTCGCAGATCTCCTTGGCGAAGTCGAGCTCGGTCATCGTGAACGTTTCCGGCGAATATTCGTAGCGCCAATCGGTGCCGGGCTGCTCGGCCGCGCATCGGCGGCAAAGCTCGGTGCCGTTGACCGCGATCTCGACGATCCCCGCCTTGTCCTTGCCGTAGACGACGCGCCGGAACAAAGGCGCCGTCGGGTTGTACAGATGCATGATCACGCGCTTGGCGCCGCGCACCGAGTCGAACGTACGCCGGATGAGCTCGTCGCGCGACTGCGTCAGCACCTGTATCGTCACGTCGTCGGGAATCAGATTGCCCTCGATCAGGCGGCGCACGAAGTCGAAATCGGTCTGCGACGCCGAGGGAAATCCGACTTCGATCTCCTTGAATCCTATCCTCACCAGCTGCCGGAACATGCGCAGCTTGCGCTCGGCGTCCATCGGTTCGATCAACGCCTGGTTGCCGTCGCGCAAATCGGTCGACAGCCAGATCGGCGGCCGGGTGATCGTTTGCGATGGCCAGCGTCGATCGGGGAGATCGATCGGCGGAAACGGGCGGTACTTTTTCGACGGATCAGCTTCCATGACGGTCCTCGTCGCGAATGCGTCTGCGTGCAACAGTCACCCGGGTTTCGGGTGGCGCGGGCACTGCTCTAAAAAGGGGGGGATTTTATCTGCGCGCGGGGCGCAGCAGCAGCAGATCGCCGAGAATGGCGATCGGGGCATCGGGTGCAAGGGCACGGGCCGGGCTGCTCATAAAACGACTATAGCGGGATTTGCGGCACTGCGCAACGGCCCGAGGCTACGTTGGAAGGCCTTGCTGCCCAAGGGCCTGCGCTCCGGTCCGGTTCCATCAGCCGCGCCGGCGTTTGAGCGCCAGCCAGCCCGACCACGCATAGCCGGCCAGCGCGTAGATGACAACGCCGGCGAACAGGACGATCGCCGGCTGGTAGAGAATCAGCATGAGGACGAGCACGATCGACAATATCGCGAGAAACGGCACGCTGCGTCGGAGGTTGATCGTCTTGAAGCTGTAGTACTTGAGATTGCTGACCATCGTCAGCCCGGCAAAGACGGTGACCGCCCAGGCAAGCCAGCGGATGCTTTCCGGATCGATCGCGTTGTCGTCGGCGATCCAGACGAAGCCGGCGACCAGGGCGGCCGCGGCGGGACTGGGCAGCCCCTGGAAGTAACGCTTGTCTGCCACCTCCAGCATCGTGTTGAAGCGCGCGAGCCGCAATGCAGCGCCCGCAACGTAGACGAAGGCCGCGATCCAGCCGAGCTTCCCCATGCCGCGCAGCGTCCACTCGTAGACGACGAGCGCTGGCGCGGCGCCGAACGACACCATGTCCGACAGGCTGTCGTACTCGGCACCGAAAGCGCTCTGGGTCTTGGTCAGCCGCGCGACGCGTCCATCGAGGCTGTCCAGCACCGCGGCGACGAAGATCGCGATGGCCGACTGATCGAATCGGCCGTTCATCGCCTGCACGATCGCGTAGAAGCCGGCGAACAGCGCCGCCGTCGTGAACAGATTCGGCAGCAGATAAATCCCGCGCCGGCGCACGCGGTTCTTGATCAGTGCACGTTCCTGCTGGAAATCCCCCATGCGGACAGACTAGCAGCTGGCGTCCGGCCCCGCAAATCAGCTCGGTCGCGGCGACGTGGTCCGGTCCCGCGTCAGGCGAGCTCCGCCAGCACCGTCGTCGTCGCATGGACGACGTCACCGACGGCGACCCTGGGCGCCGCGCTGGCCGGAACGTAGACATCGACCCTCGAGCCAAAGCGGATAAACCCGTAGCGCTGTCCGCGCCTGAGCGTATCGCCCGGTTCCACATAACACAGGATGCGCCGCGCGATCAGGCCGGCGATCTGCACGCAGGTTACATCGACGCCTGTTGTCGTGGCGATATGGAGAGCGTTGCGCTCGTTTTCCAGCGACGCCTTGTCCAGCGCCGCGTTGACGAAGCTGCCGGCGTGGTACCAGCGTTTCCTGACGACACCGTCGACCGGGCTCCGGTTGGAGTGCACGTTGAAGACGTTCATGAAGACGCTGATCTTGAGCGCGTCGCGCTCGAGATACGGGTCGCGCGCGCGCTCGACCGACATCACCTTGCCGTCGGCCGGCGAGAGCACGGCATTCGGCTGTCCAGGCACGGCGCGCGGCGGATCGCGGAAGAACTGAACGATGAACACGACCGCGAGCCATGCGAGGAGCGCGAAAAACCACCAGCCGACGTACGACAAGGCGATCGCCACCGCGGCGGCGATCGCGATGAAAGGCCAGCCCTCGCGGGCGATGATCGGGTGCGGGTAGTCGCTGTTCATCACGGGCTGCTATGCTACTTGGCGGTGTCGTCGATCTGCCTGCCGAGATCGTCGGCTTGCTGGCGTACGGCGTTTTCCAGGCCCCGGGCACGCTCGAGCGCGTTGCGCGGCGTCGCCGTCGCGGCATCGACCTGGCCGGAGGCATCGGGTGCCTGCAGCCGAGCCCGCTTGTTCTCCACCGGGGTATCGGCCGGCGCCAGCAGGCCATAATGCTTGAGCGCCGTCTGCGCCAGCACCGCCACGATCACCAGCGCCAGCAGCAGCACGACCAGCCCGACCCAGCCGCGCTGGCGCCGCGGCATCAGTTGCGGGACTGGTCGACCAGCTTGTTCTTGCGTATCCACGGCATCATTTCGCGCAGCTTGCCGCCGACCTGCTCGATCGGGTGCTCGCTGGTCATCCGCCGCCGCGACAGCAGCGTCGGCGCGCCGGCCCGGCTCTCGAGGATGAAGTCCTTCGCGTATTCTCCGCTCTGGATCCGCGCCAGCGCATCGCGCATCGCCTGGCGGGTCTCGGCGGTGATGATCTTCGGACCGGTCACGTATTCGCCGTACTCGGCGTTGTTCGAGATCGAGTAATTCATCGTGCCGATGCCGCCTTCGTACATCAGGTCGACGATCAGCTTCAATTCGTGCAGGCATTCGAAGTACGCCATTTCCGGCGCGTAGCCGGCGTCGACCAGCGTTTCGAATCCCGCCTTGACGAGCTCGACACAACCGCCGCACAGCACCGCCTGCTCGCCGAACAAGTCGGTCTCGGTCTCCTCCTTGAACGAGGTCTCGATGACGCCCGCGCGCGCGCCGCCGATCGCCGCGGCATACGAGAGCGCCAGGTCGCGCGCCTTGCGGCTGACGTCGCGATGCACGGCGATCAGCATCGGTGTCCCGCCGCCCTGCACGTAGGTCGAGCGCACCGTGTGCCCGGGCGCCTTCGGCGCGATCATCACGACGTCGAGGTCGGCGCGCGGCTGCACCTGCCCATAATGGATGTTGAAGCCGTGCGCGAACGCAAGCGTGCCGCCCTGCTTGATGTTCGGCTCCACCTCGTCGCGATAGACGGCGGCGATGTGCTCGTCGGGCATCAGCATGATGACGAAATCGGCGCCCTTGACCGCGTCGGCGACCGGGGCGACCTTGAGGCCCGCCTTCTTCACCTTGTCCCACGATGCCCCGCCCTTGCGCAGACCGACGGTGACCCGGATTCCCGAGTCGTTGAGGTTCTGCGCATGGGCATGACCCTGCGAGCCATAGCCGACGATCGCGACCTTCTTGCCCTTGATCAGCGACAGGTCCGCGTCCTTGTCGTAATAGACCTTCATCATTGCCCGACCCCTTTCAAATCCGCAATATCCGTTCGCCGCGGCCGATCCCCGATGCTCCGGTGCGCACCGTTTCCAGGATGACGCCCGGCTCGATCGCCTGCAGGAATGCGTCGAGCTTCGAGCCGGTCCCGGTCAATTCGATCGTGTAGCTCTTGTCGGTGACGTCGAGGATGCTGCCGCGAAAGATTTCGGCCAGGCGCTTCATCTCGTCGCGATCCTTGCCCGCGGCGCGCACCTTGACCAGCATCAGCTCGCGCTCGATGTGGTTGCCATCGGAGAGGTCGATGACCTTGACGACCTCGATCAGCTTGTTCAGCTGCTTGGTGATCTGCTCGATCACGTCGTCGGAGCCGGCGGTGACGATCGTCATGCGCGACATCGTCGCGTCCTCGGTCGGCGCCACCGTCAGCGATTCGATGTTGTAGCCCCGCGCGGAAAACAGGCCGGAGATGCGCGACAGCGCACCCGCCTCGTTCTCGACCAGGATCGACAATATGTGCCTCATGGCGATGTCCTCACAGTTCCTCGGCGAGGATCATCTCGGTCAGGCCCTTGCCGCCGGGGACCATCGGAAAGACGTTCTCGGTCTGATCGGTGATGAAGTCGAGGAAGATCAGGCGCTCCTTCTGCTTGAACGCTTCCTTCAGCGCGCCTTCGACGTCGCCCGGCTTCTCGATCTTCATGCCGGTGTGCCCGTAGGCTTCGGCGAGCTTGACGAAGTCCGGCAGCGCGTCCATGTACGATTCGGCGTAGCGGTTGCCGTAGAAGAACTGCTGCCACTGCCGCACCATGCCCATGTAGCGGTTGTTGAGGTTCACGATCTTGATCGGCAGATGGTATTGCTTGCAGGTCGACAATTCCTGGATGCACATCTGGATCGACGCTTCGCCGGTGACGCAGGCGACCGTCGCGCCTGGATTGACCAGCTGCACGCCCATCGCCGCCGGCAGGCCGAACCCCATCGTGCCGAGCCCGCCCGAATTGATCCAGCGCCGCGGCTTGTCGAACTTGTAGTACTGCGCGACCCACATCTGGTGCTGGCCGACGTCCGAGGTGAGGAAAGCATCGCCGCCCGTCACCTCGAACAGCTTCTCGATCACGAACTGCGGCTTGATCAGCGCGCTCTTGCGGTCGTAATTGAGGCAGTCCTTGCGCTGCCACTCCTTGATCTCGGCCCACCAGGACTTGAGCGCCGCGGGATCGGGCCGCTGCCCCGACGACTCGAGCAGCTTGAGCATCTCGTCGAGCACGTCGGCCACATAGCCGACGATGGGGACGTCGACCTTGACCCGCTTCGAGATCGACGAAGGGTCGATGTCGATGTGGATGATCTTGCGATCCGCGCGGTAAAAGTGCTCCGGATTGCCGATCACCCGGTCGTCGAACCGGGCGCCGATCGCAATCAGCACATCGCAGCTCTGCATGGCCATGTTGGTTTCGTAGGTGCCATGCATTCCCGGCAGCCCGGTGAACTGCGGATCGGTGCCCGGGAAGCCGCCCAGCCCCATCAGCGTCGTCGTGCAGGGAAAGCCCAGCAGACGCGTGAGCCGCGTCAATTGCGGCGCCGCGTTGTTCAGGACGACGCCGCCGCCGGCATATATCATGGGCCGCTTGGCCTCGAGCAGCAGCTGCACCGCCTTTTTGATCTGTCCGGTGTGGCCGCGCGTCACCGGGTTGTACGAGCGCAGCGACACCGTCTTCGGGTAGCTGAATTCGGCCTTCGCCTGGGTCACGTCCTTCGGAATGTCGACCAGCACCGGCCCCGGGCGGCCGGTCGCCGCCAGATAGAAGGCCTTTTTGATCGTCAGCGCGAGATCCTTGACGTCCTTGACCAGGAAGTTGTGCTTGACGCACGGACGCGTGATGCCGACGGTATCGCATTCCTGGAAAGCATCCTGGCCGATGGCGTGCGTCGGCACCTGGCCGGTCAGCATCACCATCGGGATCGAGTCCATGTACGCGGTGGCGATGCCGGTGACCGCATTGGTCACGCCCGGACCCGAGGTCACCAGCGCGACGCCGATCTTGTGCGATGAGCGCGAGTAGCCGTCGGCGGCGTGGACCGCGCCCTGCTCGTGCCGCACCAGGACGTGCTTGACCTTGTCCTGCTTGAAAAGCTCGTCGTAGATGTTGAGCACCGCGCCGCCCGGATAGCCGAAGACGTACTCGACGTCCTCTTCCTGCAGGCAGCGGATGACGATCTCTGCACCCGTCAGTTGCATGACATGCCCTTAGCTTCGCTCAATTGAGCTATGTAGCCATCATCCGGTCCGCGACAGGCGGACCGTCGGAAACTGCGTGGACGCGAAACGGGTAGCCGCGTCCGACCAAGGCTTGGATCGGGTAGAAAGCCGCGATCAGATCAAAGCCGTCCGCATTCCGAAGGGTAGCCGGAGGCACTTGTGGCGCCGCCGGACGGACTACGAACAGCCGATTTGCAGTGCTCTTATCGGCCGAAATGCGCAGCCGACGCCCAAACAGTAAAGGCTGGCCCGGTTTTCGTCAACGCTTTCGCCTCCGCGGCCCGCGTTTCGCGGCCGGCGGTGTGCTTATAATCCAACGATGTCACGGTGCCCGGAAGACTGAGCTGGCCTCCTACCAGGAAATCTCGGCCTTTCTCGCCGAAGTGCAGCGTCGCGCATTCAAACAGGCGATGTTCGCAGTCAAGGACGAGGATGCCGCGCTGGACGTCGTTCAGGATGCGATGCTCAAACTGACCGAAAAGTACTCGGCCAAGCCTGCGGCCGAGTTGCCGATGCTGTTCCAGCGCATCCTGCAGAACACGATAAACGACCATTTCCGCCGGCAGAAAGTCCGCTCGACCTGGACGACGCTGCTGTCGGCGTTCGGGCAAAAGGACGAGAAAGACGACGATTACGATCCGTTGGAAACCATGGCGGCCAAGTCGGACTCCAATATCGCTGCCGACCCTGCCAGCCAGGTCGAGCAGGGAGAAATCGTCAACCTGATCGAGCAGGCCGTTTCGCGACTTCCCGCGCGTCAACGGCAAGCCTTTCTGCTGCGTTACTGGGAAGAGTTGGATGTGGCCGAGGCTGCCGCGGCGATGGGCTGCTCGGAAGGCAGCGTGAAGACGCACTGCTCCCGGGCGGTCCGGGCGTTGGCCGACACGCTGAAGGCCAAAGGCATTTCTCTATGAACGACGAACGCGAAATCGCAAAAAAAATAACGACTTACCTCGACCGTGGCTCTGCCGAGCTCAAGGCGGGCACCGCTTATCGCTTGCAGGTCGCCCGGCGCGAAGCCCTGGCCGCCCTGGCCGAGCCGGAGCATGCGGCCGAGCTCGCGCTGGCCGGCGCCGGTGGCGCTGCCGGCGGCCCGGGCAAGCGGAATATCCTGACCGACGCACGGGTCTGGATCGGGGTCCTTTTGATCGTCGGCGCAGCGCTTTACTTCCAATACTGGCAATCCGTGCAGCAAGTACGGGACATCGAGGAAACCGACGCGGCCATCCTGACCTCGGACTTGCCGATCGAAGCGTATCTTGACCGCGGATTTCCGGCTTGGTTGAAGTACGGCACCGACAACTGACATCGCTGTCCGTCCGGGTGGCCGCCGCGCTGCTCGCGGCGGCCTGCTACGGCGCGTCGATACCTGCGGCTGCCGCGCCGCCGGTCGCCGCCCGCTCGCCGACCTGGGCCGAGCTCTCACCCGCGAATAAGGCAGCCCTCGCACCCCTTGCCTCGCAGTGGGACCAGCTGGATCCCCCGCGCAAGCAGAAGTGGCTGGGCATCGCGCAGCGGTATCCCAAAATGCCCCCGGCGCAACAGGAGCGCGTCCAGCAGCAGATGGGCGCGTGGGCGAGCCTGACGCCCGAGCAGAGGCGAATAGCCAGGGAGCAATACAAGTCGCTGAAGCAGCTGCCGCCGGAGGAGCGCCGGGCCGTGCGGGAAAAATGGCAGGAATACCAGCGGCTGCCGCCGGAAAAGCGCCGCGAGCTCGCGCGGAAAAGCGAAAGCGCCTCCACCCCCGGCAAACCGGGCGCGGCCGGTCCCAGGCCCGCTCCTGCTCCTGCCCCAGCGCCGGCGCCGGCACCGCCGCCAGCCAACCGATAAGCTAAGCACCGGTGAGCCTCGGGCCCGCGGTAGGGCCAGTCGATCCGCCGCAGGCGGGCCTCGCGCGGCGCCTCGCGGCCAGCCTGTACGAAATGCTGCTGCTCGCCGCTCTGGCCGTGGTCATCGGCCTCATGCTGCTGCCCCTGATCGGC
>Ga0207657_10004384_pt1 | contig 14939 bp, 12 predicted proteins | sample KBSC33metaG_FD_184316 | JGI IMG/M metagenome (GOLD analysis project Ga0207657, IMG submission 184316) | Corn rhizosphere microbial communities from Kellogg Biological Station, Michigan, USA - KBS C3-3 metaG (SPAdes) (version 2) | ecosystem: Host-associated > Plants > Roots > Rhizosphere > Soil ... | reverse complement strand
GTTCCGGTCCGAGGCGAGCCTCGCCAACGGCATCGCGGAGCTGGAGCGGGCGCGGCAATTCGCCGGCGTCGATGCCGATGTGCTCGACGCCGCGGCGATTGCGAACCGCGAGCCGCATTTGTCAGGTGCATTTGCCGGCGCGATTCACTGGCCGGCGCCGGGCTTCGTGCCGGATCCCGGTGCGCTCGCCAAAGCCTATGCCGCGCTGTTTATCCGCAACGGCGGGCGCTTCATCGCTGCCGATGCAAGAACGCTCGAGCAGGTTACGCAGGGTTGGCAGGTGAAGGACGCGGTGGACGAGGCGGTGATCGCGCGCGAGGCCGTCGTCGCGCTCGGCCCGTGGTCCGATCTGGTGTTCGCCCCGCTGGGGTACAGGATTCCGCTCGGCATCAAGCGCGGCTATCATCAGCACTTCGCGCCGCGCGGCAACGCGGTGCTGAACCATCCCATTCTCGACGCCGATGGCGGTTTTCTGCTGGCGCCGATGAATCGCGGCATTCGCCTGACGACCGGCGCGGAGTTCGCGCGCCGCGACGCGCCGCCGACGCCGGTGCAGATCGAGCGGACCTTGCCGTCGGCGCGGGGGCTGTTTCCCCTGGGCGAGGCGGTCGACGCCCAGCCCTGGATGGGGCGGCGGCCGTGTCTGCCGGACATGTTGCCGGTGATCGGCGCGGCCCCGCGGCACGCCGGGCTGTGGTTCGATTTCGGCCATCAGCATCATGGGCTGACGCTTGGCCCCGTGACCGGCCGGCTGCTGGCCGAGATGATGACCGGAGAGCAGCCGTTTGCCGATCCGGCGCCGTTTGCGGCCGGGCGTTTCGGTTAACTCTGCAGGCGGATGGGAAGCCCGGCGCAGTTGGAGTGGCTGCATCTCGCTTGCATCGGAACGCCTTGACGATACTGTGAAACTTCGCATTAGGTTCGTCATGCTCCGCGGGGCATTCGAATCCGGTTCAGGAGCGACGCTATGAAAGTGACGATTGAAGTCGATTGCACCCCGCTTGAGGCGCGCGAATTCATGGGACTTCCCGACGTGCAGCCGATGCAGGCGGCGATGATGGATAAGCTGCAGGAAAAGATGTCGGCCAATATCGAGCAGTTCTCGCCGGATGCGATCATGCAGAACTGGTTCACGTTCGACCCCAAGATGGCCGAGCGGTTTCAGGATATGTTCGTCAACATGGCCGGATTGGCGACCGGGCGTCCGCGCGACAAGAAGTAGCAGCCGTGCGGCGCCGCGGCCCGCGACATCGCGATAGTATCAGGCGGAGCTTTTCGCCCGCTCCGGGACGGCCCGGCCGGGATTGCAATTAAGCTATTTGAGCCATCCGCGCCGTTTGCCGTTGCAAAGTGGCTGCCGGAAAATGCACAATCTGCGTCCGAGCGCCGCCCTTCAGGCGGTCAAGAACGCCGCCAAGGCGTCATGCGATCCTTTTTTGGGAGAGACGTATGAGTGGCGCCAAGAAGCTGTCCTCGATGGACGCATCGTTCCTGTACCTCGAAACACCCGAGATGCCGATGCATGTCGGCAGCATCGCCATTTTCCGTCTTCCCGAAAACTATTCCGGCAATTTCTTCGAAGACTTCAAGGCGATGATCGCCTCGCGGCTGCATATCGCGCCGATCCTGAAGGCGCGCCTGGAAAAGGCGCCGCTCGATATCGACCATCCGAGCTGGGTCGAGGACGATCAGTTCGACATCGACCGCCACATCTTCCGCGGCAGCCTGCCGGCGCCGTACGATCGCGCGACGCTGGAGCGGATCGTTGGCTGGATGCACGCCAAGCTGCTCAACCGCGCGCGGCCGTTGTGGGAGTTCTATGTCTTCGAAGGCATGAAGGATAACGAGATCGGTCTTTACTCCAAGATGCATCATGCCTGCATCGATGGCGGTGCCGGTGCGGCGCTCACCAACATGATCTACGATGTCTCGCCGGTGCCGCGCGAAATTCCCGAGCCGGCTGCGCGCCGCAAGGGCGGGCCGGAGCCGCGCGAGATGGCGGCCAATTTCATCGACTCGTATCAGCAGCTCTGGCGCCAGCCGTTCGACGGCTCGACGATGGCCAAGGGCATCGACCTGCCGCGCTCGGGCAAGAGCGACATCGGATCGATCCTGTTCGACAACGCGATGTTCCAGATCGAGAGCGCGGTGAAGTTCGCCGGTAGCGTCCCGGCGATGCTGAAGAGCGTCTCGGAAGTCGTCGCCAAGATTTCCGATCCGAAGTCGCGCGACAGCATCGCCAGCATGTCGTCGCCGCCGACCATCCTCAACAAATCGATTTCGTCCGAGCGCAGCTTTGCCGGCGTGTCGATTTCGCTGTCGGAAGCCAAGGCGCTGGCCAAGCAATCCGGCGGCAAGCTGAACGACGTGGTGCTGGCGCTCTCCAGCGGCGTGGTGCGGCGCTATCTGCTCAGCCAGGGCGCGCTGCCCAACAAGTCGCTGACGGCGGGCGTGCCGATCTCGCTGCGCGAGGAGGGCAACACCGACGCCAATAATCAGGTGTTCGGGATGATCTGCTCGATCGCCACCGATGTGGCGGACCCGAAGGCGCGGCTCGAAGCGATCATCGCGCAGTCCTCCAAGTCGAAGGAAATGTCGCATCCGTTGCGGGCGCTGATGCCGCAGATCTCCAATGTCTCGATGCTTGGCGCGCCGATCCTGGTGCAGATCCTGGCACTGCTCTATAGCCGCTCCAACCTGTCCGACGTACTGCCGCCGGCGACCAACATCACGGTGTCGAACGTCCCCGGACCGCGCCAGACCCTGTATGCGGCCGGCGCGGAGCTGTTGCATATCTTTCCGGTATCGATTTCCGTGCATGGTGTTGCGCTCAACATCACTGTGCAGAGCTATCGCGATCAACTCGACTTCGGCTTTATCGCCGGCGCCAATGTCATCCCGCACGTTCAGGTGCTGGCGGATATGTTGCCGGAGGAACTGGCGGCGTTGCAGGCGGCCTATGCGGCGTCGCCGGGTGCGCAGAGCGTCGCGAGCTAGGGGAGTGGATTTGATATTCGCTGCGCACCTGGCCGCGGGCTCGCGACGCGAATGTCAGCTCCAGGACTCCGCTGGATGAAGAACCTCGCAGGATGATCCAGTTACTGTCTTCAGCGACGGAATCTTTCGAGGCCTGAAGAGGAGTACGGTAAAATGCCTAAAGACATCCTTGTGCATATTCCCGTCACCGACCGTGCCAAGCCGGTCATCGATTGCGCGGTCTCGCTGGCTCAGACGTTCGGCGCGCATCTCGATGGCGTCGTTCGGATCTATCAGTCGTTCAATCCCGCGATCGCAATTGAATTCTCTGCGGCCGCATTGGCCGTCGAGGCGGAAATCGAACCTGACGTACAAATGGCTGAGGCGACGCTGGAGCAATTTATGGCCGCCGCGGCAGAAGCGGGCATTCCATACGGCACCAAAACGATTTCCGGAAAGGCCTCCGCAGTCTTCCGGAGGACCGCCGAACTGTCGCGGCTATACAGTCTGGTGGTGGTCGCGCAACTGGATCCCCAGAAGCCAAATCACGACAGCGCACTTCCGGAAATGGTGCTGCTCGAATGTGGACGCCCGTTGCTTCTGATCCCCTATATCCATCGGGGACCCCTGAAGATGCATCGCGTCTTGATCTGTTGGGATGGAGGATCGCAGGCGGCCCGCGCCGTTCATGACGCGATGCCGATTCTTCACAAGGCGACCGAGGTCGACGTGGTCACCGTCGACGGAGGTGATGTAACGGCTGAGAACTCGCCGGAAGCGTTGAAAGCCCATCTGGTGCGGCGCGGGCTATCCGTAAATGTTTATCGGATGCCTTCCAATACCATCAATATTCATGACGCGATCCTGTCACTGGCGGCCGACTACAGCACCGACCTGATCGTCATGGGAGGCTATGGCCACTCCAGACTTCGCGAATACGTCCTCGGCGGCGTGACGCGGGGAATGCTCGAAACACTCACTATCCCCGCGCTGATCTCACACTGACCGACGCGAGGCTGCTACGATATGTTTGACAATCACGACGCCAGTGTGGTCCGCGCGACGCCGCACCCCTCTGGTAATCTGTATTTGCGAGTGGTCCTTTGATTCCAGCATTCGCGAAGACCGTCGCTGCAACGCGATGTTGGAATCGGGCCACGAAACGGGGTTTGGAATGATCGAGATGCCGCCGCTCCAGTTCGCGCAGACGAACGGAATTCGCATGGGCTATTATGAGGCCGGTCCGGTATCCGATGCGCCGCCGATGGTGCTGTGCCACGGCTGGCCGGAGCTCGCGTTCTCGTGGCGGCACCAGATCAAGGCGCTGGCCGAGGCGGGCATTCGCGTCATCGCCCCGGATCAGCGCGGCTACGGCGTGACGGATCGTCCCGACAGCGTCGAAACCTACGATATCGAGCATCTGACCGGCGACCTGGTCGGCTTGCTGGATCATCTCAAGGTCGACAAGGCGATTTTCGTCGGCCACGATTGGGGCGGGTTCATCGTCTGGCAGATGCCATTGCGCCACCCGTCACGTGTTGCAGGCGTCGTTGGTATCAACACACCGCATTCCGATCGCGCCCCGGCTGACCCGATCAGCCTTTACCGCAAGCGGTTCGGCGACAGCATGTACATCGTGCAGTTTCAGGACCCCGCGCAACAACCGGACAAGATCTTTGGCAGCCGGGTTGCCGAGACGTTTGATTTCTTCATGCGCAAGCCCATGCCCAGGAAGCCGCAGCCGGTGGAAGCGCCGACGGCGGGCGTGGGCGCGTCATCGAAACTCAATATGGCATTTCCGCAGATGGTCGCCGGATACGATCCCAAGCTCGATCCGCGCAAGAAAATCCTGTCGCCTGAGGAAATGGCCGTATTCGTCGAGACATTTGGCAAGACAGGTTTCACAGGCGGCATCAACTGGTATCGCAATATGAGCCGCAACTGGGAACGCGCGAGCGGACTCGACCACACCGTGCGGGTGCCGTCGCTGATGATCATGGCGGAGGACGATGCGGTGCTGCCGCCGTCGGCCACCGAGGGCATGGAAAAACTGATTCCGGACCTGGAGAAATACCTGGTCCACAATAGCGGTCATTGGACGCAGCAGGAGCAGCCTGACGAGGTGAGCGAAAAGCTGATCGAATGGCGGCGGCGGAGATTTGGATAGACGTCAGCCTGAGGGGCGAGCCGCGTGCGGCGAGCCTCGAAGGGTGACGGAGAATGGTTCATACAGCCATCCTTCGAGACGCGCGCAAGAGCGCGCTCCTCAGGATGACGGCGTTTAGCGAGGAGACGATTTTTCAATGACGTCCACCAACAAGCTCGATCCGATCCCGCATCCGCCGAAGAAGCCGGTGGTCGGCAATATGCTGTCGCTGGATTCGACGGCGCCGGTCCAGCACCTCACACGCCTCGTCAAGGAACTCGGGCCGATCTTCTGGCTCGACATGATGGGCGCGCCGCTGGTGATCGTTGCCGGGCACGATCTCATCGATGAACTGAGCGACGAGAAGCGCTTCGACAAGGCGGTGCGCGGTTCGCTGCGCCGCGTGCGCGCGGTGGGCGGCGACGGTCTGTTCACCGCCGACACCAAGGAGCCGAACTGGAGCAAGGCACACAACATCCTGCTGCAGCCGTTCGGCAATCGCGCCATGCAGTCCTATCACCCGAGCATGGTCGATATTGCCGAGCAGCTCGTCAAGAAGTGGGAGCGGCTCAACGCCGACGAGGAGATCGATGTCGTCCACGACATGACCGCGCTGACGCTCGACACCATCGGGCTGTGCGGCTTCGACTATCGGTTCAATTCGTTCTATCGCCGTGACTACCATCCGTTCGTCGAGTCGCTGGTGCGCTCGCTCGAAACCATCATGATGACGCGCGGCATTCCACTCGAGAAAGTCTGGTTGCAGAAGCGCAATCGCGACCTCGCCGCCGATGTCGCCTTCATGAACAAGATGGTCGACGAGGTGATTGCGACGCGGCGCGGCGATGCCGATGCCACCGACAGCAAGAAGGACATGCTGGCGGCAATGATGACCGGCGTCGATCGCTCCACGGGTGAGCAACTCGACGACGTCAACATTCGCTACCAGATCAACACCTTTCTGATTGCAGGCCACGAAACCACCAGCGGCCTGTTGTCTTGTTCGATCTACGCGCTGCTCAAGCATCCCGATGTGCTGAAGAAGGCCTACGAGGAAGTCGACCGCGTGCTCGGGCCGGATACCGGCGCCAAGCCGACCTATCAGCAGGTGACGCAACTCACCTACATCACGCAGATTCTCAAAGAGGCGCTGCGGATGTGGCCGCCGGCGCCGGCTTACGGCATCGCGCCGCTCAAGGACGAAACCATCGGTGGCAAGTACAAGCTGAAGAAGGGCACCTTCGTCACCGTGCTGGTGATGGCGCTGCATCGTGACCCCTCCGTGTGGGGGCCGAATCCGGATGCTTTCGATCCGGAGAATTTCAGCCGCGAGGCCGAGGCCAAGCGTCCGGTCAACGCGTGGAAGCCGTTCGGCAATGGTCAGCGCGCCTGCATCGGCCGTGGCTTTGCGATGCACGAAGCGGCGCTGGCGCTCGGCATGATCCTGCAACGCTTCAAGCTGATCGATCACAACCGCTATCAGATGCACCTGAAGGAAACCCTGACGATCAAGCCCGAGGGCTTCAAGATCAAGGTGCGTGCGCGTCAGGATAACGAGCGCGCCGCTCATGCCGGGACCGCTGCCGTTGCGGCGAAAGCGGCAGCGCCCGTCGCTGCGGCGCGGACGCGCCCCGGGCACAACACGCCGCTGCTGGTGCTGTATGGCTCCAACCTCGGCACCGCCGAGGAACTGGCAACGCGCGTCGCTGACCTCGCCGAGGTCAACGGCTTCGCCACCAAACTTGCGCCGCTCGATGAGGCGGTGGGAAAACTCCCGGAGCAGGGCGGCGTGCTGATCTTCTGCGCGTCGTATAACGGAGCGCCGCCGGACAACGCCACGCAGTTTATCAACTGGCTCGGCAGCGATCTGCCGAAGGATGCCTTCGCCAAGGTGAAGTACGCGGTGTTCGGCTGCGGCAACAGCGACTGGACTGCGACCTATCAATCGGTGCCGCGCACCATCGACGAACAACTCGCGGCGCATGGCGGCAAGAGCGTGTACCAGCGCGGCGAGGGCGATGCGCGCGAAGATCTCGACGGCCAGTTCGAATCGTGGTTCGCCAAGCTCGCGCCGCTCGCGGTGAAGGAATTCGGCATCGACACCGCATTCAGCCGCAGCGCCGACGACGCGCCGCTTTATCAGGTCGAGCCGGTGGCGCCCACGGTGGTCAATGCCATCGTCGGGCTTGGCGGCGCGATGCCGATGAAGGTGCTCGCCAACGGCGAGTTGCAGAACCGCAGCGGCGCCAATGCGTCGGATCGCTCGACCCGGCACATCGAAGTGCAATTGCCGGAGAAGGTGAGTTATCGCGTCGGCGACCATCTCAGCGTCGTGCCGCGCAACGATCCGGTGCTGGTCGATGCGGTGGCGCGCCGGTTCGGATTCCTGCCGGCCGATCAGATCAGGCTGCAGGTCGCGGAAGGGCGGCGCGCGCAGTTGCCGGTGGGCGATGTGGTGTCGGTCGGGCGGCTGCTCACCGAATTTGTGGAATTGCAGCAGGTCGCGACCCGCAAGCAGATCCAGATCATGTCGGAACACACCCGCTGCCCGGTGACCAAGCCGAAGTTGCTGAGCCTTGTCGGGGACGATGCCGCCTCGAGCGAACGCTATCGCAACGAGGTGATAGGCAAGCGCAAATCGGTGTTCGATCTGCTCGAGGAACATCCGGCGTGTGAACTGCCGTTCCATGCCTATCTCGAAATGCTGTCGCTGCTGGCGCCGCGCTATTATTCGATCTCGTCGTCGCCCGCCGGCGATCCGGCGCGTTGCAGTGTCACGGTCGGCGTCGTCGAAGGCGCGGCGGCGTCGGGACGCGGCGTCTACAAGGGCATCTGCTCGAACTTCCTCGCGGGGCGTCGTACCGGTGACACCATCCATGCGACGGTGCGCGAAACCAAGGCGGGCTTCCGGCTGCCGGACGATGCATCGGTGCCGATCATCATGATCGGCCCTGGCACCGGACTGGCGCCGTTCCGCGGCTTCCTGCAGGAGCGCGCGGCGCAGAAGGCCAAGGGCGCGACGCTCGGTCCCTCGCTGCTGTTCTTCGGCTGCCGCCATCCGGAACAGGATTATCTTTACGCCGATGAGTTGAAGGCCTTCGCCGATCAGGGCATCACCGAATTGCATGTCGCGTTTTCGCGCGCGTCGCAGCCGAAGACCTACGTGCAGCACATGATCGCGCAGCAGAAGGATCGGGTCTGGGATCTGATCGAGAAGGGCGCGATCATTTACGTCTGCGGCGACGGCGGCAAGATGGAGCCGGACGTCAAGGCGGCACTGATGGCGATCTATCGCGAACGCTCAGGCGCGAACGAGGAGGCGGCCGCACGCTGGATCGACGATCTCGGCACCGGCAACCGTTACGTGCTGGATGTGTGGGCGGGGGGATAAAGCGTACAACTCCGGTCGTCCCCGCGAAGGCGGGGACCCATAACCCCGGACGTTGAAGTTTGACTTCAGCGTCGCCGCCGGAGTTCTAAGCGCTTGTCATAAATCACCGTCGACTCGGCGTATGGGTCCCCGCCTGCGCGGGGACGACACTACATGTGCTGCGCTATTTCTTTGCCCCATGCGCGTGCTTGTCGATGGCGTCGATGATCTGCGGCCACATCGGGATCGGCAACGCGTGGCCCATGCCTTCGATCATCAGGAGCTTGGCACCGGGAATCGAGGCGGCAGTGTCCTTGCCGCCTTCCGGCCGCACCAGCGGATCGACGGTGCCGTGAATCACCAGCGTCGGCGCCTTCACCTTGGCCAACCGCTCCTTGCGGCTGCCCGAAGCGAGGATGGCGCGCAACTGCCGCCCGACGCCGGCAGGATGCAGGCCGCGCTCGAACGTGCGGATGGCGCGGTCGCGATCCAGCGCTTCGTCCTGCGGAAAGCTGCCGACCCGCAGCAGTTTCCAGGTCTGCGCGAACCGCACGATGAATTCATCGCGGGTGGTCACGGGCGGCGCCATCAACAACGCCGACGCTTCGCGGGTTGGGCCCGGCACTTTCGGATTTCCCGTCGTTGACATGATCGAGGTCAGCGAGCGCACCCGTTCCGGAAACACGATTGCGATTTCCTGCGCGATCATGCCGCCCATGGATGCACCGACGATGTGCGCCGACTTGATGTGCAGCGCGTCGAGCAGGCTGATGGTGTCGGTGGCCATGTCGTAAAGCTTGTAGGGCGCGTCGACCGGCGTTTTGAAAAGCTTGAGCTTCAACAGTTCAAGCGCGCCCAGCCGCTTGCCGCCGGTCATTTGCGTCGATTTGCCGATGTCGCGATTGTCGAACCGGATGACGCGGAATCCGCGCGCCGCCAGTTGCCGGCAGAACTCGTCGTCCCAATGAATCATCTGGGCGCCGAGGCCCATGATCAGCACCAGCGGCTCAGCGTCGGGTGAACCGAAAATCTCGTAGCAAAGCTCGATGCCGTTGGCGCGGGTCATCTGCGGCGGCTGGTGCGGAACTTCAATCACGTCGGGATTCCTCGATGGGCGGGGATGACAGTGGTTGGCGCAAAGGCCGTGGAAAGCGGAGGCGTCAGGCAGGTATCAGGAGAGGGGCGGTCGAATATTGACGGTAATGTCACAAGAGTATGGAATGACAACAAAAGAAAAGCGAGAGTGATCGCGCTGACGGCAAATCTGGAGGGCGTTCTGTGGCGACCAAGGACAACGATCCGGCTGAGATGTGGCGTACCATGCTCGGCGAGATGGAGAAGGGCTTCAATACCTTCGCCACGCAAACCATGACATCGCCCGAATTCAGCAAGGTGATGAATCAGGCCGGCGGTGTCGCGGCGGGCGCGCAAAAGCAGCTCGGCGACATGATGGAAAAATATCTCGTCAGCATGAACCTGCCGAGCCGGACGCAACTGGTGAACATGGCGGAGCGGCTGCAGGCCATCGAGGGCCAGCTCAGCGAGATCAAGGCGCTGCTGTATCAGGTGCACCACAACTCCGGCGCGTCCGACGACAGATTCGCAAGTACCCCGAAACCGCCGCGCACCCGGCGGCCGCCTTCCACCGAGGGGGGATCGAAATGAACGCAACCTCAGCGCTGGACTTCACATCGGTTCCGGAACGCATCCAGTCCGAAGTCCAGCGCGCGATTCAGCGCAGCATCAAGGGCGTCGAATACATCGCCTCGTCGGGCCCGATGCCGGGGGCGACGCCGAAGGACATCATCCTCTCGCGAGGGACGATGATGCTCTATCACTACCGGCCGGTTGCCGACGAACTCTATCGCATCCCCATCCTGATCGTGATGGCCACAACCAACCGCGGCTACATTCTTGATCTGGCACCGGGACAGAGCCTGATCGAATTCCTCATCAAGCGCGGTTACGACGTCTACATGCTCGACTGGAATGCGCCCAAGCCCGAAGAGAAAAATCTGCGGATGGAGGACTATGTCCTCGGCTTCATTCCTGAATGCGTGCGCGCGGTGCAGAAGGATTCCGGCGAGACCGATGTCAACATCATCGGCTACTGCGCCGGCGGCATGCTGTCGACGCTGTATGCGTCGCTGTTCCCCGATGGTCCGTTGAAGAACCTGGTCTGCTTCACGACGCCGATCGATTTCCGCCAGATGACGCTGTTCCAGAACTTTTCCGACCGCCGTTATTTCGACGTCGACCGGCTGGTCGACAGCGTCGGTAACGTGCCGGCCGAAATGATCGTGACATCGTTCGATATGCTGCGACCGGCGGCGCGGGCGGTCGGCCAAGTGCAGTTGTGGGAAAACATCTGGAACGACGAATACGTCAAGTCCTACCGGATGATGGATAAGTGGGGCGCCGATACGTTGCCGCTGGCCGGCGAATATTTCCGCCAGATGACCAAGGATCTGATGTGGGATAACAAGATCTATAACGACACCATGTCGCTGGGCGGCCGCAAGGCCGATCTTGCGAACATCAAGGTGCCGATCCTGCACGCCGTCGCCGAGCACGATCACATCGTGCCTTACGAAGCGGCCAAACATTTGATTGCGAAGGTTGGATCGTCCGACAAGCAGGAGATCATCCTCAAGGGCGGTCACGTCAGCCTTGTTGCAGGCGCCAATGCCGTTAAACGATTATGGCCAAAACTCGATTCATGGTTGGGTGAGAGATCAGTATGAGCACAAGTGAGATGCGTTCCTATCCGCGACGCGTTGCGACGGAAGCCGGTGAGATCGAATTTCGGCTGATGGGGCCTGCGGACGAAGCGGCGGTGCTCGCCTTCGCGCAACAGCTTCCGGTTCATGACCTGTTGTTCCTGCCGCGCAATATCAGCCAGCCGAAAGTCCTCGTTGCCTGGATCAAGGAGATCGAGCGCGGCGCCATCACCAGCCTGCTGGCGTGGAAGGGCAACAAGGTGGTTGGCTGCGGCACCATCGTGCGCGATCCTTTGTCGTGGTCGCCGCATGTCGGCGAAATCCGCATGGTCGTGTCCGGCGACGTCCGCGGCCTTGGTGTCGGCCGGGCACTGACCCAGGAGACGTTCGCGTTGGCCCTCTCGATGGGTCTTGAGAAGCTCGTGGCGCAGATGACGGTCGACCAGACCGGCGCCATCGCCATCTTCGAGGGACTGGGCTTCAAGGCCGAGGCGCTGCTGCGCGACCACGTCCGGGACACGGCGGGGACCACGCACGATATCGTGGTGCTGGGCCACAACGTGGCGCAGGTGCGAGCAAAACTGGAGGCCTACGGGGTTCCCGGAGCTGTTCAGGCTTAGCCGAAACAGCCAAAAACGGCCAAATCCTCTTCAATCACGGGTTTGTGATATCGCAATGCAGCAATGATGTTGCATTGCACAAGTTGCCATGCCATAAGGTTCTCACCCCGGGCCATACCGGACGGGGCGAGCCCATAGCTCAAACCTGAGGATGGAGACTATCATGACCACCGAAACCAATTCTGCGCTGAACGGCGTCAAGGAAGCTTTCGCCCCCGTCACCGACGCGCTCAAGAACATCCAGAACCTGGAAGTTCCCGAGGCTGCTCGTGATTTCGTCAAGCGCGCTGCCGGCACTGCCAAGGATCGCGCTGCCAACCTGCATCAGGGCTCCGAGAAGGTGACTGCTGCGATCGAAACCGCGGTTGCCAATTCGGTCAGCGAAACCGCCAAGATCAGCCGCACCATTCAGCAGGCGATCTACCAGGACACCGAAGCGTTCTTCAACGGCATCGACAAGCTGGCCTCGGCCAAGTCGCTCAACGAAGCGTTCCAGATCCAGTCCGAGATGGTCCGCGCCCGTGGCGAACTGTTCGTGTCGCGTGCGAAGTCCACCAGCGAGTACGTCGGCAAGCTGGTCGCCGACGGTGCGAAGTCCGCTCAGGAGAACTTCTCCAAGGTCGCGGCGTCGTACAGCAAGACTGCCTGATCTACTTTTCTACTGATCGCGAACGTTCCTCCCCGTTTGTGACCATAAACTGCGAAGGCCCGCACGTTGCGGGCCTTCTTTTTTGGCTGGCGCGGCATCCGCAATATGTTCCCTCGTTGTCATTGCGAGGAGCTTTGGCGATGAAGCGCCCCAGTCTTACTTGTATCGCTGGATTGCTTCGCTACGCTCGCAATGACGGATAGCTGACACGGGTGAACACCATGTTGCTCGACGGCACATCTTCATTCGCGCCAAATTCCGGCGACGCCATCCGCGCCGCCGAATTGAAGCGCGTCAAACTGCTGGCAACGCTGGTGCTCGCCGGTTGTCTCGCGGTGTTTATTACGGCGAAGGCCTTGCAGCACATGCATCCGGCGTTCGGCTTTGTCGCCGCGTTCGCCGAGGCCGCGACCATCGGCGGACTGGCCGACTGGTACGCGGTTGTCGCGCTGTTCCGCAGACCGCTGGGACTGCCGATTCCGCACACCGCGATCATCCAGAGCAATCAGCATCGCATCGCCGACAAGCTCGGCGAATTCATCGAAGAGCATTTTCTCGATGCCGCGCCGGTCGAAGCCAAGCTGCGTCAGGTTGATTTCGCATCGTTCATCGCCGAGTGGATGAGCGATCGCAAGCGCAGCGCCGATCTCGCGCGGTTCGTGTTGCGGCTGCTGCCCGAAGCGCTGAACGCGACCGAGACGTCGGGCCTGACGACGTTCGTGACGCGCCGCGTGATGACGCAATTGCAGTCGATCGATCTTGCGCCGCTGGCCGCCGGCACGCTGCGCGCGTTTGTCGAAGATGGCCGGCACCAGTCTCTGCTCGATGACCTGTTGACCGCGGTGCACGGCGCGCTGACGCAGCCGGAGACGATGGCCGCGTTCCGCCAGAAAGTACGCGATGAACTGCCGACACTGCTGAAGTTCTATCGCGCCGATGCTTTTCTGGTGAAGAAGATCATGGCGTCGGCCACGGCGTTCTTCGATGACGTGCGGCAGGATCCGGACCATCCGTTTCGCGGCGAGTTCGATCGCATGGTGTTGTCGTTCGTCGATCGGATGGCGGTCGATCCGGCCTATGCCAGTCGTCTCGATGGCCTCAAGCGCGACCTGCTGGCGCGGCCCGAACTGGGAGCGCTGGCGCACCACGTCTGGTCCAACGCGAAATCCTACATCGAGAAAAGCGCCACCGGTGAATCGACGGTGCTGCAACATCACCTCGCCAACGTATTCGTGGACGCGGGTGGGGCGCTCGCAGCCGATGCCGAGATGCGCGCCGAGATCAATCAGGGCGTCGTGCTGGTGCTGCGCAGTTTCATCGCCGATCAGAAGAGCGGCGTCTCCACCTTCATCGCCGATCAGGTGAAGGGATGGGACATGGCGCAGCTCATCACGCTGATCGAGATCAACGTCGGCAAGGACCTGCAGTACATCCGGTTCAACGGTTCGCTGATCGGCGGCCTGGCCGGCCTTGCGCTCTACACCGGCGAGATGTTGTTGCGATTACTCTAGTGATTCGCCGCCGGGCTGATGGCTTTGCAACTGCAACGGGCAGTCCAAAACCCAGTCAAAGTGCTTGTATTAACGAAAACCGCACCATAGCTTGTTATATGACGGCTGTGTGTCGTCGAAGCATTGAGTGACTTCAGCGTGTCTAACTTGATCGATTTGACCGGCCCTTGATGTCATTGAGTGCCGGATGCGAAAGGTAATTAGATGTCCGCCACTGCTCAGACGCTGCGACCGCCATCCCGGACCCTGATGTTTCTCGAGGGGCGGGCCATTTCCGAATTCGGCGCTTTTCTCGGCGCTCTGCCGCTTCTCAGTCTCGCGCCGCGCGGCGACGGGCACCCCGTATTGGTGCTGCCCGGTCTGGTCGCCAGCGATATCTCGACGCGGCCGCTACGCAGCTTCCTGAAGAATCGCGGCTATGCCGTGAGTGGGTGGCGACAGGGCCGCAACTACGGACTGCGCGATGGCGTGCAGGACGGCATGGTCGATCTGCTCCGCGAACTGCATCAGACGCACGGCCGCAAGGTGAGCCTTGTTGGCTGGAGCCTCGGCGGATTGTATGCGCGCCAGCTCGCCAAGATGATGCCCGACAGTGTGCGCTCGGTGATCACGCTCGGCAGTCCGTTTGCGGGCGATCCGAAATCGACCAACGCCTGGCGGGTCTATGAGATGGCCAGCGGCCAGCGCGCGGAAGATGCCGACGAACGATTCGGCGGTTCGCTTGCACAGACGCCGTCAGTGCCGACCACGGCGATCTTCAGCCGCACCGATGGTATTTGCGCCTGGCAGGGCTGTATGGAAAAGCCGTCAACGCACTCCGAGAATATCGAAGTCGAAAGCAGCCATTGCGGCATGGGTCATCATCCGGCGGTGGTGTATGCGGTTGCGGATCGGCTTGCACAGGCCGAGGGTGAGTGGCAGCCGTTCGACCGCAGCGGCTGGCGCAG
>Ga0207657_10004383_pt1 | contig 14939 bp, 10 predicted proteins | sample KBSC33metaG_FD_184316 | JGI IMG/M metagenome (GOLD analysis project Ga0207657, IMG submission 184316) | Corn rhizosphere microbial communities from Kellogg Biological Station, Michigan, USA - KBS C3-3 metaG (SPAdes) (version 2) | ecosystem: Host-associated > Plants > Roots > Rhizosphere > Soil ... | reverse complement strand
ATCTCAAGATGATAAGTGTCCGGCACCCATTTGCCATCATCGAAGCGATGTTCCACGTGGAGCCGGGCGCCAGACGTCGAGCGCGGGCGCAATCCCAGGAGCCAGCCGGGCTCATGAGTTACCACTGCGGTTTCCCAGTCGAGGAGCCGGGCGTGCTCCGCCGGTCCCGTGTGCGAGCCGAGTTGCCGCCGTAGAGTGAACACTGGCCGGTTCTTGGCGCGGCGCTGAATCATTACCATCCCATAGACCAGCGCGGTGACGTGCAGGTTTTCGAAAAACGAACGCCACTCTGCGATATCGGTGACTGACCCGTTTTTGCTGATGACCGACTCTGCGGCCCACTCGCGTGGCGTTCGCGTGCGGCGGTTGACGAACGCAACATCGAACTCGCGCTCGGCGGGACCTAACCATTCGCGCAAGCGTTGTTCAAAAGGATGCTGGCGATCGCTCCCCATGGTGAGCGCATAGAATCGGCCGCCGGGGCGCAGATAACGGGGCAGCCCTTCGATGATGCGCCGTACGATTTGCTCACCGTCCTGGCCGCCGCTATCGAAGATGAGGTTGGGACGGTACACCGGGACGTAGGGCGGGTGGGCGACGATCCGGTCGAACGTGAGCTCGCCGGCCGGCTCATATAGATCGCCTTGCGATGCGGTGAGATTCGGGATGCCGTTGAGGCGGCGGTTGAACTCGGCGAAAGCAGTGGAGCGCGGAGTGATGTCGTACGAATACGCGTGTGCGGCGCCATCGCGCGCGGCCACTAGAGCGGCGACCCCGGTTCCGGCGCACAGATCGAGAAACGCATCGCAGGGGCTGGGTGGGATGTTGTCAAGGAACAACTGCGTGTTGGGGATGATTGCCGGATAGACAAAGTCGTCGGGCGGACGGCGCTCACCGCCTTCGATGGGACTCGGGCGATCGGAGACAATGTACAGGCCGCGCAGCGGGTGCAGCAAAACCGTTCCCGATAACAGGCTGGCATCGGATGCATGATGTGCTACCAGTCCCAGCGCCGCGAAGATATGCAATGGCAGCGTCTGAGCGGCGTCCCGCTCCAGCGGCTCATTTTCGAGAAACAGACGGATGAGAAGATCCAGGGAATCCGGATTTTTCGTTAAGGTGCGGGACGGCGACCGGAGCTCCGTTACGAATTTGAATTGTGAGATGTTCTGCAGGCCCAGGCGTTCGCAGATCGCGGGCTCGGTGTAACCGGCCGTGTCGAGGGCGGACCGCAGCGCGGCAAATTCGTCGTCCGTGCCCAGCCGTAAAGGAATGGAAGGGAATCCGCCGTTAAGCACGCTCGGCGCTCCAGTGGCGATCGGTAATCTGCGCGACTTTCACGTCCGAGAGGCCACACTCATCTAACAGTTCTTTTACTTCTTCAAGGCTGAGCGCGGCGTGGAGCGAGTCGGAAAAGAGCGTGCGTTGCAGCGGGCTCCAGCGCGATGCATGCGTTTGGAGCAAGTGCTCCAAGGCCGCTTGCGTTTCCGGGCGCACCAGGTCGCGGATCAGAATGGGAGCGCCCGGACCGGCAATGCGTGCGATCTCCAGAAATACGGCACGAGGGTCGGGGATGTGGTGGACCAGGCTGTTGGAAGTGATCATTCCCACCGACCGATTGGCGAACGGGATCTGCTTCGCGTCGGCGGTGACGAGTTGGAGCCGGCAAGCAGAAACGCCATCGCGCGTCCGATTGCGGGCCGCGACCGCCAGCATTTCTGGAGACATTTCGACTGCACATACGCGAGTGAAGGCGGGGAGCAGCGGACACATCGCCAGCGGTATCTTGGCGTTGCCGGAGCCGAGATCCGCGATCAGGTCGACGGTACCGGCCGCGCCACGGGCCAGTTGGGCCGCACGCTCGGCGAAGAGCAGATCGGTGGTGCTGAAATCCATCTCGTCGTATTCGCCGGCTTCTTCGGCGCTGGACATCACTTCGGGTTCAAGTACGCGTGGCAGCGGCATATTGTTACACTTGTAGTTTCCGCTCAAAAACTCTGTTATGCAATCGATCCAAGAACTCGTGGAGCGCGCGCTCGCCCACATCGGCCATGCCGATTCGGCGGCCACCCTCGAACAAGCGCGGGTACAGTATCTGGGGAAATCGGGCGAACTGACGGGGCAGATGAAATTGCTGGGCGGCCTGGCTCCCGGGGAGCGCAAGCCCTTCGGACTGGCCGTGAATGCCGCGAAAAACCGGATTGAGGAAGCGATCGAACAGCGGCGCGGGGCGTTGCAGGAAACCTCGAAGCCGGCAGGGCCGGAGCTGGACGTCACGCTGCCGGGACGGCGGCGGTGGGCGGGGCGCGTTCACCCGATCACGGCCACGGCCGAGACCATGAAGAAGATCCTGATGGGCTTGGGTTTTTCGTACGACGACTATCCGGACATTGAAAGCGAATACTACAACTTCGACTCACTCAACACGCCCGCCTGGCATCCCGCCCGCGATCTTCACGATACCTTTTACGTCGGCCAGGGACAGTTACTGCGCACCCACACCACTGCATTTCAAGCCCGCGTAATGCGCGCCAGCGGAGGCCGCGTCCCGATTCGCGCGATGACCACGGGACGCTGCTATCGCGCCGACGATATCGACGCTTCGCACTACCCGATCTTTCAGCAACTGGATGTTTTCGCAGTGGGCGAGAAGCTGAGCATGTCGGATCTGCGCTGGACCCTGACGGAATTGGCCAAAGGCCTGTTCGGCCCGGAAGCACAACTGCGTTTTCGTCCCAGCTATTTTCCGTTCACGACGCCCAGCGCGGAGGTGGACATCAGTTGTGTGGTGTGCCGGCAGAAGGGCTGCGCGCTGTGCTCGCGGACTGGCTGGCTCGAAGTTCTGGGCAGTGGCATGACGCGGCCGGAAGTGCTGCGGGCAGGCGGGCTCGACCCGCAAAAGCACCAGGGCTTCGCGTTCGGTATCGGCGTCGATCGCATCACCATGCTGCGACACCAGATCAATGATATCCGGCTGCTCTACGACAATGAGGAAGCTTTCTTGCGCCAGTTTTGATGCTGGCTTCTGAATCATGATCGTCAATACTAGATGGCTGCTGGATTATCTGTCGCCGCGAGTCCCTTTAGCGGACCTGCTCACCGCGCTGCCGCGTGTGGGACTGGACGTCGAGGCGACGCACGTACTCGCGCACGACTTGGCGCCGGTGCGCATCGGCTTCATTCGCGCCAAGCAAGCGCTCGAAGGCACCGATGATAAGTTTGTCTGCCAGGTGGAAGTGGCGCCGGGCGATGTGCGAAGCATCGTGGCCGCCTCCGCGCATCCGCTGGAGGTTGGCTGGGGCGTGCCGGTAGCGCTGGCCGGGACCGATCTGCCGACGGGAGATTCGATCCACGAAGAACATTTCCACGGCGTCTTGTCGCAGGGCATGATTTGCCTCGACGGCGAGATGGGCATGATCGCGACAGGCAGCGGATTGCAGGTATTTCTTGACGAATCGTCGCTGGGCAAAAGTCTTCCGGAGGTGATGTCCATCGACGAAGCGCTGGTCCACATGAAGGTGTATCCCAACCGGCCGGATTGTTTGGGGCTGGTGGGAATCGCGCGAGAGCTCGCGGCGCTACTCGACTTGCAACTGGTGCTGCCGGACGCGCCGCAAGCGACTTCTTTCAGCGACGCCATGATGTCCGTGAAGATTCTCGATCGCGCATTGTGCACGCGCTACACGTGCCAGGTAATCTCAGGCGTAAGCGTGGGAAAGTCGTCCGCGTGGCTGGCGAGCCGCCTGCTCGCGACGGGATCGCGGCCGATCAATAATGTAGTCGACATTACGAACTTCGTGATGAAGGAGTGGGGCCAGCCGCTGCACGCGTTCGATTTGCAGAACGTGCGCGAGCGCGTGGTGGTGCGCCGGTTCAAGAAGGGCGAGAGCCTGCGACTGTTGGATGGCCGCACGGTAGATGGTGCGGAGGAGTTGCCTCTCGCTATCGCCGACGCTAAATCACCGATGGCGCTCGCCGGGATTATGGGCGGCGAATTCTCGGGCATTGGCGATGAAACTAGCAGCGTGCTGCTCGAAGCTGCGCACTTCGAGCCCACAAATATACGGATGACAAGCCGGCGGCTCGGCGTAAGCTCGGATTCTTCATACCGCTTCGAGCGCGGACTCGATCCCAATGAGACCCTGGAAGCCGCGCGCAATCGAGCCACGGCGCTGCTATTCTCCGACGCCGGCGCACAGTCGGCAGGCGCGGTCACCGACATCTATCCTAAACGCCTGAAGCGTGCGGTGTTTTCGTTGCCCGCAGATCGGGTGAGCAGCTATCTCGGCATTCCCGTGACGCGGGAACAAGTGCAGACCAGCCTCACTAAACTGGGCTACGAAGTCTCCGACAACCTGAAGCGCATTCAAGTACCAACGCGCCGCGTGGATGCAACCGATCCAGTGGTGCTCATCGAAGACGTCGCACGGGTGATCGGCTACGAGGCTATCACTGCGTCGCCCAGCGCGGAGACGCCGACCGCGGGAGTGACGACGCCGCTCGATTCAGCCCGACAGACGGTGCGCGGAACTCTGGCCGGCCAGGGATTTCTGGAATTGCGCGGCGTACCGCTGGAGCCGTTGGAAGGTGAGGCGCAGTTTTCGATGATCGAGGGTGCTTCGATCGCTCTCCAAAATCCGCTGAACTCGGACTTAGCGCGGCTGCGGCGGTCATTGGTGCCGTTTCTAGTGAAGACCGCTGCCTTGAATGCGCGTCGGCGCGTCACGACCTTCCGTTACTTCGAGATCGACAAGATTTTTGCGCAGCCGGCGGCGGAGCCAGTGGAGCACTGGTCGCTCGGCATCTTACTGGGTGGAGCGGCAAATGATGCGGATTGGTCAACGCGCCGCGCGACGGATTATTTCGATCTCAAGGGTACGGTCGAATCAGTGCTGGAATCTTTACACGTTCCGCGCGCGTCTTTTGAGGTAACGCCGGCGATGGTCGAAGGTTATACGGCGGGCACGCTTGCGCGGGTTGTGATCAGCGGAGAGCTTGCCGGAGTGATCGGGCAGGTCGCGCCAGAGTTGTTGGCGGCGCATAGAATTCAGACCGCGGTGTTCGCGGCGGAATTGTTCCTCGGCGAACTAGTGGCTGCTCGGAATCCGACTGCGGTGTATGAACCGCTGCCGCGCTTCCCGGGCGTGTATCGCGACCTGTCCTTCGTGATCAAGACTGACGTGCCGTATGCGGCGGTTGAGCAGGCGATCCGCGCCGCCGGCGGGGCGTATCTAGAATCGGTGGAGTGCATCGACGTGTTCGCAGGCAAGGGCATCGACAAGAGCAGCCGCAGCATGGCTGTCTCGATGGCGTTCCGCGCGCCGGACCGCACGCTTTCCTCTGAGGAAGTGGCCGCATCGGTGGAACAGGTGATCGCGCGCCTCGCGCAGACCTTGGGTGCTGAACTGCGCAGCCAGTAATAATGGAAGCAGCAATATGAACGAGCCTCCTTCGCTCACTCCGTCGAGCAGGATTTTTGTGGCGGGCCACCGCGGCCTGGCCGGGTCCGCCATCGTTCGGCGCCTGGAGAAAAGCGGCTACCTCAATCTGATTCTTGCGACTCGCCCCGAGTTGGATCTGCGCGACCAAGCGGCTGTCTCGCGCTTTTTTGCCCGTCATCTGCCGGAGTTCGTATTCCTTTCGGCGGCGAAAGCGGGCGGCATCCTGGCGAATTCCACGCGTCCGGCGGAATTTCTCTACGACAATCTGGCGATTCAGACCAATGTCATACACGCGGCGTGGCAAAACCGCGTGCAGAAATTGGTGTTCCTGGGATCGTCGGCTGTTTATCCGCAACTCGCGGCGCAGCCGATGAAGGAAGAATATCTGCTAACAGGGCCGCTGGAACCGAGCAACGAAGCCTACGCCATCGCCAAAATTGCGGGAGTAAAGCTGGCCGCCGCATACCGCGAACAGTACGGATTTCTGACCATCAGCCTGATGCCGAGCGACGTTTACGGACCGGGCGATAACTTCGATTTGGAGACGTCGCAAGTGCTGCCGGCGCTGATTCGCCGCTTCCACGAGGCCAAAATATGGAAATCGCCCTCGGTGACGTTGTGGGGCACGGGCACGCCGCGACGCGAATTTCTGCATGCGGACGATCTGGCCGCGGCCGCATGTTTCGTCATGGAAAACTATAGCGGCGGCAAGCCCTTGGGCAATCTGCTTAACGTGGGCACGGGTTCGGATTTGCCGATCGCCGAACTCGCGGAACTGGTCGCGCGCATCGTGGATTATCACGGGCAAATTCGTTTTGGTCCCACGCGGCCCGATGGCACGCCGCGCAAACTGCTGGATGTCTCGCGCATTCACTCGCTGGGCTGGCGCGCGCGAATTGCGCTCGAAGACGGGATCGCGTCGACGTACGATTGGTATTGCGCGAATGCTGCCCAGAGTGTGTCAGGATGAAGTTTCATGCCTAATGCCACCCGCCGGGAACGCCTCCTTCGCGTTCTGAAAACTGTGACTACGCAACCGCTCCCTGCCGATGACGAAGAGTCATTGTTCGAGAGGGTCTGCTGGATTCCTTCGCTCTGCCGGATTTGGTGAGCGCGCTAGAGCAGGAATTTTCCATTAAAGTGCCCGACCGCGATCTCAACCCCCGCAAGTTCGATTCGATAGCCCGCATCGACACGTACCTCCAAGACCACGCGAGTTGAGGAGGGACGCAATGCGCGCATTTCTCCACGGCTTCGGAATGCATGTGCCGGAGCGCGTGGTGACTAACGCAGAAATGGCCGCGCGCGTGGAGCGCACGGCGGACTGGATCGAAGGAGCCTGCGGCATTCGGGAGCGCCGCTGGGCACCGGCTGAAACCAGCGTGGCCGATCTGGCGATCGCGGCCGCACGGGATTGCCTGGCGCGCTTGGGCGTCGGGGCTTCCTCGCTGGGCCTCATCATCGTGGCCAGCGGCAGTGCACGGCCGGGATTCCCGGGTCCTGCGTCGGAAGTGGCTGTGCGATTGGGACTCGAAAGCACGCCGGCCATCGATGTGCCCATGGCCAGCGCGGGCGGGCTGTTCGGGATGGCGATGGCAGCGGAAATGGCCACGCATTTTGGAGATGTATTGGTGATTGGCGCGGAAAAAATGTCGGCGGTGATTGAAACCGGCGCGCTCGATCCCAATACCGCGATCCTTTTCGGCGATGGTGCAGGCGCAGTGCTGGTGAGTGCACGCCCGGGACCATGGGAGGTTCTCGACGCGGTGCTTCATAGTGACGGACAGTATCGCGACTCGCTGGCGTTCGATTGGTCCGCTCCACTGCGCATGAACGGGCTGTCGGTGATTTTGCAAGCCGCGCGCAAGCTGCCTTCGTCAATCGAAGAAGTATTGACGCGGCAGAAGGTGGCAGCCGCGGATGTCAGTGTGTTCCTGCTGCATCAGGCGAATCAGAATCTGTTGGTGCGGGTCGCCAAATCGCTAGGAATTCCCGTCGAGCGCGTCTATTCCAACGTTGCTCGCTACGGAAACACGTCGTCGGCATCGATGCTCATTGCGGCGGCTGAATGGTCGCAGGCGAATGCGGCGGGTCCAGTCGTGTTTTCCGCTTTCGGAGCCGGATTCCATTGGGGCGCGTTGCTGGCGCGCGGCGTTTAATCTTCGGCGGCCTTTGCACGCCGCTCGGGTGTGCTAGACTGCGCCACCAGGTTCGTGGCGCGCAACAGCGATTCAAACGTGCCGGCGTCGGTCCACCAGCCGTCGACAAACGAGTAGGTCATGCTGCCTTCGCGAATATAAGCGTTATTGACATCGGTGATTTCCAGTTCGCCGCGTCCGCTGGGTATCAGCTTTTTGACCTTTTCGAATACGCTGCCGTCGTACATATAAATGCCGGTGACCGCATAGTTGGATTTCGGCATCTTGGGCTTCTCTTCGATGCTCAGGATGCGGTCTCCTTCCATCTCGGCCACGCCGAAACGCTCGGCGTCGGGCACTTTCTTGAGTAAAATACGGGCTCCGCGCTCCTGCTTTTCGAATGCCTGGGCCATTTCCGCGATGGGTTTTTCCAGAATGTTATCGCCCAGGATCACGCAGATTTTGTCGCCGTCGGCAAAATGTTCAGCGAGCGCGAGGGCGTCCGCGATGCCGCCTTCGCCTTCCTGGTAAGCATAGTTCAGATGTTTGAGCCCAAATTCCTTGCCATTTGCGAGAAGACGCAAAAAATCTCCGGAGTTGCGGCCGCCGGTGACGAGCAAAATATCCTGGATCCCGGCGTCGACCAGCGTTTGGATAGGGTAATAGATCATCGGCTTGTCGTAGATCGGCAGCAGATGTTTGTTGGTGATCTTAGTAAGCGGGAACAGCCGGCTTCCGGTGCCTCCCGCCAATACGATACCTTTCATGTGGTTGCTTCCTCCCCTAACGGGTCTTGGCCTTCACAGTAACACTCGCGCCGTGGATTTCCTGAAGGCTCCATACGCGCACAGGATCGCGCCGCCGCGAGACGATTGCTTCGACCGAGGCGCGCGCGCCGCTCATTGTGGTAATGCACGGGATCCGATGGGTCACCGCATTTTTGCGAATCGCCTTTTCATCGCTGAAGGCGTGCGCCCCACTGGTAGCGGTGTAAATGATCAGGTCAATCGAACCGGCTTTCAAAAGGTCCACCGCATTGGGACGGCCTTCGTTCACCTTGAACACGGTCTTCGAGGGCACTCCGGAAGCCCGGATCGCTTCGGCGGTGCCGCGCGTGGCGGTCACTTCAAAACCCAGCTCGTGAAAGCGCTTGGCCAGCGCGATGGCGACCGGTTTATCGCGATCGTTCACGCTGATAAACACGCGGCCTTTGTCGGGCAGCGGCGTTCCCGCGCTTAATTGAGCCTTGGCAAACGCTTCGCCGAAGTTCTCTCCCACGCCCATCACTTCGCCGGTGGAGCGCATCTCGGGGCCAAGTGTGGGGTCTACTCCGGGGAACTTATTGAACGGGAACACGGGTGATTTCACGAAATACTGCGGGACTGTGAGGACGCCTGTGGCATCCGTGAACTCAGCGATGGTTTTGCCGAGCATCACGCCGACGGCGATTTTCGGGAGAGCCACGCCGGTGGCCTTGCTCACATAAGGTACGGTGCGCGATGCACGCGGGTTAACTTCGAGCACGTAGACTTTCCCATCCTTCACGGCGTACTGTACGTTCATCAGACCGATAACGGTGAGCGCGCGGGCCAGTTTCTCGGTATAGACCTTGATGGTCTCGAGCGTCTCCGGTGCGAGCGAAGTAGGCGGCAGCACGCAACTGGAATCGCCTGAGTGCACGCCGGCCTCCTCGATGTGCTCCATGATGCCGGCGATGAGAACGGCGCCGGTGGTATCGGCGATCGCATCCACGTCTACTTCAGTAGCGTCTTCGAGAAAGCGGTCGATCAGAACCGGACGGCTTTGCGAGAACGAAACCGCCTCCTGCATATAACGGCGGACGGTATCTTCATCGTAGGCGATGACCATGGCGCGGCCGCCCAGCACGTAGCTCGGTCGCACCAACACCGGGAAGCCGATCGAGCGAGCCACCGCACAGGCCTCTTCTGCGGTGGTTGCGGAACCGTTCGCTGGTGAAGGAATCTTCAAGTCATCGAGCAGCTTGCCAAAGAGCTTGCGGTCTTCAGCAAGATCGATATTCGTGGGATCGGTGCCAATGATTGGAATGCCAGCGGCCTTGAGCGGCAGAGCCAGCGTGAGCGGCGTTTGTCCGCCGAACTGAACAATCACGCCATCCGGTTTCTCGGTATCGCAAATATTCAACACTTCTTCGAGCGTGAGCGGCTCGAAGTAGAGACGGTCGCTGGTGTCGTAGTCGGTCGAGACGGTCTCCGGGTTGCAGTTGACCATAATCGATTCGATGCCAAATTCCTGCAGCGCGAAAGATGCGTGGCAGCAGCAGTAGTCGAACTCGATGCCTTGCCCGATGCGGTTGGGCCCGCTCCCCAGGATCATCACTTTTTTACGCGACGACACGTTGGCCTCACACTCGGACTCGTAGCTCGAATAGAGGTACGGCGTGAAGCTCTCAAACTCCGCGGCGCAGGTATCCACGCGATTGAACACGGCTGTGACGCCGAGCTCCTTGCGGCGCGCCCGCACTTCGAGTGGGGTGACGCCCCAAGCGCGAGCCAGGAAGCTATCGGATACACCGTCACGTTTGGCCAGCAGCAATTGCTCTCGCGTCGCCGCTGCGAACGATCCCTCGGCCAGTTCTTTTTCGAGATCCACCATCTCGCGCACCTGGCGCAGGAACCAGGGATCGATGGAGGTCAGCTCGTGTACCTGCGCTTCCGTGTATCCGTGCCCAAAAGCGAAGCGGATGTAGCGAAGGCGATCCGGGTTAGGTGTGATCAGACGGGCTTCGATCAGATGTTCGTGATAAACGGTGGCGCCGTCGGCCTTGCCGGTTTCGAGGCTCCGCATGCCTTTGCCCAGCGCCTGCTTGAACGTGCGGCCGATGGCCATCACCTCGCCCACGCTCTTCATCTGGGTGCCGAGCACCGGTTCAGCGCCCGGGAATTTCTCAAACTGCCAGCGCGGAATTTTCGCGACCACGTAGTCGATGGTGGGTTCGAAACACGCCGGCGTCAAACGCGTGATGTCGTTCTTGATTTCGTCCAAGCGATAGCCCACGGCGAGTTTGGCGGCGATCTTGGCGATAGGGAATCCCGTGGCTTTGGACGCCAGCGCAGAGCTGCGCGACACGCGCGGATTCATCTCGACGATCACCATGCGCCCGGTTTTGGGGTCGATGGCGAACTGCACGTTGGAGCCGCCGGTATCGACGCCGATCTCCCGCAGGCAGGCGAGCGCAGCGTCGCGCATCATCTGATATTCGCGGTCAGTGAGCGTCTGTGCAGGGGCGACCGTGATGGAATCGCCGGTATGCACGCCCATGGGGTCGAAGTTCTCGATGGAGCAGACGATGATGGCGTTGTCCGCCTGATCGCGCATTACTTCGAGCTCGAATTCCTTCCAGCCGAGCACGCTCTCTTCAACCAGCACTTCATGCACCGGCGAGAGGTCGATGCCGCGCTCGAGGATTTCTTCCGCTTCCTCGCGGTTATAGGCGATGCCGCCGCCCGCGCCGCCCATGGTAAAGCTCGGCCGCAGGATCACCGGGTAGCCGATGCGCGCGGCGTATTCCAAACCTTTCTCGATCGAATTCACCAACTGCGATTGCGGCAGTTCGAGACCGATCTTCTTCATTGCGTCTTTGAAGAGCAGCCGGTCTTCGGCCTTCTTAATGGAACCGATCTTCGCGCCGATCAGCTCGACGCCGTATTTATCCAGCACGCCGGCCTCGGCCAGCGCCACCGCTAGATTCAAGCCAGTCTGCCCGCCGACGGTTGAAAGCAGCGCATCGGGGCGCTCGCGGCGGATCACTTCCGTGGCGTACTCGACGCTGAGCGGTTCCACATAGGTACGGTCGGCAAGGTCCGGATCCGTCATGATCGTGGCGGGATTCGAATTGATCAGCACCACTTCGAAGCCATCGGCCTTGAGCGCCTTGCACGCCTGCGCGCCGGAGTAATCGAATTCGCAGGCCTGTCCGATGATGATCGGACCGCTGCCTACGATCAGAATGCGATGAATATCTTTGCGGCGCGGCATTACTGTTGATCCATTAGTTTGACGAAATCGTCAAACAGGTAGTGGGAATCGTGGGGGCCGGGCGCGGCCTCCGGATGATATTGCACGCAGAAGACCGGATGGCTGCGGTGGCGGAAGCCTTCGAGGGTCTGATCATTCAAGTTCATGTGGGTGATTTCGAGCTCGTTGAGATTCAGCGAATCCGCGTCCACGACGAATCCATGGTTGTGCGAAGTAATTTCCACTCTGTTCGTGATCTGATTCAGCACCGGATGATTCGCGCCGCGGTGGCCGAACTTGAGCTTATAGGTCTTGCCGCCCAGCGCAAGCCCCAGGATCTGGTGACCGAGGCAGATGCCGAAAATCGGCGTTTTCCCCACGAGCTTTCGGATCTGCTGAGCCTGATAGTCGAGCGGCTCGGGATCGCCGGGCCCGTTCGAAAGAAACACACCATCGGGTTTCAAGGCCAGAACATCTTCGGCGGTTGTGCCCGCGGGAACCACCGTGACGCGGCAGCCGGAATGCACCAGTCGGCGCAAGATGTTGCGCTTGATGCCAAAATCGTAGGCGACCACATGATGGCGGATGCCGGCGTCGGCGCCCTCACGGTCCGACGGCGAGGCGCGGACGATGCCGTGGTTCCAATCGTAACTTTGCGCGGTCGAAACGCGCGTCGCGAGATCGAGTCCCACCATCGAAGGAGCGTTGCGGGCGCGCTCGACTAACACTTGAGAATCCGGTTTGGCGTCTGATCCGGCCCATAGCACTCCGCGCATCACGCCGCGCGAGCGCAAATGGCGCACCAGGCGGCGGGTATCGATTTCTGAAATCACCGGCACGCCGCTATTGGTGAGAAATTGCTGCGCGGTTTCGTCCGCCCGCCAGTTGCTCGAAAGCGGAGAGAATTCGCGCACGACCAACCCTTCAATGTGTGGCTTGGCGGATTCATTGTCGCCATCATTCGAGCCGTAGTTGCCGATCTGCGGATAGGTGAGAACCACGATCTGGCCGGAATAGGACGGGTCGGTGAAGACTTCCTGATAGCCCGTGATGGCGGTATTGAAAACCACCTCACCGGTCCGCTCGACGGGCGCACCAAAACTACTGCCCTCGAAGACCGTTCCGTCTTCCAAGGCGAGGACTGCTGGGTTCAATTGGGCTTATTCCTCCAGATTCGGGGGTAACTTCTATTTGACCACATTGAGGCGGGGGTCCGCAGCATAAAGCGTCTACTGCTTCGGTTTGCTTCAAATCCGGTTGGTCATACGCTCGCTTTCACCCTGTACACTGGTAGCATCCCCGTCCGATGATTACTGAGGTCGCCACAGTCACATTCGATGCATTGGAACTCGACTGCGGAATCACGCTTGCGCCGGTGGATTGCGCCTACGAAACCTACGGGACGCTGAACGCGGCCAAGAGCAACGCCATCCTGGTCACGCATGCTTTTTCGGGCGATGCGCATGCCGCGGGCGAGGGCGGCTGGTGGTCCAACATGATCGGCCCCGGCAAGGGCTTTGACACCGATCAATACTTTGTGATCTGCGCTAACGTACTGGGCGGCTGCAAGGGGACCACGGGGCCAGGGTCCGTGAATCCAGCCACCGGATGTCCTTGGGGCATGGCGTTTCCGTTGATCACTGTCGCCGATATGGTGCGCCTGCAAAAGAAGCTGATCGACCATCTTGGCATTCGGCGGCTGCTGGCAGTGGCGGGCGGCTCCATGGGGGGGATGCAGGCACTGGAGTGGGCGGTCGCCTATCCGGATCACGTACTGGCCGTGCTGCCGATCGCCACCACGGCGCGTCACAGCGCGCAGCAGATTGCTTTCAATGAGGTCGGACGGCAGGCCATCATGGCCGATCCTGACTGGAACAACGGAGATTATTATGATCGGCGTCCTCCGGCGCGTGGATTGGCGGTGGCGCGCATGGTCGGGCATATCACTTATATGAGCGATGAGAGCATGCGCGAGAAGTTTGGGCGGCGCCTGCGTTCATCCGACGAATTTGAAGTGGAGAGCTATCTGAAGTATCGCGGCTACAAGTTCGTCGACCGCTTCGATGCGAATTCGTACATTTACATTACGCGCGCCATGGACGCTTACGACCTGACCCAGCACGGATCGCTTCCCTCGCTGTTCGAAAACATTGCGACGCGTTTTCTAGTGATCAGTTTCACGTCGGACTGGCTGTACCCCAGCTATCAATCGCTTGAAATCGTCAGTGCGCTGCGCAGCCGCAACTGCGACGTGGCTTACGTGAATCTGGCGGCGGTGTATGGGCATGATTCCTTTCTGGTGGAAGTGAAAGAGCAAACCGAGATCGTCCGCGGGTTTCTGGCGAGTACCTTCCGGGAGGGCGCCGTTGGGGGTTCGTGAAATCTACGGACGCAGCGACTACGCCATCATCGGCGAGCTGATCGAGCCCGGCACGCGCGTGCTCGATTTAGGCTGCGGCGAAGGCTTGCTGCTGGCCTGGCTCAAGGAAAATAAGCAGGTGAACGCGCGGGGTGTCGAGATGGTCGGCGCAAGCGTGCAGAAGGCAATCGCGCGCGGAGTTTCGGTGTATCAGGGCAATCTCGAATCGGCGCTCGAAGATTATCCCGACGGCGCGTTCGATTATGTGATCCTCAGCCAGACTCTCCAGGAAACCCGTAACCCGCTAAAAGTGTTGCAGAGCATGCTGCGCATCGGCCGCCATGCCATTGTGGCATTCCCCAATTTCGGACATTGGAGCGTGCGCTGGTCGCATCTGTGGACCGGCGGCGCTCCCAAGACCGAGCTTTTCCCGCACGAATGGTACGATTCGCCCAACATCCACTTCCTCACAGTGTTCGATTTCGAATCACTGGCGCAGAAGCAGCGCTGGAAAATTGAGCGCAGCATGTTCCTCGCCGGCGGACGCCAGGTGAAGATGTTTCCGAACGTGACGGCCGAGGTCGCGGTGTTCCTGTTTTCGGCGTCCGCATGACCTTCACGGGAGACGCCGGCAAACGTCTGGATCATTTCCTGCAGGAGCGTCTGCCGCAGTTCAGCCGCTCGCGCCTGCAAAACTGGATCAAGGAAGGACGGGTACTGGTCAACGGATTGGCGGTTAAGGCCTCCCTGACGCTTCATGGCGGCGAGGACGTGGAAGTATCGCCCGCCGATGAAGCGCCGCTGCTCGCCGCGCCCGAGGACTTGCCGCTCGAAATCTTATACCAAGACACTGCGGTGATTGCGATCAACAAACCCGCGGGACTGGTGGTGCACGCGGGCGCAGGCGCCGAATCGGGTACGCTGGTGAACCGCCTGGTGCATCACTTCGCGACTCTTTCGCAGGTGGGCGGCGATTTGCGGCCGGGCATCGTGCATCGCCTGGAC
>Ga0207657_10004382_pt1 | contig 14942 bp, 7 predicted proteins | sample KBSC33metaG_FD_184316 | JGI IMG/M metagenome (GOLD analysis project Ga0207657, IMG submission 184316) | Corn rhizosphere microbial communities from Kellogg Biological Station, Michigan, USA - KBS C3-3 metaG (SPAdes) (version 2) | ecosystem: Host-associated > Plants > Roots > Rhizosphere > Soil ... | reverse complement strand
TTATTCTGCAGATCGACCTGTACGTCGTGCAGGAAGGAGCGCGTGCGGAATTCTTCCCTGGCCTGCTCGGCCCGGATCGTAAAGTGGAAAGTGCTGCCCCCATTCACTTCGCTCTTGACCCATATTTCGCCGCCCATCAATTCAACCAGGCGCTTGCAAATCGTCAATCCTAGCCCCGTGCCGCCATATTTGCGTGTTGTTGAAGCGTCGGCCTGGGTAAAGGCCTGAAACAACCGCTTCTGCTGCTCAGGTGTTATTCCGATGCCTGTATCGCGCACGGAGAATGCAAGTTTGATGTGACCGGCTGTATTCTCCAGCAGTTCGACGCGCACAACCACCTCGCCGGTCTCTGTGAATTTGATTGCATTGCCGATCAAGTTGATGAGTATTTGTTCGAGCCGCAAAGTATCGCCGATCAGCGAATACGGCATGCCCGGCTGGATGTCGAAGATAAGTTCCAGGCCCTTTTCGGCTGCATTCTGGCTGACCATGGTTGCCACATTGTCCAGAGCCTGTTCGAGCTGGAAGCCGGCATTGTCGAGATGGAGCTTGCCTGCCTCTATTTTCGAGAAATCGAGGATGTCGTTGACGACGCCAAGTAATGAAGTGCCGGCTCGATGAATCTTGGCGATATACTCGCGCTGCTTGTTCGACAGATCGGTCTTCAGTGCAAGGTATGAAAGGCCGATGATTGCGTTCATCGGCGTGCGGATTTCATGGCTCATGTTGGCGAGGAATAGCGACTTTGTGCGCGCCGCATCTTCAGCCTGTTCCTTGGCCGCTCGCAGTTCATCTCTTTGTTCGTGCGCTTCCGTTTGATCCATCCAGAACCCGTTCCACACCCACTCGCCATTGACAAATTGCGGTTTTGAGTAGGAATGTATCCAACGGATGCGGCCATCGATCATGATGCGATGAATGAAATCAACAGTTATCTTTTGAGCGATTGATTTTTGTATCGTCGCTTCTACCATCGCTTTGTCTTCCGGCAGTGTCGTTCGCCAGCGCGCCTTGATGTCTGCAAAAATATCGGCCGCACTTACCCCCAGCACGTCCCGTACGTTTTCGCCGATAAAGCTATAGCAGCTCTCGCCGTTGGACCCTACGCGGAATTGAAATACCGCCAAAGGCAAGGCTTCTGTCATGTCGATCAGGCGCTTGTGTGCATGCCGGGCTTCGGCAGTACGTTCGGCGACCCGTTGTTCCAGGGTCTCGTTAAGCTCTCGGATCGCTGTCTGTTCCCGCTGCAGATCCGCGTACAGTAATGCGTTTTTCAACGAGATTGCCACTTGCGAGGAGATCAGTTCCAACATGGTGAGGCGGTCCGGTGTAAACGCGCCGGTCACCAGGTTGTTTTCTAAATAGATGACACCGGTGAGATCGCCTTGATTGACGAGAGGAATGCAGAGTACCGATTTGGGCTGATGCCGGACTACCCATGGGTCATGCATGAATCGTCCATCCGTGGCTGCATCGTCAAGCACCACCGGTTCGCAAGTGCGCATCACATAATCGACCACTGATCGGTTGATTTCGTGATCCGAGCATACTGTTGCATCCTGCCGCACTTCGACAGTGCTGCTGTAAATGGTGGCATGCACAAGAAAGTCGCCATCTTTATTAAGCAGAAGCATGCCATGCTGGGCGCAGGCATTTTCGGCTACGATGTGCATGATCCGCTCGATCAGCTTCTCAAGCACGATTTCGGAAGATATTGCTTGAGAGACCTTCATGATGGTCGCAAGATCAAGTTGCTGCGGACGAATCCCGGAAGGAATTCTGTCTTCGCTCCTTGGCATATCAAGGAGGCGGGAACGCTGAGGAAGCAAGCTTGCCTTGCCATCTGCCGCACAATCGAGATACAGCAGCCGAGCCTCATCGAAATGCGCCTGCGCAACGCGCATGCCGTTTTCTATATACAACAGGCCTAGCAATTCATTAGCCCATGCTTCCTGCAGAATGTAGCCGTGTTTGCGCGCATGCCGTATTGCCTGTAGATAGCAAGCTGCAGCCGTATCCACATCACCGCGCGCTCCAGCCCACTCAGCCTCTGCGATCTTGTAATAGGAGAGGAAGTTATTGGGGCTTAGATCGGAGGCGTCCTTCAGATGCTGCAAATATGTTTCAACCACATCTGTGAACGTTGCCTTCGCCGCAGGTTCGTGCTCCTTGCGATAAAGCCGGCCGGCGCTGATTGCATATGCTTTATAAAAAATCATCAGCAACAGTAGGTTGCCGGCCGCCCCGCTTTTCAGGAGCGGCTCCGCACGCTGGCAATAAGCGTAAGCCGCCGCATAATCGCCGAAAAGAACAGCGGTATGCGCCAATTCGACCAAGGACTCACTCACATCGGTCGAATTTTTTTCGGCCTCATAATCTGCAAGTATCTGTTCCGGGTCGATCCGGATAGGCTCGATGCCCATTGTCTGCTGATGCGCCTGTAGCCGGATTTTTGCCTGCCCCAGTTCAAGCGGAACGTGTTTCTGGCAGTAGTCATGCCAGCGCTGGCAATGCAACAGTATCTCGTGGTAATCGCTCCCTCTCACCAGCTTTGAAATATAAATGCTGAAAAGGGAATAGCTTGCATACTGCAGATCGCCGGTGCCATGGCACAGCAGGAAGGCATTCTCAAGGGCGGCTTCACTTTGCTGGAACGGATGTTTCCAACATAAGCTTTGCGAGTGTGACAAAAGTTCGGTCTTGCCCTGAAAATAAGGATCATCGAATTTTCGCGCGATGTCCAAAGCAAGTTGGCCATATTCGAGTAACTGCGTTTTCTTTCCCGATATGCCCAGAAACATGGAGAACCAGCTGAGCGCCACTCCCGTCTCCGGTGCAATCCCGTGGTCGAGCACATGACAAACGTTGCGGCTGATGACAAGTCCCAGATTCTGGGGTTCGGTGAAGTACGTGCCGATGATGCAGCGATCGTAGAGCCGTCCGATCAATGCATCTTCGTTCGTGGCTTTGGGCAATCCGGAAAACCGGGCGATGGTTTCCGGTTGCGTCAGTTCGCTGCATATCCGTTCGGTTTCATCCGCGATGAGGGCAGGCTCTTCGGGGAAATCGATATGAAAGAGAGCCAGGCCGTTTTTCGCCACTCGCAATGCTTGCGCGGCATCACCTGAATTTTGCAGCGCAATGCTGTACTGTTCGAAAACGCTGGCCTTGTCGCATACGTTCTTCGTCCGTTCAGCAAGATGAAGAAATACTTTGCGAGCGAGGGAAAGCTTGCCGATAGCCGCCAGAACCTGGGCATAGTGAAGGTTCAATTCGAACATCAACTGATAATGTTCTTCCCAGCCAGTATCACCCGGGGTGACGCATTGAATGTATTGGATGCCCAGAGCAAAATACGTTTCGGCTGTGTCATAGGCGATGGAAGCGGCTGCTTTTTTGCCGGCTTTCAGATTGAGATGGGCAAGTTCGATCCGTTCGGCGCAAGTGTCAATCAGATCGGTTGTTGCATTGAGATGGTTGACGATTTCGAATAACCGTTCTTCGATTTTGGCAGCTTCCATCGCCTCAAGCATCAAACGTCCGACATGACGATGCATGCTTGCGCGCTTCGCCTCGGGAGTGAGGAGGTAGGCGGCCTGTTGGATGCGCGGATGCTGGAATTCGTAGATGGGATTTGCATTGTCATGCATGTGAACCGACACGGCTGATTCGCACCGTTGACTGGCACTGCGGTCCTCTCCGATTTGTACGATCAGGCCATCTTGCTGTACAAGCCGTAAATGTTTTGCGAGCGCTTGTCGCTTCATGCCGGAGATCAAGGCAAGCGTGTCAAAATCGAAGCTGCTGCCCAGGGTTGCTGCGAATTTAAGCAACTCCTGTGCGTCAGGTTCAAGTTGTTTGATATTCTCGGCCATCAGCTCGACGACGTTGTCGGTGATTGGCATCATTTGAATTTGCGCTATATCCCATTTCCAGAGCCCGGTGCCAACGTCGAATTCGATCAAATGCGCAGAATAGATAGCATCTAGCAGTTGCTTGATGAAGAACGGCACGCCATGTGTTTTTGCCTGTACCAGTTTGGCCAGCGGGAGTGCCGCGTCCTCTGTGCAATGCAAGGTATGGGAAAGCAGTTCCTGCACATGCGCGAGATTCAGGGGCGGAAGATCGATCCTGCTTGCAGTGGTAGATGTGCTGCAGACTTTTTCGATCATGGCAGCAATCCGCGTATTCGGCGCGATGTCTTCTCCGCGGTAAGTGCATACAAGCAGGAAATGACGCAAATCGTCACTGGCCATCAAGTTCTGGAGCAAGCGCAGCGTAGCGGAATCCGCCCATTGCAAATCGTCCAGGAAGATGGTGAAAGGGTGCTCCGGCGTGGCAAATAATTCTATGAAAACACGAATGATGGCATTGAAGCGGTTCTGCGTTTCATTAGGAGCCACGGTAGCCACGGGAGCTTGAGGGCCGATAATCAACTGAATTTCCGGGATCAGCTCGACAATGATCCGGGCATTTGCACCTAATGTCGCAATGAGGTCGCGGCGCCAGCGCATGATGCTTTCCGTGCTTTCGGTCAGCAACTGCCTTACCAACTGCTTGAATGCAAGAATCAGCACGCCATAAGGGCTGTTGTTATATTGATCGCAACGTCCCGTAATGAAATAGCCAGTGCTGTGGCGGCTTTGCATGATTAACTTGCAAATCTCACTGACCAGGCTCGATTTTCCGATCCCGGATTGCCCTGTCACCAGCACCACCTCCTTAGCACCTGCTCCGGCACGATTGAGCGCCGCTTCAAGCATGGCAAGTTCTGCTTCACGACCGTAGAATTTCTGTGAAATCAGGAAGCGGCTGGAAATGTCGTGGCGTCCAAGGGTAAATTCCTCAATTCGGCCGGCGGTGCGCCATTGCCGCGCGCATTCCAGTAAATCGGCTTTAATGCCATAGGCGCTTTGATAACGTCCTTCGGCCGTCTTGGCAAGCAGTTTCAAGACGATTTGCGATATGGTGATGGGGACTTGAGGATTGCGTTCGTGCGGCGGTTCCGGTGATTGCGCGATGTGGCAATGAATCAAGCCCATCGCATCGGGTGCGCTGAATGGGAGTATGCCGGTCAGCATGCGGTAGAGCGTCACACCCAATGAATAGAAATCGGTACGGTAATCGATTCCGCGATTCATGCGCCCGGTCTGCTCGGGCGACATATAAGGAAGCGCTCCTTCCAGCATTTGCGGATTGACTACCGGCTGGTGCTTTCGTGACAGTTGTGTCGCCAAACTAAAATCAGCCAGTTTGACCCGATGGGTTTTCTTTTCGATCAGGATGATCTTGGTGTTGATGTCTCGATGAACAATATCGTGACGATGAATCTCCCCCAATATATCGACCAACTGCACTGCAATATAAAAGAAAAGATTTGGATCGAGCGGCGCATCCGCCATGTATTGGTCGAGCGGTTCACCGTCGAAATCATCCAGAATAATGGCCGGGCCGTTATCGAATTCCACCAGCCCTGTGGGGATCAATGCGCCGTTACCATCGAGTTTCTGAAGAATGTTGTACTCAAGCCATGCGCTATCGCTGAGCTCTTCTGAAGAAGAACTCTGGCATGCCAACTTGATCAATACAAATTCTTCAGATCCTGTTTTTATAGCCCGATAAATAATGCTGCGGGAGCTACTGAATACTGCTTCAACGATTGAATAATCTGGAATCAGCATTTTGAGCTTCGAACATTAGTAGGAACCGACAACGAAGAACCCGAAGAAATAATATAAAGAATATGGACAAGAGTGTAGTCTTGGCTCATTTTTTAGGGTGTGTGCAGGAAGACATTGTGCAATTTCCTGCACAGACCTTAAGCTTTCGAAACCTTGTCGGGAGAGACAGGGCGGCCGTATTTGAACCGGTTCTTGTCCAGCTCCAGCGGCGAACCTTCCGTTACGCTTCCTCCCAGATGCATGGCAATGGCGCATGCCGCGTGAATGCCTGTTTGCATCGCTCCCTCGACCCATCCCCCCATATGTGAAACGCTGTCGCCGGCAAGGACAACGCCACTGGAAGCATCCTGATATTGATAAAACACTTCCTGTTGACTTGCTTCTTTGCCTGGCTTGTTAAGTTTGAATGCGCCATGGTGAGCAGGCTCGCTCTGCCAATCGATGGCATGGATCTCGCCATTGACCGGTATCAGGTTGGCGGCGAATTCCGGGCTGATTTGTGCGATGGTTTTTCTAAACTCATCCATGCGCTCTTGGTGACTCATGCCCATCAGCTTGTCCGATTTCTCACCCCAGCTATAGCTCATCAACACGACGCCATGATCGGTGTCCGGATAATCCAGGCAGTAGACGCCATTTGCCAACTGATCGGTCTGGATATTTTGCGGAATGGGGCCGAACGAGCCGTCCGGCTTTTTCTCGATGCGCGGATTGCCATTTTCATCCAGCCAGAATTTCGTCGGGGTGCGGATAAACAGCTTCGAAGAACTCATCATATGCAAATCGTTGATGGCATTCGCCACGTTCGCAGAAAGAACCTGTTCCGAATCGGTTTTCTGCTGCGACAATCCCATCTTTTGCATGGCTCCAGGCGTAGTCGCCACAATGACTGCGGCATACTCCTTGGTACGCATCGTGTCATCCGGGCCTTTGAATTCCACAATCGGCTTGCCATTGTTGGCCTTGATGTCGGTTACTTGTGTGCGCAAATTGATATTGGCTTCCAGCGATGCCGAGCCGCCATCGGGCAACGGCACTTCGGTACTGTAAAACTTGTTCAGCGCCATGGCCGCTCCTTCCGGCAGAAGATGCTGGTCGCTTTCGAACTGGTTTAGCACGAGACGCAACATTTCCATGAAACAGACCGGATAGAACGCGCTGAAGCCACCTGTTCCAAGGCCCAATGTGCCAAATGCATCAAATTCGTCCTTCGTCCAGTGGATCCCGTTTTCTTGCAGACCTTCTACCAAGGCGTCACGAAAATTCTTATTGCCATATTTGTTGAGATACGCCTGAAAAATTTCCTGCATTTTTTTCGTGTCGTGCGCCTTGCGCGCTTCTTCCATGGGAGCCATCAAACCATTGACGAATTTTTTGAAATCCGCTGCGATCTTTTGGAACATAGGATTGTCAGGCGTTGGCGCACCGGCAGGCCAATTGATGACTTCATTTTTAAAATGGAGGGCGGTGGGCACTTTTCCCGGATTCGGAAAATCCGGAATCGTTTTGACACCGAACTGCTTCAGGAAATAAAACCAGGTTCTTCCATTCGAAGGAAAACGCATCCCGCCGATTTCGGAAAATTCACGTGCTTCGCTACCATCCGCCTCGCGATAGCGGCGTGTGTGTAAGCGTCCGCCTGTTTTTGAATCCTGCTCAAAAATGACCGGCTTCGCACCTGCCTGTAATAGCATGCGTGCAGCGACCGCGGCAGCGGCGCCGCTGCCGACGATGGCGATTTCCTTGCCATGTGCTTCAGGCGGCAACATGATCGGATTGACATTGAATTTCAAAAAATGCTTATAGTCGAAATCGACATCCAGCATGTTTCTATTGGGCTTGTTGAGCAACACTTCATTCAAGCCGTCCACTGCATCTTTGCTCAGGTGTGGAAGAAAGTCTTGAAGCGTCCCGTTCGAATTCATGGCGGAGAGTGTTGAGTGCAGCCAAGTGATGGCCGGACCGCGTAATCTGCAAGCATCCAGTCGTGCTTTTTTTGCCGGCGGCATTTCCTCAAGAGCCTTCTTGCGCCGCGAAGAAGGCAGTTTTGCTAATTGCTTAATTTCGTGCAGGTCAATCAGTTGCGCTACCGTGAGAGGCGCGCTGATTTCCCCATGCAGGGAAGCTCGCCCAGCAATTTCGAGCACTTTCACTTTTTCCGCATTGCTCATGCATTTCCAGTGCTCATTGATCTCTTGCTGAAAAGCCAGTCGGCTTTCCCCCTTGGGAAAACTGACCAGCTTCTTGAGATTGTCGATCAACTCATACGGCAGATGTTCACGCGTTATGGACCAGTTCCCAACCGGTTTTTCAAGCGAGGGCGCCGGATGGCCATTGGAGCGCATGAATCTCTGTAATTGTTGCAAGGCGATTGGGCTAATAATCGGGCCGTCAGTAGTGTGCTTAAGGCCAGGCTGAATAAATGCCCGATTTTTTGGGGAGGCTAAGGTGGCACGCGGCTTGGCGGGCAGGGAAAATAACTTATTCAGCGTAGCTCTAAGGCCTTTAAAGGGTTTTGCATGAGAAGAAGCAGCACTGCTGAAGATCTTATTAGGGCTACGCTGAATAAGTGCCCGATTTTCAGAAACGTCGACGGAACCATGCGGGTTGGCGGGAAAGGAAAATGACTTATTCAGCGTAGCCTTAAAAATCTTCATGGTGTCACGAGAGCTTGCAGTTAAGAAAATGCTTATTCAGTGCTGTCTTGTTCTTGTAAGTAGTACGGATAGGCAAACAGTTCCGTCAGACGATGAAGAAAATTCAAATTAATAGGTAAGTATTTGAAATAAAAGGGAAAATTTAGATTAAAGATATTTGTTTTTTTGCCGACAACAAGAGGAGGGCACATACATCGGCACCGAGTTGTCAGGTACCACGCTACCGGAATGATGGCAATTTTGAACGGTAGCGCAGTGAGATATACCAAGGGGATTTATGCGTAACAATTTGCCGATTACCGATATCGAATATGTATTGAAAGACGATGATGCCATCGTTTCAAAGACGGACCTTAAAGGAAAAATCACTTACGTCAATTCACGTTTCGTCGAAGTCAGCGGGTTTACCGAAGAAGAGCTATTGGGCTCACCGCATAATCTCGTCCGCCACCCGGATATGCCTGAGGAAGCCTTCGCCGATTTATGGGCTACGCTGAAAGCCGGATTGCCGTGGGGCGGCATGGTGAAGAATCGCCGCAAGAACGGTGACTATTATTGGGTACTCGCTAATGTCACGCCAGTGAAGGAGAACGGCCAGGCTATCGGCTATATGTCTGTGCGCACCAAGCCCAGCCGGGAACAGATCGAAGAAGCTTCCCGTCTTTATCGCCAATTCAAGGAAAACAAGGCGCAAGGACTCGCTATCAGACAAGGTTCTGTAGTTCAAACGGGAGTGGTTGGCAAATTGACAGCATGGCGCAATATGTCGATTGGCAAGCGTCTTGGGCTTATCATGGGTTTGCTTGCCTTGTTGCAGGTGACGAATGCCTTGCGTCTGTTTTGGGGAAGCGATTCAGGCGACCAGGGATACTGGAATGCCGGCATGACGGCATTGAGTTTGGCGGCGACGATCTATGGCTGGTATGTACTGAAAAGTGCGTTTGTGCAGCCGCTCAAGCAGGCAACTGAAGTCGTGCATGCGCTTGCCGGAGGCGACCTTTCAGTGCAATGCAATACGGATCGCAGTGACGATATGGGACAACTGTTGCGCGCATTACGCCAGTTGAATATCAATTTGAAGGCCATCATCGGCGATGTGCGCGCTAATGTCGAATCGATTGAGTCGGCGACCAAGGAAATCGCCACAGGAAACATGGATCTTTCAGGGCGCACCGAGGCGCAAGCTTCCAGCCTGGAAGAAACCGCATCGAGTATGAAGCAGCTTGCTTCGGCCGTGCAGCAGAATACTGACAGATCCATGCACGCAGACAAAATTATCGTTTCTGCATCGGGTGTGGCCGAAAAGGGAGGCGAAGCTGTTTCCAAGGTCGGCATGACGATGAACGATATCAGCGCATCTGCAAAAAAGATTGTCGATATCATCGGGCTGATCGACGGCATCGCGTTTCAGACCAATATCCTGGCATTGAATGCGGCTGTCGAAGCGGCGCGCGCGGGCGAGCAAGGCAAAGGCTTCGCGGTCGTGGCAGCCGAAGTCCGCAGCCTTGCCCAACGTTCCGCCAGCGCCGCAAAAGAGATCAAGACCTTGATAGGCGATTCCGTGCACAAAGTCGAGATAGGCAATGATCTGGTGGCGGAAGCGGGACAGACCATGCAGGAGATCGTATCGACGGTGAAGCGGGCGGCCGATTTCATGAACGAAATTACTACTTCAAGCGCTGAACAAAGCAGTGGTATTGCCCAGGTCAATCAGGCAGTCGCACAAATGGACGAGATCACGCAGCAAAATGCAGCGCTGGTTGAACAAGCTGCAGCCGCAGCGGCAAATGTGGCGGAGCAAGCGGTAAAGCTTTCACAAGCAGTCTCCGTCTTCAAGTTCGATCGTTCACTAACGCATCGCAGCTTGTCGCTTGTCATGCATTCCCGTTCCAATGCAACATCGGGGAAAAAGAGTGCTGCGGCAGGCAGTAAATCCGTTACGGCGGTTCAGGGGTGAATAAGGGGCCGCGAGCGAAGGTGTACGTTTTGTACACCTTCGCTCGCGGCCCGCATTTAGCTCATCATTAAGCGCCGCATCGCAAAGCTGATCGTATCCACCAGCGCTACCAGCAGCAACATTGCAACGATGACGGATGCCGCCTGCTGCATTTGGAAAAGAGACAGGTGATATTTCAGCATCTGCCCGAGTCCTCCTGCACCGACCACGCCGAGGACTGCAGCAGCGCGGATATTGTTTTCCCATCGATACAAGGCATAGGACAGCATTTGCGGCAGGGTTTGCGGCAATGCAGCGTAGAGGAAAGCGGCAAGCGCCGAAGCACCGTTGATGCGCAGTGATGCTTCGGGTAGCGGCGGCGTGTTTTCCATCGCATCGGCAAACAGGCGTCCGAGCACACCGCTAGTGTGGAAGGCCAGCGCCAGCGTGCCGGCGAACGGTCCCAGCCCGGCGGCGATCAACAGGATGGACGCCCATACCAGTTCCGGAATCGAACGTGCGACATTGAGCACAAGACGCATTGCTGCGCGCGGCATCGTGCCGAATCGTCCGCTTGCCGGCAAGGCAAACGCAAGTCCGGCCATGGCTGCGATGCCGGTGCCAAGTGCCGACATGGACAAGGTCTCGGCAGTGGCAATCAGCAGTTTGTGCAGGAAGGCAGGCGCCGCTTCCGGCGGAACGAAGCCGCGCAGGAATTCCATCGTGGCCTTGGCAGCATCGACAGAGAGGAATGCCCTCCATTGCAGCGGCAACGTCGCAAAGCTCGCCACGATCAAGAGCACCAGTCCGCCTAATAGCAGAAGCGTCGAGATGCAAGGTGCAGAAGAAGCGTGCTTCATGCCAGTCTCCGGCGCAGCATCTTGCTGATGCTATCGGCGCAGGCCACCAGCAGCACGAAGATGATCAGCATCGTTGCCACTTCGCCGCCGGCGAGCATCTTCATCGATTCATCCATGCGCTGACCCAGGCCACCCGCGCCGACGAATCCCATGACGACCGAACCGCGAATGGCGCATTCCCATCGATAGATGGTGTACGACACCAGTTCGGAAGCCGATTCAGGCAAGGTGCCATAGCACAAGGCGGCAAGCCGGCTCGCGCCGTTGCGCAACAGCGCATCGCTTGCGTGCGGATCGGCAGACTCCAGGATTTCGGCATACACCTTGCCGAGCATGCCGCAATAAGTGAGCGCAATCGCCAGCACGCCTGCTGTCGGGCCGAGGCCGACGATGCGCACCAGCAGCAATGCCCACACCAGTTCCGGCACGCTGCGCAATCCGACCAGCAGCCAGCGCACAAACAAGCGGACGGCACGACCGAGAATCCGGATGCGGCCGGTGCCGATGCGCGAGATCGACAATCGCTCGGTAGCGATGATCGTCATCGGGACAGCGCCAAGCAGCGCGAGCGTCATCCCCGCAGTGGCCATGGCGACGGTTTGCCACGTGGCTTCGGCGGCGAGCCGGAGAAATTCCGCTGAATGCGCAGGCGGAAAGAAGTCCGCGAGAAAGCGTCCGGTTGCAGCGAGGCTTTGCGCATCCAGCAGTACCCAGGGCTTGAATTCGCTCCAGACTAGCATTGGCCACAGCACGACGAGCGTGAGCACGGAAGCTGTGACGCGGCCCCGCCACGCGGGGTCTGGCGGCGCGGTTCTTATGGTAGATGCTGCCATCAGAAACACCGTATGAGAGGAAGTATTTGCTTAGGCTCTTGGTCTTGCGGCGTCGAAGCGGAAGCGGGCGTGGTGGCATGTTTGTATAAAGCGGCGATCATGTCATCGCTGACCTGATGGCGCGGCGCATCGAACATGACACAGCCATCGCGCAAACCGACGATGCGCGGGAAGTGCGCGCGCGCCAGTTCAATCTGATGCAGACTGCAAACCAAGGTGGCGCGTCGCGCTGCCGCTTCCTGCTGCAATACTGTCAGCGTATGCATGGCCAGTGTCGGATCGAGCGCAGACAGCGGTTCATCGACGAGAAGCAGTTCCGCCTGCGATACGATCAAACGCGCCATGCTGCAACGCTGCCGTTCGCCGCCGGATAAGCGATCCACGCGCGCATACAACTTGTCTTGCAGACTAAAACGGGCCAGCGCATCGTAAGCACATTGCGGATCAGCAGGTTTTAACAGCGAAGCCAGTGCCTGCCGCATGCCCCACTGCGGCAGCAAGCCGGCGAGCACTGCCGTTACCACGCGCTGACGCGGTGGCAGCGGCGGCGTCTGCGGTGCGAGAAACAAGCGCTTGCGCAGCGCGTGACGTTGCGCTTCAGGCAAGTTCCAAGCTTGCGTATCGAACAGCCGCAGCTCGCCGGCTTGCGGACGCATGGCACAGGCAAGCGTATGCAGCAGCGTGGTCTTGCCCGCGCCGGACGGGCCGATCAATGCAATCTGCTCGCCAGCCGCCGCATTTAACGACACCTCTGTCAGCGCAAGCGGACGCTGCGCCAAGGGCGCATGGTGACGTACGGTGACGCCATCGAGTACAAAAGACATGCTTGTTTACTTCAGCAAGCCTGCGTTGTGCGCGGCCTTTTCGATTGCCTGGTAGTTCTCGGCCTTGGTCGGAATGAAGCGCGTGGCGCGCTGCAGTTCCAGGATCTCCTTGCCTTGCGGGTCGTTCTTATTCAGAGCGAGGAAGGCATCGGCGATCTTCTTGCGCAGCTCTGGATTCATGTCAGAGCGCACAGACCAGTTGTAGTCGTAATAACCAGGCGTCGTATAAAACACGTGCACCGTTTTGGGGTCCACCTTGTTTTGCGAAATCAGTTTTTCCCACACCGAAATGTTGAGCGCGCCGGCATCGACCTTGCCGCCGGCCACTGCGGCAGCCGTTGCGTCATGCGCGCCGGAGAAGGCGACGCGCTTCATGTCAGTATCGGGATTGATCTTCGCCGCAAGCAGGTAATAACGCGGCATCAGATGACCGGAGGTTGACGATTCGGAGCCGAAGCTGAAGGTTTTGCCCTTCAAGTCTTCCAGCTTGTTGATGGATTTGTCGGTAGTGATGAAGACGGACTTGAATTGCTGGTCTTCCTCACGTTGCACGAGGGGCACGACCTTGCCGCCGCTGCGCGCTTTCGCTTGCACAAAGGTAAAACCGCCGAACCACACCATATCGAGCTTGTTGTTGATCAAGCCTTCGACTGAAGCCGCGTAATCGGTGACAGGAACGAATTCAACCTTCATGCCGAGCTTTTGTTCGAGATAGTTGCCCAGCGGCTTGAACTTGCGCTGCAGCTCGGTGGGCGCCTCATCGGGAATCGCGGAGACGCGCAGCACTTGCTGGGCATGGGCTAATGCAGTGACGAAGAAGGCGCCGGCAGCCAAGGCCAATCCGGCAAGCCGCCGTTTGCCGGCGGCACGATGGAAAGATGCAAGCAGGTACACAAGAACCTCTTTAAGCGGGTGAACATATGGCGGACGGAGGCCGAACAGATGTGAACGCCTCCCAATTCCGGGACAACTATGATAACCAAAACCCCTTGATCACAGCCTTGCATCGATGCGTCTTCATCGCGCGCCCCTCTGCGTTTGCCAAAATGCCAGTTGCGCCGCCGTCGCTACTTTTTTCTTCCGCGTTGTCTCGCCGCCTTCCTGTTGCTTCAACTCAGCAATAAGGCGGGGACGATGATGCAACAATTCTTGCGCCACCTGCTCCAGGCGCTCTACGCTCACATCGGCCTCGGCGATCCCCGCTTGCAACAACACGCTATTCGTCCTCTCGTCTATCGCCAATGTCCCGCATACCGTTCCTTGTTCCAGGCAATTCAAGGTGAGTAGCTGTTGCATATACGCCAGCCGTTCTTCCGCTGCCAGTGGCAGATCGCCCACGATCACATAGACAAACAGCTTGCCATTTTCCACCGTATGTTCCAGATACAGCTCCTCTCCTTCCGGAAGGCGTAATCCTGCGGTGCCACTCTCGCTCAAGGAGAAATTGGCGATCCCGTGGCGGCGCGCAAAACCTTGCACGATGTCGGCGAATTTGTTTTGACTATTCATGATTGAAGGGAGGTTGTTGTCATTAGTGCTCGCCCACGGCAGGAGCCATGAGAATTGTCGGCCTCCATGAGTGGCTGTTGACCTTGCATGGTTCCATCTTGCGCTTCAAGATATCGGTCATGCAAAAAAAGCAAGGAGTGGTAGTACAGGCATGGGCCGGTGCCCCAGTCACCGTCTCAGCCGACTTCCACCCCAGGCTTGCCCTCGACCACATCCCCGATAACCGCCGCATCTGCAAATCCCTCGCTGCGGAAAATCGTCAACACTTCCTCTACTGCATCGGATGCGCAGGACACCAGTAACCCACCGGAAGTCTGCGGATCAGTCAGCAACATCTGCTGCACTGGCGTGATGTGTTGCGCCAACATGACATCTTCGCCATAGCTTGCCCAATTGCGGCTTGATGCACCGGTAACGAAGCCCGCTTCGGCCAGCGTCTCTTCCAGATAGACGTCGAATTGCCCCTCGGCCCGCGCGAGGCCCGCCTGGGCGCGGCTCTCAACCATCCGAACCTCGTCGGGATCTACGACATCGAGACCGAGGACGACGACGTTCTCATCGTCATGGAGTACGTCGCCGGCGGCACGCTCAAGGACGCGCTCGCGCGCGGCCCGCTCGAGATCGACGTCGCCCTCAAGATCC
>Ga0207657_10004380_pt1 | contig 14945 bp, 15 predicted proteins | sample KBSC33metaG_FD_184316 | JGI IMG/M metagenome (GOLD analysis project Ga0207657, IMG submission 184316) | Corn rhizosphere microbial communities from Kellogg Biological Station, Michigan, USA - KBS C3-3 metaG (SPAdes) (version 2) | ecosystem: Host-associated > Plants > Roots > Rhizosphere > Soil ... | reverse complement strand
CCCCCATCACATTGTAGTGCGGGATGACCTTCTCGGCGCCGTAGTAGGTCAGAGTTAGGAGCGAGCCGCCCGGCTTCATCATCGCCCGCGCGCGCTGGGCGACGGCGACGAAGCTGTAGACCGAGATGTTCATGGTCATCAGGAAATTGTCCATCGTCGTGTCGACGAATTTCCCGCGCAGCTCGTTCTTGTCCGAATAGCCGATCGCGTGGACGACGAAATCGAGGCCGTCCCAGCGCTTGCCCAGCTCGGCAAAGGTCGCGTCGAGCGCGTCCATGCTGCTGACGTCGCAATCGACCAGCATGTCCGAGCCGAGCTCGGCCGCGAGCGGCCGAACGCGCTTCTCCAGCGCCTCGCCCTGGTAGGAGAAAGCAAGCTCCGCGCCCTGTCCGGCGACGGCGCGCGCGATGCCCCACGCCAGCGACCGGTCATTGGCAAGGCCCATGATCAGCCCGCGCTTGCCCTGCATCAGTCCCGTCAAAGTTGCGGTCCCCCTGTTTCCAGCTCCACTTTCACGTCCTCGCCGGGCTGCGGCTCCTCGACTTCCAGCTCATCGGTGTACGGCCCGGTATAGACCTCGCCCTTTAGCGCGATGGCCCCGCTTTCGGCCAGCGCCGCGTTCAATTCCGCGCCCGTCACGACGCCGAGGCCAATGACGAAGAAGAAGATCAGTGCGATCATCACTCCCGCGAGGCTGCCGTAGGTGAGGTTATAGCCACCGAGCAGCCCGAGGATATTGGGCAGGACTTCGACCGTCGCCAGCCACCACGCGGTAATCAGCAAGGCGCCCGGCCACTTCCGGCACTGCCGCTTGCGATAGCGCGCCGGGGTCAGCGCGAAGAAGAGGACATAGAAGGTGAAGAACAAGGTCGCGGCCGGCACCAGCCGGTAGATTCCGAGCCGCGTCGCGAGGTTCTCCGCGAAGGGAAACCATTCGACCACCACATGATGGATCGAACTGAGCGCGACGCTCGCCGCGAACGCGATCATCAGCAGCATCACCGCGCCGAGGATGATCAGGATCGACCCGATCCGATATTCCCAGAATGGCGCGCAGAATTTCACTCCGAAAGCGCGGCGAAGGATGTCGCGGATGGTCTCGACAAAGCTCGCCGCCGTCCACAGGCCGACCAGGGCGCCGAGCCACAGGAGCGTGCCGGTCCGCGCCGTCAGCACTTCCTGCACCGGTTCCTTCAGCGTGTCGGCGACATTGGGCGGCAGGCGGCGCAGGACGTTGATGACGGTCAGCTGCGCGTCCTGGCTCTGGCCGAGCAAATGAGCGACGGCGGCGGCCAGGATGAAGAACGGAAACAGCGCGAGGATCGACAGATAGGCAAGGTTGCCCGCGTGAATGAAGCCGTCGTTGTAAACCCCGACCACGACCCTCTTCGCCACCTCGAGCGCGGTCACGCGGGGCTTCAGCTTCTGCTCGACCTCCGTTCCGAAGGCGGCGCGCATGCTCGCAAGGCGCTTGCGCCGCGCTTCCGGAGACTGCGGGGAGATGTCACGCATCGAGCGGTGTCAAACCCCGAGCGGCGCGCGCGGGTTGCCGCCGCCGGTCCAATTCTCGGCGAACTTCTGCAACTCCGGGTCCGAATCCGGTACGTCGATGCCGATCGCGACGAGCTGGTCGCCGCGCGCCCCGTTCTTCGCGGTAAAGCCCTTGCCCTTCAACCGGAGCACGCTGCCCGAGCTCGTCCCCTTCGGGATCGTCAGCATCACCGCGCCGTCGGAGGTCGGCACCTTCACCTTGGCGCCGAGCACGGCTTCCTTGAGCGTCACGGGCAGCGTCAGCCGGATATTATTGCCTTCGCGCGAGAAGAAGCGATGCGGCTCGACCTCGATCGTCACGAAGGCGTCGCCACGCCCTCCGGAGCCCTCCTGCCCTTTCCCGGCAAGGCGAATGCGCGTTCCGTCCTCGAGACCGTTCGGCAGTTTCAGGTCGATGGTCTTGCCATCGCCGAGGGTGATCCGCTGCGGCTTCAGGGCTACCGCGTCGACGAAGGGCACCTTAAGCCGATAGGAAACGTCGGCGCCTTTTTGCGGCGCGCGCTGGCGGTTGCGGAAGCCGCTGAAAGCGCCGCCGCCGGCGCCCCGGGCGGCATTCCCGCCGAACAGGCCCTCGAACAGATCGCTGAGGTCGGCCGCATCGCCCGCCTGGAAATTCTGGAAGCCCTCGAACCCGGCGCCCGGCCCAGCCTGCGCGCCGCCCGTGGAATAGCCGCCGAAGCCCGATCCGAACGGCATCTTGGGATTGCCTTCCTCGTCGATCTCGCCGCGGTCGTAGCGCGCGCGCTTGTCCTTGTCCGACAGCAGGTCATAAGCCTGGGTCACCTCGGCGAACCGATTGGCGGCGTCGGGCTTGTCCTTGTTGCGGTCGGGATGGAGCTGCTTGGCGAGGCTGCGGTAGGCCTTCTTGATCTCGGCTTCGGTGGCGCCGCGCGCGACGCCGAGGCGTTGATAGAGATCGAGGGCCATTCCCACTCCAATGCCGCAACCACGCTGGCCTGACCAGATGGGTTGCGGCGCGGCGGCGTCCAAGCCTAAGCGCGAGGCGCCATGACCCCCGACCCTTTCGCCCTGTTCGACCAATGGTTCGCCGAGGCTCAGGCCGAGGAACCGAGCGACCCCGAAGCGATGGCCCTGGCGACGGCAGATGGGGCCGGAAGCCCAAGCGTCCGCATGGTCCTGCTGAAGGACCACGGTCCGGAGGGTTTCGTGTTCTACACCAACGAGCAGAGCGCCAAGGGCAGCCAGCTCTGTGCCAACCCGAAAGCCGCCTTGCTTTTCCATTGGAAGTCGCTCCGCCGGCAGGTGCGCATCGAGGGAGCAGTCGAGCGCGTGCCCGACGCCGAAGCGGATGCCTATTTCGCCACCCGGGGCCGCGATTCGCAGCTCGGCGCGTGGGCATCGGATCAGTCACGCCCGCTCGACCGACGGGAAACGTTCGAGGCCCGATACGAGCAGGCTCGAGCGAAATTCGCGGACGGGGATGTCCCGCGACCGCCGCACTGGGGCGGATACCGCATGATTCCGCAGCGGATCGAGTTCTGGAGCGATCGCCCGCACCGGCTGCACGAACGCCGGCTGTTCAGCCGCGAGGGTGCCGGCTGGAGCGAAGGGCTGCTCTACCCGTGACGACCGCGAAGATCGCCGCCGAGCATTCCGCGATCTCGACCCGCGCCGCGCTTGCGAGCGTCAGCCTCGCGCTGATCCTCCTCGTCGCCAAGGCCTGGGCTGCCTATGCAACGGATTCCACCGCCATGCTCGGCAGCCTCGCCGACACCGCGCTCGACGTCATCGCCAGCATCACCACGCTCGTCGGCGTCCGGATCGCGGCCCTCCCAGCGGATCAGAACCATCGCTTTGGCCACGGCAAGGCAGAGGCGCTTGTCGCGCTTGCCCAAGTGGCCTTCATCGCTGTTTCCGCAATCGGCATCGCCTGGCGCGCGATCGACCGGCTGATGAACGGCGCGGAAACCGAGGCAATGGGCCTCGGTATCATCGTTTCCCTTGTCGCCATGGCCGCGACGCTGCTGCTGCTCTGGTACCAGGGCGGGGTCATCGCGCGGACCGGCTCGGTCGCGATCAAGACCGACAATGTCCACTACAAATCGGACCTGATGCTCAACGCCGCGGTGATCGTTGCGCTCGTCCTCGATCAGGCGCTGCACATTGGCGGCGCCGACGCCGCGTTCGGCATTGCCATCGCGCTATGGCTTCTGTGGGGCGCGTGGCGGGCATCGAGCGAGGCGGTCAACCAGCTGATGGACCGCGAATGGCCGGAAGACGAGCGACAGAAGTTCCTCGCCGCCTGCGGCGACTATCCCGAACTCGACGGCTTGCACGACTTGCGCACGCGGACCAGCGGCACGGTCCGCTTCGCCCAGTTCCATGTCTGGGTCCCCGCCGACTGGACCGTGCAGCAGGCGCACGACCGGCTCGATCACGTCGAGGAGCGGCTGCAGGATCGCTTCCCCGGGACGGAAATCCTGATCCATGTCGATCCGCAGGGGCAGACCGACCGGGAGACCCTGCTCTCGCAGACCATCACGGAGCGCGCCACATGACGACCCTCCCCTTCTTCCAGGTCGACGCCTTCACGATGGGCCCGCTGACCGGCAACCCGGCGGCGGTGATGCCGCTCGACCGCTGGCTGGACGACGCGTTGCTGCAGGCCATCGCCGCGGAGAACAATCTCAGCGAAACCGCCTTCACCGTCCCGAGCGAAGGCGGCGACGCCGACTATGAGCTTCGCTGGTTCACCCCCACCACCGAAGTCCCGCTGTGCGGCCACGCCACGATCGCCGCCGGCCACACGCTGATCAGCGCGCAGAAAGTCACTTTCTCGACCCGCAAATCGGGGATCCTGGCCGTCAGCCGGGATGACGACCTCCTGCAACTCGACATCCCCGCCCATCCCGTCGCACCCGCGGAAGATCCGGCAGTGCTCGATGCCCTAGGCGTGCAGGGCGAGCTGTTCATCGGCCATCGCGCCGAGTCGGCGGCGATCGTACTGCTCGAGAACGAAGACGCCGTGCGGGCGGTCAAGCCCGATTTCGGAGCGCTGAAGAGCCTGCAGGACCTGGTTGTCGTCACTGCGCCAGGAGACGAACAAGACGTCGCGAGCCGCGTGTTCGCGGTTCCCTGCGGGATCGACGAGGATCCGGTCACCGGCGCCGCTCACGCCGCGCTGGTGCCATTCTGGGCGGGGCGGCTCGGCAGGACCCGCTTCAGCGCGCTTCAGGCGAGCAAGCGCGGCGGTCTCCTCCACTGTCGCCTCGAAGGCGACCGCGTGGTGCTCGGCGGCGAGTGCCGCACGGTCATCGTCGGCCAGTTCCAGCTATGAGCCTGATTGCCCTCGCGCTGATGGCATCGCCGGTCGCCGAACGGTCGGCGATCCTTTCAGTCGTCCAGCGGATGGAGACGGCGTGGAACCACGGTGACTTCCGCGGCTATATGGCCGGCTTCAAGAAGCCCGACGTCGTCTTCGTCTCCGGCGGCAAGTTCCAGGCGGGCTGGCAAGGCACGCTCGACCATTACATCCGGGACTATGGCGGCTTGCCCGAGCGAAGCGGCCAGCTCCACTTCTACAATATGAAGGTCGACCTGCTCGCGCCCGACGCCGCAATGCTCATCGGGCAATATCGGCTTACGCGCGGTCCCCGAGTGACCGAGGGCGTGAACACGCGGCTGTTCAAGAAAGTCCGCGGCCATTGGCTGATCACGATGAACCACGTTTCGGCTTACGACGTGGAGCCGCCGCCGACCGCGCCAGCAAAGCCGTAAGGTCCGCCTTCCAGAACTTCGCCCAGGTGTGGGTGCCGTGGCCGTGGGTTTCGGCGCTCTCCGGAATGAGACGGAAGCGCGCCCGCGGCATCCGCTTCACCGCCTGCCGCGGCACGCCGAGGTTGCGCGGGTTGATGAAATCGTCGGCGGAATTGATCCACGTCAGCGGCACGCTTATGCGCTCCAGCCCCGGCCACGGATTGTAATCGCGCGACGCGTCGAGCTGGTAGATGAGGTCGTTGGCGTCCAGCTCCTTGATCCCGCTCGCAACTCGCTCCTCGGCGTAGCTGCTGGCCGCGACCCGCGTCGGATATTGCGCCTGGTAATAGAGCGGCGCTCCGCCCGCGACGAACAGCAGATTCTCGGCCGCTCGCAATCCGGTTAGCGGTTCGGTCGCGTAGTTTCCGCCTTGCCAGGCCGGGTCGGCCTTGATCCCGTTGATCGCCAGCTGCCGCCACATCCGGTTCAGGCCGGCGATTTCGATCGGCTCGCACGCCATTGGCATCAGGGCGCTGGCGAAGCCGGGCGAGGTCTCGCCCCACAGGAAAGCGTGCATGCAGCCCATCGACGTGCCGAAGATCAGCCGCAGGTGCTTCACTCCAAGGCCCTCGACCAGCATCCGCCGCTGCGCCTCGACCATGTCGGCATAGGCATATTTGGGGAACCGCATCCGGAGTCCGTCCGAGGGCTTCGACGATTTCCCGTGCCCGATGTTGTCAGGAAGGATGATCCAATATTTGCGGATGTCGAGCGGCTGGCCGGGGCCATAAAGCTCGTCCGCGAACTGCGGCCTGAGGAATTGGTTGCCGTCCCCGCCGGTGCCGTGAAGCACCATCACCGCGTTGTCGATCTCGCCCGCCCGATTGCGGTGGGGTGAGCCGAGCGTCGTGAAATGCATCCTCAACTCGGCCATCACCTCGCCGTCGCCAAGGGCGAAATCGCGAAGCACGACATCGCCTTCGCGCGTCGGCCACTGCGTCTTGGCCGCCGGTGCCGGCGTTCCGCCCCAGCCCGAAGGCGGCGTCACCGCCTGGGCAGCAAGGGCAAGCATCAGCGCGAACATTTCTATCCCTCCAGCTTTGCTTCCAGTGCGTCGAGCAACGGAAGCTGACTTGCAAGCATCAGTTCACGCGCCTCGGCAAGCGTCATCCACCGGGCCTGCTCGGCTTCGGGGAAGCGCTGGCGCCGTCCGCTGCGCGGCGGCCATTCCAGCTCGAACTCGATGCTGGTGATGGCATCCGGGTCGAGATCGCCTTCGAGCGCGAATGCCTGCACCATCTTCCCACCGGCCTGCCGCACCGTGGCAAGGGGGAGAGGCACAGCTGTCAGCCGGGTCCCGGTCTCTTCCTCGAACTCGCGGAGCGCGGCCTCGGCCGGCGCTTCGCCCGGCTCGATCATGCCTTTGGGAATCATCCAGGCGCCCTGGTCGCGATTGCGCCAATAGGGGCCGCCCGGGCGGATCAGCAGGACCTCAATGCCGCCATCGCGCTGACGATAGAGGAGGATGCCGGCGCTAGGCGGCGGCGGCATCCACCGCATCCGGAAGCGCGGGCGCGGTCTCCGCGATCACTGCCCCGCCGAGCAGCCGAGTCCCCAGATAGGCGACCGCCGCTTGCCCCGGCGCGACTCCATATTCGAGGTTTGCAAAGCGGAGCCAGTCGCCATCGCGAACCGCCGGGACTGGGGGAGCAAGCGACCGTACCTTGACCTCGACCTGGCGCTGGTCCTCGCCCAGCCAGTTCCAGCTCTCGACCCGCATTGCGTCGACCGCCAGCTCGCGGCGCGGGCCGACGACCACCGTCCGGGTCTCCGGCTCGATCCGGGTGACATAGAGCGGCTCCCGCTGGCCGCCGATTTCGATGCCCCGGCGCTGGCCGATGGTGAAATGGACGATCCCGCGATGCGCGCCCAGCACTCGGCCGGCGCCGTCGACGATCTCCCCGGGCGCCTCGGTCTCGGGACGCATGCGCTTCACCAACCGGGCATAATCGCCGTCGGGAACGAAGCAGATATCCTGGCTGTCCGGCTTCGCGGCGACCTCGAGGCCGGTCTCTCCCGCGATCCGCCGCACTTCGTCTTTCGGGAGGTGACCGAGCGGGAAGCGCAGGAACTCGAGCTGCTCGCGCGTCGTGCCGTAGAGGAAGTAGCTCTGGTCGCGCCGCGGATCGGCGCCCTTGTGCAGCTCGGCCCGTCCGTCGTTGACCAGCCTCCGCACATAGTGACCGGTGGCGAGGCAATCGGCGCCCAGTTCCCGCGCGAACCCGATCAGGTCGACGAACTTCACGCCCTGGTTGCAGCTGGCGCAGGGCACCGGCGTCCGGCCGCGCGCATATTCGTCGACGAAACGATCGATCACCCCGTCGCGGAAGCGGCTTTCATAGTCGAGCACGTAGTGGGCGATGCCCAACCGGTCGGCGACCTGCTTGGCGTCATGGATGTCCTGGCCGGCGCAGCACGCCCCCGGGCGGCGCACCGCCTCGCCATAATCATAGAGCTGGAGCGTGACCCCGATCACCTCGGCGCCGGTGCGCGCCGCAAGCGCCGCCGCGACCGAGCTGTCGACCCCGCCCGACATGGCGACGACGATGCGGGCCTGCCGGGGCGGCCGGCCAAGGTCAAAGGTGGCGGACATTAAGGTCTCTTTACCCGAATTTCATTCCTCCCGGCTAGGTCAGACCCAGGCAAGCAACGAGGGGGACCGTTTTGGCGCGACACGAGAGGGACTTTCGCTCAGGCGCGGAAGAACCGCTCAGCCTGAACGAGCTACTCACCTTGCTTGGAAGCGGCGCGGACGGCGATGCCGAGACGCGCGAGGATGCAATCGCTTGTTACCTCTCCGCCGGCGAAGGCTGGCGCGAGGCGATGAAGCGGCTCGGCGGCGCCTTCGCGGAAGGCCCGTCAGGGTTAAAGGAACGTAAGGCTGACTAACCGGGCAATTAACCAGCGCGTTTCACAATATCTTCAACGCGGGCGGCTTAAGAGCTTGGCAGTGTCAATGATTAAGCAGGTGTGACGGGAATGCTCGAGAACCAGAAGATTCGTCCAGCCCAGGTCATCGGGCCGCTTGGCGAGCCGCTGACGGTCGACTCGTTGCCGCCCGTCGGCACGACCCGCTGGGTTGTGCGCCGCAAGGCCGAGGTCGTCGCCGCGGTCGCCGGCGGGCTGCTCTCCGTGGACGAAGCCTGCCAGCGCTATTCGCTGAGCCTCGAGGAATTTACCAGTTGGCAGCGCGCGGTTGACCGCAGCGGCATGCCCGGCCTGCGCGTGACCCGCATCAAGCATTACCGCGACCAGTACGAGAAGCAGCAGCGCTACTGAGCGATCGCTTCGTTACCTAGGCGCACCGATCCAGCTTTCGCGCCGTTTCAGGGCCGCGCCGTTAACCCAAAAGCTGGACAGACCCTTCCGAATCCGGAACAACTTGTGCGCGTCACGCGTCTGTGATGCCGGATGGCCGCCGCACTATCGACAGGCGGCCGCGCAACAGGAGGGAAGATCCCATGGCAATTATCATCTGGCTGGTCGTTGGCGGTATTTGCGGCTGGCTTGCGAGCATGATCATGAGAACCGATGCTCAGCAGGGCATCATCCTGAACATCGTCGTCGGCATCGTCGGCGCCGTCATTGCCGGACTATTGTTCGGCGTGAACATGAACGCCGGAATCACCATCGAGAGCTTCCTTTATGCTCTGCTCGGTGCGGTGATCCTGCTCGCGATCGTGAACCTGATCCGCAGAGGCACGGTCCGCTAGCCACCACTCGGTCGTTAACAGGAGGCCGCGCAGTCCCGCTGCGCGGCCTTTTTCTTACGGTCCTCTCGGCGGGCGAACCGGTGTTAGGAATTATTGCAGCTCGAACGTCATCGACACGCTGACGGACAGCTTCTGCTCGCCCGCGTCGATCTTGCTGTCCGCGGCCTGCGAGCGTTCCGCCATCATCACCATCGGCGGCATTGGCGGCGGCGCATATCCGCCGCTCTCGCTCACCGAGACGATCTTGACCACCCGCATGCCGAGAGAGCGCGCGTAAAGCTCGGCCCGCGCGCGGCCCTGCGCGACAGCCTTGGCACGCGCCTCGTCGAGCGCCGCCTCGGGCTTGTCGATGGTAAGGTTCGGCCCGTTGATCTGGTTGGCGCCCTCCTTGACCAAGGCGTCGAGGATCTTCCCGGCATTCTCGATGTCGCGGAAGCGGACCATCACCGTGTTCGAGGCGGAATAGCCGTTGAGCTTGGGCGCCTGGTTCTGGACGTAGGTGTATTCCGGATTGAGGCTGATGTTGCTGGTCTGGATGTCGCGATCGGCGATACCGGCCTGGCGCAGCGCCTCGCGCACGCGGTTCATGCGCGTCGCGGCCTGCTGGATCGCGCCGCTCGCGGTCGCCGAGCGTGTGACGACGCCGGCCGAGATCAGCGCGAGATCGGGGACGCGGGTCACTTCGCCGGTCGCGGTAATGTCGAGCCGGGTGCCGGCAATCGCCTGCGTCACGGTCGGTGTCTGCTGCGCCAGCGCAGCGGCGGGGATCGCGGTCGCGCCAAGCGCCAGCGCGGCAAGAAATGGAGCTTTCATCGGTCGTTCCTCATGACAGTCATTGCACGCCGGGAACGATCGCGCGCCCGCGATGGATGGTGGCTGAATGTTGCGTTCAGCTTCAGATTCGCCGTCGCCCCGCGACAAGGCGATAGACCAGCAAAATCAGGAATGCGCCGACCACGGCGCCGACGAAGCCCGCTTTTTCTCCCGGCCCGTACAAATGCAGGACCTGCCCGAGCCAGGTGCCGAGGAACGCGCCGGCGACGCCGAGCAGGATGGTGATGATGCACCCGCCGGGGTCGCGGCCGGGCATCAGCAGCTTCGCCAGGCCCCCGGCGATTCCGCCCAGAATGATGATGACCAGCAGATTGTTGGTGTGGAACATTTGCAGCCGTCCCCTTCTTGCCAAGACGTCCTGTCGGCACGATCTCAAATGCCGCAACGCGCGCTTGCCATGCAAGTGCCACCGTTAGTCGAAAAGCGTTGGCAAGCCGACATTGAAGCGAGTGTGTTGCGCGAGGTGAGTTATTGGCGTAATACAGTCGCCACAACTCACTATCAGTAGCGAAACCGGGCAGGAATGATGAACCGCGAGACCTCGATTTACAGCTCCGACACCCTCGTGGTGGTCGATCGCTCGCGCCGGCGCCGGATGATCATCATTGCGGCGGCGGGTCTGATTCTCCTGATCGCGGCGATCGCCGCGCTGGTTATCAGCCGAAGCGCAACCAAGTCAAAGGAAGAGGCTGCGGCGGCGGCGAGCGCGGGGCAAGTCCCGACCGTGACCGTCGTCGTTCCCGGCCAGAGCCAGGTGGCGCGGACGATTACTGCGAGCGGCCCTCTGGGTGCCAAGCGCGACCAGCCGATCGGCGTCGCCGGCTCCGGCGGCCGCGTCGTCAGCGTGCTCGTCGATGCGGGCTCGTGGGTGCGCGCGGGCCAGACGCTCGCGGTCATCGACCGCTCGGTCCAGGCGCAGCAGGCTGCGCAAATGGCTGCGCAGGTGGATTCGGCTCGAGCCAATGCGGCGCTGGCGCAGTCCAACTATGAACGGGCCGTCGCGCTTCAGGGGCGCGGCTTCGTTTCCAAGGCCGAGATCGATTCGAAGAAGGCGACCCGCGACGCGGCTTACGCGCAGGTGCGCGTTGCCCAGGCGCAGCTTAACAGCATGCGCGCCGAGATTGGCCGGCTGAGCGTCGTTGCGCCGGTGAGCGGCCTCGTCCTCGCCCGGAACGTTGAGATCGGCCAGGTCGTGGGCCCAGGCTCGCCGGCATTGTTCCGCCTAGCCGAGGGCGGACAGATGGAGATGCGCGCGCAGCTTGCGCAGCAGGATCTCGCGCTTGTTCATGTCGGGATTCCAGCCACCGTGACACCCGTCGGCTCGAACCGTGGCTTCTCCGGCCAAGTGTGGCAGGTGGCGCCGGTGATCGACCCCGTCTCGCGGCTCGGCGACGTTCGGATTTCCGTGCCTTATGATCCCTCGATGCGTCCGGGCGGCTTTGCCGAAGCCAAGATCACGGCCGGAACGACGACCGCGCCGATGCTCCCGCAAAGCGCGGTGCTCAGCGATGACAAGGGCAATTACGTCTACATCATCAACGCGAAGAACGAGGTCGAGCGCCGCGACATCCAGATCGGCAACGTCAGCGACAATGGCGTCAGCATCGCCAGCGGGATTTCTGGAACCGAGGCGGTCGTGCTTTCGGCGGGTCCGTTCCTCAGCCCCGGCCAGAAGGTAAACCCGAAGCGTCAGGCGGCGTAAAGCCGGCCCAGGAAAGAATGATCACATGAATTTCCGCAACATCTCGTCCTGGTGCATTCGCAACCCGGTGGGGCCGATCGTGCTGTTCGTTGGGCTGATGCTCGCCGGCCTGGTCGCGTTCAGCCGGATGCAGGTCAACAACGCTCCGGACATCGATTTCCCGGCCGCGATCGTGACCGTCGTTCAGCCTGGCGCCGCCCCCAACGAGATGGAGACGCAGGTCACGCAGCGGATCGAATCCGCGGTGCGCGGGATCACCGGCGTCGACGAGATCAACAGCACCGTCACCGAAGGCAACAGCCAGACCTTCGTCAGCTTCGAGCTCGGCACTCCGACCGACCGCGCGGTCAACGACGTCCGGAACGCGGTCGCGCAGATCCGCGGCAACCTGCCCGAGGGAATCCTCGAGCCGCAGGTCATTCGCGTCGACGCGGAGGACGAGCCGATCATGGTCATGTCGGCGCAGACCACCGACATGACGCTTGAGCAGCTTAGTTGGTACATCGACAATACGGTCGCGAAGCGGCTGCTCGGTGTCGAGGGCATCGCCGCGGTCGAGCGGGGCGGCGGCGTCGACCGCACCATCCGCGTGATCCTCGATCCGGCCGCGCTGCAGGCGCAGGGCATCACCGCCGCGCAGGTCAACCAGCAGCTTCGCCAGAGCAACATGAACGGCGCCGGCGGGCGCGCCGAGATCGCCGGATCGGAACAGTCGGTCCGGGTCATCGGCAACGCCCAGGACGCCTATCAGCTGTCACAGACGCAAATCTCGCTGCCGGGCGGGCGCTTCGTGAAGCTGGCCGACCTCGGCGAGGTCAAGGACAGCAATTCCGAGCAGCGGACGATCACCAAGATGAACGGCCGCCAGGTCGTCACCTTCTACGTCCAGCGCGCCAAGGGCTCGTCCGCGGTCTCCGACTATGCCGCCGGAATGGCCGAGCTCAAGAAGCTGGAGAAGGAGAACCCGACGGTCCGCTTCACCGAGATCGTCAACCGGATCGACTATACCAAGGCGCAGTACCGCTCCGCGATGGAAGGCCTCGTCGAGGGCGCCGTCCTCGCGGTTCTCGTAGTGCTCCTCTTCCTCCGCGACATCCGCGCCACCGCCATCTCAGCTTTGGCGATCCCGCTGTCGGCGATCCCCGCCTTCTGGTTCATGAGCCTGATGGGCATCACCATGAACTTCATGTCGACGATGGCCATGGGCCTCGTCGCCGGCGTGCTGGTCGACGATGCGATCGTCGAGATCGAGAATATCGTCCGGCACATGCGCATGGGCAAATCCGCCTATCAGGCCTCGCTCGACGCCGCGGACGAAATCGGCCTCGCCGTGCTCGCGACGACCATGGCCATCGTCGGGGTGTTCCTGCCCGTGGCGATGATGCCCGGAATCGCGGGACAATATTTCAAGGCATTCGGCTTCACCGTCGTCCTTTCGGTGATGATGAGCCTGTTCGTAGCGCGCATGATCACGCCGCTGATCGCCGCTTATTTCCTGCGCTCGCAGGGCGTGCAGCCGCACGCGGCGTGGAAGTGGATGGATGTCTACCTCAAGGTCCTGAACTGGAGCCTCGACACATCCAAGGCCAATGCGCTCCTCGCCCGCCTGCCGAAGCCCGCGCGGAAATTCGGCTATTACGCGCTCGGCATCCTGCTTCTTCTTCCCGTGGTCGCCGTCTTCCTTGCCGGCACCGGAGGAGTGACCAAGGGTCTGTCGGCGATGGGCCTGCCGGGAGCCATCGGCTTCGCCCTCGCCTTCGTCGTCGGCGCCGCCCTCGCCTATGGCGCGGCCAAGCTGATCGCGTTAGGTGTTCAGGCGGTCGCTGGCGGCGGCTTTGCCGATTGGCACGCAAACATGTCGGCACGGTGGAATGCGCGGATGAAGGATCATCGTATGGCGATGGTCGGCGCGGGCGTCGTCACGCTGCTGTTCAGCGTCGCCCTGTTCGGCACCCTTCCACAATCCTTCTTCCCGCCGCAAAACGATGACTTTGCCCGGATCAACATCACGCTCTCGCCCGGGACGACGATGAAGCAGACCGAGGTGGTGGTCGACCGCGTGGCGGCCATGGTCAAGAACGACCCGAACGTCGAACGGGTCTTCGAGCGGGTCAATGTCGGCAACGGCCGCGTCAGCATCGTCCTCAAGAAGAGTCGGCCGATGACCAGCACCGAGTGGCAGCGGCAGGTGTCGCCGTCGCTCGCGGAAATTCCCGATGCGCGGGTCAGCTTCGAGAGCCAGAACGGCGGAGGCCCCGACCCGGATTCGCGCGACATCCAGATCTATCTGGGCGGTGACGATCCGGTTCAATTGACCGCGGTCGCCAACAAGATCGCCAAGGAAATGGAGTCAGTCCCCGGCCTGCGTGCTCCGCGCGTCGGAAGCAACCTCGCGCAACCGGAAATCACCATCAAGCCGCGCTTCGACCTCGCGGCCGATCTCGGTGTGACCACCGCGGCGCTGAGCCAGACGATCCGGATCGCGACCCTTGGCGACATCGAGCAGAACAGCGCGAAGTTCTCGCTCTCCGACCGTCAGGTGCCGATCACGGTCTCCCTCTCGGAGAATTCGCGGCGCGATATCGAGACGCTGCAGAACCTCCCCGTTCCGACGTCGTCCGGCGGATCGGTGCCGTTGAAGGCGGTGGCGGAGATCGGCTTCGGCGCCGGCCCGACCGCGATCAACCGCTCGAACCAGCTGCGCCGCCTGTCGGTCGGCGCCGACTTCGCTCCGGGCGTGGTCGAGGGCGACGTCTCCGCCAAGGTCGATCAGCTGCCGACGATGAAACACCTGCCGCAAGGCGTCCAGAAGATGAACCTGGGCAACCAGAAGTGGCAGGCGGAGCTTCTGTTCAACTTCGCCGTCGCGCTGATTTCCGGCGTACTGCTGGTGTTCGCGGTGCTCGTGCTGCTCTACCGGCGGTTCCTCGCTCCGTTCGTCAACATGGGCTCGCTGGTCCTTGCTCCGCTCGGCGCGGCGATCGCATTGCACCTTGCCGGCCAGCCAATCTCGCTGTTCGTTCTGATCGGCATCCTGATGCTGTTCGGAATCGTCGCCAAGAACTCGATCCTGCTGGTCGATTTCGCGGTCGAGATGATGAATCACGGGATGAAGAAGGACGATGCGATCTGGGAAGCCGGGCACAAGCGCGCTCAGCCGATCGTCATGACCACGGTGGCGATGGTCGCCGGCATGCTGCCGACCGCAATCTCGATCAGCGGCGACAACAGCTGGCGCGCGCCGATGGGGATCACCGTCATCGGCGGCCTGCTCTTCTCGACCGTGCTGACGCTGCTGCTGGTCCCGTCCTACTTCTCGATCGCCATCTCGATCGAGACCCGGGTCGCGCGCGTCCTCCAGCGGCTGG
>Ga0207657_10004379_pt1 | contig 14946 bp, 16 predicted proteins | sample KBSC33metaG_FD_184316 | JGI IMG/M metagenome (GOLD analysis project Ga0207657, IMG submission 184316) | Corn rhizosphere microbial communities from Kellogg Biological Station, Michigan, USA - KBS C3-3 metaG (SPAdes) (version 2) | ecosystem: Host-associated > Plants > Roots > Rhizosphere > Soil ... | reverse complement strand
TTGATTCTTTTTCGTATGCAGGTATCCGTTACTATGATACTACCAGCAAAAACGGAAGTAACTTTTTTATTCAAAGATTTAAAAAAAACAAACTGGTTTATAATTTACGGGCAATGAATATTTCGTGGGATACCGCTACAAAGGGTTGGCGGTTGAATAATGTGATGGTGCGTACTATAGATGGGCTTCACGAAACCGTAAAGGACACGCCTGTCATGCAAATGAAATTTAATTTTAAGCCGCGCGATCTGAAAATAGATGCCTATATGCAGGATAAACTAACAACTCCTGAATTGAATGAATTTATTAAGCTCGAAAAAGTTCGCGGCTCAGGAGACGTAAACGCTTTACTATTGGAAAAACAAAACCGGAGCGCAAATCCGGTATCGGTTTTTGTTTTAACAATTATCGGCGCCTGTATTGCATCCAGGAAGATACGCGGTGGCAGTGGCTTTCATCTTGCTATAGGCGTATTGATTTGTGTACTTTATATTTTAGTAGGCAGGTTTGCTTCGGTATTCGCATTGAAAGGAAATTTTAATCCAATCATAGCGGCCTGGTTGCCAAATTTAGTTTTTGGAGTGCTTGCGTGGTATTTATACAGGCAATCATCAAAATAAAATCAATATTTCTTTTGATAAAAGCTGTGCTATGGTTAACTTTAGCGCACTTACATTTTTATAAAGATCAATCAAAATCATAAATCATTTTTATTATGGGAGTACTCAAAAATAAATTCAGAGCCAAAGCAGATGTTTTATCTGAAGAGGTAAAAGGTATCATCAAAAACCATGGAGATAAAGTTATCGGTGAAGTAAAATTATCGCAGATATACCAGGGAATGCGTGGCATCACCGGATTGGTAACGGAAACTTCCCTGCTTGATTCGCAGGATGGCATTCGTTTTCGTGGGTATTCTATTCCGGAACTTCAGCAAAAGCTCCCTAAAGCCGAAGGTGGAAATGAGCCTTTGCCGGAAGGATTGTTTTATCTGATGCTGGTAGGCGATTTACCAACAGACGATGACGCGCAATTAATGAGTAGTAACTGGCAGCGCAGAAGCCATGTACCTAATTTTGTGTTTGATACGATTGAGTCATTGCCAGAATCTTCACATCCGATGACACAATTTGTAGTGGGCATTATGGCACTTCAGACAGAAAGCCATTTTGCAAAAGATTACGCGGCAGGGATGAACAAAAAAGATTATTGGTCTTCGGTGTTTGATGACACAATGGACCTGATTGCCCGGCTTCCACGGATAGCCGCTTATATCTATCGCCGTAAATACAAAAATGGAAAACACATTCAACCCAATGGGCTTTTAGACTGGGCCGGTAATTTTGCGCACATGATGGGATATGAAGACGAAAGCTTTAAAGAATTAATGAGGCTGTATATGACCATTCATTCGGATCATGAGGGAGGAAATGTTTCTGCACATACTACCCACCTTGTAGGTTCAGCTTTAAGCGATCCTTACCTGGCTTTTGCTGCCGGTATGAATGGGTTGGCGGGACCTCTGCATGGGCTTGCCAACCAGGAGGTAATAAAATGGATTTACGAAATGCAAAATGAAATAGGAAGCGATCTTCCCTCGAACGAACAAATAGCTGATTATGTAAGAAAAACTTTGTCAGAAGGGAAAGTGGTACCTGGATATGGGCACGCGGTTTTAAGAAAAACAGACCCGCGCTTTGAAGCTCAAATGGAATTTGGCAAGAAACACATGCCGGATGATAAACTGGTTCAAACCGTTTGGAATATTTATGAAACAGTGCCGCCTATTTTACAATCAATCGCTAAAATAAAAAACCCCTGGCCTAATGTAGATGCCCATAGCGGCGCTTTGCTGGTACATTATGGCATGGTTGAGTATGAATTTTATACCGTACTTTTTGGAGTAGCGCGTTCATTAGGCGTGTTGGCAAGCCTTTGCTGGGACAGGGCTTTGGGCTATCCACTTGAAAGGCCAAAATCTGTTTCCAACCGGCTGGTTAAACTTTGGCTGGAAGGTAAGGAAGAGATTTGGGGCGATTAAAATTTGTTTTTTATACTGAAGATTTCAGCTTTATATTTGCGGGCTGGAAAAGCAGAATAGTTGGTTTCTGCAACGGGGGATTAGCTCATCTGGTAGAGCGCAAGCATGGCATGTTTGAGGTGATCGGTTCGAGTCCGATATCCTCCACCTTACAAAATGAAACTCATTCTTTCGGCTTGTGAAAGAATGATCTACACTGGAAGAATAAAAGCCACAAAGGAATCAACACAGCAGTAAACGAACAGTTAGTAACGTTTTCTATTTTTGCTTCAAACGTTTTCTTATTACCAAAACAGTTTTTGTCCTGGCACCAAAATTTACCCAAAAGGTTTTAATGAGGAAAAATCATTAAACATTTTCCGGCGTTTACCAAAAATAAAAATCTGAAAGATTTGTTGGTTTACTGATAGCCGGAACAGAATCTCAAATAAGAAATACCAGAGGTCTAATAATATATCCAGTCTATCAATAATCCAGGAAGAATACCCAACAAGATTATCAACACTGTGGTAAGGATTAATAGAAATTTGAAACCGGGTGTTACAATGATTTCTTCATTTACACCTGGTACAGGATCTTTAAAATAAATTGCCTGTATCACCCTGAAATAGTAAATAGCGCCAATAGCTGCGCAAATAACAGCAAGAACGACCAGCCATATTTGATGCCCGTCTTTTACCGCCGCCATCAACACATAGAATTTTGCAGTAAAGCCTGCTGTTAAGGGAATCCCGGTAAGCGATAAGAGAAAAATAACAGCAGTGAATGCCAGTAGCGGTTGCTTTTTCCCAAGGCCATTAAATCCTTCTATTGAATAATCATTCATTTTAATAATAACGGCAAAAATACCGATCGTGGCAAGGCTGTATGCTCCCGCATATAATAGCAGCGCATCTTTCGATGTCACCTCATTAATTGCAAAAAGTGCAAACATCATAAAACCTGCATGAGAAATACTTGAATAAGCGAGCATACGCTTTACACTTCTTTGAAAGACGGCTGTTATATTTCCCACTAATAGCGTAGCCGCGGTAATAATGGCAATCAGCATTTGCCATTGAGATTGCATAGCTCCAAAAGAATTCTCAAACAATCTGAAGAAGGCAAAGAAAGCGGCAATCTTAACCACGGTCATCATAAAAGACGAAAAGACCGCCGGCGACCCATCATATACGTCAGGCGCCCAGAAATGAAAAGGTACCGCTGAAACTTTAAAAGACATGGCTACCAAAAGCAATACCAACCCTGCGGCAATTAATACAGGAAGATTCCCTTTGCCCAGGTTGATAGCATCTATATAGAAAGATCCGAGGCTGTTGCCACCATATATCAGCGCGATTCCCATCAGTAAAATACCTGTGGAAAATGCGCCCATTAAAAAATATTTTAACGAAGCTTCGTTGCCTTTCAAATTTCGTTTATCGCTTCCCGTTAGTATGTATAAAGGAATAGACAAAATTTCAATGCCGAGGAATAACAGCAATAATGTATTGAAAGATGTTAAGATAGATGCGCCGCATAATACAAAAAACATCAGGCTGAAATATTCTGAAACGTGTGGGCCTACCTTCTCAACATCTCTGCCGTTTAACAGGAAAAATAATAAAGTGCAAATAAATACTATTGTATTAAAATGAAGCCCCAGCGTATCAAAATGCAACATTCCTTTTGTGTCCACTTTAAAAAACTGGTAGCCCAGGAATTCAAGGATATTTGCTATCAAGATAATGATAATACCTGCAATGGCCCAATATTTTGGCGTAGTGCTTTTTTTAAAAAACACTCCTCCAAACATCATTACGACTCCCCAAAGTGCAGTTAAAATAATTGCGTTCATAATGTGATCCTAGCACCCAATGGGCTTTTATTTTTTGTTATTTAAAAAACTTATCCTTACAAATTGATTTAAAACATCCCAATATAAAACCAATTTCTTCAAAACTATTTTTATTTTATAATCAGCTTGTCCAAAATATTTGTCACTGTTGACTGAGTCAAATGAATTACAGGTTCAGGATAAATACCTAACGCTAAAACAGCAATAACGAGGACGAACAAGACAATACCTTGTCCTGCGCTTATCTTACTTACCTGCTCTGTCAATGCATTTGTTTTTCCATAAAAAGTCTTCTGCACCATAGCCAGCATGTAAGTGGCTGAAAGTACAATTCCAAGACAAGCGAATGCTGCAAACCATTTATTGAATTCAAATAATCCGTTCAACATTAAAAATTCACTCACGAAAGAATTAGAAAGAGGAAGCGCAACATTGGCAAATGCAATAATCACCAGGAAAATAGCAAGGGCCGGCGATTTTAAAGCCAATCCGCTCAACTCGGATATTTTTCGCACTCCTGTTTTCTTTTCAATAATATCCACTATAATCCACAATGCAAGAATATTAATTCCATGATTCAGCATTTCCAGCATTACACCTTGCAGGCCCAATGAATTGACAGAAAAAATAGCAGCTCCCATCAACCCAAGGTGAGCGATGGAAGACCAGGCAACAAATCTTTTCAAATCATTTTGGTATAAAGCAATACAGCTTGCATAAAGAATTCCGATAACGCACAGTACAATTACAAAATGATTGTATTTCGCTACTGCTGCGGGAAAAACAGGAAGCAGCCACCTTATCATTCCAAACACACCCATCTTAACCATAATACCGCTCAAAACCATCACCGACGGATAGTTCGATTGTTCATAGACATCCGGCTGCCACGTGTGTAGCGGGAAAATTGGAATCTTAACAGCGAATGCTATAAAGAATAGCCAGAACAACCAATCTTGTTGATGCGGAGAAAGCAATACACTATAAAAAGAATTTAAAGAAAATGAATGAGCCGAATTTGGAGAAATGGATGTGGTGTGTATATACACATAAATAATTCCTACCAGCATAAGAAGCGAACCCAAAAATGTATAAACAAAAAACTTAAAAGTAGCCTGAACTCTTTTTTCGCCACCCCATCTGCTGCAAAGAAAATACAAAGGGATAAGCGCAAGCTCCCAAAAGAAATAAAATAATAAAGCATCAGTAGCAACGAATACGCCCATAATGCCAGCCTGCGAAAGAAGCATCAATGCAAAAAAAGCATTGGCGTTTTTGTATTCAGTTTTAAAAGTAGTTGCGAAAATAAGCGGGTAAGAAAACGCAGTCAAAAAAGTAACCAGGAATCCCATCCCATCAAGGCCTACAGAAAAACTGGAACCTATATACGGCATCCAAACATAAGATACATTGCTGTAATAAAAGTATTCAGGATGATGCGCTATATCAGAATAAAACAAACTAATAACCGAAACCACCAGCGTAACAATAGAAGACAATAGCGCAAAAGTTTTCAGGCTCTTTGTATTCTTAATAAAAATAGCAACAATCCCGGTAATGAATGGTATCCAGATCAACAATTCAGGAAATGTATAGTATGTGCCCAGCATTAATATTATTTTGTAAACAATTGAATAATAAATAAAATCAACAATCCGATAACCATCAATAAAAGATAAGAACCCACCTGGCCGCTTTGCAATAATCTTAATTGACGGCTGCCATAATTTACACTTCTTCCAACACCATTTACAATTCCGTCAATTCCTTTTTTATCAAATACATTATTCAAGAAAGCGCCCAAAGAACGATATGGTTTCACAAACAACATGTCGTAAGCTTCATCAATATAAAATTTATTTTTTATGGCTTTTACAAAACCATTATCTCTGGCAACAACGGAAGGTGAATAATTTTTAAATTTATTCCACGCCCAAATTGAAACTATAATTACCAGTATAGCAGAAACAATTATTAGAATCATTTCTGTTTGATGCGGCACTGCATGTTCGGTGATGATCTGACTGGAACGGGCGAATACCGGTGATAAAAAATCACCAAATTTATTTCCATTTTTTACAAATACTTCCGGGATGCCGATAAAGCCACCAACAGCGGCGAGTATTGCAAGAATAATTAACGGAACCGTCATCGTTGCAGGACTTTCATGAATATGATGTTCCTGTTCGGCAGTTCCCCTGAACTTTCCTTTAAACGTCATTCCCAATAGACGGAACATATAAAAAGCCGTAAGTAAAGCCCCGCCCAAACCAAGAATATACAATAATGGGCTTTGCGCATAAGTTGCGGACAGAATTTCATCTTTTGAGAAGAAACCCGAGAATGGCGGAATACCAGCGATCGCGAGACAAGCGATAAAAAAAGTAACATAAGTTATTTTCATTTTTTTACCAAGACCACCCATTTTTGTAATATCCTGTTCGCCGCTCATAGCGTGAATAACGGAACCCGCAGCAAGGAATAAAAGCGCTTTGAAAAAAGCATGTGTCATCACGTGAAATACAGCAGCAGAATAAGCGCCTACGCCTAAACCTAAAAACATATATCCCAACTGGCTTACTGTTGAATAAGCCAGAACTTTTTTAATGTCATTTTGTTTCAATGCGATGATTGCCGCCACAATTGCCGTAACCAGTCCAATGCTTGCCACACCGGCTAAAGTAACGGGCGCGAGGGAATACATAATATTGCTTCGTGCAATCATATAAATTCCGGCAGTTACCATCGTTGCTGCATGTATCAGCGCTGAAACCGGGGTTGGGCCAGCCATTGCATCCGGGAGCCATGTGTATAAAGGAATTTGTGCACTTTTTCCTATTGCACCTACAAATAATAATAAAGTAATACCAACAATTACCGGTGAATTAATTGCAGTAAGCGAATAAACAATACCATTTTCTGAATTATAGAGTTCATGGTAAGATGCAGTGCCAAAAGACGATATCATCCAGAATACGGCGAGAAGAAACCCAACATCACCAATCCGGTTCATAATAAAGGCTTTTTTGCCTGCGTCATTATTGGCTTGATCTTTAAACCAAAATCCAATTAATAAATAAGAGCAAAGCCCCACGCCTTCCCAGCCGATATACATAATCACGTAATTGCCTCCGAGAACAAGTATCAGCATTGAAAACACAAACAAGTTCAGGTAAGAAAAATATCTTCCAAACCCTGACTGCGTTTCTTCTTTCATGTACGAAACGGAATAAACATGAATCAAAAACCCAACTCCTGTAATAATCAAAAGAAATACCGATGTTAACTGATCTACTTCAAACTCAAATGGAACTATCAATTTATCTACATGAATAAAATCGAAATAATGAATTACCTGCGTAGTAAATCCTTCTTTTGAAACCTGTAAAAAAATCAAAACACTAATGCAGAAAGAAATAAGAACAACGCCACTTCCAACGATTCCTACCAATGTTTTTGAAAGCGCGTTTCTTCCCAATCCATTGATTAAACATCCAATCAGTGGAAGAAGAGGGACAAGATAAATTAGTTGAATTGCATCCATAAGCCAAACTTCGGCAGCGTTTTAAATTTTAAAATATTTTTTATTTATAGAAAAAATTAGTTCTTTAATCTGTTTAAAAAATTAATATCAATAGAACGTGTATTTCTATACAGCATCACTATAATTGCCAGGCCTACACTCACTTCTGCCGCTGCTACTATCATAATAAAAAAAACAAATATTTGTGCGCTTGTCGCGATTGACGGGCCAAAAACATTTGTTCCTGCAAGATGCATTTTTGAAAAAGCAACTAATAATAAATTCACTGAATTAAGCATCAGTTCAATGCACATGAAAACAATAATAGAATTTCGTCTTGTAAGCGCTCCTATAATTCCGATACAGAACAACGCTAAGGACAAAAACAAGTACCATTTTATCTCCATAATTTAATTTTTATATTGAATCTTATTCCGCTTTTTAAAAATCAACCTGCGATATCTTTTTCAGTCTTATCTTTCTTACCAATAACGATAGCTCCAATCATCGCACTTAAAAACAAAACACTGCTTATTTCAAAAGGAACAACATAAGTATTGAATAATGCTTTTCCAAGATTTTCAATAAGCCCCACACTGGTGCCTGGTCTCATTATTATATTTTGCGTATCAGAATGAGACAAAGCTGCTACCAAAACAATCATAAAAGTGAGACCGGAAACAATGCCCGCCATTTTCATGTAAACGTTTTTTACAGGTTCTGTTTCTGTGTTCAGGTTCATCAGCATTATTACAAAAAGGAACAAGACCATAATAGCGCCTGCATAAACGATAATATTTACAATAGCAAGAAACTGTGCATTCATCAAAATATAATGACCGGATATTGCAAAAAATACAATGATAAGGTAAAGTACGCTGTAGATAGGATTTTTGCTGGCAACTACGCCGATTGCGCCAAATAATGCCAGCGCAGCCAGGAACCAGAACAGAATTTGTGTTATCTCCATTTTTTAGTTTTCTTTCCCGTTCCTCAGAAAACAGGAACTTTTATTATTTGTTCGTTTACTATAAAAATCTTACAAACCATTACAATCCTTAAAAAGGAATTCGGGTTATTTGTTTGTTTACTGTCCGACAGGTTTGTTTACTACTCAATGTTCATTGCCATGTCCCTCCGGATGTGTTATCCTGCTGCCCTTTGATTTTGCAAAACCTTCGGGGTCTGTTTTAGGATCAGGAATCAACAACTCTTTTTTTCCGTAAATAAATCCTTTGCGATCATAATTTGCCGGAGCAAAAGTTTCAGTTAAATAAACAGCATCTTTAGGACAAGCATCTTCACACAAACCACAGAAGATACATCTCAGCATATTAATCTCGTATTTAGCTGCATATTTTTCTTCACGGTACAAATGTTCTTCACCCGGTTTGCGTTCGGCACATTCCATTGTAATTGCTTCGGCAGGACAGGCTAACGCGCACAATCCGCACGCAGTGCATCTTTCACGTCCTTCTTCATCCCTGTTCAATATCTGTAATCCCCGAAAGACAGGGCTGAAAGGCCGCTTTTCTTCCGGATATTTAATAGTTACCTTCTTTTTAAACATGTGGTGGATTGTGATCGTCATTCCTTTGAAAATGGCAGGTAAATACATCCGTTCCCAAAAAGACATGCTTCTTCGGTCCACCGGTTTTACTTTATTTGTTAGTGCTTCCATTAATTAAAATTTTACCTGGCCTCTAATCACTTTTTAATCGCTGCAAAAATATCGTTTAAGTTTAGAAATGCCAGTGATTTTGTTTTAATAAAATTAATGCTCCTGTTACCAGCATATTAAAAAGTGATAACGGCAATAATATTTTCCATCCTAAGTTCATTAATTGATCATACCTGAATCTTGGCACTGTCCATCTTACCCACATGAACAGGAAAATAAAGAAAAGTATTTTTGCAAAAAATACAGCCCCTTCAATTATGGCCACCCAATTCATTCCTATTGAATGCACGAGGTTGGCATCATTTACAAATGGAATATCGTAGCCTCCAAAATACAGCGTTGACATTACCGCGCCGCTCAAAAACATATTCACGTATTCTGCAAATAAATAAAATCCAAGCTTCATAGAAGAATATTCTGAATGATATCCTCCGGTTAATTCATTTTCAGCCTCCGGCAAATCAAATGGAGTACGATTGGTTTCAGCAAAAGCACAAATAAGGAATATTAGAAACCCCAGGGGCTGCACGAAAATATTCCATCTCCCATCTTTTTGTTGTGCTACCATTTCGTTTAAACTGAGCGTACCGGTTACCATCAATAGACCGATTAATGCAATCCCCAACGCGAGTTCATAGCTGATAATTTGTGAAGCGGCACGCATAGCGCCTAACAAAGAAAACTTATTATTACTTGCCCAGCCGCCAATCATAATCCCGTAAACTCCCAGGCTTACTACCCCAAAGATGTATAATATCCCAATATTAACATCAGCTATCTGCAATGAAACGTCCCGGTTGAAAATATGAAACTTATCGCCCCAGGGTATAACCGCGCTTACCATTATAGCAGTAAGCATGGCTAAAATGGGACCAAGAATAAATAAAAACTTTGAAGAAAAATTAGGGACAATTTCTTCCTTAAAAAACAATTTTAATCCATCTGCCATGGGTTGAAGAATGCCAAAAGGGCCTGCTCTGTCGGGCCCCAGCCTGTCTTGCATAAACCCAGCAACTTTCCGTTCGAGGTAGGTGGAATACATGGCCACAAATAATGATACCATCACTACCACTATAATCAAAACCAGTTTTTCTGTAAATAATGGCCAGTCAATGTTTAAGAGAATTTGATTTAAATACATGGCGTTAAAACTAATTTTAATTATGGCTTTTTATGATCATTAATTGCTAATCTTTCGGCAGCAGTTTCCGCTATTTCCTTTTGTTCATTTCTTTCTATAAATGTCGTGGAAGTAGCGGGTCCCGGCAAAATACTTAGATCAATATCCGAAGTATTTACTTCGCTATTTTCGTGAATATCCATTAACAACTTAGGTTGCCGCCCAAAAAGAACTTCTTTTAAAGGATCCGGCGGAATTACCTTTTTTACATAATGATTGGTAGAAATTACGGAATGCCTGCTGATTTTAGTGGGGCCTTCAATTACCCAATCGGAAGCTTTTTTCTTTTCAAAACGACAAGTATTGCAGATCCAGGCAGCCTTTCCGTCAATATGCTGAACTTCTCCCCACGGATCTTTTCTTGAAGTAACCCTGAAAACTTCATCTCCTCGGGTCCACAAGGTAACCTTGCCGCAACATTTATCACAGTCCCTGTGGGCATCCATTGGTTTCAAAAACCAAACTCTGTTTTTAAATCTGTAGGTACGATCAGTGAGAGCGCCAACAGGACAAACATCAATCATGTTCCCGCTAAAATCGTTGTCAATTGCTTTGGATATATAGGTTGAAATTTCCGAGGCATCGCCTCTTAATAATATTCCCTGGGTTCTTGAGTTAGTCAACTGATCGGCAACCATTAAACAACGATAACACAGAATACATCTCGTCATGTGAAGCTGAATGTAAGGGCCGATATCTTCTCTTACAAATGTTCTTCTTTTAAACTCGTATCGGGTACCTACTTCTCCATTATCGTAACTTAGGTCCTGTAAATAACATTCGCCTGCCTGGTCACAAATGGGACAATCCAAAGGGTGATTGATCAGCAAATATTCTACAATTCCATGCCTCGCATCAATCGCTTTTTCGCTTGTAACATTCTTTACGACCATTCCGTCCATCACTTCTGTTCTACATGAAGCTACCAATTTTGGCATTGGGCGCGGATCTTTCGTTGAGCCGGCGGCTACCTCCACCAAACAGGTACGGCATTTACCACCGCTACCTTCCAATGAACTGTAATAACACATGGTAGGCGGCGCCACATGCGGCCCTATTTGGCGTGCGGCATTCAATATCGTAGTTCCTTTGGGTACTTCTATCGTAATACCGTCAATAGTTATTTTAAATAATTGTTCTTGTTCTTCAGGCATTATCTTGTCATTTTTTTACACTATCTTTCATATAATGTTCTTGCATTTTGTAAGGCATTATATAAAAAAGAATATTTATTTTTTTTCAATTCAACATATTCATTCAAACTATACATCTTAAAATCTTTAGGAAACATAAGATTTGGCAATGCAGTTTTCAAATTTAATTTTGTCAACGTATCAATTCTACTCCTTTTTTCTAATTTCTCACTTACGATAACGATAATATCAATGTCACTGTGCCTGTTAGGGACACCTGATGCATAGCTTCCAAATAGCAATACTTTTTCAGGTTGAATTTCTTCAACAATTATATCCGTAACTCTTTGTATTTGATTATTTGTTATCAATCTGTTTTTTTTAAGCACTAACTATATTTTCCAACGGATCCGCATAATGTGCCAATCCATAATTTCTTGTCAAACATTCTTCAGGATTCAAAACATGCCATTCAAATTCATCCCTGAAATGCCTTATAGCTGCTGCTACCGGCCACGCTGCTGCATCTCCGAAAGGGCAAATCGTATTACCTTCTATTCTTCGCTGCACATCCCAAAGAAGATCAATATCTTTCATTTCTCCTTTTCCACTTTCTATTTTGTGGAATATTTTTTCTAACCATCCGGTTCCTTCGCGGCAGGGAGAGCATTGTCCGCAACTTTCATGATGATAAAATCTTGATATCGTATAAGTATGGCGTACCACACATTGATCCTCATCCAAAACAATAAAACCACCAGACCCCATTGAACTTCCCGTTATGAATCCGCCATCAGCAAGGCTTTCGTAATTCATCAAACGTGGTTCGCCTTTAGCTGTTTTTAATAAAAGATTAGCTGGTAAAATAGGAACAGATGAACCACCGGGAATACAGGCTTTCAATCTCTTTCCATTTGCGATTCCTCCACAATATTCATCACTGTAAATAAATTCTTCAACAGAAATGGTCATATCTATTTCGTAAACTCCCGGTTTATTAATATTTCCACAGGCAGAAATTAATTTGGTACCTGTTGATTTTCCAATCCCAATTTTTGAATAGGCTTCTCCACCTTCGTTTATAATTGGAACCACTGCGCAAATAGTTTCTACATTATTTACCACAGTAGGACAGCCCCATACTCCTTTTACAGCCGGGAAAGGTGGTTTAATTCTTGGTAAACCTCTTTTTCCTTCAAGGCTTTCCAGGAGAGCCGTTTCTTCGCCACAGATGTAAGCACCTGCACCGCGGTAAAGATATACCTGGCAATCGAATCCGCTACCAAGAATATTTTTTCCAAGAAAACCATTTTGCTTTGCTTCATCCAAAGCTACCTGAAGAATATCGGCTACCCAATCATATTCGCCACGGATATAGATATACGAAACATTACTTCCCAGAGCAAAAGAAGAAACAATCATTCCTTCTATCAAAAGATGAGGAATAAATTCCATCAGATACCGATCTTTAAAAGTTCCCGGTTCGCTTTCATCAGCGTTACACACCAGGTAACGTGCAACTCCCTCAGGCTTTGCAAGGAAACTCCATTTTAATCCTGTAGGGAAACCCGCGCCACCACGGCCTCTCAACCCGCTTTTCTTTACCTCCTCTACAATATCACCGGTTTGCATTTTCAAAGCCTTTTCCACACTTTGGTAACCGCCTTCCCGACGATAAACTTCAAAGCTTTTAATGCCCGGAATATTTACTTTATCTAATAATAATTTTTTTGTCATAGCCAATTTTAAAAAAGAAAACTATTTCTTATAATCATGATTGAACATCCAGTTAAACCCATATTTATCTGTAAGCATTCCAAACCTTGCTCCCCAAAAAGTATCCTGCAATTCCATAGTTACTTTTCCTCCTTCTGACAGAGCAGCAAACGTTTTATTTATTTCATCAAGGCTTGTAAAATTCAATGACAAACTCAGATTAGAACCGCCTGATACATGACTATCAGGCATTCCATCAGAAACCATAAAAGTAAGGTCGCCGGCTTTAAAACTTGCGTGCATCACTTTATCTTTTTGACTTTCTGAAGATTCCACCGGCGATTCTCCAAACGTTTGTTTAAAAACTACTTCACCGTTTAATGCCTTGCAATAAAATTCAAGAGCTTCTGAAGCATTGCCGTCGAAAGTCAAATATGGTATAATTGCTTCCATGTAAATTCCGTTTATTAGTTTGTGTACTGCTAATTATTCCTTGCACTATTATTCCTGCATTCTTCAATTATCTCATCCACTCTTTTGGGTGTCAAATGTTCTTTATAATATTTACCCATTTGCATCATCGGCGCATAGCCACATGCACCAAGGCATTCAACGGTTTTTAAGGTAAACATCCCATCTTGCGTAGTTTCTCCAACACCAATGTTTAATTTCTGCTTAATATAAGCAATTATTTGGTCACTTCCTCTTAACATGCAAGGCCCCGTCTGGCAAACTTCAAATACATATTTGCCTACAGGGTTTAAATTGAACATCGAATAAAAAGAAGCAACTTCATAAACTTCAATCGGCTGAAGATTTAATAATGAAGCCACATAATCCATGGCGTTTACGCTAAGCCACCCAAATTCTTCTTCAGCGATATGAAGCACTCCTATTAAAGCACTCTTGTGCTTTCCTTCAGGGTAATGGCTTATCAGTTCCTTAACCCTATCTAACTTTTCAGGTGAAAATTCTTCGCTCATTTTCTTTTCTTATTTCTTTTTGTGAGTTTATTTACAAACATCAATATCTTTTGTTGATCCCGGATAACCATGAATACTTATTGTATAATTCTATAAATTCAACAATATCTTTTTCCAGGCTAATCTTCTTCATCATATATGCTCCGTTTAGAAACCACTTTCTTTATTCTTCCATCAGCATCTCCAAAGAACATTTTCCTTAACTCTGTTAACTCCTTCAATCTTTCTTTAGCGCTTGCGTTCGCCCAATACTCATCATCCGCAAGTTCCGCTTCTGCAAAAGTTACTTTTGTTACTACCTTTTTTATTTTCCTTTCTTTTTCCATAAAAACCCATCCTTTTATATTCCTCACGCATCCAATTCCCCTGCTATCAAATTCAAACTACTCATCGTAATAATCGCATCGCTCAATAATCCGCCTTTTGTTAACTCTGAATACGCCTGGTAATAAATAAAACAAGGCCGTCTGAAATGAAGCCGGTAAGGCGATCTCCCTCCATCAGTTATCAAATAAAAACCCAGTTCGCCATTGGCGCCTTCTACTGCTGAATAAATTTCGCCAACAGGAATTTTGGTTTCGCCCATGATGATCTTAAAGTGATAAATAAGCGCTTCCATTTTTGTATAAACATCCTCTTTATCCGGCAAATAATAATCAGGTGCATCCGCATGAAAAACTTCAGCTTCAGCGCCTTTAAACTCCTGAACTTTTTGATACGCTTGTTTTATAATTTCTAAACTCTGCCACATTTCCTGGTCGCGTACTAAAAACCTATCGTAACAATCGCCTGTAGAACCTACAGGTATCGTAAAATCAAAATCTTCGTAACTGCTGTAAGGTGTATGAATCC
>Ga0207657_10004378_pt1 | contig 14946 bp, 10 predicted proteins | sample KBSC33metaG_FD_184316 | JGI IMG/M metagenome (GOLD analysis project Ga0207657, IMG submission 184316) | Corn rhizosphere microbial communities from Kellogg Biological Station, Michigan, USA - KBS C3-3 metaG (SPAdes) (version 2) | ecosystem: Host-associated > Plants > Roots > Rhizosphere > Soil ... | reverse complement strand
TCATGATCTGTGCGGGGTTGGCGGCGTTCAAAGTCTCCAAGGGGCGCTGGGTTTGGAACCTTGGCGGCTGCGAGTTTCACATGTTCTGGGGCCTGTGCTGCATCATCGTCGCGCTTCACAGCCCGGCATAGTCCGCGGGAGGCGCATGGGGCGCGTCGAGAAGACGATCACGCAACGCGCCCCGTTCGGTCAGAACGCCGGTCACAGTCTGGGATCGCCGCCCACCTGAAGTAAGTCCCAGGAGAACGTACATGCCAAACAATATTCCCGATGTGGATATCGATCCCTTCACGCTGGAGGCTATCGAGTATCCCTTCGACAACTATCGCATCCTTCGGGACACGGCACCCATCACGCGTCTTCCTAAGTATGACATGTATGTGATGTCGCGGTTCGCGGACGTGCAGGCGGCTCTGAAAAACAATACCTTGTTCTCATCGGGCAGCGGCGTTGCGCTGAACGACCTGATGAACAAGGCAATTGCCGGCAGCACTCTCTACACCGACGCGCCCGACCACACTCACCTTCGCTCGGTCGTCAGTCGGCCGCTCACTCCGGCCCGGTTGGCGGAGCTTCGCCAGCGGCTGTTCGATCTCGCCGAGGGCCTAGTCGATCACCTGCTTGAGAAAAAGGATTTCGACGCAGCCACTGACCTTGCGCAATACTTGCCGGTCACGGTGGTTTCCGAACTGGTCGGCCTGCCCGAAGAGGGGCGTGAGCGGATGCTCATCTGGTCCAACGCGGTGTTCAACTCCTTCGGGCCGCGTGGGCTTGACCTCACGGAGACCTCGCTTCCGATCATGGAGGAAATGGTCACCTACGCCCGTGGTTGCACCTATGATAGGGTGAAGCCGGGCAGCTGGGTCGCCAAGCTCTACGAAGCCGCCGAGGCTGGTGAGCTCCGGCCCGAGCAGGTGGGGCCGGTGATGGGCGACTACCTCGGCCCGAGCCTCGACACGACCATCCTTGCGACGGGCAGCGCGATCGCCCTGTTCGCCCAGAACCCCGACCAGTGGACCAAGCTGCGCGAAAGCCCGACCCAGATTCCGAACGCGATCAACGAAGCCATCCGGCTCGAGGGTCCGGCCCAGGGGTTTACCCGCGTGTTGACGGATGATTTCACGCTCGGGGATCAGACCCTCCACAAGGGTGACCGGGTTCTCATGCTTTTTGCGTCCGCCAATCGCGACGAACGCCACTGGGAGGATCCCGAGCGGTTCGACATCTCGCGTCGGGCGAATGAACAGGTGGGTTTCGGCCACGGCATCCACATGTGCATGGGCGCCAACCTGGCCCGAATGGAGATGGCGGCGCTGCTGACCGCGCTGGTGAAGCGGGTAGAGCGGTTCGAACTGCACGAGGCAGTGCGGCTCAAGAACAATGTCCTACGCGGCTTCACGTCGCTCAAGGTCACCGCGCATGCGGCCTAACGATGAGTTGCAGGATGGCCGGGATTTGTTCCCGGCCATCCGACTGCGGATCGCGTGGCGGTAATTCCCGCCCAGGCGCAGGCCAGATCGGCGCTGCGTCGGTGTCACCTTCGGACAGGAAGCCGGCCATGACGAACACCAGCCTCTCGGAGACCATTGAAGACCACGCTCTGGAACGGGTGCCGGACGATCATCGCCAGGGATGGCTGGCGCTGACCTGGAACACGGCCGGGGTGGTGGTATCGCTGGTCCAGCTGTTTTTCGGCGCGCTGGTGACTTTCGTCGCGGGCTTCAAACTCGCGCTGCTGGCGTACGTCATAGTGGCAGCGGTCTGCATCCCGCTGAGTTGGGCAAGCGCCAACGTGGCCTATCGAACGGGCCTGTCCAGCACGGTGTTGTCGCGCTATTTCGCATTCGGTCGACGCGGCTCGATCGCCGCCTCCCTTATTTTCTCCTTCATGATCATCGGTTTTCTCGCCCTTGAGAACGCCCTTCTGTACCGCGGCTTCGTATTCTATTTCGAACTTGCGGATAATGTGACCACGCGCGTCGTCATCTATGCCCTCATGTCGCTGACCTGGATCCTGCTGACGTCGTACGGCTTCAAGCTGATCGCCAAGGCGTCTTCGATCACGCTGATCCTGTCGTTGGCGGTGCTGGCCTATATCACCTACCTCGTCGTGTCCGGCGGCAAGCAGCCCGTGGGCGAATTGGTTTCGTTCGGATCGCAGCTCTCGCCTGGCGCATTGCAGCAGATGGGAGCAGGCAGCGAGATGGGTAAATTCATCTTTGCCATCAACGTCCTGTTCGGAGCCGCTTCCCCCATGTCGCTGTTCGGAGCGGATATAGCCAGGTATGCCCGACGCTCGGTTGATGCCGGCCTATCGACGACCTTCGGAGTGCTGTCCGTCCTGCTGATGCTCTTACTTGGCGGCATCATCATGTATGCGGGCGGACCGGCGCTCATTGATTATTATGTCAGCCATGCCGGGATGACGGTGGAGGCTGCCCAAAAGGTCTCGCTGCAAGGCCCCGACAGCATCGTGGCGGCATTCGTCGTGCTTGGCGGCGCGTTCGGGGCAATCCTTCTCGTTCTGGCGCAGGGGAAGACGCAGGTTCTCAACAATTACAGCGCGTCGCTTTCGCTCTCGAACCTGTTCGACGCGCTGAACCTTAGAATGGGACGACTGACCTTCGTCATTCTGGCCAACGTCATCGCGCTGCTCATGCTCTATGGCCATCTCCTCGAACTGATCGAAGTGTGGGTCACATTCCTCGGTGTCATCGTAACGACCTTCGCGGGCATCATCGTGGCCGACTTCTATGTCGTCAAAACGTGGCTCGCGAAGGAATCGAAGGCCATCCCCGATAAACCCGAGAACGTTAACTGGGCCGGTATTATCACATTGATCAGTTCAGTCTGTCTCGCGCACTACGTCCTGGCGAATTTCGTGCCGATTGAGGCCGTCATGACCCTGTTCCTTTCGATGATCATCTATCCGATCCTGCGTACCACGGTCCTGAGGCCTGCGGCCACGGACGATGTCCGCGCGGCTGAGCCGTTTGCGGAACAGGTCGGCGTGGTCGATGACGGCTCAACCGCTTCTTTCCAGTAGATGCTCTGAAAAGCCCACTTCCACTTTCAAGATGTTTAATCACGCACCCCCCACCAAAGGAGATAGCGATGTCCTTACTGCAGCAGCTGGCAACGGCGCTTTCGAACGGGTCGGTTGAGGTAATCGACCTCACCCACACGCTCGAGGAACGCGTCCAGATAATTCCGCTGCCCGAACCCAACCACCAGCAGTGGCCCTTCCGCATGGAGGAGATCTCCCGTTTCGACGAGCGTGGGCCGGACTGGTACTGGAACAACTTCAGCTGCGGCGAACACACCGGCACGCATTTCGATGCGCCGATCCACTGGATCTCGGGCCGCCACTACGAAGACGGCTCGGTCGACAAGATTCCGGTCAAGCGGTTCATCGCGCCGGCCTGCGTGATCGACCTCACCGACCGCGTCCATGAAGACTACCTCACCACCATTGACGACATCGAGCGATGGGAAGAGCAGTATGGCCGCATTCCCGCCGGTTCATGGGTGTTGCTGCGCACGGGCTGGGCCGCGCACCAGTATACTGACAAGTTCCTCGGCGTTCGCGAGGACGGCGGCCACTGGCCGGGCAATCACCCAGAAGTGCCCAAGTTCCTTGCCAAGGAACGGGACGTGATCGGCGTGGGAACGGAACCGGTGGGAACCGACTCCGGGCAGTCTTCCACATTCGCGGAACCGCTGCCGTGTCACTACCACATGCACGGCAACAACAAGTTCGGCCTGTCGAGCCTGAACAACCTGCATCTCCTCCCCCCGACCGGAGCGATGCTGATCACGCCGCCGCTCAAGATCAAGGAGGGTTCCGGCAGCCCCTGCCGCGTGCTGGCGCTGGTCGAGCGCTGAGCTGTACCATGCTAGCGGCCGCCAGTATTTGCTGGCGGCCGCTAGCTGGATTTATACTACGCCATGACAATGAAGCCTGACGTTATCTCGGCCGATAGGCTGCAGTGGCAATCGACAGTTTCAGCTATATTCACATTCATTTAAAAACACGTTCAAGCTTGGCTACGCGCCTTTTCGATTTCTTTTCCGAGGTGTCTCGGGATTGGGAAACAGATCGGCGTACTGCGCCAGTTCGTATCGAGTCCGACGGATATGCTCTGTCAGGAGGTGGGCCGCGCCTTCCGTGTCGCGCCGCCGTATCGCATCGACGATAAGCCTATGTTCTGCATGTATGATCCAGTTGCGTTCGCGACCGAGCAGGCTGGTGAACGCGCGGCGATAGTGCTGCGTCGTGTTCCAGAAACGCTCGATCATGGCGAGCAACTGCTTCATTCCCGCGTCCGCATAGGACGCCAGATGAAACGTTCGATCCAATTTGAGGAAGGTTTCGGTGTCCGGCGATTCAGCCATGTCCTCGACCAGCCGTTCGAGTAGATCGACGCGTTCGTCGGTCATGCTAGGGATCGATTGCGCCAGGGCCAGGGGCTCCAGCCGTTCCCTGATCATGTAGATTTCGAGGCATTCTGCCAGGTCGACCCTTGCCACCCAGGCACCACTGCTCGGTTTCAGCACGACCAGCCCGTCACTCTCCAGCCGGCCGAGCGCGACGCGCACGGGAATCCGGCTCACCGAGAAGCGTGCCGCTAGTTCTTCCTGACCGATACGGCTGCCGGGCGGCAGTTCGCCAGCGAGGATTAGAGCGCGTATGCCTTCCGTGACGCGATTGGCGATAAGCGACGTTTCATGCGTGCTTGTTTCCGCAGGCGCTGTTTTGTCGATCGTCTCCACTCCTCAACTGGCCGGGGCGGCAGGGTGCCACAATCGTCGGGTCGTGGTCGACTCATAGCCCTTGCCCGTAGGAAAGCTCACCAACTCCAGTTGCATATCCCAGGGCGTGAGGAAATAGACCCAGGTCTGGCCGGCGCTCGGTCCCGTTGCGCGGACGGTCGGCTCGCCCAGAATGCGCAGCCCGTGCCGCTTCAGATGCGCCAGTGCGAGATCGAAGTCGTCGACGTAGAAGGCGAGATGATGGCCGCCGACATCGCAATTGCGGGGCGGCACCGTTTTCCGGTCATCTCCTTCATATTCGAAAATCTCAAAATTGGGGCCAAAGCCACATCGGAAGAAGCGCAGCTCGCGCACGCGGGAGCGGGCTGGAACATTGAGGTGACGAACCATCCAATCTCCCGCAGCGTCCTCGATCGGTCCAAGCGAATAGAAATATTCGCATCCGATCACGTCGACGAAGAAGCGGGTGGCCTCTTCAAGATCCGGCACCGTGAACCCGATATGCTCCACGCCCCTTAACCCCGGGAGTCCGCCGCGATGTTCCATCAAACCCTCTATTGGATCCTATTATCACCAAAATGTGGTGAATAACCGAATTCGTCAAGCGCAAAAGCCAAAATGGGATCCAATACTTGACATTCCATCGTAGGCGTGGTTGGTCGGCGTCATGAGACAAAGGACAGGATACGCCGTGAACGCAGCCATCATTGAGCCCCTGCAGCCGAGCGCCCCATGGGTGTCGCTGGCGACCGATTCCGCAGCATGGGCTGCTGCGGATCCCAGGCTACTCGACTCGATGTTGACCTCGATGGTGCTGATCCGCGCTTTCGAGGAGAAAGTACTGGAACTGGCAGGGCAGGGCCTTGTCCACGGCCCCGCCCATTCGGCGGTGGGGCAGGAAGGGGGCGCGGTGGGATCGGTGCTCGCCATGCGCGGCTCCGATCAGATCAACGGCTCGCATCGCGCGCACCACCAGTTTCTGGCGAAGGCGCTGCATTATGTCGCGCCGCAAGGATTGGAATCCTCGGCTCCATTCGGCGACGATGTCAGGACTATCGCCGACCGCACGATGTCCGAAATCCTCGGGTTGGCGCGCGGCTATTGCAAGGGCCGAGGGGGCTCGATGCACTTGCGCTGGGCGGAATCGGGCAACCTCGGCACCAATGCGATCGTCGGTGGCGGCGTTCCGGCGGCGGCGGGCGCGGCCTGGGCACATAAGCGCGCCGGCACTGGCGACGTCGCCTTCACCTATTTCGGCGATGGCGCGGTCAACATCGGGTCCGTGCTGGAAACGATGAACTTGGCGGCGGCATGGAAGGTGCCGCTGTGTTTCTTCATCGAGAATAACCGCTACGCCGTATCGACCACGGTTGAGGAGGCAACGGCCGAGCCTAGGCTGTCCTCGCGCGGGCTGGCATTTGGCATCCCTGCCTGGAAAGTCGATGGCATGGATCCGCTTGCTGTATATCTCGCGGCGCAAGCAGCGGTGAAAGCGATGCGTGCGGGCGAAGGTCCGACCATCATCGAGGTCGACGTTTATCGCTACTTTCATCAGAATGGGCCGCTGCCCGGAAGTGCCTTCGGGTACCGGACCAAGGATGAGGAACAGGCCTGGCGCGCGCGCGATCCCATCGACCGGGTCGCCACAGAGATGGCGGCTCGCCAGCTGATCGGGGAAGATCAGGTTGCTTCGCTGCGGGCGCGCGCAGCGGCGTTGATGGACGAGACCGCTGCCGGGCTGATCGAGCAGCACGAGGGGAAGCGGCGCATTGTCCCGTCGCTGTGGCCCTCTCCCGATTTTCGTGACTTTGGGGTGCGTGGCGACCTGTCGGAACTTCAGGATGTCCGCTTTGTGGAGCAGGAGGAGTTTACCGGCGAGATTACGGAAAGCCGCTTCGTTGATGTGGTTGCCGATGTGATGGAAAGGCGCATGCGGGAGGATGAAGGCATCATCGTGATGGGTGAGGACGTTCATCGCCTGAAGGGCGGCACGAACGGCGCCACCCGTGGATTGTCGACGAGTTTCCCCGATCGGGTTCTGGGCACGCCGATCGCCGAGAACGCTTTTGTCGGGCTGGCGGGCGGCATCGCCATGGACGGCCGCTTCGTGCCGGTGGTCGAGTTCATGTATCCCGATTTCATGTGGGTGGCCGCGGACCAGGTGTTCAACCAGATCGGCAAGGCGCGCCACATGTTTGGCGGGGATGGCGAAGTGCCCCTCGTACTTCGTACCAAGGTCGCGATGGGCACCGGCTATGGATCGCAGCATTCAATGGATCCGGCCGGCATCTTTGCCACCGCGCCCGGCTGGCGGATCGTCGCCGCGTCGACGCCTTATGATTATGTAGGCCTGATGAACAGCGCGCTGCGGTGCAAGGATCCGGTGCTTGTTCTCGAGCATGTCGACCTTTACAACAGCAAGGGTCCCGCACCGGTAGGCGACCTTGATTACTTCATACCGCTGGGCAAGGCGAAGCGGGTGCGGGCCGGTCAACATCTGACGGTCCTTACCTATCTGGCGATGGTCCGCCCGGTGCTGGACGCGGTTGAGAAACTGGGCGTCGATGCCGATGTGATCGACCTGCGGAGTCTGGACCGCGCTGGGATCGATTGGGACCTGATCGAACAGTCAATCGACAAGACAGGCAATGTCTTGATCGTGGAGCAAGGGGCTATCGGGACATCGTATGGCGGCTGGCTCGCTGCTGAAATCCAGAACCGCTGTTTCGATATGCTCGACCAGCCAGTCCAGCGTGTGCACGGTGGCGAGGCATCGCCCAGCATTTCCAAGGTCTTGGAAGCTGCGGCCTGTGCCGGAGCGGGGGAGATCGAGGCTGGCCTGCGCCTGGCAATGGCCAACCAGGGCCGGCCGTTGGCTTGAAAGCGCAAGGAACAGCAATGCCACATTCAATAACGATGCCAGCCCTCTCCGCTGGCATGGAAGAAGCCACAATCGCACGCTGGCTGAAATCCGTGGGGGACAATGTTGCCGCCGGCGAAGTGATCGCGGAGATCGAAACCGACAAGGCAACGATGGAACTGGAGGCGGAGCGCGCCGGCACAATTGGCAGGCTAGTTGCCGCCGAAGGAACGACAGTTGCCGTCAATGGACCGATCGCCGTGCTGCTGGCGGACGGCGAACAGATGGACGATCTTGGCATTGGTGCGGAGGAGCTGGTCGAGGAGCGGCAGGCCTCTGTCCAGATACCAGCGCCCGCCGCCGCAGCGCCGCCCATCGATGTCGTGGCGCCTCGCCGTATGCCGGCATCCCCGCTCGCGCGCCGGCTTGCCCAGGAAAAGGGCCTGGAGATCGAAAGCCTGAAAGGCAGCGGGCCGCGAGGCCGCATTGTGCGGGTGGACGTCGAGGCCGCCGCAGTGGTGCGCCCGGAGCTGTCCCGCTTATCTTCAGCCGTTGACCCGGCGCCGTTACCGGATCCGGCACGGACACGCCAAGTCCGACCTGATCAACCTCATGACGAAATCCCACTCAGCAACGTCAGAAAGGTGATCGCCCGCCGCCTGACCGAAGCGAAATCGACAATCCCGCATTTCTACCTGGAGGCAGAGTGCGAGATCGATGCACTTCTCGATCTGCGGGAAACACTCAATTCGCAAAGCAACGGGAAATACAAACTTTCGGTCAATGACTTCGTGATCAAGGCTGCCGCACTGGCACTTCGCCAGGTCCCGGAAGCAAATACGGCCTGGACCGACGATGCGATCCTCCAGTTCCACAATGTCGACGTCTCTGTTGCAGTGGCGACCGATGGCGGCTTGATAACGCCCATCGTCAGGCAGGCCGATCGCGCCGGGCTCGCCAGCATCTCGGCAGAGGTCAAGGCACTGGCGGCGCGCGCCCGCGACGGTCTCCTGCAGCCAGCGGAATATCAGGGCGGAAGCTTTACGATTTCCAATCTGGGCATGTTCGGCGTGCGGGCCTTTTCCGCGATCATCAATCCGCCGCAAAGCTGCATTCTGGCAGTGGGAGCCGCCGAGCGCCGACCTGTCGTCAGGGGAGACACCTGCGTCCCGGCCACCGTCATGACCTGTACATTGTCCGTTGATCACCGGGCCGTCGACGGTGCTGTCGGCGCGCGATATTTGGCCGAGTTCAAGGCTCTCATCGAGCAGCCCTTGCACTTGATGCTGTGAGGAGATTGTCCATGAGCTTATCTTTAAGGGATCGATCCCTCCTGAAAGATCAGTGTTTCATTGGTGGTGCCTGGATTGGTTCACCCGAAGTCGACGTCCTCAATCCGGCTAATAATGTGATAATTGCCACCGTGCCGAACTTCGGTGCGGATGAGACCCGACAAGCAATCCAGGCCGCTGAGGCAGCGCTTACAGGCTGGCAGGCCCGGACTGCAGCGCAGCGTTCGGCGGTCCTGCGCCGCTGGTTCGAGGCGATCCTGGATGCCACCGACGATCTGGCGCTGATCCTGAGTAGCGAGCAGGGCAAGCCTATTGCCGAAGCCCGCGGCGAAATAATCTACGCCGCCAGTTTTATTGAATGGTTCGCGGAAGAGGCCAAGCGCACCTATGGTGAAGTAATCCCCAGTCCGCGCGCCGACGCGCGGATCGTGGTGATCCAGCAGCCGGTTGGTGTCACGGCCGCGATCACGCCATGGAATTTTCCGGCAGCGATGATCACGCGCAAGGCAGGACCGGCGCTGGCCGCCGGGTGTACAATGGTGTTGAAGCCGGCGATGCAGACGCCGCTGACTGCCTTGGCGCTGGCAGCACTTGCCCAGCGCAGTGGTGTTCCCGACGGCGTCCTCAATGTCGTGACCGGGCGCGCGCGTGAGATTGGCGGCGAGCTCACGTCCAATGCTACCGTGCGCAAGATAAGCTTCACCGGATCCACCGAGGTAGGACGCCTGTTGATGCAGCAAGGTGCGGCGACAGTTAAGAAGATGTCGATGGAACTGGGCGGCAACGCGCCCTTCATCGTGTTTGATGACGCGGACATTGATGCTGCGGTCGAGGGTGCCATGCTGTCAAAATATCGAAACAGCGGGCAGACCTGCGTTTGCGTCAATCGCATCTATGTTCAGCGGGGCATAGCGGACGCATTCATCGAGAAGTTGGCCAGGGCGGTAGCGGGCCTGCGCGTCGGCCCCGGAACCGAGGCGGGCGTGACGCAAGGTCCGCTTATCGACAGCGCGGCGGTGGCCAAGGTCGAAGAGCATGTGGCTGATGCGCTGGCGAACGGTGCAAGGCTGGTTTTGGGCGGCCGGAGGCACGCGTTGGGCGGGACTTTTTTCGAGCCGACTGTGCTGGTGAACTGTTCTACCGACATGCTCGTGGCACATGAGGAAACGTTCGGACCGGTCGCGTCAATCTTCGTGTTCGATGAGGAGGAAGAAGCGATCCAGCTGGCCAATGCCAGCGAGTTCGGACTCGCCGGCTATTTCTACAGCCGTGATCTTGGCCGGGTTTGGCGTGTCGCCGAAGCGCTTGAATGCGGAATGGTCGGTATCAACACCGGCCTTATTTCAAACGAGGTCGCGCCGTTCGGAGGGATCAAGCAATCCGGAGTGGGACGAGAGGGTTCATCGCACGGGATCACTGACTATCTCGAACTGAAATATCTGTGCATGGCCGGCATCTAGCGCCGCCGTCGCTTTTTCTCGCCCGCTGCGGGCGACACGGACGGAAGAATCGCACTACACCTCCACCTTGTCCGGCGCAGTGGCGAACCGGTCAATGAGGACATTAGATAGTCATTTAGGACGAGCTATGCCTTTGGGAAGTTCATCTTTTAAGACGGAGATAAAACGCTGCACCTTTGGAGAAAGGTGACGTTTGTCGGGGTAGACTGCCCAGATCGGCTCTTCCGGAGGTGTGAACTCTTCGAGAATGGGCACCAGTTGGCCTGATTGAATGGCTTCATTGAGGTAAAAGTTGGGTAACTGGCAGATGCCCATGCCGTCCAGCGCTGCTTCCAGGACTGCGTGGCCATTGTTGCAACTCCAGACAGGGCGGGGGCGGTATAGTATTTCATCGCCATTTTCGGAAAAGTGCCACTGCAGTGTGGTGCTGATCAGGCAGTCGTGCTCGTCCAGGTCGGTAACCTTTTCAGGCCTCCCTCTGCGCGCCAGATAGGCCGGGGCGGCACAAGTACGGGACTGTCGTGAAGCAATCCTTGCCGCAATCAAATTGGAGGATGGGAGTTGGCCCGTGCGGATCCCGAGGTCGCAACTCTCAGCGACCAAGTCAACCACGCGGTCCGTCACATCCAGATACACAGTCAGCTGGCGATGCTGCTTGGCAAATTGTCGAGCAATCGGAGCTATGAAGTGCTCGCCCAATGCAACACAGCAGGTGATCCGCAGATCTCCCCGTGGCTCGCCCTGATCGCGAACGAGTGCAACGGCTTCGTCTCTCTCGCGTACCAGCCGAGCGCAATGGTCGAGGAAAGTTCGTCCGGTAGGAGACAAGATTACAGCCCGGGTGGTGCGGTGTAGCAGCCGTGCCCCGAGCCGATCCTCCAGCCGGGCGATGGCCCGACTCATGTGCGTGCGCGACGCGCCAAGCGCAGCGGCTCCGGCAACGAACGAGCCAGTCCGGGCCACGGCCACGAATTCCTCTATCCCGTCCCAACCATCCATCCGATTCGCGCCCACTTGGGTTCAATTGTGTTTCAGTTGCTTCACTTAATTGGAATGGCAGCTCTATGCTAGACGCATTGGGCTGGACAGGAAACATGCCCTGAAGGCCCGCGCTGCCCTGCCTTGCCTCGAACCAGCCGCTGGAGACCGTCGACGGCGGGAAAGGTCGCCGATATTGTTATCGGCTGCGGATCAAAGCTGGCCTGGTATCACGTGGAACTTCGATTTTGATTGGCCGGTGATTCTCCCTGTTGGAAGCACTGACAGAACGCCCATCACTCGGCAGTGGGTCGAGCAGATCCATCGAAACCACCGGCTCACAACTCAGCTGCCAAACCGTTCAAGAGGCAGCCGCCACGAGCACATTGCACCATTAGCGCAACAAAGATGTCCAAATCTGCTCAATTGACAGAATTTGGTCTCACCAATAGCCTCCAGCCAGATCATACGATCTCTCTATATAGAATATTGAGGGGCGCGATCAGATTTACTCTTCCCGGCTGGATCCAATATTCGGGCCGCTGCGAGCCTGTATAACGAAGATGGACTAAGCGCCGAAGTGAGAGCTCTCAAAAGCCACTAAACTTATTATAACCAGGGGGTGATATGTCTCGTAAATTGAAGGATATGCTAAGAGCGGCTGCATCGGTTGCATCAATTGCATCCGTATTCGCATTCTTGCCTGCTGCAGCCCAAGCAGAGGAAAATTCTGCGAAGGTGCCGGCCGAGCAGTCAAAAGCCGCCGAAGGCGGTACGGAAAGCGGCGACATCATCGTGACCGCCCAGCACCGCGATCAACGCCTCCAGGATGTCGGCATTTCGATCAGCGCCGTGAGCGCCCTGCAGCTGACCCGGCTCGGCGTTACGAGCAGCATGGACATCGGCCGCATTACGCCGGGCGTCCACGTGTCCGGTAACTTCGGTGGCCAGACTGCTCAATATACCATCCGCGGCGTCACCCAGAACGACTTCGGCGATGTTTTGGAAGGGCCGGTAGCCGTCTATTTCGACGATGGTTACATTGGCAGCCTCAGCGGTCAGATTTTCGGTACCTTCGACCTTGAGCGGGTCGAGATTCTGAAGGGGCCACAAGGCACCCTGTTCGGACGCAATGCCACGGGCGGCCTGGTCCATTTCATTCCGAAAAAGCCGACCGACCGCCTTTCGATCAACGCCAATGCGACCTACGGCAGGTTCAACCAGGCCCGCCTTGAAGCGGGTATCGGCGGTCCGCTGGCGGAGGGGCTCTCGGCGCGCGCCTCGGTCGTCTACAATCGCCAGGATCCAATCTTCAAGAACATCTATCCCGCCGGCACCACGCCGTCGACCGTGCCTTCCACGGCGCCCGCTCGCTGTTGCGAAGATACTTGGAACGACAATACGCTCGGCGGCCGGCTGCAGCTTCAGTACGAGACGGGCGGATGGAAGTTCCGCGTGCAGGGATCGGCCCTGCGCAGCATCATGTCGACCAGTCCGTATAAGTCCTATCCCTCGGCGCCGGTTTTTAACAGCGACGGCCAATTGATCGATACGGTACGACTCCCGGATACGGATCCGATTTTCGGTGCGATCCAGCAGCCGCGCGATAATAACCTGATTTCTCAAACCTTGGCATTGGATGACCGCAACAGGCTCCATACTTACAATGCGGCCTTGCATATCGACGGATCCATCGGTGCTGTCGATGTGGCGCTGATCACCGACTGGAAGCAGCTGAAGAAGTCCTTCTTCACTCCCACTGAGCTGGTTCCCGTGAACTTCCTGGCCGTTGCCAGCGATGCGAACACAAAGCAGTTTTCGCAGGAACTGCGGCTATCGGGCGACAGCGAAGCCTTGCATTGGAGCGCAGGTGCCTATTATCTGAATATCGACGCCAAGGACGCGAGCGGGTTTATCATTCCGCCGGGTTCGGCCTTCCCCGGGACGCCCCCGGGCGGCATGGACCTGATCAACTTCCAGCGGCTCAAAACGCAGTCGGCTTCGATATTCTCGCAGATCGACTGGCATTTCGCCCCGCAGCTGACGCTCGTTGCGGGCGGACGGATCATCTTCGAGCACCAGAATTACTTCTACCGCACGGCACTGATCGCGCCACCCAGCGACCCATATTACATCGGCACCACCGAGCTTGCGGCGCTGCCGGTATATCTGGCCGCCGATGGCACGCCGGTCAGCACACCCTATGTCAACAAGCGTCACAACACGCTGTGGGCCGGTAAGCTCCAGCTCGAATATCGCCCGAATTCTGATACCCTTGTCTATGTCGGCGTCAATCGCGGCGTAAAGGGCGGGGCCTATAATGCCAAATATTTCGACGGCACCGCCCCGCTTTTGGGATCTCAGATCCCCTACAAGCCTGAAACCCTGACGTCCTACGAAGTCGGAGTGAAGGCGACCTTGCTGGATGGCGCACTCGTCGCCAACCTCGCTGCATTCTATTATGACTACAAGAACTACCAGGCCTTCCTGTTCGTGAATACGTCCGGCCTTGTTCAGAACAACGCGGCGACGAACTATGGCATTGAAGGCAGCCTTCTGATCAAGCCTACCGAACGGCTTTCCGTAAACCTTGGCGGATCTATTTTCCGACCGAAGGTGAAGGATGTCACCACCGCGCCCGCCACGGCTACCGCACCGGCCATCATCCGCGATACCGAGCCTGCGTTCGCGCCGCGTGAGCAGTTCTCGGCGATGGTGAACTGGACACCGCCCATTGCGAACGATGCGATTTCGCTGTCGGCAAATGCCAACTACACCGGCCGCTTCTTCAATAACCTGCGCAACTTCACCTCCGAAGTAACGAAGGGATATGTGCTTACATCTGCAAGCGCGGAATGGAAGATCTCTCCCGAATTGACCGCGGCTGCGGCGCTCGACAATATTTTTGACAAACGGGTGGACGTGATCGGGTTCGATCTTACCACCTTCTGCGGTTGTTCGCATGAATCCTACAATCGTCCCCGGACCTGGAGGGTTTCTCTTCGTTACGAAATGTAAAGACGACTTATCTCGAATTCCCTGAATGCGTGTGCCAAAGCTTGATAGTCGAAAGTCATCAAGCTTTGGTCACGCCTTTTTTCTTGCAATGGCGTCGAAGAATAGCTTCGCGGCGCCGTACTTTGAAGACAATGGTCGAGGAGACTGACCGTGCGAACAGTGACGTCCTTTTGCAGAACTTGTACGGCGGGTTGCGGTACGAAGCTGACCATCGACGATTCTGACCGGATCGTCAGCATTCGCGGTGACGAGAACAATGCGATGAGCCGCGGCTATGCTTGCTTCAAGGGTCTGCACAGTCACGAAGCGCAATATAGCCCCGAACGCCTGCTCCATCCCTTGAAGCGCCAGCCCGACGGCACCTTCGCGCGCATCTCGATCGACCAGGCGCTCGATGAGATCGCCGCGAAGATGAAGCTGATCATCGACCGCGACGGTCCCGAGGCGCTCGGCCTGTTCATCGGCAACGGTGCGAACTTCAACTCCGCCGCCTTCTCGATCCACCTGCCGTTCATGCAGGCGCTGGGATCGCGGCACTTCTTCACCACCAACACGCTCGACCAGT
>Ga0207657_10004375_pt1 | contig 14950 bp, 11 predicted proteins | sample KBSC33metaG_FD_184316 | JGI IMG/M metagenome (GOLD analysis project Ga0207657, IMG submission 184316) | Corn rhizosphere microbial communities from Kellogg Biological Station, Michigan, USA - KBS C3-3 metaG (SPAdes) (version 2) | ecosystem: Host-associated > Plants > Roots > Rhizosphere > Soil ... | reverse complement strand
CGTTTCGTTCGCGACAACGAGCGACGGCGCGCGCGCGGGCTGCGCGAATTGCCGATCGACGAAAATCTGCTTGCCGCGCTCGATAGTGGATTGCCGGACTGCGCGGGCGTGGCGCTTGGCATCGAGCGCCTGTTGATGGCCATGATTGAAACCGACGATATTCGAGACGTGCTGGCGTTTCCTTTCGACGAAGCCTAGGGTGTGTCGTCCGCACGAGGTTTTCGCCGTTCGTGGTTTGACAAGAACCACGAACGGCGAACGACCTTGCCTCAGTCAATCACGATGGCACGCCCGCGGCGCTCGATCAGGCTCATCGTCGCCTGATCCACAAGACGCAAGTCGCGCACTTCGAACGGCGCGTGCAAGCCGCTCGCAGCGACGACGTCCGTATCGAAGCTCAAACCGATCTGACCTTTGCCTGCTTCGAGCCACGCTGCCGATTGTCCGAGCGCCACCGCACGCATGGCGCCATCGCTGCCGGTGCCGAACAGCACACCGCTGAGCTGGAAGCGGCTCGCCGCCCCGGCTTCGACGTCGAAAGTGGCGTGCACTCCCAAGGCGTCGCTGTGGCTTTCTGTCGCGCCGGCGAGATGCGCGGTCGGTGCGCTCACGGCGAACGCGGTTTTCGCATCGCGCAGTACGGCGAGCCGGTTTTCCGTGGCGGCGGTGAACACGTGCGCTTCCCACAACTGCGGGCCGATCGCATGCGCGGCATCCGGCGTGAAGCGGGCGCTGAAGCTGCCGTCGGCATTGCGCGAGAACTTCAGGTCGACGCTGTAGCCGTCGGGCGCGGTAACGAGCCCGGACGCATGATTGAGATTACGTCCGTCGATGCTGGCGCGAAACGTGATCGTCGAGCCGACCAGGACGGTATCGTGATCGGCGCTGAACCCGAGCACGACGGCGCTGTTCGGATCGAAGACGTGCACCAGATAGCGACCCTGCGCGTGCGGCGCGGCGATTTCGAGCTGACCTTGTCCGACGGCGGACGACAATCGCATCGCCAGCGTGCCTTCCGTGACGTCCATGCCCGCAGCGCGCAACGCCCTGGTATCTGCTGCTGCGCCGGCTTCGTCGGCACGCAGGTTCTTGCCGCCGCCGCGAATCAGCACTCCTGCCGGATCGAGCGCCGCGCCGGCGCCGCCTTGCGGGCTCAGCCGGATCAGGGCACCGGGCGCAGTCGTCGTGAATTTCACGCCGGCGCGCAATTCGCTTTCGCCGACATCGCTCCAGAACTCGCGGCTTTGCGCGAGATAGGGTTTCGGCGCGGTTTCGATCGCGACGGAAGCATCGAGCGCGTGCGACATGCGTACGGGCGTACGCTCGAGGCCCGATGCGCCCGGCGCCGACGTGCGCGCAAGCGCGGCGGGCACCTGATCGTGTGCGCCGGGCGCGAGCAATGAAGCGGCTTGCGCTGCGGCGGACAGCGCGGAGAGTGCAAGTACGGAAATAATCTTGTTCATGGGTTTCTCCGCTCAGAGATCGTTGCGCAGCACGACATCCAGGCCGAAGCACTGACGCCGGCTCTGGTTGTGCGAAAGAATCTTGCCGCCCAAAGCGTTGTGGTCATAGAACCAGACGCGCCCGGCTGCAGCCGCACTCGTGCATTCGATGAAACCGTCGGAGCAGCTCGCCAGCCACGCCTGCGTGACTTCGAGGCCGACGTTGAGCGTGTAGCCGCCGCAGTACGAATCGGAGTTGAACGGCGAAGAGATCACATCGGTGCCGACGACATCCCAGAAACCCTTCGGCAGGGCCGGGCGGCCGCTCGTGCCATAGAGATTGTTGGCGTTGTAATACGCCATCCAGCTCGTCTGCTGCTGGCGCACGGCGTCACTCTGGTAGCCGAGCAGCCAGCCGAGCGATGTGTCGAACACGTTGCCGGCGATCACCGCGTTGGCGAGCGGCGTGCCGGCGCTCGATGGCGCCAGCGCATTCACCCAGCGGATCGCCTTGATGATCGTCGGATAGCGGCTGTCGTAAGTCGGATTCGACATGATCCAGCGCATGACGTTGCCGCCATTGCTGTGAGTGATTATGACGAGGTCGTCGATGTGCTTGGTGGTGATGAAGTTGTACAACTGCGTGGCCAGGCAGCCGGCGGCGGCACTGGTCCACATGTACTGATTGAAGTCGCAGTTGGTCACGACATAGTTCGACTGGTCCGGCAAACCCTGGCGGATGGAGTTCACCATTCCAGCTTGCCAGTAATCGTTGTACGCGTCGGTTTGCTTGCCGGTGCCGTGGACGAGGGCGACGCCTGTCGTGGCGAAGGCACTGCCGCAAACGGCAGCCAAAAAAATGCTTGCGAGCATGCGAAGCATGAGTATCTCCCAGCGGCCAATGTGGCCGCAAATTCGCCCGTTTCGGGTCGGCGGAAAGCGTCCTTGCGATTCGCCGATTCCTGTGCGGACTAATTCTGGAAGCCGTGCGTGTGGAAAATGCTACTTTGTATATTTATCCGCACGAATCCCGACCGTTGTTGCCGGCCCTCCCTCCCAGGGCGGATTCCAGCGACGGCGCCGAACTTAAACGATCGTTTGAGGGAAAGTCAAACGGTTGTTTGAATTGTCCGGACAACTACCGGCGTCAGAACTCGAGGTCGAGCGCCGCGCACAAATAATCGATCGTCGGCGCGAGTTGTTTGAAGGTACCGACGATGCTTGGCAGCAACTTGTCGGAACAGGCGAGGGCGTCATCGAATCCTTCGCCGGCGGCGAAGTTCTTGCGCTTCAAATCCTCGATCAGTTCGTGCTGCGCGTCGTAGCCGCGCGGCGGACGGCTCAGGGATTCGCCCCAGAATTCGAAGCGCTCGCGGAAAGCTTTGCCATGTGTTGCGCGTTTCCACGCGGCCGGGTTGTCAACCAGGAAGTCGCGGATGCGCTTGAGCGTCGGCGCTTCGGGATGCCAGATGCCGCCGCCGACGAAACAATCGCCCGGCTGGATGTGCAGATAGAACGACGGCGATTCGATTTCACGCCGACGTTCGTGGAAAAAGCGCGCGCCGGCCCAGGTCTTGTACGGCGTTTTGTCGTTGGCAAAGCGTGTATCGCGATAAATGCGGAACAACGAACCGCCGCTCTTGCGCGGATCGGCGCGCAGATGTGGGCTGATTTTCGCCAGCGGCGTCTGCAGGTCGGCGATCAGCGCGAGAAACGGGTCGCGCACGTCGCGATCGTATGCGCTCTGATGCGCCCTGAACCACTCGCGGTTGTTGTTACGCGCGAGCGCGCGCAGGAAAGTGAAGGTCGCCTTGGAGAAGTACGTCTTGGACATGATCGATTCCGATGTCAGCGGCGAGATTGTGGCCCCAGTGTTCGAGCTGGTCGAGTAGCGACTGGCGTACACCTTCGCGATTGCGCAACGCGGCGATCTGCGCGAAATAGTCGGTCAGCGTGAGCGGTGTCAATGCGCCGGCGGTAGTGAGGCGTGCGTGCCGGAACGCCTGCCAGCGCTCGTGCTCGGCTGCGCTCAATGTCTGCGGCCAGTTGCGCGCGCGATAGCGGAACAGCATTTCCGGATAACGCGCGTCGCGGAAACCGAAATTGCTGGTCCCGAGTTCGCCCGGCGGCGTGCGCCGCACTTCGCCCAGATGGCGTTTTTCAGCGTCATCGACGAAGCCGCGATAGATCGCCAGCTCCGGATCGAGCGCGGCCTCGTCGCGCACGCTCGCGAATACGCGACGCACTTTTTCGCCGACATCGGCGGCCCGACGGAGGAGATCGAGGTGTTTCTCGCAACGCGCCACATCGAGCTTGATACGCGCGGTATCCACGCCCTCGAGTACCGACAGCGGCGCGAGCGCCGGCGAGCGGTTCGCGTGCACGGCCTTGAGCGGAATGCGCGCGCAATCCTCGGGCAGCGCGGCTTTCGGCGTGAACACGCGTTCGGCGATCGCCTCGGCATCGAGCTCCAGCAGTGGAGCAGGGTCGGCGTCCAGATCGTAGACGATCACGCAATTGGCCTGATCCGGGTGCGCCGCAAGCGGCACGACCATGGCGAGATTGCCGCGCTCGGCCGGGAATTTCGACGACACGTGCAGCACCGGCGTGCGATGCGCGTAATCCAGCAACGTGAACGCCTGGCGTTTGCGCCGCAACGCAAAGTAGAAACTCCACAGGCGTGGCTGCGCGCCGCGCAACGCGCGCGCAAGTGCGAGCGTCGCGTGCACGTCCGAGAGGGCGTCGTGCGCTTGCGTATGCGCGAGATGATTCGCGGCCGTCAAATCCTCGAGGCGGAAACTCGGCTTGTTGTCCTCGCGCAGCGGCCACTGCAAGCCGTCGGGACGCAGCGCGTAGGCGAGACGCGCGAGGTCAATGATGTCCCAGCGCGAATTGCCGTTGTCCCATTCGCGTGAATACGGCTCGTAGAAGTTGCGGTAGAACAGGTTGCGGGTGAATTCGTCGTCGAAACGAATCGAGTTGTAGCCGACGCCGCAGGTTCCCGGCGTGGCGAGTTCGTCGTGGATGCGTGCAGCGAACTGCGCTTCGATCTCGCCCTCGCGTTCGGCCTGCTGCGGCGTGATGCCGGTGATCAGGCAGCTTTCCGGATTCGGCAGCACATCCGCTGCGGGCTTGCAGAAAATCGTCAGCGGCTCGCCGACGGGTTCCAGATCCAGCGTCGTGCGCAGTCCGGCGAATTGCGACGGGCGGTCACGCTTGGAATCGATGCCGAAGGTTTCGTAGTCGTGCCAGTAGAAGGAGCCGGGAGGTGAGGACATCGCAGCGATGATAATGCAACACCGCGGTCTCAGATGGCGAGACGCTTACGCTTCGGCGCGCTTCTCCGCGTCGCCGCCGGCGATCACTTCGAGCTGTCCGTTTGCGGCGCGCAAACTTGGCTGCGGGCGGGCGATGTAGAAGCCTTGTGCCTGGTCGACGCCGCACTGGTGCAGCGCGCGCAGGATCTCGGGCCGGTCGACCTGTTCGGCGATGGTGACCTTGCCAATCGAATGCGCGATGTTGGTGATCGAGCTGATCACCGCCAGGTCGACCGGATCGTTGAGCAATTCGCGTACGAAGGAACCGTCGATCTTGAGAAAATCGACATCGAGATGCTTCAGGTGCGCGAACGAGGAGAAGCCGATACCGAAGTCATCCAGGCCGAAGCGGCAGCCGAACGGCTTGAGTTCGCCGATCAGCTTGCGCACGTCTTCCAGATGGTTGAGCGCGCCGGCTTCGGTGATTTCGAAGATCACCGCGCGCGGGTCGACGTCGAATTCCACGAGGCGGTCGGTGATGTAGGCACCGATGTCGCCTTGCGCGATCGATTGCGTGGACAGATTGATCGCCAGCCCCATTGGTGCGTCGCCGCGGTTCTGCTCGCGCAGCGCGGCGAACGCGTGGCGGATCACCCAGCGGTCGATATCGGCCATCAGGCTGAAACGTTCGGCCGCCGGCAGGAATGCATTCGGCGCGACGAGACTGCCGTCGGCCGCGCGCAGGCGGATGAGGATTTCGTAGAACATGCGCTGCGTGGCGCCATTCTGGCGCAGGTGCCGCGTCCACAGCGCGCCGGCCTGGTCGGGCAGGCGCTCATAGTCGACGTTCGCCAGTGGCAGGATCGGCTGATAGCACAGCGCGAAGCCATTGTTCTTCAGCGCCGTTTCCAGGCGCGCCGACCAGCCCAGTTCCATGTCCATCACGGCGCGTTCGTCGCTGTCCGCGGTGAAGATGTGGATCTGGTTGCGGCCATTGGCCTTGGCCACATGCAAGGCGATGTCGGCGGCGGCCATCGCTTCGCCGCGCGACGGCGTGTCCTGGTCCAGCCGCGCCACGCCGATCGAAGTGCCGACGCGGTAACTCTTGCCGCCGTAGGCAAACGGCAGCGCGCCGAGCGATTTGCGAAATTCGTCGGCGACCTGGGCGATGTCCGCCTTGTTGACGTTGCGTAGTATCACCGCGTACTCGTCGCCGCCCATGCGTGCTATGTGGTCGCTCGCGCGCAGGCGCGACGAAAGCCGTCGGCTGATCTCGACGAGCAACTGGTCGCCGGCCGTGTGGCCGGCGGTATCGTTGATGTATTTGAAGCGGTCCAGGTCCATGAACAGCAGCAGCGACACCTGTTCGGTGCGCTTCAGGCGCGCGATCTCCTGTTCGAGTTGCGTCTCGAACCAGGCGCGGTTGTGCAGCTTGGTCAGCGCATCGTGACTGGCCTGCCAGCGCAATTCTTCTTCGAGCATGCGCCGCGCCGAAATGTCGCGGAACGCGACGACCGAGCCGTCGCGCCGACCTTCGACCTGCATCGGATACACGGTGCACTCCACCGGTACCGGACGCTTGGCTTTGCTCCAGAACACCGTCTGCCAACCCGGCACCTGGCTGCCTTGCGCATAGCATTGCGACAGAAAACACGCGTTGGCCGGTACCGGCGTGCCGTCTTCGTAGCTGTGATGAAAACGCTCGAACGCGCCGGCGCCGATCAGTTCGCGTTCCTCGTCGTAGCCGAGCATGTCGAGCGCGGCCGGATTGACGAACTGGATGTTGCCGCGGCCGTCGACGCCGTACACGCCATCGCCGACCGAGAAAAGTATGCTTTGCAGCCGGCGCCTTTCGGCGTCGACCGACTTGCGGTCCTGCACGGCGCGCGCGAGCGAACCCAGGCGTGCGAGAAAAAGTTCGCGTGCTTCGCTCTTGAACAGGCACTCCAGCGCGCCGGCGGCGAGCGCCTCGTTGATGACGCGATCGGAATACGTGCCGGTGATGACGGCGGAAAGCACGCCGCTCGTGCGCGGATCGTCCTTCATGCGGCGTACGAGGAAGGTACCCGGATTACCGGGCATGAAGTAGTCGATGATGGCCAGGTCGAATTGCGTGGCCTGCGCCTTTCGCCAGCCGTCTTCGACGTCCTCGGCGGTCTCGACGAGATAGCCGTGTTTCATCAGCAGGCGGCGGAACGCCACACGCACGGTTGCCGAATCGTCGACGAACAATATGCGCAGATGGGACTGCCCACCGCTGTCCAGATCCGGCAGCGCCGGCGATGGCGGGTTGAGCAGCTTGGTCATCGCGTCGGCGCATTCGCTGTAGTCGCTCCACAGCAGCAGCCCCGTGTTGGCGCGACGCATCATCCAGTTCACTGCTGCACCGTCGTTGGTGTCGGCGAGCAGCAAAACCGCGACGTGTTCGTGTTCGTCCTGGCGCAACACGGCGAACACCGCTTCGGCTTGCGCCTCGCGATGTTCGGGCCAGCCAATGACGATGCCGCGAAAACCGGCGGTGGAACGGCCCAGGCTCTGCAGCAGCGGCAGCAGTTGGGCGTAATCGGCCAGATCGCTGACCTGGAATCCCTTGGCCGCGAGCAACGTGTGCATCGCGCGCCGGCGCGTCGCCGAAGACTCCAGCAACAAGACCCGTTCCGACACGGAACTCCCCCTCGGAAGCACCACGTACAAGCCCGCCAGTCTAGTTGCCCCGACCACGCCGTGCAACGCACACTGGCCTGCGGCGCCGTGCGAATGGTATGTTCCGGCCGATGAGCCAGCCGATCGCACACGAAGACAACCTGATCTGGATTGATCTGGAGATGACGGGGCTGGATCCAGCTGCCGATTTCATCCTCGAAATCGCGACAGTAGTTACGGACAAGTCATTGAATGTGCTGGCTGAAGGGCCGGAATTCGCGATTCGACATGAACTCGCACGGCTCGAGGCAATGGACGATTGGAACCGCAACCAGCACCGCAAGTCCGGCTTGTGGCAGCGGGTGCTCGATTCGGCAGCGGACTTGGCCACCGCCGAGGCGCTGACGATGGATTTCCTCGTACACTGGGTCGCGCCCGGCAAGTCGCCGATGTGCGGCAATTCCATCTGCCAGGACCGGCGTTTTCTGCATCGCCTGATGCCGCGCCTCGAGCGATTCTTCCACTACCGCAATCTGGATGTGTCGACGATCAAGGAGCTCGCGCGACGCTGGGCGCCGGAGATCACCAAGGGATTCAACAAGGATTCTGCGCATACGGCGCTTTCCGACGTGCGCGATTCGATTGCCGAACTGCGTTACTACCGGCAGTTCATGGGTGCACTGGGCGGAGCGTCCTGATCGAGGAAAGCGGATGGCGGTGGTCGATCAATCGAGCGGTGACATGGAGGAATCCGCGACCGTCTTCATCGAGGACTGGAATGCATTGTCCGCAGATGTGCGCGCACTCGCGGACCGGCTTTTTCCGCTGTTCTACGACGACCTGAGGCGTCTGGCGCGGCGCGAGCGCAGCCGCGTCCGTGGCGGTGTCACACTGCAGACGACCGCACTCGTCAACGAGGCATATCTGAAGTTGCGTCGCGGTCAGAGCTGGAGCACCGACGCGCATTTCCTGAGTGCCGCCGCGCTGGCGATGCGCCACGCGCTGGTCAACCACGCCGCTGCGCGCCAGGCCGCCAAGCGCAACGGCGGTGAACAGGCCTTGCCGCTGACGTCGGCACTGGATGTCGCCGCCGATACGGATGATGCATCGGTCCTCGCGTTGAACGAGGTATTGGGCCGTCTGGCGAAACAGTCGCTGCGCCTGGCGCAAGTCGTCGAGTGCCGCTATTTCGCCGGCTACGACGATGGCGAAACGGCGCGCGCACTCGGTATTTCCGAACGCAGCGTGCGCCGCGACTGGACCCTGGCGCGCGCGTGGCTGCACCGCGAGTTGGCGGGAAGAGGTTGACCTGGCCCGACACCCGTTCGTTCCGAAAAGTGCATCCTGACTATTGCTTTGCTTGCCGGTCGATTTCGGCGAGCGCGGTCGCGGACTTGCTGATTTCCGCACTCGCCGGGTCGTCATCGCGCCGGAATGCATCGAGCGCACGTTGTGCATAGTCGCGTGCGGCGGCGAAATCACCCGAACGCGCGAGCACCTGGGCGTGGATGCGCCACAGACGGGCTTGCGCATGTGGATCGCGCCGGTCGCTCGCCTGGCCCACGATGCGCAAAGCCTCGGTACTTTCGGCCAGCGCCGTGCGCGCATCGGCGCGCGCCAGCGCCAGTTGCGCCAGATCGCTGTGCGCCGAAGCGACCGCCAGCAGGCTTCGCTCATGATCCTGAGCGATGACCTCTCGAAATTGTTTTTCGGCGTCCGCAGGTTCGCCGTGATCGAGCAAAAAAACTCCCCAACGTTCGCGTGCGCTCAATAGCCGGGCATTGTCGAAGGCACCGTTACTGGCGGCGAGTTCGAGCTGTCCATCGAGCGCCTGCTTGAGCGCCTGGCGCGCATCCTCGTGGCGACCGGTCAGCTCATAGGCATTGCCGAGTGATTGGCGCACCCGTGCGAGGTCGACCGGGTTGCCGGCAAACGACCGTTGCGCGGCCTCGAGCAACGGGATCGCGTCCTCGCCGCGCCCCTGACGGACCAAACTGCCGCCATGGTCTTCCTTGGCCCTGCCGACGAAATAAACCTCTTCCTTCTCCGGATTGGCGGGCAGAACGGATTCCATGCGCGCGAAAATCCGCTCCGCGCGTTCGCGATCGCCGAAGCGATGGACCGTGCGGGCCCATTGCGACAGCGTCACCCAATACCAGTGGTCGCGTTCGCCGTAGGTCTGCATATAGAGTTTCGCCGCGCGCTCGTAGCTCGCATCCGCACCGGCAGCGTCACCCAGGTTGGCGGCGGCGAGCGCAAGGTTCAATTCGATGATGGCGGCTTCCGAATCGTCACGCTCGGGCAGCAGCGGCAACGCCGCCTTGGCGCGTAGATGGAATTCGCGGCCGCGCGCGCTGTCGCCACGGTCGCTGCCGTAGATGACCCCGAGGTAGATCAGCGCATTGACGTACTCGATCTCGCCCGGGTTGGTTCGCTCGTATAAATCGACGGCACGCAACAAAAGCTGCTCGCGATCGCCCTGACGTTTCTTGTCATCCGACAGCGTGTCGGACTTGATCACCAGCCAGCGCGCACGCAATGGCGATCGGTCCAGCCCGGCCTGCCGGATCAGCGCGTCGACGTGCTCGAGCAGTGGTGCGGCGGCTTTCTTGTCTTCGCCATCGGCGGTGTATCTCGCCTCTTGCAGATAGCCGTCGATGACGCGCGGATCGAATTCGCCGTAATGTTGCCGCGTCAGTTCCATGTAGCGCTCATGCAGCGCCGCATAGCGCTCCGGCTCGCGCAATTCGTGGAAGATCGTCGCGATGGTGCCGAGTAGTTCAATCTGCACCTCGGGTTGTGCGGCGAAATCCTCCTCGATATGCGGCGCGCTTGCATCGAGCAGTTGGCGCGCGGTGATGCCGCCGCGCGGTTTGTCCGACGCTTGGCGGGGATCGCTGGCCTTGAACACGCCGAGCAGGAATTTCTTCGTCGCTTCCGCGCGTGCGAGCTGCGCTTGCGCGAGGCGCGCCTGCCATAACGTGCCGGCCAAGCCAGCCGCGAGCGCGAGGATCAGCACTGCTGCCGCGGCAACTGCCCAGCGATAGCGGCGCAGCACGCGCCCGAACACATACAGGCGCGCGCCTTCGCGCGCGAGCACGGGCTCGTGCTCGAGGTGGCGCTGCAAGTCGAGCTTGAGATCGTTGACGGTTGCGTAACGATACGCCGCTTCGTGGCGCAGGCATTTGGCGACGATGGCGTCGAGATCGCCGGCCAGCGCGTTCGCCGGCACCGGCGCGTCGGGATTTTCGCGCGCAACGCGGCTCGGCAGCGGCGCGGCGCGATCGTTGAGCAGTGCGAGCGCCTGTGCGGAGGGCAGGCCACGCGTACGCAACGGGCGTTCGCCGACCAGCAGTTCAAACAGCAGCACGCCGAGCGCGTAGACGTCGGTCGCAGTGGTCGCCGCTTCGCCGGCGAGCTGCTCGGGTGCGGCGTAGTCGAAGGTGAAGGGCGCGATCGTGGCCGTGTCCTTCGATGTCGTGGCATCAAGCAGCTTGGCGATGCCGAAATCGAGCAGCTTGACCTTGCCGTCTGCGTCGACGAGCGTGTTCGCCGGTTTCAGGTCGCGGTGGATGACGAGATTGCGGTGCGCGTAAGCGACCGCATCGCAGACTTGCGCGAACAGCTGCAGCCGTTCGCCGAGCGATGCGTGGCGCGCGTTGCAATAGTCGAGCAGCGAAACGCCTTCGACGTATTCGAGCACCGTGTACGGCCGGCCGTCCGGAGCTACGCCGCCGTCGAGCAGACGAGCGATGCCGGGATGTTCGAGCCGGGCGAGGATCTGGCGCTCGGCGTGGAAGCGCGCGAGCTCGCCGATCGCTTCGAAGCGCAACAGCTTGAGTGCGCCGCGCTGCGTGAATCCGGTATCGGTGCGCAGCGCCGCATAGACTTCACCCATGCCGCCGCGGCCGGCCAGTTCGTCGACGCGCCAGGCGCCGATGCGCGTGCCGGGGGCAAGTGATGGCGCGATGACCACAGCATCCGCAGCATCGGCGGTGAGCGGCGGTGTGTCGAGTACGCCTGCGCCGGTATGCGCGTGCAGCAATTCCTCAACGTCCTGGCGCAATTGCACGTCCACGCCGCAGGCGCGCGCGAGCCATGCTGCGCGCTGGGCCTCGGGCAGCGTCAGCCCTTGCGCGAATAACCGTTCCAGCTGTTCCCAGCGTTCGCGTTGCACGGTATTTCCGAGGAAATGTGCCGGCGGATATTGCCCAATTCGGCGGAACTTGCAAAGGCTTGCGCGCCGCGTGGCCGGATTCGCCGCCGTTTCCTGTATCGGTTAGGACAGGGCTGACCGAGAGAGGACATCTGACATGAATCGCACCGGATTTCATGGAATCGCATTGGGCGCCCTGCTATTGAGCGCCATCGGATTTTCCGCGAACGCGTTCGCCAGTTGTTCAAGTTACATCTCTGGCAGCAATGAAGCGACGGTGACCTGCACGGCCGCCACGGACGCGCTCATCATCACTCAAGCCGTGGTCGGCGGTGGCGTCTATTGGCTCCACCTGGGACCCTCGTCATGGGGCACCGCCGCATTCTGGGACGGTAGCGGCGCCGGAGTGAGCGCAGGGGGAACGATCCGGATCGCCGGTCTCAACGGCGGCAGCGTGACGATCGGCGACCAGACTTACACGCCAGCCGACGCGCTCAATGGCAAGGTCATCCTGAACAGTGGGTCTGGTGGGGGCGAGATCATTTTCGATGCGTCGGTCAGCGGCGCCGCCAGCAGCTGGTATGTCAATGACGGAGCCACTCCTTTCGCGACGTGGGTCAATTCATTGACGTTCACCAACAACGGCTCGGCCTATCTGACGATCAACACCGGTACCGCTAATAACCTGGTGAATGTCTGGTCGGTTTACGGCTCCGATACCCTCGACGTGGTCGGCCACGGCAACAACGAGGTAGACGTCGGCAACAGTACCAATGGCAGCGCGCGGGCAATCTACGGCGCGGTGCACATCTTCAATCCATGCTGTTACACCACGCTGAATTTTCACGACTGGAACGACGCCACGGGGCGTGCCGTCACGTACACGGAGAGCAGCGTCAGCGGCCTCGCGCCAGTAGACATCGGCTGGTCCAAACCCGACGTTTCCGCGATCACGTTGTACATGGGCACAGGCGCCGACAGCGTCAATGTGACCTCGACATATTCCCCGCTGACGATACACAGCACCAATGGTGCGGATGTCGTCAATATCGGCAATGCCGGCAATGTTCAGGGGATCAACGGCGCGATTGCGATCGATAACCCGCCCAATTACACCGATATCATCATTAACGATTCCGCCGATGCGACGGCTCGTGTTGCCACGCTCACCGATTCGGGTATCACCGGCATCACCCCGGCCGCGATCAACTGGGTCGCTGCCGACACCGGCGCGATTACGCTGCTCATGGGAACGGCGGCCGACACAGTCAACGTGCTGTCGACCAAACCTGCGGTAACCATTCAAGGCTCCAACGGCCACGATACGGTCAATGTCGGTAATGGCGGTAGCGTTCAGGGCATCTTGGGGGCGCTCGATGTAAGGAACTTCTCCAGTCGTACGGCGCTGAACATCGACGATTGGGCCGATAGCACGGGGCGCACCGCCACCTATACGAAGACCGGTATCACCGGGCTCACGCCGGCCGCGATCACGTGGCCCGAGAACGATGTCAGCGCAGTCACGCTGGACATGGGCGTCGGCGCGGACACCGTCAACGTGCTTTCGGTCTACAGTGGCAGCGGCGATCCGCTGACGATTCACGGCTCGAACGGCCTGGACTCCGTCTATTTCGGTGATGCCAGCGGCAATGCCCAGCAGATACTGACTCCCGTCATGGTCGATAACTCAGCCTCTTATACGGCTGTCTTCGTCGACGACTCGGCGGACACCACCGGCCGCAATGTCGCCTACTCGAACACTGGCATTAGCGGCGTCGCACCGGGCCATATCGGTTGGGCGAGCAACGACGTGGGCTCGGTAAGGCTTTATCTCGGCAGCGGCAGCGACGTCGTGCATGTTGTCAGCTCCAACCGCAACGTCAGCGGCCGCAGTTTCATCAACCAAATCGATCTCGGCGGCGGCAACAACCAGTGCTACGTCACCGGCTCCGGCCTGGGTACGGCGAGCGCGAACAGCATTTACGGCAATGCCGGCGACGATCAATTCGTGATCTCCGCGGTTCCGACCAGTGTCGCCTCGGTCAACGTCTACGGCGGTTCGCAGGCGGCGGGCGACGAGCTCGTCTATACCGGCGGACCCGCCACCGGTGCATTCCCCGGCAACGGTACGCTGACGCCGACGGACATCAACGCGCACGCGATCAACTACAACTCGATCGAAAGCTTCAGCATCAATGACGTAATCTTCCGCGACGGGTTTCAGTAGCCGGCGGCACCGAATGACATCGTCGTCAACAACGGATTCGACGACCGCGCGTACCGGATTCAGTCGTCGATCCGCACGAGCTTCATGCGCCCGCCGGCGCCGGCCTTGATCGTCACCTGCGCCTTGCGGCAGCCGAATTTTTCCGCGATCAGCGCGATCAGTTCCGCGTTCGCCTTGCCGTCGACAGGAGGTGATTTGAGTTGCGCCAGCCACACACCGCCGGCTTCATCGAGCGAGCTCGTGCGGGCGTTGGGTTTGACTTTGACCTGCAGCGTTTTCACGAGCCTGCTAGGTGTGAATCAGCCGTCCGCCGCCGAACGACCAGTTTTCCCAAGTCGTTTCCTTGAAGCAGACCATCACGTTTTCGGGATTCAATCCCGAGCGCGAGAGATTGCCCATCAGCTCGTCGAGCAATTTTTTCTTCACCTTCACGCTGCGTCCGACGGACCAGAGTATTTCGATGAGCACGAAATCCGCCGTGCGTTCGGATTTGAGGTCGGGATAGGTCGGGTCGAAACGGAAGTCTTCGGCATCCAATTCGATGACGCGCTGGAATTTGTCCGCCGGTGGCACGCCGGACGAGACGAGTGCCGCGTGCACGGCATCGAGCACGCCGGCTTTGAATTCGCGCGATTTGGGTTTGCGTACAGTGACGGTGATCAGCGGCATCGTCGAACTCCGGTATCTACTGGATCGTACGTCCGCTCAGCGCGCGCAGCAACATCTGCGCGGCGCCGAGGCGTTCGGCTGCGCCGGGCAGTTCCAGGCGGATGCGCAACTTGTCCTGGCCATCGAGCGAATACGTTTTTGGCTGCGACTGGATCAGTTTGATCACGGTCAGCGGATCAATATTCGGGTTCGGCTTGAACAGGATGCGTCCGCCTTTCTCGCCGAGTTCGAGTTTCTTCATGCCGATCGCGTTGGCGCCAAGCTTGATCGCTGCGACTGCGAACAGGTTTTTGACCGGGTCGGGCAGCAGGCCGAAGCGATCGATCATTTCCACCTGCAGCTCGCGCAACGCGTCGGCATCGCGCGCGCTGGCGATGCGCTTGTACAGGGTCAGACGCGCGTGCACGTCGGGCAGGTAATCGTCGGGAATCAGTGCCGGCAGATGCAGTTCGATTTCAGCGTCATGTTCGTCGACGAGATCGAAATCCGGCACCTTGCCGGACTTGAGCGCACGTACCGCGCGTTCGAGCAGCTCTGTGTAGAGCGCGAAGCCGAT
>Ga0207657_10004373_pt1 | contig 14953 bp, 9 predicted proteins | sample KBSC33metaG_FD_184316 | JGI IMG/M metagenome (GOLD analysis project Ga0207657, IMG submission 184316) | Corn rhizosphere microbial communities from Kellogg Biological Station, Michigan, USA - KBS C3-3 metaG (SPAdes) (version 2) | ecosystem: Host-associated > Plants > Roots > Rhizosphere > Soil ... | reverse complement strand
CGCGATCCTCGTGATGCCCGGCGTGCACGACGCGCTCGGTGCACGGATCGCCGAGGCCGCCGGTTTTTCCGCCGTGACGGCCGGCGGCTACGGCGCCACGGCCGCGCTGCTCGGCCGGCCCGATTCGTCGCAACTGTCGCTGACGGAGCTGTCGCAGATGTACGAGCGGTTATGCGAGGCGACGACGTTGCCGATCCTCGCCGATGCGGACACCGGATTCGGCAACGTCACCAACGTCTCGCGCACCGTGTCGTTGTACGAAAAAGCGGGCGTCGCCGGCCTTTTCATCGAGGACCAGGTGTTTCCGAAGCGCTGCGGTCACATGCCGGGCAAGGCGGTGGTTTCGCGCGCGGAGTGGCTCGGGAAGATCAAGGCGGCACTCGACGCGCGACGCGACGACGACCTCGTCATCATGGCGCGCACCGACGCGCTCGCGGTCAACGGCATCGACGACGCGATCGAGCGCGCCCAGCTCGCCCGCGAGGCCGGCGCCGACCTCTTGTTCGTCGAAGCGCCGACAAACGTCGAGCAGATGCGGCGAATCTGCGCGGAAATTCCGGGCCCCTGCCTTGCGAACAACATCGAGAGCGGCCGCTCGCCGCTTTTATCGGCGCAGGCGCTCGAGCAGATCGGCTATGCGGTCGTCGTGTTTCCGGTCGCGGCAACGTACGCGGTGGCCTATGCGCTGCGCGAGCTCTTCGCGACGATCAGGCGCACCGGGTCCACCGAGGCGTGCCTGCCGCAGCTCGTGCGCTTCGACGAGTTCAACGAGCTCGTGGGTCTGTCGGCGCAGCGCGAGCGCGAGGCCGCATGGCAGCGCTACGCCGAGGCGCTCGTCGCCGGACGCGAGCGCTGACACGCGTCCTGGTCTTCCTTTCCTTCCTGCGGAGCTCGCACACCATGCGTTTCCTTCGTTGCTGGCGCATCGCCGCGTTGTTTTTCGTCGCCGTATCGACCGCGGCGGCCCAACCGGCCGTCATGCGCATCTCGCACCAGGTGCCGCCTGCACATCACCTGTCGAAGCTTTTGCAGGACTTCGCCGCGGATGTGAAGACGCGCACGAACGGTTCGGTCGATGTGCAGCTGTTCGGCTCGGAGCAGCTTGCGAAGGCCGGCGAGAACTATCCGCAGGTCGCGCGCGGCAACCTCGAAGCGGCGGTCAGCGTGAACTTCCAGTGGGGCACGACGATTCCCGAGATGAGCGCGACGCTCGTGCCGTACTACATGACCGATCTCGCGAAGATCCGTCACTTCGTGACCTCCGACGCCCGCAAGCTCCTCGACCAGAAGCTCGAGGAGCACGGCGTGCACAGCGTGGGCTGGTTCTACATCACGCGCGAGACGATCTTCACGTCGGGAAAGAAGCCGCTCGTCACGCTCGACGACTTCAAGGGCGTGAAGATCCGCGGCCTCAACTCGCTGACCGATCATGCCCTGACCGCGGCCGGTGCCGTCACATCGGCGATGCCCGGCTCCGAGGTGTACCAGGCGCTGCAATCGGGCGTGCTCGACGCGGGCCTCACCGACCTTTCCGCAGCGTACAGCCGCAAGTATTACGAGATCCAGAAGTACGGCACCGTGGCGCCCTACTTCACGATCTTCTTCCACCTTTACGTGAATCCGCAGTGGTGGGCGAAGCTCGCGCCCGCGCAGCGGCAGGCGATCGAGGCGGCCGCGGCGAAGACCGAGCAGGAGGCCTTCGACGTGACCGAAAAGACCGCGGCCGACGCGCTCGTGCAGCTCAAGGCGAAGGGGATGCAGATCCATATTCAAACACCGGCGGAGGAAGCCGCATGGAAGGCGGTGATGCAGAAGCCCGTCATCGACGCGTTCCTGAAATCGGCGCCATCCGACGGCGCGAAGATCCTTGAGCTGATCCGCGGACTGTGATCCGGGCCGCGCGTTCGGCATGAGCAGCAAGGACCGCCCCGAGCGCGAATTGCAGCCGCCGGGGGACGGCCCGGCGGCAAAGCCGCAAGCGCCGGACGTTCGTCCATTCGAGCGCTTGATCCGCGCGATCGCGAAGGTTGCGCTCGGGCTTTCGGCGGCGGCGCTGCTCGCGTCGCTTGCAACGATCGTCTACTCGGTCGTGCGCCGCTACGCGTTCAACGCACCGGTGGCATGGAGTGACGAACTCGTCGGCTACCTGCTCGTCGCCAGCGTGATGCTGGCCGCCGCCGAATCGCTCCTCGGAGGCGAACACATCTCGGTGGACATCCTCACCGAGCGCCTCGCGCCGCGCGGCCGCTGGATCGCGTTCCTGTTCGGCCTCGTCGCCGTCGCCGCCACCGCGATCCTGCTTGCGATCGAGGGCGTCGGCACGGTGCGATTCTCGCTGCTGGTCGGTCAGCGATCGAACGGCGAGCTCGCCTTGCCGCTGTGGATACCGCAAGCGCTGGTGCCCATCGGCGCACTGCTGCTGCTCGCGGCGGCCATCGCCGCGTTCGTGCAGGCGTGGCGCTCGAAGTCCGTGCCGCACGAGCGGGTGACGCCCGTGCAGGGCATCGAGTAGCACTGACGGCCGCGTGCTCTTCGCGCTGATCCTCGCCGGGCTGGTCGTCGTCCTGTTGACCGGCGTGCCGGTCTTCGCGGGACTCACGCTGTTCGCCACCGCGATCCTCTATGCGTACGAGGGCCATCTCGGTGGCCTCGGCGATCTCGTGTTCGGCGAGCTCGACACCTACCTGCTCGTGGCGATCCCGCTCTTCACATTGATGGCGCAGTTCATGATCCGCGGCAAGGTGGTCGACGACCTGTTCGGCGCCGCGCACACGCTGGTGCGTCACCTTCCCGGCGGACTCGGCGTCGCCACGGTCGGCGCGTGCACGGTGTTCGCGGCGATCTCGGGCTCGAGCGTCGCCACCGCGCTCACCATCGGCGCCGCCGCCGTGCCGCTGATGATCCGCTACGGCTATCCGCCGCGTGTCGCGTACGGCGTGGTGGCCGCCGGCGGCACGCTCGGCATCCTGATCCCGCCATCCGGGCCGATGGTGCTCTACGGCGTCGTATCGGACACGTCGATCGGCGCGCTTTTCATCGCCGGCGTGCTGCCGGGACTGATGCTCGCCGCGATCTTCGCCGTCTACTCGATGACTGCGGCGCGCGGGCGGCCGCGCGAGCCGCGCGCGTCGTGGTCCGAGATCGTCGCCGCGCTGCGCCGCTCGTTCTGGGCGCTGCTGCTGCCGGTGCTCGTCCTCGGCGGCATGTATTTCGGCGTGTTCACCGCGACCGAAGCCGCGGGCGTCGGCGCGCTCGGTGCGCTGCTGATCGCGATGCTGGTCTATCGCAACTTTTCGCTGCGCGACCTGTGGCTGTCAGCCGAGGATGCGGCGCGCAACACGGCGATGCTGTTCATGATCCTGGCCGCCGCGGCGATCCTCGGCAACGTGCTCACCAAGCTGCGCATCCCGAACCAGATGGTCGACCTCGTGCTCACCTACGGCGTATCGCAGATCGGCTTCCTCTGCGCGGTGATGGCGCTGATCTTCGTGCTCGGCATGTTCCTCGAGACCATTTCGATCATCCTGATCACGACGCCCGTGGTGCTGCCGGTGCTCGCGGCACTGAAGATTCATCCGGTCTGGTACGGAATCCTGCTGACGATCAACCTCGAGCTCGCGCTGATCACGCCCCCGGTCGGCATGAATCTGTTCGCGCTGAAGGCGATCACCCGCGCCCCGCTTGCCGACATCATCGCCGGCGTCGCGCCGTACGTGCTGTTGCTGATCGCCGGCCTGGCCCTCGTGATGCTCTTTCCGGCGATCGCGCTGTGGCTGCCCGGGACGATGAACTTCCGCTGAAGCGTCCCGGGTTAGCGCCCGTTGACATTCCCGCATATGATCGTCGGTCTGCGGGTTCGGCCTTGCCGGCCGCCCACGCAGAACGCCACGGCGTGAAGGGGGCAACGAATGGGCAGGCAGACCATCGAGCAAGCGATCGGCTGTCGCAATCGATGTCGGGACGCCCGCCGGGATACCGTTCGGTATGCCCTCGCCGCTGCGTGCTCGGGACGATGCCGCGCATCGATCGCTCGCCGACGGTTCATCGGCATCATTCCCGGCGTTCTTCTCGCATCGACGCGGGTGTCCCGCGCGCAAGGCCGAAGGACGTACCGTATCGGCATGCTGGAACCGATTCCCGCGACACAAAACGGCGCGAATATGGACGCGTTCCGACGAGGATTGCGCGACCGAGGCTATGTCGAAGGGCGTAATCTGGTGATCGAATATCGCTCGGCGGAGGGCCACGCGGAGCGCTTCCCGACGCTCGCCGACGAGCTGATCCGGCTCGGTGTCGAGCTGATCATCGCGAGAGGGACGCCGGCGACGACCGCCGCCAAGCGGGCGACCGAAACGATCCCCGTCGTCATGGCAACGATGGGCGAACCGGTTCCGATCGTCTCGAGCTTCGCGCGGCCGGGCGCGAACGTGACCGGGATGACGACCTATAGCACCGAGCTTTCCGCGAAACGCGTCGAGCTCCTGAAGGAGCTGGTGCCGACGCTGTCGCGCGTGGGCTTGCTGCACGACATGGGGAACACGGCAGCCGGCCCCGAATGGGATGAAACGCTCAAGGCGGCGCGAGCGCTCGCGCTCGACGCCGAGCTTCTCGACGTGCGCAACGAGCCCGACTTGGAATCGGCATTCGCGCGCACGCGGCGATCCCGCGTCGATGGTCTGGTCGTCGGCGCCGACGGTCTTACGCAGATGCATCGGGCGTCGATCGTCGCGCTGGCCGATCGCATGCAGCTGCCGGCCATCTATCCCGGGCGGGACTTTGTCGATGCCGGCGGCCTGATCTCGTACGCCGTCGACTATGCCGATCTCTACTATCGCTTCGCCAGCTTCGTCGATCGCATTTTCAAGGGCGCCCGCCCTGGCGAGCTGCCCATAGAGCAGCCGGAGCGCTTCGAACTTGTCATCAACGTCACCACGGCCGCGAAGCTCGGTCTCACGATTCCGCGGCAGATGCGGCTTCGCGCCGACGCCTTGATCAGATGAAGATCCAAATCGGTCCCACATTCGTTGCGTCCGACGAGAGGCGCATCACGACGACGCGCCGCCAATTCCTGGCACTCGCGCTGACCGCGACTGCGCTGCGCCCGTTCGCAGCGCGCGCAGACGAAGCGACCGGCAAAGTACATCGCATCGGCTTCCTCGGCAATTCGACGGCAGCGCTCGAGGCGAACCTCGTCGGTCCGTTTCGCGAAGGCCTGCGCGATCTCGGCTATGTCGAGGGCCGCAACATCGTGATCGAATATCGCTGGGCCGAAGGCGACTACAAGCGCTTTCCGAAGCTCGTCGCCGAATTGCTCGCGGTGCCCGTCGACATCATCGTCACTGCCGGTACGCCTGCAGCGCAAGCGGTGCTGGCTGCAAGCAAGACGATCCCGCTCGTCATGGTGGCGGTCGGCGATCCGGTCGGCACGCATCTGGTCGCAAGCCTCGCGCATCCTGGCGGCAATGCCACGGGCCTCACGTCGATCGCACCCGATCTCGAAGGCAAGCGCCTCGAGCTGTTGAGCCGCGTCACGCCCGCGCTGTCACGCATCGCCGTGCTGTGGAATCCCGACAATGCGTTTCATATTGGGGCGGAGCGACAGGTGCACGAGGCCGCCGGGGTGCTGCATCTCGACGTGCTCTCGGTACGCGTGCGCACGGCCGCCGACTTCGACGCGGCCTTCGATGCGGTCACGGCGGGCAACGTCGGCGCGATGACCGTCCTTGCGGATCGGGTGTTTCTTCACAACCGCTTGCGTATCGTCGAATTCGCCGAAAGGCGCCGCATGCCGGCGGTGTACGCCTATCGCGAACTCGTCGATGCCGGCGGCCTCATGTCCTTCGGGCCGGATTACGCCGACATGCACCGGCATGCGGCGACGTACGTCGACAAGATCCTGAAGGGTGCCAAGCCGGCGGATCTGCCGATCGAACAGCCGAGGCGGTTCAACCTTGTCGTCAACATGCGTACAGCGCGTGCACTCGGCATCATCGTGCCGCGCGACCTGCTGATTCGCGCGAGCGAAGTGATCGAGTAGCCGGCATGAACGACATCAGCCGCGCCGGAGCCGATGCGTTCGCAACCGCGGCGCCCGCGTCGTCGCTGCCTGCCGCCGCTCACCGCGGGCGCCTCTTCCGCAAGTACCTGCTCCTCATCCTCACGCTCGTGACGATCGCGCTGCTCGCATCGGGAGCGATCAGCATCTATTTCACGTATCAGGAAACGAAATCTTCACTCGCAAGCCTGCAGCATGAAAAGGCGGTCGCGGCCGCATCGCGCATCGAGCAATACATGCATCAGATCGAGCAGCAGCTCGCCTACGCCGCGCTACCCCAGCTGGACCCGAGTGACGTGGAGCTGCGGCGCGTCGAGTTCCTGAAGCTGTTGCGGCAGGCGCCGGAAGTCACCGACGTTGCGCAGCTCGACGCGTCGGGCCGCGAGCGCGTCGCCGTCTCGCGGCTCGGCATGGACAGCATCGATTCGGGCAAGGACCGTTCACTGGAGCCTGCATTCCGCGAAGCGAAGCCGGGCCGGCCGTGGTTCGGGCCCGTCTATTTCCGCAAGGAGACAGAGCCGTACATGACGATCGCGCTCCGCGCCAACGGCGAACGCGGCACGGTGACGATGGCCGACGTCAATCTCAAATTCATCTGGGACGTCGTGTCACGCATTCGCATTGGCGACAAGGGCAAGGCCTACGTCGTCGACGACAACGGCTATCTCGTCGCCGACCCGGACATCGGCCTCGTACTCCGAAAGACCAATCTCGCGGCGCTGCCGCACGTCAGGGCCGCAACGATGGCACCGCGGGACGATGCCGATCCTGCGATGGTGTCGACCGACCTGAATGGCCGGCGGGTGCTGACGTCGGTCGCGCCGATCACTCCGCTCAAGTGGAACGTGTTCGTCGAGCAGCCGGTGTCCGAGGTGTATGCAACGCTCAACGCGTCGATCCTGCGCACGGCGCTCCTCCTCCTCGCGGGACTGGGGCTCTCGGCACTCGGCGCGCTCGCGCTCGCGCGCGGCATGGTGCGGCCGATTGGCACGCTTGCCGAAGGCGCGCAGCGCATCGGCGCGGGCGACCTCGATCAGCGTATCGAGATCCGCACCGGCGACGAACTCGAAGCGCTCGCCGGCCAGTTCAACCGGATGAGCGGGCAGCTTCGCGAGTCGTACGCCGGCCTCGAGCAGAAGGTGGCGGCGCGCACGCAAGAGTTGCAGAACGCGCTCGAGCAGCAGACGGCGATCAGCGAGATCCTGCGCGTCATCTCGAGCTCGCCGACGGACGTGCGGCCCGTGCTCGATGCCGTTGCGCAGCGCGCCGCACGCCTTTGTCAGGCAACGGTTGCCAGCGTGCTGCTGCGGCAGGACGACGTGCTGCGACCAATGTCCGCTTATTCGATCGACGGTGGCACTGCGCCGAATCAGGATTACCTGATTCCGCTGCGCCGCACGTACATCACCGGCCGCGCCGCGATCGACCGCTCCACGGTCGCCAGCGCAGACGTCGTACCGCTCCTCGACACCGACTTTCCCGACGCCCGGCAGAACCAGCAGGAACTGGGCTTTCGTGCGGTGCTCGCGGTTCCGCTCGTGCGCGAGGACGCCGCCTATGGCGTTATTTACCTGTACCGACGCGAGGCCCGCGCGTTCTCGAACGAGCAAATCGGGCTGGTCGAGACGTTCGCGCGGCAGGCTGCGATCGCGATCGACAACGTGCGGCTCTTCAACGAGACGAAGGAGGCGCTGGAGCAGCAGACGGCGGTCGCCGAGATCCTGCGCATCATCGCAAGCTCGCCCGGCGACGTGCGTCCGATGCTGCGTGCCGTGGCCGAGCGCGCGTTGACGCTGTGCGAAGCGGCCGAGGCGGGCATCTTCCTGGTCGAAGGTGATCTGCTCCGCTTTGCGACGGGTGTGGGGACGATGTCCATTCCCGAAGAGAACGCAACGTTCCCGCTGACGCGGCACCTCGTCGTCGGACGGGCCGCACTCGACCGGCGGATGTTCCACTATCCGGATGTGCTGCCGTTCATCGACACCGAGTATCCCGACGCTCGCGATACTCAGCAGCGCTACGGCTTTCGGGCGCTGCTCGCCGTGCCGCTGCTGCGCGAGGATCGTGCGATCGGCGCGATCGGCCTGTGGCGTCGTGAGCCGCGTGCCTTCACCGACACGCAGATCGCGCTGGTCAAGACGTTCGCCGACCAGGCGGCGATCGCGATCGAGAACGTCCGCCTCTTCAACGAGACCAGGGAAGCGCTCGACCGGCAAACGGCGATGAGCGAGATCCTGCGCGTGATAAGCCGCTCGCCGACCGACGTTCAGCCCGTGTTCGACACGATTGCTCAGGCTGCGCTCAACCTGTGCGACGCCGCCTCGGCATGGGTGTTCACCTACGACGGCAAACTCATCCACCTCGCCGCCAACGCAAATGTCAACCCTGAGGACGAACAGGCGTGGCGCGCGGCGTTCCCGCGGCCCCCGAGCCGTGAAACGGCACCGGCGCGAGCAATCCTCACCGGCGATGTGGTGACGATTCCGGACGTGCTCGAGGATTCCGAGTACATGATCGGCGCGATGGCCGTGAAGACGGGATTGCGCAGCTCCTCCGCGGTGCCGCTGATTCGCGACGGCAAGCCGATCGGCGCCATTGGTGTCGGCCGGCCGGAAGCGGGACCCTTTCGCGAGCATCAGATCGCGATCCTGCAGACCTTCGCCGATCAGGCCGTCATCGCGATCGAGAACGTGCGCCTGTTCAATGAAACGAAGGAGGCGCTCGAGCAGCAGACGGCAGTCGCCGAGATCCTGCGCGTCATCTCGAGCTCGCCCACCAACGTGCAACCCGTGCTCGACGCGATCGCCGACCGCGCCGCACGCCTTTGCGACGCGTCCGCCGCGTCGATCTACCTGGTCGACGGCAACGCGCTACGACATCTCGCCTCGCGCGGTCCGTCGCCGGACCCGGTCAACCACGTCGATACGCTTCCGATCGACCGCGCGTCGATCTCCGGCCGAGCGTTCCTCGATCGCTGCGCGATCCAGGTCAAGGACATGCTCGCCGAAGGCGGGCAGTATCCTCTGAGCCAGGCGCTGGCCCGCAAGTTCGATCACCGCACCGTCCTCGTCATTCCGCTTATGCGCGAGGGACAGCCGTTCGGCACGATCCTGCTCCGTCGGCGCGAAGTGCGTTCGTTCGACGAGCGCGAGCGCGCGTTGTTGCAGACGTTCGGCGACCAGGCGGCGATCGCGCTGGAGAACGTCCGCCTCTTCAACGAGACGAAGGAAGCGCTCGACCAGCAGCGCGCGTCGGGTGAAGTGCTGGCGGCCATCAGCAGCTCGATTGCCGACACGAAGCCGGTTTTCGACAAGATCCTCGAAAGCTGCGAGCGGTTGTTCGCGGGCAAGACCGTGGTGATCAACCTCGTCGGCGAGGATGATCGCCTTCATCTCGCCGCGTATCAGGGACCGGGACGCGATGAACTCGAGAAGATATTTCCGGTGCCCGTCGATGACGAGACGGGCAGCGGAGCGGCGATTCTTCGACGCAGCGTTTTGCACGTTCCCGATATCGAGCATGGCGCGGCGCCGCCGAAGGCACGTATCGGTTGTGGCAGGATCGGCGTAAAGGCTGCCATCTTTGCCCCGATGATGTGGGAGGGACGCGGCATCGGCGCGATTTTCGTCGGTCGCGACTACGTCGGTTCGTTCTCGGACAAGGAGATTGCGCTGTTGAAGACGTTCGCCGACCAGGCGGTAATCGCGATTCAGAACGCACGACTTTTCGGCGAGATCGAGGACAAGAGCCACCAGCTCGAAATCGCCAACAAGCACAAGTCCGAGTTCCTCGCGAACATGTCGCACGAGCTGCGCACGCCGCTCAACGCGATCATCGGCTTCTCGGAAGTGCTGCTCGAGCGGCTGTTCGGCGATCTCAACGAGAAGCAGGACGACTATCTGAAGGATATCCATTCATCCGGCAAGCACCTGCTCTCGCTGATCAACGACATCCTCGATCTTTCGAAGATCGAGGCCGGCCGCATGGAGCTCGAGCCGTCGTCGGTCGACGTCGCCTCGGCGATCTCGAACGCGCTGACGCTCGTCCGCGAGCGCGCACAACACCATGCGATCGCGCTCGCCCAGCATGTGGACCCGACGCTCGGCGCGATCCACGCCGACGAGCGCAAGTTCAAGCAGATCCTGCTGAACCTGCTGTCGAACGCGGTCAAGTTCACGCCGGATGGCGGGTGCATCGACGTCACGGCGCGGCGAGCCGACGGTGTCGCGGAGATCGCCGTGCGCGATACTGGCATCGGCATCGCGCCGCAGGACCAGGCCGCGGTGTTCGAGGAGTTCCGGCAGGTGGGACACGACTACACCAGGAAGCAGGAAGGCACAGGCCTCGGGCTTGCGCTCACGCGCAGGTTCGTCGAACTGCACGGTGGACGCATCTGGGTCGAAAGCGCGCCTGGTCAGGGCTCGACGTTCACGTTCACGATGCCGTTGCCGTCATGAACAGGCTGTCGCGGACGCCGGCCGTGTCCCTGGTTCACCTTTCGCGGAGCGTCGGATGAGCGTCGTCCTGATCATCGAAGACAACGAGAAGAACCTGAAGCTCGTCCGCGACATCCTGCAGGTCAAGGGCTACTCGACGCTCGAGGCGATGACGGCTGAGGACGGCATTCATCTGGCGAACGAGCGCCTGCCGGATCTCGTGCTGATGGACATCCAGCTTCCCGGCATGAACGGCATCGATGCGTTGCGCGTCCTGCGCAGCAACGCGGCAACGGCGAAGATTCCAGTGATCGCCGTCACGGCGTCCGTGATGCAACAGGACCGCAAGCTGATCACCGACGCCGGGTTCGACGCTTACGTCGGCAAACCGATCAGTCTCAAGGAATTCGTCGAGGCTGTGCGGCACGCGCTCGAGCGCAAGCCGGCAGGCACGGTGTAGCGCCGATGAATCACGACGCCATCCCGTCGACGAGCAGCCGTCCCGCGCCAGGCGCGAGGCCGGCAAGTGCGGCCGGCACGGCGAGCACGCCGCCGAAGGTGCTGATCGTCGACGACACGCCACTCAATCTCAAGCTGCTTGGCGACCTGCTCGCGATCAAGGGCTACGCGGTCACGACGGCGCCAAGCGGCGAGGAAGCGCTCGCGAAGCTCGTCGCCGATACGCCGGACATCGTGCTGCTCGACGTGATGATGCCCGGGCTCTCCGGCTACGACGTCTGTCGTCGCATTCGCGCGAACGCCGATACGGCGCTGCTCCCGGTGGTGATGGTCACCTCGCTGGATCCCCAGCAGGAGCGCGTGCGCGGCATCGAGGCCGGCGCCGACGATTTCCTGTCGAAGCCGATCAACCAACCGGAGCTTTTCGCGCGCGTGCGGTCGCTGTTGCGCGTCAAGGCGCTGCAGGACGAGGTGCGACGTCAGGCCGAAGCGCTGAAGCGATGGAACGACGAACTCGAGGATCGCGTTTCGCAGCAGGTCGAGCAACTGCAGCGGCTGTCGCAGCTGAAGCGTTTCTTCGCGCCGGCTGTCGCGGAAGCGATCGTGAGCGCCGGCGAGCAGTCGATCCTGTCGTTGCACCGCCGCGAGATCTGCTATGTGTTCGTCGACCTGCGCGGCTTTACCGCGTTCACCGACACGACCGAGCCCGAAGAGGTGCAGGCCGTGCTGCATGACTATCACGCGGCGATGGGCCCGCTGATCACCGAGCACGAAGGCACGCTCGATCGGTTCGCAGGCGACGGGATCCTCGTGTTCTTCAACGATCCACTGCCCGTTTCGGAGCCCCCCAGGCGCGCGGCGCGCATGGCGCTCGCGATGCGCGAGCGCTTTGCCGTGTTGCGCGAGCAGTGGCTCGACAACGGCTACGACCTCGATCTGGGCATCGGCATCGCGCGCGGCTACGCGACGCTCGGCGCATTCGGCTTCGAGGGCCGCTTCGATTATTCGGCGATCGGCGGTGTCGTCAACCTCGCCGCGCGGCTTTGCGGCGAGGCGAATGCCGGGCAGATCCTGATCGATCAGCGGATGCGCGCCGCGCTCGGCGAGACGTTCGTCATCGAGCCTGTCGGCAAGATGGCGCTCAAGGGCTTTGTGCAGGCGGTCACGGCATTCCAGCTGACGGGCGAGCGCAATCCGGTGCCGCCAGATTGACGGGAGGCAACGTGACACGGACAGCGCGATCGCGGCGGCCATCCGAAGTATCGACGAGGCCACGGCGTTGACCACGCGGCGAACCTTTCTCGCGCTCGGGAGCGCGCTTGTCGTGCATGCGCGTGTTGCGAAGTCCGAATCTCCACCGAGGAAGTGGCGCATCGGCTACCTGGCCGCCGGGCCCCGGTCCCCGGATGCGGCGCCGCCCACCGCGCTGCAGCAGGCGCTGCGCGAACGCGGCTATGTGGCCGGGCAGAACGTCGAATTCGTCAGCCGCTTCGCAGAAGCGAGAAGCGAGCGCCTGCCCGGCCTCGCGCGCGAAATCGCCGCGTCGAAGGTCGACGTCGCCGCGGCGCTCGGCTGGAAGGGCGCCCGCGCGCTCAAGGACGCCACATCCACGACGCCGATCGTGTTTATCGGCGCAGGAGACCCGGTCCAGGCCGGTCTCGTCGCAGCCCTTGGTCATCCGGGCGGCAATGCGACAGGCATCAGCGATCAATCTGCAGACCTCAGCGCCAAGCGCTTGGAGCTTCTCGAGCAGCTGGTCCCGGGCGCGAAGCGCATTGCCGTGCTGTGGAATGCCGACGACCTCGCGATGACGCTGCGCTATCGCGAGATCGAGCACGCTGCGCGCGTGCTCCACGGGACGGTGCAGCCGCTCGGCGTGCACGAGCCGGAGGACTTCGACCAGGCGTTCGCGGCGATGCTGAAGGACCGGCCGGACGCACTTCTTCTCGTTACCGACGCGCTGACGACCCTCAACCGCAGGCGCGTGCTCCAATTCGCGACCGAGCATGCGATTCCCACGATGTACGAGTACGGGTGGCTGGTGCGCGAGGGCGGGCTCATATCCTACGGGCCGGATCTCGACGACATGTTTCGTCGCGCCGCGCTGTACATCGATCGGATCCTGCACGGTGCGGTTGCCGGTGACCTGCCGGTCGAGCAACCGACGCGGTATTACCTGCTCATCAACGTCACCACCGCCAAGGCTCTCGGCGTATCGGTTCCCCCGTCGCTCGCGCTGCGTGCCGACGAGATCGTCCAATGACGCGGCCCGTTCCGCCGCTTCCTTGCGGGTTGCGCCGCGACCCCCATCTTGTCGTTCTCGTGCGGCCTTAGGCGTAAAATTCCCCGATAGAGGGCAGGCGACACGATCGCCTCGACCCGAGGCCGCGTCCACAAAGGTGCGGCACGATCCGGAACACGATTCTTGGAGATCAACCCGATGGCCCTGCCCGCTGCGGTCGCGACCGCGCCGCTTCGCAACGTCTCCCTCGACGACAAATACGAGCTCGGATCGGGACGCGTTTTCCTGACCGGCGTGCAGGCGCTCGTGCGCCTGCTGATCCTGCAGCGCCAGCGCGACACGCAGGCGGGACTCAACACCGGCGGCTTCGTGTCGGGCTACCGCGGCTCACCGCTGGGCGGCCTCGACCTCGCGCTGTGGAACGCCCAGAAGTTCCTCGATCGCGCGCGCATCAAGTTCCAGCCGGGGCTCAACGAGGACCTCGCCGCCACCGCCGTCTGGGGCACGCAGCAGGTGACGATGTACGAGGGCGCCAACGTCGACGGCGTGTTCGCGATGTGGTACGGCAAGGGCCCCGGCGTGGATCGCAGCGGCGACGTGTTCAAGCACGCCAACTTCGCCGGCACGTCGAAGCACGGCGGCGTGCTGGTGCTCGCCGGCGACGATCACGCCGCGAAATCGTCGACGCTGCCGCATCAGTCCGATCACCAGTTCTCCGCGGCGATGATGCCCGTGCTCTATCCGTCGTCGGTACAGGAGATCCTCGACCTCGGCCTGCACGGCTGGGCGATGAGCCGCTATTCCGGCTGCTGGGTGGGCTTCAAGTGCGTGTCGGACACCGTCGAAAGCTCGGCCTCGGTCGACGGCGACGCGCGCGATGTAAAGATCACGATTCCCGACGATTTCCCGCTGCCGCCCGACGGCGTGTCGATCCGCTGGCCGGACGCCTTTCTGGCGACCGAAGCGCGGATGCAGGACTACAAGATCTACGCGGCGCTGCACTACTGCCGTGTCAACGGGCTCAATCGCATCGTCATCGATTCGCCGAATCCGCGTCTCGGCATCATCACCAGCGGCAAGAGCTACCTCGACGTGCGCCAGGCGCTGGACGACCTCGGCATCACCGAGGCCGACGCGGCGGAAATCGGCATTCGCGTGTTCAAGGTGGCGATGCCCTGGCCGCTCGAGCCCGACGGTGTGCGCCGTTTCGCCGAAGGTCTCGATGAAATTCTCGTGGTCGAGGAGAAGCGCCAGATCGTCGAGTACCAGCTCAAGGAGCAGCTCTACAACTGGCGCGACGACGTGCGCCCGCGCGTCGTCGGCAAGTTCGACGAAAAGGGCGAATGGGTGCGACCGCACGGCGACTGGCTGCTGCCGGCGCTGTCCGAGCTCACGCCGGCGATGATCGCGCGCGTCATCGCGCAGCGCATCGAGCGGCTCGAGCTGCACCCGCGCACCATCGAGAAGATTCGCCGGCGTGTGGACTTCATCAACCAGAAGGAGCACGCGCTCGCGACGACGAAGGTGAGCCTCGCGCGGATGCCGTACTTCTGCTCCGGCTGCCCGCACAACACGTCGACGAAGGTGCCCGAAGGCAGCCGCGCCACGGCGGGCATCGGCTGCCACGTGATGGCGATCTGGATGGACCGGCGGACGTCGACGTTCACGCACATGGGCGGCGAAGGCGTGCCGTGGATCGGCCAGGCGCCGTTCACCGACGAGAAGCACGTGTTCGCGAACCTCGGCGACGGCACCTACTAC
>Ga0207657_10004371_pt1 | contig 14957 bp, 12 predicted proteins | sample KBSC33metaG_FD_184316 | JGI IMG/M metagenome (GOLD analysis project Ga0207657, IMG submission 184316) | Corn rhizosphere microbial communities from Kellogg Biological Station, Michigan, USA - KBS C3-3 metaG (SPAdes) (version 2) | ecosystem: Host-associated > Plants > Roots > Rhizosphere > Soil ... | reverse complement strand
CGTTCACGCCCGAGCTGCGCGCCAACATCCGCACGCGCGGCGCTGAATTTCTCGACAAGTTCAACAAGCTCGCGCGCGAACTGCCGGGATTGATCACCAAGGTGCAGGGCACCGGTTTGCTGTTCTCGTGCGAGCTGGCGCCGCAGTTCAAATGCTACGGCGCGAACAGCACCGAAGAGTGGATGCGCGAGCACGGCGTCGGCGTGATCCACGGCGGCACCAATTCACTGCGTTTCACGCCGACTTTCGGCATCACCTCTGCCGAAGTCGACCTGATCATCGACGGCATCAAGCAGGCACTGCTGCAGGGACCACGCATCGCCGCGGACGCATCGAAGGCCGCCTGATCCAGCATCACATGCCTGAAGAAAAAACCGGGCCTGCCCGGTTTTTTTGTCTTCCAACGAAGGATGGCTCAGGCACGTTGGATACCGCGAGACCGCGTATTGCGACATCCGGCAAATCCGAGCTGAATCCCACACGCACCATGGCGCAATTCCTACAGCGCCGATTCAGCGGGCTGGCTACATTGTGCACCGCGACTACGCAGGCATGGCGCCGTGTAGACTCGCTCACCCGTCAACCACCCTCAGGAGATGCCATGAAGTTTGCCGCAACCATTCTCGCCATCACGTTCGCCACGGCAATGAGCGCGTCGTCGGCGTTTGCTGCCGATGCAGCAGCACCTGCCAAGGCGCTGACTCCGCAGCAGCAAAAGATGAAGGACTGCAACGCGCAGGCCACCGGGCAGAAACTCGCCGGCGAGGCGCGCAAGTCGTTTATGAGCACCTGTCTGAAGGCTGGCAGCACTGCGGAACCCGCCGCGGCTCCGGCCAAGCCGATGACACCGCAGCAGGAAAAGATGAAGGCGTGCAGCACGCAGGCCCGCGACAAGCATCTGGCCGGCCCCGAGCGCAGAACGTACATGAGTTCGTGCCTGAAAGGCGACAGCAACCCCGCACCCGCTGCCGCTGGCGCGCACTGACAGCGTCGACAGGAACAGAACCGACCGGGCCGCATGGCCCGGTTTTTTTTATCGCGTAGTGCTCACTTGCCCGAACTGTTCACAGGGTTTGGAGCCCGGTCTGTCCTCACGCAGACGCGCCAGCGAATTGGCGGCACTGTTCGGTTCGGGCAGGCAGGCCGCCGCATAGCCTTCCGCGTAAATCTGTTCCGCGACCGGGCTCGGTTCCTTTTTTGCGAATGGCTCGCAGCTGAAACGCGACAAGGTGTCTGCCAACGTACCGATGCGCTGTTCCGGCGCGGCGTGGTCGACTGCGAGCACGATCGGTTCGAGTTGCTGGCTCTCCGGAGTGGCTGAACCCAGCGCGCGCGGGTGTGCGGCGCGCGCCAGAGACTCGGCGTAACCCGGCGCGTACGCATACGCGTCCCAGAAATATCGAGCTGGCGAATGCTCCGTGCCGATGGCGATATTCGTTGCCGCAACGGCGTAGCGTCCATGCTCATCGGTACGCACGACGGCCCGCGACAAACATTGCCCCTCGATCTTGCCGCCCGCCTGCGACTGCTTGAGCCAACGCACGACGACGTATGCGCCTGGCACCGGTTGCTGAGTCTGCGCATCGATCACGACGCCATTTTTTCCGACCTGCAAACCGGGCTCGACCATCGGTTTGGCTCTCGTCGCTGCGGCCAAGCTCAATCCACTCAACGCCGCGATCGGCACCAGCCACAGCAATGATCGGCGCAAGGTCATAGGCTTTCCTTTGAGTTGGGAGGCAAGCCGAAACTAGCCGCGCCGATTGGAGCAAAGAATCTAAAACGATCGTTTAAATTTTCGCTCCCGCTGCGCAGACAAAGGTTCTAGCGGAACCGATCGGTCGCCTCGACGAGCTCATGCGTATTGCCGGGCTCGAGCGCCGAATGCCCTGCGTCGGCGACGATGCGCAACTCGGCCTCGGGCCAGGCGCGATGCAAGTCCCACGCGCTGCGCAGCGGGCAGACCACGTCGTAACGTCCTTGTACTATCACAGCCGGAATGTGTTTCAACTTGTGCGCATCGCGCAGCAGCTGGTCGTCGCATTCAAAAAAACCGCCATGGACGAAATAGTGACATTCGATGCGCGCGAACTGCAGCGCGAATTCATCCGCGCCGGTCGAGGCGATGTAGTCCGGATTCTGCAACAGGTAGCTCGTGCCGCCTTCCCAGGTTGACCACGCCTTGGCCGCGGCGAGACGTACCGCCGCATCGGAACTGGTCAGGCGACGGTAATATGCGCCGATCAGATCACCGCGCTCCCCCGCCGGGATGTGCTCGATGTATGGTTCCCACGCATCCGGATAAATCGCGTCACATCCTTTCTGATAGAACCATTCCAGCTCCCAGCGGCGCAACAAGAATATTCCGCGCAGCACTAGCTCGGTCACGCGCTGCGGATGCGCCTGCGCGTACGCGAGCGCTAGTGTGGATCCCCACGATCCGCCGAACACCTGCCAGCGTTCGATATGCAGATGCTCGCGCAAACGTTCTATATCGGCGACGAGATGCCAGGTCGTATTGTCGGTGAGCTCCGCGTGTGGCGTCGAACGCCCGCAACCGCGCTGATCGAATTGCACGATACGGTAATGCGCGGGATCGAAAAACCGTCGTGTCTTCGGATTGCAGCCAGCGCCTGGGCCGCCGTGCAGGAACACCACCGGCTTGCCGCGCGGGTTGCCGCACTGTTCGTAATACAACGTATGCAGCGGCGATACGGCCAGCGTGCCGGAGTCGTACGGTTCGATTTCGGGATATAGCGTGCGGCGGGTTGCTGCGCTCATGTCGGCTCCGGGCAAGTGCGCTGATTTTCGCGGTTGCCGACACGAATGTCATGCCGTGCTGCGGCGCCGCATCCTTTCATCTTGTTGGCACGCGGCGACAGGCATAGACTTCGCTGAGGAACCGATGCGAGCTGCGAGAGCAGCGGATAGGCCTTCAGGTTCCCCACTGCCATTCGGAGAATGTCATGGATGTAACCCGGCGCCAGTTCCTCAAGGTGACCGGTGCGACACTCGCGGTATCAAGTCTCGCGCTGGTCGGCTTCTCTCCCACTCCCGTTCTCGCCGAAGTGCGCCAGTACAAGCTCGCGCGCGCCACTGAAGTGCGCAACACGTGTCCCTACTGTTCGGTCGCGTGCGGCATTTTGATGTATGGCTTGGGCGACAACTCGAAGAACGCCGAGTCGAGCATCTTCCACATCGAAGGCGATCCGGATCATCCGGTCAATCGCGGCACGTTGTGCCCGAAAGGCGCCGGACTCATCGACTTCATCCACAGCAAGAGCCGCCTGACGCATCCGGAATACCGCGCGCCGGGTTCGGACAAATGGCAACGCATTTCCTGGGATGACGCGCTCGACAAGATTGCCAAGCTGATGAAAGCCGACCGCGACGCGAATTTCACGGAAAAAAACGCGGACGGCCTAACCGTCAACCGCTGGCTGTCGACCGGCATGCTCGCCGCATCGGCCAGCAGCAACGAAACCGGCTACATCACGCACAAGGTCGCACGTTCACTCGGAATACTCGCATTCGATAATCAAGCACGTGTCTGACACGGCCCGACGGTGGCAGGTCTTGCCCCGACGTTTGGCCGAGGAGCGATGACGAATCACTGGGTCGATATCAAGAACGCCGATATCGTACTCATCATGGGCGGCAATGCCGCCGAAGCGCACCCGTGCGGCTTCAAGTGGGTTACCGAGGCCAAGGCGCACAACAAGGCCAAGCTGATCGTCGTCGATCCGCGCTTCACGCGTTCGGCGTCTGTCGCGGACTATTACGCGCCGATCCGCACCGGCACCGACATCGCCTTCCTCGGCGGCGTGATCAATTACCTGCTGAGCAACGACAAGATCCACCGCGACTACGTCGTCAACTACACCGATCTTTCCTTCCTCGTGAAGGATGAGTACGCGTTCAACAGCGGCCTGTTCTCCGGCTACAACGCCGACAAGCGCAGTTACGACAAGACGAGCTGGGATTACCAGAAAGGCGCCGACGGCTTCGTCAAGACCGATCCGACGCTGACCGATCCACGCTGTGTTTACCAACTGCTGAAAACCCATTATTCGCGCTACACGCCGGAAATGGTCGAACGTGTCTGCGGCACGCCGAAAGACAAATTCCTGCACATCGCCGAGATGATCGCCTCGACCGCCGTGCCGAACCGCGCGATGACGGTGATGTATGCGCTCGGCTGGACGCAGCATTCGATCGGCTCGCAGATGATCCGCTGCGGCGCGATGATGCAGCTGCTGCTCGGCAATATCGGTATCGCCGGGGGTGGCATGAATGCGTTGCGCGGGCATTCGAACATTCAAGGGCTGACCGATCTGGGCCTCATGTCGAACCTGCTCACCGGCTACATGACGCTGCCGAACGAGAAAGAGCAGGATTACCAGGCTTATATCGACTCGCGTGCGTTCAAGCCGCTGCGGCCGAACCAGTTCAGCTATTGGCAGAACTACGGCAAGTTCTTCGTCAGCTTCATGAAATCGTGGTGGGGCGACAATGCCACCGCGGAAAACCACTGGGGTTTCGACTGGCTGCCCAAGCTCGACAAGCAATACGACATGCTGCAGACGTTCGAGCTGATGAACCAGGGCAAGATCAACGGCTACATCTGCCAGGGCTTCAACCCGCTTGCCGCCGCGCCGAACAAGGCGAAGATGGATGCGAGCCTGGCCCAGCTCAAATTCCTTGTCATCATCGATCCGCTGGCGACGGAAACTTCCGAGTTCTGGCGTAACTTCGGCGAGCACAACAACGTGGATTCGTCGAAGATCCAGACTGAAGTGTTCCGCCTGCCCTCGACGTGTTTCGCCGAAGAAGACGGTTCGCTGACCAATTCCGGACGTTGGCTGCAATGGCACTGGAAAGGTGCGCGCGCGCCGGGCGAGGCGCGCGGCGACGCCGAGATCATGGCCGAGCTGTTCACGCGCATCCGCGCGCTGTACCAGAAGGACGGCGGCACCTTCCCAGACCCGATCGTGAAATTGTCATGGCCGTATATCCGTCCAAACAGCCCGGGCGCCGACGAACTTGCCAAGGAGTACAACGGCAAGGCGCTCAAGGACGTCACCGATCCGAAAGATCCGACCAAGGTGATTCGCAAGGCCGGCGAGCAGGTCGCCGGTTTCGCTGAACTGCGCGACGACGGCAGCACGGCCTGCGGTTGCTGGCTGTTCGCAGGCAGTTGGGGTCCGACCGGCAACAACATGGCGCGCCGCGACAACTCCGATCCGACCGGTATCGGCCAGACCCTGAACTGGGCATGGTCGTGGCCGGCGAACCGGCGCGTGATGTACAACCGCGCGTCGTGCGATCCGAGTGGCAAGCCGTGGAATTCCACGCGCAAGCTCGTCGCCTGGAACGGCACCGGCTGGAGCGGCGCCGACGTGCCGGACTTCAAGCTTGATGAAGACCCGGCCAATGGCATGGGCCCGTTCATCATGAACCCGGAAGGCGTCGCACGCTTTTTCGCCAAGGGCAGCATGGCGGAAGGTCCGTTCCCCGAACACTATGAGCCGTTCGAAACGCCGCTTGCGAAAAATCCGCTGAGCCCCGACGAACCCAAGGCGCTGAGCAACCCGGCCGCGCGCGTGTTCAAGGACGACCGCGATGCGTTCGGCACTGTCGACAAGTTCCCGCATGTGGCGACGACATACCGGCTCACGGAGCATTTCCATTACTGGACCAAGCACTGCGAGTTGAACGCGATCATGCAGCCGCAGCAATTCGTCGAGATCGGCGCCGCGCTCGCCGACCAGCTCGGCATCGGCAACGGTTCGCAAGTGAAGGTCAGCTCGAATCGCGGGCACATCACTGCGGTGGCGATGGTGACCAAACGCATCAAGCCGCTGACGATCGAAGGCAAGACCGTGCATACGGTCGGCGTACCGATCCACTGGGGCTTTACCGGCGTTGCCAAGGCGGGTTTCCTCGCCAACACGCTGACGCCAGTCGTCGGCGACGGCAATTCGCACACGCCGGAGTTCAAGTCGTTCCTCGTGAAAGTGGAGAAAGCGTGATGAGCATGTCGCGTTTTTCTTTTGATCGTCATTCCCGCGCAAGCGGGAATCCAGCGACTTTGATCTTCTTTGGCAACGACAAAAACGGAAGGCACTGGATTACTCGCTTCGCTCGCCACTTCGGGGCCGTCCTGCGGACGTTCTGCGCGCTTCGCGCTGGTCCCGCTTTCGCGGGAATGACGGATTCTTTTGCGGTCGCGGAGGGCTAACCATGTCGCTCCAATCCCTCGACATTATCCGCCGCTCGGCCACGACGATCCCCGCTCCCGCCGCACGCGGCGCGCACACCGGCGAAGTCGCCAAGCTCATCGACGTGACCAAATGCATCGGCTGCAAGGCCTGCCAGGTCGCCTGCATGGAATGGAACGATCTGCGTGACGAAGTCGGCACATGCTCCGGCACGTACACCAATCCAGCCGATCTGTCCGATCAGTCGTGGACGTTGATGCGCTTCGCCGAATACGAGAACGACAAGGGCGATCTGGAATGGCTGATCCGCAAGGACGGCTGCATGCATTGCGCCGATCCGGGCTGTCTGAAAGCGTGCCCGGCCCCGGGCGCGATCGTGCAGTACGCGAACGGCATCGTCGATTTCGTCGAGGAAAACTGCATCGGCTGCGGCTACTGCATTACCGGCTGCCCATTCAACGTCCCGCGCATTTCGAAAAAGGATAAAAAAGCGTACAAGTGTACTTTGTGTTCCGACCGCGTGGGCGTCGGCCTCGAACCGGCCTGTGTGAAGTCCTGCCCGACCGGCGCGATCGTGTTTGGCAGCAAGGATGACATGCAGCGCCACGCCGACGAGCGCATCGTGGATCTGAAATCGCGCGGCTTCGAACAAGCCGGCCTGTACGACCCGGCCGGCGTCGGCGGTACGCACGTGATGTACGTGCTGCATCACGCCGACAAGCCGGAAATCTATTCGGGCCTGCCGAAAGATCCGCGCATCAGCACGATGGTGCGGCTCTGGAAAGGCGCGACCAAACCGCTCGCCGTGCTGGCAATCCTCGGCGCGGCCCTTGCCGGCGTTCTCCACTACGTCGGCGTTGGTCCGAATGAAGTCACGAAAGAAGACGAAGAAGCCGCGCGGCGCGAATTGGAGAAGCAGTCATGACGACGCCTGTCGATCGCCCCATCCCCGGCACCGAAGAGATCGTGCGCTATGCACCGCGCACGCGCATCGCGCACTGGATCCTCGTGCTCGCCTTCCTGCTGCTCGCGCTCTCGGGCCTGGCGATGTTCTATCCGCCGCTGTACTGGCTGAGCAATCTGTTCGGCGGCGGCGACATCATGCGCGCGGTGCATCCGTGGATCGGACTCGTCATGGTCGTCGCGTTCATCGCAGTCGCGAGCCAGGTGTTCACGCATATGCGCATGCAGGCGCGCGACCGCCAGTGGCTGCGGCAGCTCGGTGACGTCACCGCGAACCGCGAGGAAAAACTGCCCGACGTCGGCCGCTACAACGCCGGCCAGAAGCTCGTCTTCTTCAGCGTGATCACCTGCGCAACCGTGCTGCTGCTGACCGGACTGGAAATCTGGCGCGCCTATTTCACCGCGTACTTTCCGGTCGAACTCACGCGGCTAGCCTCGCTGCTGCATGCATTCTTTGCGTTCGTGCTGATCCTCACGATCATCGTGCACATTTACGCGGCGATTTGGGTCAAGGGCTCCGTACGCGCGATGACACGCGGCACCGTTTCCTACGGCTGGGCGTGGCGGCACCATCGCGCGTGGTTTCGCGATGTGACGCGGAGCGCAGCGCGCAAGTAAAACAGCGGTCCTGCAAGCCAATTCCGGCAAGGCATGCCGGAATAACAAGCATCGGCTAAGATTGGCCGCATGACCCAGCGCATCCTCGAACGCGGTCAGATCGAGACACTCGCTTCACGGTCGATCCCGCGCGTGCGCCTGCCCGATCGCGCAGACGTGTTCGCGCGCCGCGCGACGCGCCTGCGCGCACTCGCGCAAGGCAGCGCGATCGACGGCTATCTGCAATTTCTTGCTGCGATCGCCGACGCGCAACAAAAAGCCCTCGGTGATTTTCACCCGCAGATGCCGACGGCAAAACAAATCGAGCGCGCAGCGGAATTCCATATGCCGCCGATGCCGGCGACTTCATGGCCACGCGATGAAAACTGGATCGGCATGCTGCGCGACTTGGCACGCGCGGTCGCGGCGAATGCGGCGATGCCGCAAGGCGTCGTGAGCATTTGCAAAACCGTGGCGAAGAGCGCGGCTGACCCGCTCGAAGAACAGGGCGACGCGCTGCTTGCCGCAACGCTCGAATCGGTCGATCTCGCCATGGCGCCGTTCGTCATGGCGGCGTTGCAGGTACATTGGGTCGCGCTGACTGCCGCGTTCGCGAATGCCGACTCGGTCAAACCACTCGACGTGCCGGGCGTGTGTCCACTGTGCGGTACGCTGCCGGTTGCAAGCATCGTGCGTGCGCAGAATCCGTACCAGGGTTATCGCTACCTGCATTGCGCGCTGTGCGCGACCGAATGGCACATGGTGCGCGCGCAATGCAGCCATTGCGGCGCTGACAGCAAACACGTCGCCTATCACACGTTGCAAGCTGTCGAAGCGAACGACGAAGCAGCCGTGAAAGACGCGGCGCTGCGCGCGGAAGCCTGCGACGAATGTCATGGCTATCGCAAAATCGTCTATCAGGAAAAGGACATGACGATCGATCCGGTTGCCGACGACGTGGCAACGCTCGCGCTCGATGTGCTGCTGGCTGAAAAAGGTTTTCATCGCGCCAGCGGCAATCCGATGTTGTGGCAGCCCGCGCAGGACTGACCGATGCGCGCCGGCGTGGAAGGGATTCCTTCGCTCGATCGCCTGCTGCGCGACGACGCGCTCGCCGCGCCACTCACGCAGTTCGGCCGCGACGAAGTCACGCGTGCACTGCGCGTGCATCTGAACGCGCTGCGCGAGCAGGCGCAAGCGGGTGCGCTCGATGCGGCGCAACTGGCCAACAACGCGATCGCCGCGGCGATCACAGCCGGACTGCACCGGCGTCATCGTGCGAACTTGCGCGCCGTGTTCAATCTGACCGGCACCGTGCTGCACACCAACCTCGGCCGCAGTCCGTTGCCGGAGGCCGCCATCGAAGCGGTCGCGCGCGCGATGCGCGCGCCGGTGAATCTCGAATTCAATCTCGACGCAGGCAAACGCGGCGACCGCGACGATCTCGTCGCCGGTCTGCTGCTCGAACTGACCGGTGCCGAAGCCGCGACGGTCGTCAACAACAACGCCGCTGCGGTGCTGCTGTTGCTCAACACGCTGGCCAATCGGCGCGAGGTCATCGTCTCGCGCGGCGAACTCGTCGAGATCGGCGGCAGTTTCCGCATTCCCGACGTGATGCGCAGCGCCGGCGCCAAGCTCGTGGAAGTCGGTACAACGAATCGCACGCACCGCGCCGACTATGCCAACGCCATCGGCGCGCGTACCGCAATGCTGATGAGAGTGCACACGAGCAATTATGCGATCAGTGGCTTCACGCACAGTGTCGCGCTCGAAGAACTCGCACATCTCGGCCGCGAACGCGCAGTGCCGGTCGCGGTCGATCTCGGCAGCGGTTCGCTGCTGGACTTGTCGCAATTCGGATTGCCCAGAGAACCGACCGTGCGCGACGCGATAGCAGCCGGAGCCGACCTCGTCACGTTCAGCGGCGACAAGCTGCTCGGCGGGCCGCAGGCCGGCATCGTCGTCGGCCGCGCGGATTTGATCTCTCGGATAAAAAAGAATCCGCTCAAGCGCGCGCTGCGCGTGGACAAGATGACATTGGCCGCGTTCGAAGCAGTGCTCGCCCTCTATCGCGCGCCGGATGCTCTGCGCGAGCGGCTCACCGCGTTGCGCCTGCTCACGCGCCCAACCCAAGCGATCGCTGCGCAAGCCGCACGCCTGCTGCCGAATTTGCGCAATGCGGTCGGAGCCGCGTTCAGCGTCGAGCCGGCCCCGATGTCCAGCCAGATCGGCAGCGGCGCACTGCCAGTCGACGCGCTTCCCAGCCATGGCTTCGCGATTCGCCCCGCGGCAGCAAAGGGCGGCGGCTTGGCGCGGCTCGAATCTGCATTGCGCGCATTACCGCGCCCGGTGCTCGGCCGTCTTGGCGACAAGACGTTATGGCTTGATCTGCGCTGTCTGGACGAATCCGACGAAGGCGAATTCGTCGCACAGTTTGCTCACCTCGTGCGCTGAGTCCGTCCGTGATCATCGGCACCGCCGGCCACATCGACCACGGCAAGACCACGCTGGTGCGCGCGCTGACCGGCGTCGACACCGATCGGCTCAAGGAAGAAAAAGCGCGCGGCATCTCGATCGAACTCGGCTACGCATACGTGCCGCTCGCCAACGGCGAGATGCTCGGCTTCGTCGACGTGCCGGGGCACGAGAAGCTGATCCATACGATGGCGGCCGGCGCGACCGGCATCGATTTCGCACTGCTCGTGATCGCCGTCGACGACGGCGTGATGCCGCAGACGCGCGAGCATCTGGCCATTCTCGACCTGCTCGGCGTTGCACAAGGCGCGGTCGCGTTGACCAAAAGCGACCGCGTCGACGCTGCGCGCATCGCCGATGTGCGCCACGAAATCGAACTGTTGCTGGCCGCGAGTGCGTTGCGGAACGCGCCGGTGTTCGTGGTCAACGCATCACGCGCAGACGACATTGGCGTTGCAGCGCTGCGCACTTACCTGCACGCGACGGCGATCGCAGCGGCCGCGCGCAGCAGCGCTGGCCTGTTTCGCCTCGCCATCGATCGCGTGTTCACGCTCGCCGGACACGGCACCATTGTCACGGGCACTGTGCACGCCGGCTCCGTTCGCGTCAGCGACACAATCAGCGTGATGCCGCGAGGCTTGACCGCGCGCGTCCGCGCCATCCACGCCAATAATCGCGACAGCGAAACCGGCACTGCCGGCCAGCGTTGCGCGATCAATCTCGCCGGCGTCGATAATTCCGATATCGTGCGCGGCGACTGGCTTGCCGACCCGCGTGCGCTCGCGCCGAGCCCGCGCGTCGATGTGCACTTGCGCTTGCTCGAAAGCGCAAACGCGCAGCGCAATTGGTCGGCTGTGCATGTGCATCTGGGCGCGGCGCATGCGCTCGCGCACGTCGTGCCTCTCGATGCGGATGTGATTGCGCCCGGCACTTCGGCGTGCGCGCAACTCGTATTCGACGTGCCGGTCTGCGCTGCCAATGGCGATCGATTGATCGTGCGCGATGCGCAGGCGCGCCACACGATCGGCGGCGGCCGCGTGCTCGACGCCAACGCCCCCGCGCGCAGGCGCCGCAGCGCCGAGCGCAAGCGTTATCTCGCTGCGATCGAAAACTGGCTCGACGATGGCGGTATTGACGCGTTGCTGCGTGTAGCGCCATTCGGGCTTGCGATCGCCGATCTCGAGCGCCTGACGGGGATGCCCGCCGAGGCTCTGACGCTGCCGACCCAGACGCATACATTGCAGGCAAAATCCGGGCACTGGGTCATAGCCGAATTGAACCGGCAAACGTTGCGCGAAACCGTGCTCGCCGTGCTCGGGCAATTCCATGAGAAATCCCCCGAAGAACCGGGCGCGCAAATCACACGCCTGCGCCGCATCGCCGCGCCGATGATGTCGGAGGCGCCGTGGCGCGCACTGATCGAGGAACTCGTCTTCGAACAATGCATTGCGCGCAAGGGTCCGTGGCTGCATCTGCCCGGGCATCACGTCGTCATGTCTGCCGACGAGATCAGTCTGGCCGGTGTACTGACGCCACTGATTGCCGCGGGCGGCTACGACCCACCGTGGGTACGCGATCTGGCAACGACCGTTGCCGCATCGGAGAACAGCGTACGCCAGACCTTGCGCAAACTGGCCACGCAAGGCGACGTGCACCAGATCGTCCACGACCTGTTCTATACGGCCGAGCGCGTGCGCGAACTGGCCGCTGTCATCACGCAGTTGGCCAGCGAACACGGCGAAATTGCAGCGGCGGCATTCCGCGATCGCATCGGCGCGGGTCGCAAACGCGCCATCCAGATCTTGGAGTTCTTCGATCGCGTTGGCTACACTCGACGCGTGCACGACGCGCACCGGTTGCGCAGCGGGCACGAGGGATTTTTCTAGAGGAAGGCAATCGCATCCGGTGATGCGCCCGGGCCTCAAACCCGGTTGGGGGCGTCAGCCGCTCCCGGGTAGGTTCGACTCCTGCTGCCTTCCGCCATTTTCTGGAGAGCAAACATGATTGAAACCGTAACTGCTACTCCGCGCCTGACTTCCCTTTCGCACGGCGGCGGCTGCGGCTGCAAGATCGCCCCCGGCGTGCTCGCCGAATTGCTCAGCGGCGCCCCGGCGCCGGGCGCATTCAAGGACCTTCTCGTCGGCACCGAAAATTCCGACGACGCCGCGGTGTACCGGCTCAACAACGAACAGGCGATCGTGGCGACGACGGATTTCTTCATGCCGATCGTCGACGATCCGTTCGACTTCGGACGCATTGCCGCAACGAATGCGTTGTCGGATATCTATGCGATGGGCGGCACGCCGCTGTTCGCGCTCGCCATCGTCGGCATGCCGATCAATGTGCTGCCGCGCGAAGTGATCCGGGAAATCCTGCGCGGCGGCGAGACGGTTTGCGCCGAAGCCGGCATTCCGATCGCCGGCGGACACAGCATCGACTCGGTCGAGCCGATCTACGGCCTGGCCGCGATCGGCATCGTCGACCCGCGCCAGTTGAAACGCAACAGCGATGCGCGCGCCGGCGATGCGCTCGTACTCGGCAAGCCGCTCGGCGTGGGCATTCTTTCGGCGGCGCTGAAGAAAGGAAAAATTGGCGACAACGCGTACCGCGCAATGATCGAGGCAACCACGCAATTGAATCGCGTCGGTCCCGATCTCGCAAGGATCGACGGCGTACACGCGATCACCGACGTTACCGGGTTCGGTCTGCTCGGACATCTGCTGGAAATGTGCCGCGGCGCGGGTCTGGGCGCGCGCGTGCGCATGCGCGAGATTCCCCTGCTCGATGATGTGTACGACTTGGCCGCAAGTGGCATTCTTACCGGCGCCTCACCGCGCAACTGGGCAGCATACGGCGCGCAGGTACATCTCGGCGCCGGCATCGACGCCGCACGGCAAGCCCTGCTCACCGACCCGCAGACTTCCGGCGGCTTGCTCGTCGCTTGCGCGGAGGGATCGGTCAACGAGGTGCTCGCGGCTTTCCATGCCGGCGGCTTCGCGCGCGCGGCGCGCATTGGCGAGTTCCTGGCCGGGGCCCCGGCAATCGCCGTGGAATAATCGGGATCGGCCACGCGAATTCGTCGGCCTCTACCAGTGCTACGATAACGGCCGTTCTGATCTGCACAAGGACGAGAAATGCGAATCCAGAACCCTGCTCGGTCATTCCTGTTGTTGCTGTTCCCCGTATCTGCCTGGTGCGCGCCGCACGCTTATGTGGCCAACGAGGGCGACGGCACGGTCGCTGTCATCGACACGCAAAAAGATCAGGTCGAACGCACGATCGTCGTGCATGGCGACCAGGGCGACAAATTGCAGGCGGCCCTCGCCGACCGCGGCGAACACACGCTGTTTGTCGTCGATGCGCTGAATAGTCAACTGAATGTCGTCGACCTTGCCTCCGGCGAAGTCGTGCAGCGGATCGCCGCGGGCAAAAGCCCGGAAGGCGCGAGCCTTTCGCCCTCCGGGAAAACCATCGCCGTATGCAGTGAAGAAGACAATACCGTCATATTCGTCGACGTCGCCAAGCGCAAAGTGACCGGCACGGTAGCGACGCAGGGCAAGAATCCCGAGCACTGCGAGTGGAGCAGCGACGAACGCTTGCTGCTGACCAGCAACGAAAATTCCGATGATGTCGATGTGATCGACCTCAAGGCGCGGCGTTCGGTGGCGCTCGTGCACGTCGGCGGCCATCCGCGCGGCATTGCGATCCTGCCGGGCAAGCACGTCGCATATATCGCACAGGAAACGACCGGCGCTGTCGACGTGCTCGACATCGATCAGCGCAAAGTCCTGCATTCGATCCCGACCGGCACACGTCCGGCGGGAGCGATCGCGAGCCCCGACGGTCGGCGCGTCTATGTAGCCAATGGCGGCAGCGCGACTGTTTCGGTAATCGATACCAGCACGGACAAGGTGATCGCCGAGGTTCCGGTCGGCAAGCGTGCGTGGAATATGGCGCTGGCCGATAAAGGCAAGAAGCTTTATGTCGCCAATGGTCGTTCCGGCAGCGTCAGCGTCATTGATACGTCCGCGCTGAAAGCGATCAAGGAAATCGACGTCGGCAAGCTGCCCTGGGGTGTGCAGATACCCTAGGAGCTGAGCTTGCAGGATTTGCTGCGAATTTGTATCCAAGGAGAGGATCCGATGCGCATTTTTTCCGTGCTGGTTTTTGCCGTGCTTTGCTGTCATGTCGCTGCCGCCGCGGAACCGGCACAAGAAGACACTCTTGCGCCGATCGTGGTCACGGCAACGCGCGATGCGCAACGAGCATTCGAATTTCCGGCAGCGGTCGATGTGGTCTCAATGAATCAAGGCGAGGCCAACACGCCAGGCATCAATCCTTCCGAGTATCTGTCTGGCGTTGCCGGCGTGCTCGCACGGGACCGGCAAAACTACGCACAGGACGAGCAGATCTCGATTCGTGGATTTGGCGCACGCTCGAGTTTCGGCGTCCGCGACGTGCGCCTGTTCAGCGACGGCATTCCCGCCTCGATGCCGGACGGACAAGGCCAGGTCTCCAACTTCAATCTGGACTCGGCCGATCGCATCGAGGTGCTGCGCGGACCGTTTGCGGCGCTGTACGGCAATGCGTCGGGCGGCGTGATCCAGATATTCACTGCCGCCGGCACCGAGCCAGCGGAATTGCGCGGCGCCATTTCCGCCGGCGATTACGGCACGTACCGCATCGGCATCGGCGCTCGCG
>Ga0207657_10004368_pt1 | contig 14961 bp, 18 predicted proteins | sample KBSC33metaG_FD_184316 | JGI IMG/M metagenome (GOLD analysis project Ga0207657, IMG submission 184316) | Corn rhizosphere microbial communities from Kellogg Biological Station, Michigan, USA - KBS C3-3 metaG (SPAdes) (version 2) | ecosystem: Host-associated > Plants > Roots > Rhizosphere > Soil ... | reverse complement strand
CCCCGCCCACCTGTTCTAGCACGCCTTCAAAGTCGGCGGTTTCGCGGGCAAAGACCGTTTTTGGAATGCCTACACCAGATTTGGCAAGGATTTGCATACTGCGCAGCTTGTCACGCGAGCGCACAATAGCAATTGAGCTCGTCGTAGTAAATACATTTTGCATTTCAAACTGGCGCACTATAGAGCTGCCGTATTTGGTCAAGTTCGAAGCAATGCGCGGGATAATGATATCCACATCTGTTACTTCAGCACCACGATAGTGTACCTGCGGATTGCCGCGTTCAAGCGTCACATAGCAAGTTGCGTAATTTATAATCCGCACTTCGTGACCGCGCTTCTTGGCTTCTTCCTTCAGGCGCTTAGTGGAATAGTTAGCACCACCTTTAGACAATATAACTATTTTCATCGACTTAATTCCTTATCAAAAAAGTGTGCCAAAGCAGATGCTTTGGCTTCTAGTAGTGAACCGCTCCGAAGCTGAGGTGCGCTGTTCACTTCAAGAATGTACCATTTTTTCGTGTTCTTGTCTTGTACCATATCCACACCAGCCACTTGCCGACCGAGGCATTTTGCCGCCTGGAAAGCAGTTTCCGCCATTTCTTCGGACACTTCCGCTTCTTTTTCTATACCTGCAGCCGAAAACTTTGTAATGTGCCGTGTAAGACCTTTGCCTTTTGTAGTAGCTTTCTTTTGTAGCGCCAGTGGTACGTCTGGTCCAGTTACATATACCCGCAAAAGTGCTTCGTGCTCTATGTATTCTTGCGCCAGATATATGTGGTCTTTGGGCGCCTTCTTTAGAATATTCGAGAATTCTTTCTGGCTTGCTACTACATAGTTATTCTGGCCACGATCACTTGCAATTTCCTTAAGTACAAACGGCAATCCTAAACTTCCTTCTATACGGTCGTAATTTTCTAATAGTAGCGGTGTTATAGCACACCACGTACGGGGTATTGGTAAGTTGTAGCATGCCAGCTTGGTGCACTCAGTTAGTTTGGTATCCGATATGTAGCCCATAAGCTCTTTGTCTACAAATGGCCGGCCCTTGAACTGGAGGTATTCGGCGGCAGCCGCGGCGAGCTCAGTGTGTCCCGTGTGCGACTTAAAGTACGTAAGCGTGTAGTACGCCAGGTCTTTATCGTCCTTGGTGTTAATAATGTACGTGTTGGTACCGTCTAGGTAGTACAACAGTGAAGCATAATTGGTACTAACATATTCGAGTGGTAGCTTGTTATGCTTCCGAACATTTTTAAGAAATTCACCGGTAAGGTTAGGGGAACGGTCGACCACTAGTACCTTATGAGACGCAATGCCTTTGCTAACCACATACTGGCGTGATACATCAACTACAAAACGGTTCTTTAAAAAGTTTTTGCCCAGCAATATTGGGTACGTATTGCGCGAGCGGTCAGCGAGTGAAAACCAAGCACGTACTGTGTGGTTCCCCACCTTCACATTCAGGCGTATTTTATAGCGTAATTCTTTGTGGCCAAACGAATTTTTAACATTTGCCGTTTTGAAAGCGCTGGTTATAACTGGCTGCTTGCTGTAGTAAGCAGAACCTGGAGCAAACCAGTTAAAGCTGAGTTTGCCGTCCTTTTGCTTGATGTTACTGGCCCATATGGCAGAACTATCCGCTCCAGTATCTATCTTTGCTGGGACGTGTTCAAGCTGGTCGTCTGGCAACGACACGAGTTCAATAGTACCGATATGTAGTAACTTTTTAGCCATAGTTACGGCTCCCTACAGCTAATTGCTATAAGGGGTAATATTATATACTACTTGCTCAAAATGGTCAAGCTTAATGTGTGGCGTGGAGGACGCGGGTGTACGCAAAGTATATTATGGCAACTACAACGGCCAAAATGCTCAGCATCATGGGTATAAAGCCGTTTTCGTCTAACTTTTTGTGCTTCATTTGCCCATATTATTAGTCCTTACGCTTAAAACTGCAAGTTTACAATGCATAACGCTTGTGATTTTACTGTTCTTATGCTATAATAACTACCTATGTCGGAGTTCCCGCAAAGCTTACCTACTATTAATCCTTCTCACGAAGGGGATGCTCCTATTGTTATTCCAGAATCCGGCCCAATTAAGCCTACATACGAAGAATTAGAGGCCGAAAATAAAAACCTTAAAGAGCGTTTGGAATCTACTCTATATATGGCTACACATGATGATTTAACAGATACGCTGAACCGTAAAGGGCTCGAGTTGGCTCTTCAGAATTATGAAGCAAACGGAAACCAAGTAGCCTTTTTGTTAGTTGACGGCCTGAACATAAAAGCAATTAATTACTACCAAGGGTACGATGCCGGCGATAGGGCTATAACTGGTATGGCAGACATACTTAAACGTGGTATGCGCTCCACCGACATTGTTGCACGTATAGGCGGTGATGAGTTTTTAGTGGCGCTAGACGTAACCCAACGAGGAGATAAATCTCGTAGCGCTATTCAACAACTGGGCGAAGTGCAAATGCGTATTTCTACCGAGACTGAACGGTACAAGAATGAGAATCCAGAATTTGCTAGTGTCGGCTTTGAGGTTTCGGTCGGTTATGCCATTTGGGAACCTGGCATGACTGTACAAGCCGTGAAGGCTGCGGCCGAAAAGGTTATGAAAGAACACAAACAAGACCAACACGAACGACTTGGTGCCTTTAGAACAATTGTCCAAGAATAGTTACCAAAGCTTGCGCTTCGTTTGTGGCGAATCTTTCTTAAACTCTTCCAGGAGTTCTTGCTGACGTTTGGTGAGTTTAGTTGGGGTAGTAACTACGAGTGTTACGATGTGTGCGCCGCGGCTGCCACCCCTTATGTGCGGTACACCGTGCCCGCTCAGTTTAAAGTCGCTACCGCTTTGAGTACCGGCAGGTACTTTCATACGTATAGGACCGTCGACGGTTTCAACATCTATTTCTGTACCTAGCGCCGCTTCCACCATGTTTATGCGCTCTTCGCTCAAGATTAAGTCGCCTTCGCGGGTGAATTTCTTATGTGGTTTGACGCGGATGTTCACATACAAGTCGCCCTTGGGGCCGTTGGCAATTGCTTCGCCATGTTCACGCAGGCGTATGGTAGCACCGTCGTCTATACCGGCAGGAATTTTCAGGCCCACTTTTTGGCGCTTTTGTTGAGTGCCTTTGCCATGGCAAACGGTACAAACTTTTTCTGGTACTTTACCGCTACCATGACACTTCGGGCATATCGTGGCCTGCTGAATATTACCGAAAATGGTACGTGTAACGGTCACTACTTGGCCACTACCACCACACTGGTCACAAGTTTTTAACTCAAAGCCCGGTTCTGCCGTCGTACCTTTACAATGCTCACAAGTATCGTCTATGTTGAGCATAAGGTCTACATCGGTACCAAATACCGCTTGCTCGAAGGTTATTTCTACGCGCGCCTCTACGTCGCGCCCTCTTGCCTGTCGCTGCGTGCCCGCTTGGCCACCAAAGCCACCGCCAAAAAAGCTGTTGAATATATCGCCGAGCCCTAGGTCGCCGAAGTCGAAGTTTACGTTCTGACCGCTAAATCCAGCAAATGGGTCACCGCTAGCGCCGCCAACGCCTGCATGGCCGAACTGGTCATAGCGTTTGCGCTTCGACTCGTCTTTAAGTACTTCATAGGCTTCGTTTATTTCCTTAAACTTTGTCTCGTCACCACCGCGGTCTGGGTGGTGTTCTATAGCCAGGCGCCGAAAGGCTTTCTTAATCTCGTCGGCACTAGCACTTTTAGCTACGCCCAGTACTTCGTAATAATCACGCTTCGTTGCCATGTACTTTTCCTCTCCGCCCACGTCTTTTTTTCAAAGCATATTCAACGTCATCGTCACTGAGCGCGTAATATGTTTTTAGTAGTTTCGCTGCCCTCTCTTTGCTAAGCCTCTGTACATCGGGGTCTGTAGCGGCCATGCGGACCAATATTCTATTAAATATCTTTTCCCAAACTGGACTTTTAGGAACCGCTTCATGGTTTATTGGTGCTGACTTTAAGTATTCACGTAGTTCAATTTCTATTGCACGACATATATCAGGGTCATTTACCCCATCGTATACAACTTCTTCGCCATCTTCACCTTCTATGTAACTAATAGCATCGAAATCCGGGTCGAAGCCTATACGCTCAACGTAGCCATCGCCATGACGGATTTCCAACCAGTATTCCACCCCTTCCTCGTCGGTTTCACGACTCAGTTCAAAATTCTTTCTGAACTTTTCTGAATACCAACTAGCTTCCCAAAGCTTGTCATCATCCGCGCTATGGTCATAGCCGATTTGTAAAATTATGCTTTCTGCAAGCACTCGCGTTTCATCCCACTCGGCTTGCTCAACCTGGGATGCCAAGTGTGGTCGTATAGACCGTTCTGATGATGAATCTACCTCTGCCATTGCTCTATTCTACCAACTACTTTTAAAACCCAGTGCCTTGTTTCTCTACTGTACTCAAATACTCAAGCAAATCGAGCCGGTGAACTTCGCTAGGCTCCATACCGCTTAACTGACTGGCGAAGTATTCCTTTCTATCTTTATTGGCAATCTCACTTGTTTCGTGCAGTCCGTTGCGTTGCGAGTAATCATAATGTCCATTATCTCCGCCGCCTACCAAATCTTCGTATTCAAGTTTGTATTCAGTATTAGGGTCTACGTAACCATTCGGGCGAGAAAGTGTGAACTTTTTATGCCATTCCCAACCCACTCGCCAAGTGTATACTAGCCTGTCGGTTTCCACATCTATTTGACCGTAGCGTATCAGTACCTGTTCACTTCGAAACCTGGCCGTTTCGCCAAAAGTTAGGTCTTCGTCTGGTATTTCTGGCTTTGGTCCACCTTCGGGTGTAGTCATGACTTTGCTTCCTTGGTCCTAGTTTCATTTTCCCACCATTTTGCAGCTTCTGTAGAAATTCGGTGAACTGGAATCTGTTGCAATACAAACGTTTCGTAGCTATGCAGCTTGGCCACTTCGGCCTCTACTGTGTCAAAATGCTCAGCAACGCTTTCCATTATCAGCTTTATTTCTTTAGCTTCCTGTATAGCCTTTTGCCAGTGATACTTGCTCTTAATTTCAAACATCTCCACGCAGGCAACCAGGCGCTTTTCCAGTAGCGCATCGGCAATCCGCTGCGCCTCCTGCCAGCTCCCGCAAGTCAAAACCAGTTCCACGAACTGGTAACTAGACATCGTGTAGTTGCTTTCTCATGCACATGTGGCCATAGCTCTCGATCTTCTTTCCATCTCCAAAATCGGCTGCAAATGTTAGTCCGTGTTTCATTTTACTGAACTTGCCTTTTTGGTCTAGACAATATCCGCAAAAGTAAAAATCATTAAACGGCCAAAGCTTGTATTTGTTGTATTCTGAATCCTTTTTTAAAATCGTTGACTTTAGTAATGGAATCCAACTTACATTGGCGACTTTTAATAGTAAGCCAGTAATTAGGCCAATTAGAATACCTATTATTAACTGCGCCATAGTAATCCATTACTCTTTCTTGTCGTCGACGACTTCGCCTTCTATGGGCTCGTCTTTGTCAGACTTCTTGTCGTCGGATGATTCGTCTTCAGGCTTGGCTTCTGCTTGGGCCTGTTCGTACATTTTGGCGCCTATGGGCATGAGCTTGTCGTTCAGTACTTTGGTAGCGGCTTCAAGGTCCTCTTTGCTGGCCTTTTCATCGGCTACTACTTTCTTGGCAGCTTCTACGGCTTCGTCCAGCGTCTTTACGTCATCCTCGGTCAACTTGTCTTTCTGCTCGGTCTTGAGCTTTTCGGCCTGGTACACAGCGCTATCTAGCAAGTTACGGGCTTCCACGGCTTCTTTACGCTTCTTGTCCTCTTCGGCATGAGCTTCAGCTTCTTTGGCCATCTTTTCTACATCTGCCTTGTCGAGGTTACCAGAACCAGAGATAGTTATGGATTGCTCCTTACCGGTCCCCTTGTCCTTGGCAGCTACATGCAGTATGCCGTTGGCGTCAATGCTAAAGGTAACTTCAATCTGTGGTATGCCGCGCGGTGCCGGGGGAATACCATCGAGCACGAAGCGGCCGAGGCTTTTGTTGCCGTCAATCATGTCGCGCTCACCCTGAGCCACGTGAATTTCTACCTGTGGCTGGTTGTCAGCAGCAGTGCTAAACACTTCGCTCTTGCTAGTAGGAATAGTCGTGTTGCGCTCTATAAGCTTAGTCATCACACCACCCATAGTCTCGATGCCAAGGCTCAGTGGTGTTACATCCAGTAGTAGCACATCCTTAACGTCACCCTGCAACACACCACCCTGTATAGCAGCACCCACAGCCACGACCTCATCCGGGTTTACACCTTTCATAGGGTCTTTGCCAAATATGGCCTTCACCTTTTCCTGTACAGCCGGCATACGCGTCATACCACCCACAAGTACAACGGCGTCAATGTCGCTTGCCTTTAGGCCAGCGTCCTTCAGAGCCTTCTCGCAAGGGTCAGCAGTCTTGCTTATAAGGTCTGCGACCAGGCTCTCAAGTTTGGCGCGGGTAAGTTTGTGTTCAAAGTGCTTCGGGCCGTCGGCATCGGCAGTCAAGAATGGTAAGTTTACATCTACTTCTTGTGCGGTACTGAGCTCAATCTTGGCCTTTTCGGCCTCATCACGCAGGCGCTGCATAGCAGCCTTATCTTCGCGGATGTCTATGCCATGTTCTTTCTTAAACTCGTCAGCAAAGTAGTTAATGACCACTCGGTCGAAGTCGGCGCCACCTAGGTGGGTGTCGCCATTAGTACTCTTAACTTCAAATACACCATCACCGAGCTCCAGTATGGACACGTCAAATGTACCGCCACCAAGGTCGTACACAGCGATCTTTTCGTCAGTCTTTTCCTTGTCCAGGCCATAGGCCAAAGCGGCTGCAGTTGGCTCGTTTATGATTCGCTTTACTTCAAGCCCAGCAATTTTGCCGGCGTCTTTGGTAGCTTGGCGCTGTGAATCATCAAAGTAGGCAGGAACTGTAATGACGGCTTCGGTAACTTTGTCGCCCAGGAAGCTTTCAGCATCGGCCTTGAGCTTGCCAAGTATCATAGCGCTTATTTCTTCTGGACTATACTCTTTGTCGCCCATCTTGACCTTAACGCCGTTACCGCTCTTGACCATTTCGTAACCCATGAGCTTTATGTCGCGTTGGACTTCCGGGTCATCCCATTTGCGGCCTATAAGCCGCTTGACTTCATAAATAGTGTTCTTGGGGTTGGTGACCTGCTGGCGGCGCGCAACCTGGCCTACTAGGCGTTCGCCGTTCTTATTAACCGCCACTACGCTCGGAGTTGTACGTGCACCTTCGCTGTTAGCAATAATCTCCGGCTTACCGGCTTGCATAACGGCCATTGCCGAGTTAGTCGTACCTAGGTCAATCCCTATAATTTTAGCCATGTTTATACCCTTTCCTTTAGCAGATAAGTTATATGAGTGCTAATGTAGCTAAATTATAGATAAATTAGCACTCACAAGTCAAGAGTGCTAACGTAGTTATTTGTTTATATTTTTTGAAGGTATATCTGACTGGCTAGAAGTAATAATAGCTTTAGCCGCCTTATGCCGTGACTCACTTATGAAGTATTTATCAAGGGTATCTACCTCACTATAGCCGGCTTTTGGTCTTGCCTGCAGATAGTAATAGTACACTGCAATTGGTGCACCAATTACAAAAGCAATTATGGCGAGTACTATGTTTATAGTGCGTGGCTGTGGTGTCGCTAGAGCAGATACATTACTACCAAGAATAACCAGGAGTAGCCACATGAGCACAAAAATAAATGCTGCCTTTTTGCTGCGTGGTATAAGTTGCAATAACCAATCAATATGAAACATGTTCAGGCCGCGTCAGCATTAGGAGTACCGGTGTCGGGAGTATTATCGGCATTTGTAAAGAGCTGCTCTATGTCTTGATTCAGCTCTTGGTTGAATCGTTCCTCTTTATGGTCTTGCCATATATGGTAGCCCTTTAGGGCCAATACCCCCGCAGCACAAGCGGCGGCTATCCAAAGAGGAGCACGCGCTATGACGTATTTTTCTTGGAAATGATAAGAAGCTTCGCCGACACCTTGATGCAGATCATTGAATAAACTGTTTGTGTTTTTAGAAAACATTACAAACTAATAATACACCCTAAGGCAACAAGCTTTTATCGGTATATTTCTTGCAGCTCAGCCATAAGTTCTTTTATGGCTGGTAGGTGACCTATCAGCTGCACTGGATGTATGCCTGTATGGTTCATGACCGTATGAGCAACATCTAGCACATCTTCAGGACGCTCATGGTCCGGTAGTGCCAGACGGCTTAGGAATTGCTCGGCATAATAAGCATAAACTGCACCACCTATTGCACCTGGGAGCTTAGGACTTTCAGTTCGTGCCGTTTCCATATTATTTACTGCATTCTTACGCGCACCATTGCATGGCGGATTACATCGTCACCTATTTTGTAGCCGGCTTGTAGTTCTTCACTTACAACTTCCTGGCTGCCTTCACCTTCATCCATACTTACTGCTTCATGCAGGTGCGGGTCGAACACTTCACCAACTGTTTTAATGCGTTCTACACCGAGTTTACCGAGCGTGCCTTCAAATTGCTTAACAATGCTTTGTATACCCTTAATATAGTCATTGTTTTCTAGGTCCTTAGGTACATGCTTAAGTGCTCGTTCAAAATTGTCTATAACTGGTAGTAGGTCTTTAATGACGAGGGATTTAACGCTAGTTCTGAGCTGTGCAATTTCGTCACTGTGCCTTCGGCGAATGTTTTCGCTGTCGGCCCGTTCACGCTGCAAGGCAGCAGTTAGTTCATCTACCTGCTGCTGAAGAGTAGAGCTTTTAGCAATGTCTTTTTTGCCACCTTTATTGGCCATTTGTACTTTCCCCTGCTGTTATTCGATTGATTTGTTGTCGTAGTAAGTATCGTTCACGGAAGAATTCCCTTTCGGAAATCCTAAAACCTTTTGCAGCCAATGCTTGCATGAGTACTTCTTCGGGAGTTTTTGACTCGTCGGTTGCAAATTCCAGGGTACTTTCGTTAGGGTTTTCTACCTCAACCATATAAAACTTCCTCTAGTTCTTGACCAGCACGACGAACAAGGTTCATAACATCTCGGTATTGCTGGCGGGTCGGTCCCAACGTACCAATATAGCTGTGGTCGCTGTATGGACTACGGAAGCGGCTAATTATAAGGGTCACACCGGCGCTACGGCCAATAGGGTTTTCCTGGCCAATATATACACTCAGTGGTTCATTGGGCGCAGCCTCGCGCAGCCACGGTTCTAAGTTATCTAGCAGCCGTGCAACTTGCTGCACTTGGCCGCCGTTCATAAACTCCGGTTGGCCAAAGAGGTTACTAAGGCCACTTATGTAGAGCTGGTTACCTATGGTAGCCAGGCCAAGGTTATGCGTAAGCTCTACGAGTGTGTCCACGGCATTACGAATCATGTGCTCAGGTGCGCCGGCGTGTTGTACGCGAGCAGCAAGTGCCCTTTCAGCTCGACGCTCTGGCAATTCAGCAACAGTCCCTTCACCAAGTTGATTGACGTAAAAGCGATAGCCTTTGTCGGTAGGAACGCGGCCAGCACTGGTATGTGGCTGGTGTATGTAGCCCATGCGCTCCAGCTCAGCCATTTCCGCACGAATGGTAGCACTCGACACGCCAAAAACTTTGGCTAGCAAACTACTACCGACTGGACTAGCCACCTCGGCATACTGTTCAACAATTGACGTCAAAATTTGCTTTTGTCGCTCCGTCATGGAGAAAATTATATATTTTTGGCACTCAAAACTCAAGAGTGCCAAGTAGTGGTTATTGCTTTTTGCCTTCGAGGCGAGCTAGTAAATCTTCGGCCACTTTGCGAGCTTTTGCTTGGGCATCTGGATCAATTTCATTCAGTATAACTAAACCATCAGTTGCACGAGCAGCTTCTTCAAGGTCATCATTTATTAGGTAGAAGAAATAATTACTGGTAAGCGCCCGCCTAAGTTCAATACGCGCCGTTGCCATGCGCTGAGCGTAGTCAGCTTCATCAATATTGCCCTGATAGCGATTCACGAGGCGCTGTTGCCACACTTCAAAGTTTGGCGGCAGCACAAATATAGCCTTCACGTTGGGGTCAATTTCTTTGTATTCGGCAACACCCTGCACTTCTATATCAGTTACCGCCACTTTGTTGTCATAGTGGGCCAGTAGAATTTCCGCCACGCTCGTACCATATATATTTCCACTGTACATTTTGGCTTCTACAAAAGCATGCTCATCTATCATCCGTTCCGCTTCTTGCATGGTTATGAAGTGGTATTCACGGCCATTTTCTTCAAGTACCCCTTTATTCATACGCGGCGCACGGGTAGTGTGTGAAACTATATGATGGTACCTGCCACCCTGCAATAATCGTTGCTTCAAGCTATCTTTACCCGCACCAGAGGGCCCTACCAGCAGCAGAATGGTTGTGGAGCGAACAATTGCTAAGGTTTCTACGGATGGCTTGTAGGTAGCAATTTTTTGGATGATGGTATTCGGTACATTCTGGTTAGCCATTGCAGTTAAGTATATAGAACCACTGGTAGAGAAAGCTAGTACCGCAGAGTTGCCAGCATAAGTGCGCCCGGTTCGGGCATGTGGTCTGCTTCAATATCGACTATTTGGCCACTCGTGTTCCAAACTTGGTAGGCTATGTCATGCACCGCTTGGGCGGACTCTTCTGGCGGAAAAGTTATAACTGGTACGGGTTCGGAATTATCACGGACAGTATCGGTGGTGTATCGTATATCCGCAACTAGTAACTTGTCTATTCTTCCCTGTTCAGCGGCATCACGTATGGCAGCCATGTCACGAGCGGCTAGTTGTGGCGCCTGGCCTTTGGCTCGCTCGTATTCTTCAATCGCGTCATCATGCGTTGGGTTAAGTAACTCTTTGCGGATTATATCGAGTGCGGGCTGGAATAGATCTTGTGACTGTGCACTGCCGAAGCTACCGTGGATAGCAGTTTCTAAAATTTTTGGGTATTTACTTATGGCGCGGTATTCCACTAGCTCGCTTTCTATACCTGCTAGTATGAGCGGTAACTTGCCGTTGGTTTTAGAATTAACTATTTGGTCTATCATGCGCCAGTAGCGTTGGCGGTCTTCTTCGGCCGGGTTTTTAGCACCACCACGACCGTTAAAAGTGCCGGACGAGTTCATACTAGAACCGCGCGCCGAGGCTTGCTGCTCGCTCCTCTGGTTTACTTCGTCTATATGCAAGCCTGCTTCCATTGTCTCGGGCAACTCAATACCTGCTGGCTGCAAATGGTACATAGTGCCTTTATAGAGGCTGGGGTTATGTTGGGCAATCGACAGTACATAATATTCCTGCATGTCGTCCAGTACACCAAATATCGGAGCTAAATGAAAATGGTCTGCCACCGCCACGTATTCTTCCGTATCTACTGGCAAATGGAACATCCTAAATATGCCTGGGCGAATGCACAGCAACAAGCCTTCCGTTTGGCTTTCCCAAAACACACGGTCATTCAGAAATTCGTCGAGCCGCTCCGACAAGGTCGCTTCGAGCTCACGGCCGTCATCTCGGTTTTTAAGTATAGTGATTGCTTTGTTTATAAGATTCTTAAAACGAATCTGGTCTTCCGTCATGTGGGGCGGAGTTGCTGCACGATGCGTCGGTAAGTAAACAGTGATCGCTGGTGCCTTAGGTTTTTTGTTTAGTAGTTCAGTAATCGCATCGCGGTTTAGCTCTTCCAAGGCAGCCTCCTATTTTTTATTAATAAGACAAACCTATACTATGTCCAGAGCTTTAAAATTGCCGTGACTTATTTAACATCTGTTTCCGCTAAGTCGTGCTGAGGCTTTGGTATGTCTGTTTTATTTTGTGAAATGCTAGAAGATGTAATGTCCGCGACTTCGTCCTTGAGCTTTGAAGTTGCACCTTTCACATGCTGGGTTGCTGTTGCTACTTTATTCTTAATCTCGCCAGATTGAGTTGCGGTTGCATGTTCTGCGATTGGGAAGTTCGTAACTTCGCTACCCGGCGCAATATACGAAACAATGCGCTTGCCAGAAGCAGTGGCAGCGCTAATTGCTACTAGCTGCGGTGCTGTAAGGCTAATAGGATAAACTGTGTGCTTCTTACTCTCACCACCCACAGCCGTAACACTATTTGCCTGGCTGGCGGCTCTCGTCCCAAATATAACCAGCAGTATTATCCCTGCTATTGTCAAAACCGTCCGGCCAAACTGTCTCAGCCCGTAATGCTGCATTGCTATCCCCTGTTTATCTTTAAGAATAGTATGCGCTGAAAGGCAGTAAAGTTACTATGAAATTTCTTACGAATTATTCAAGTTTATGCTTCTTCGGCTGTACTTCCGAGCAAACGAGTCCGCAAAAAGATTAGGCGTAACATGACAACATGGAGATGCAAGGAGATAATAAGCACGGCTACTGCCAGTACTGCGTACAGTGTACCGACCAATAATCCCGAAGCAGTTGCTACGTGTGCAGCACCGAGAGCATAAGGTAGTAGTAGTCTCAAAAACACTTGCAAGTAAATAAGCCAGATGCCTAAAGTTAGGAGTCGTGCAACAGTTAGCAGCGCCGCGTTTCGTATAAGCCGCTGGCGGGGAGCATGTACATATGCCATCTCGCGCTCCATTTCCACAGCACTTCCAAATGCCCCAGCTATATTAATTGCAAAAAAGTACACCACTACACCTATACCGGCCCAGAATAGAAAAAGCGGCAGGTTACTTATGACTTGATTCTGCGCTAAATTATCCGTAATGCTCTTAAAGTCAAAGCTCGAAGCCTGCGCTCCTGCCTGGCGGGCGTTGAATAGTTCAAGGCCAAAAGTACTGCTATGCAACTGGGTCGCGATGATAGTTCCAATAACTACAGCAACGGAAGCCAATGCCACAACAAAACCACTCAACCATGAAGGTAGTAAGGCTTGCCAGAGATGTTTTAGGTCTTCGTTTTGCATGCTGTTCTAAGCAGAATTGTAGCATAGCCACGTTCCTTGCAATATTTTTCTAAGTGATTGGCATCACAACTTTTAGTCGCGTTTTAGCATGACAGTGAAGGCTTCAGCGGGGATGTCTACTTTACCGAAGCGCTTCATTCGCTTTTTGCCTTTGGCTTGCTTGGCTAGCACCTTCTTTTTGCGGCTTACATCACCGCCATATAGGCCCGTCGTTACATCCTTACGGTAGGCACTTAAGTCTTCGCGGGCTATAAAGCGACCGCCAATTGCCGCTTGCAGACTAACTTGGAAGTTTTGGCGCGGGATTACTTCCTTCAACTTTTCTACAATTTCCCTGCCTAACCTTTGGCTTTCACTACGGTGAACCATAACGCTCAGCGAACTGACCATTTCACCTGCTACATAAAAGTCCAAGCGCACGAGGTCTTCAGCTCGATAATTGTCTAGTTCGTAGTTGAACGATCCGTAGCCGCTAGTGATACTTTTGAGCTGGTCATAAAAGTCGGTTAGTAAGTTGGCAAGCGGCGCTTCGAACGCAACTAGTGCGCGGTCTTCCATGTAGCTCAGGTTCTTTTGCAACCCCCGCTTAGACGAAATTAATTGGATTACGGGGCCGACGTAATCTTTCGGCACGACTATTTCACCTTTTATCCAGGGCTCTCGGATTTCTTTAATCTTTGCCGGATCTGGTAGGTCGCTCGCAGATTTGATATCCAGTTCTTCACCATTAAGTAAACTTACTTGGTAGTCCGTAGAAGGGTTAGTTACGACGAGTTCCAGATTGTATTCTCGCTCCAAACGTTCGCGGATGATGTCCATATGTAGAAGGCCCAGGAAGCCGATGCGCACACCAAAGCCAAGGACCGGGGAGTTCTCTGGCGCGAACTGTAAGGCAGAATCGCTCAGCGATAACTTCTCGATTGCATCTTTCAGTTCCTGATAATACTCATTGCTCTCCGGGAAAAAGCCGGCATACACAAACGGCTGCACGTCTTTATAGCCCGGTAAAGGTTCGCTTGCAGCGTTATTTGCAAGCGTTATTGTGTCACCAACTTTTGCATCACGGGTGGTTTTAAGGTTAGTGACTATATAGCCAATCTCACCAGCCTTTAGCGAAGCCCCTTGTGTCATATCTGGCTTAAGAGCACCAACTTCTAGCGCTAAGCCAGTAGCGCTAGTAGCCATCATTTTTATATTCGCATTCTTGGCGATTTCCCCGTCGAATACGCGGATATACAGAATTACTCCCCGGTAATCATCGTAGTAGCTGTCGAATATAAGTGCCCGTGCTTGCTTTAGGTCAGACACTTTTGGCGCTGGAACGTCTGCAATAATCCGGTCCAAAACCTGTTCGACTCCCTCACCTGTCTTAGCACTGATTTGCAAAATGTCTTCGAACTTGCAGCCAAGTAAGCTCACAATTTCTGCGCCTACTTTTTCGACGTCTGATGCCGGCAAGTCAATCTTGTTCATAACGGGTATGATGTGCAGGTCTGCTGCCATCGCCAGATACACGTTCGCAAGCGTTTGGGCCTGTATGCCTTGGCTAGCATCTACAACCAGCAATGCCCCTTCGCAGGCCTCAAGGCTGCGTGATACCTCGTAGCTGAAATCCACATGGCCAGGAGTATCTATAAGATTAAGTTCATACCCTTTGTATTCCATGCGCACCGGGGCCAGTTTGATGGTTATGCCCTTTTCGCGTTCTAGGTCCATGCGGTCCAGTACCTGGGCTTTCATGTCCCGCTTCAGAATAGTTCCGGTCATCTCTAGCAGCCGATCCGCCAAGGTACTTTTACCATGGTCAATATGAGCAATGATACAGAAATTGCGTATGTGGTCCTGGTTCATGTCCACATAGTATAACAGAGGTAGTGTAGCTGTTTGCATTTATTTAAGGAGTAGTAAATAATACATGTTATGTCGACGACAGAAACAATGCCCCTTGGCGAAGAAATTATGGCGCTTTCCGCTACAAGACTTGGGT
>Ga0207657_10004366_pt1 | contig 14972 bp, 14 predicted proteins | sample KBSC33metaG_FD_184316 | JGI IMG/M metagenome (GOLD analysis project Ga0207657, IMG submission 184316) | Corn rhizosphere microbial communities from Kellogg Biological Station, Michigan, USA - KBS C3-3 metaG (SPAdes) (version 2) | ecosystem: Host-associated > Plants > Roots > Rhizosphere > Soil ... | reverse complement strand
GCGCATCATCCACGCCGCCGAGGCGAGCCAGATCGCGTACAGCCCGGCGACACTGGTCGTGCTCGGGGCCGACGCGGCACCGGCCGACCTGGGCAAGATGCTGATCGCGGCGGGCTGGCCGGAGGGCACCAGGCTGGCCATCACCTGGGACGGCACGACGAGCGCGCAGCAGACCGTGGTCTCCAGCCTGGGCCGGATCGGGCCCGACCTCAAGGCGGCCGGGGTCTCCCTAGCCAACACCAGGGGCTCGGCTATCGCCGTGGTCGGCGACGCCGTGGCGGCCCGGGACCAGCTGTCCTGGTTCGAGACCAAGCCGCTGTTCGGCTGGCGGGTCCTGGTACCCAGGACCAAGGAGCAGGCCGCGGTGGTGTCACAGCGGCTGCGGGAGTACGGCGCCGTGCCGGAAGAGGTGCCGACGATCGCGGTCGAGCCGCCGCGCACGCCGCAGCAGATGGAGCGCGCGGTCAAGGGCCTGGTCACCGGGCGGTACCAGTGGGTCGCCTTCACCTCGGCGAACGCGGTCCGCGCGGTGCGGGAGCGGTTCGAGGAGTACGGCCTGGACGCCCGGGCGTTCGCCGGTGTCAAGGTCGCCGCGGTGGGCGAGCAAACATCCAAGGCGCTGCTCGACTTCGGCATCCGCCCGGACCTGGTGCCCGACGGCGACCAGTCGGCCGAGGGCCTCGCCGCGGCCTGGCCGCCGTACGACGACCTGCTCGACCCGATCAACCGGGTGCTGCTGCCGCGCGCGGACATCGCCACCGAGACCCTGCTGGCGCGGCTGATCGACCTGGGCTGGGAGGCCGAGGACGTCACCGCCTACCGCACCGTGCGCGCCGCGCCGCCGCCCGCGCCGATCCGCGAGGCCATCAAGGGCGGCGGTTTCGACGCCGTGCTGTTCACCTCGTCGTCCACCGTGCGGAACCTGGTCGGCATCGCCGGCAAGCCGCACGCCGTCACGGTGATCGGGGTGATCGGCCCGCAGACCGCCAAGACCGCGGCCGAGTTCGGGCTGCGCGTCGACGTGACCGCGCCCAGGCCGTCGATGACGGCGCTGGTCGAGGCGGTGGCCGAGTACGGCGCCGGGCTGCGGGACACGGCCGTCAGTGCGGGAGAACCGGTTCGCCGGCCGAGCGAGCGCCGCCGCGGTGCCCGTCGACGGCTGCGCTAGGGCAGATACGTCCGGCTGTTAGGGAGGAATTGACACGTGAGCGCTAGTTTCCCCGTGGCTCGTCCCCGGCGGCTGCGGCGGACACCGGCCCTGCGCGCCCTGGTGGCCGAGACCTCGCTGCGCCCCCGCGAGCTGGTGCTGCCGGTGTTCATCAAGGAGGGCATCACCGAGCCGCAGCCGATCGGCTCGATGCCCGGCGTCGTCCAGCACACCCGGGACAGCCTGCGCAAGGCAGCCGCGGAGGCGGCCGGGGCCGGTGTCGGCGGCCTGATCGTGTTCGGCATACCCGCGGTCAAGGACGGCCGCGGCTCGGCCGCCGACGACCCCGCGGGCATCTCCCAGCTCGCCCTGGCCGACCTGCGCGCCGAGGTCGGCGACGACTGCGTCGTCTTCGCCGACCTGTGCATGTGCGAGTACACCGATCACGGCCACTGCGGCCTGCTCACCGAGGGTGGCGACGTCAGCAACGACGCCACCCTCGAGCGGTACGCGGCGATCGCGGTCGCCCAGGCGGAGGCGGGCGCCCACCTGGTCGCGCCGAGCGGGATGATGGACGGCCAGGTGGCGGCGATCAGGGCGGCGCTGGACGCCGCGGGTCACGGCGACGTCGGGATCTGCGCCTATTCGGCCAAGTACGCGTCCGGCTTCTACGGCCCGTTCCGCGAGGCCGCCGAGGGCGCGCCCGCGTTCGGTGACCGGGCCAGCCACCAGCAGGACCCCGCCAACGCCGCGGAGGCGCTGCGTGAGGTAGCGCTGGACATCGCCGAGGGCGCCGACATGGTGATGGTCAAGCCGGCCCTGGCCTACCTGGACGTGATCAGGCGGGTCGCGGACTCGGCGACCGTACCGGTGGCGGCCTACCAGGTCAGCGGCGAGTTCGCGATGGTCGAGGCGGCGGCGGCCAACGGCTGGCTGGAGCGGGACCGGATCATCGCCGAGACGCTCACGGCGATCCGCCGGGCGGGCGCGAGCGTCATCCTGACCTACTGGGCGGCCGAGGTCGCTGGCCGGCTCAGGTCAGAGCTTGGGTAATGGACCGAACGGCCCGTGGTTTATGCCCTACGATAGGTAACAGGGAGCATCGGCCGTGATACCCGGCCTCGTTCGGTATCTGCGGTATCTTGCGCGGAAGGACAAGCAGTCCTGGCGGGGGTCAGTCTCCCATTCGCGCGCAGCCAACGGCAGGAACGGCAGGGATCTATGGTCGACGTAGTGCGGCGCCGAGGGCGCGGCCGGGCGGCAGAACGCCATCAGCCGCTCGGCGAAGCCGCGGCGCAATACGCGTCCATGGGCTGGCCGGTGTGCGTAGGCGCGCATACGTACCGCGGCACGCGCGCCGCGATGGAACGGGGCCGCGCCTGCTCCTGCGACCGGGTGGGGTGCCCGGCCCCGGGCGTGCACCCCGTGTCGCCGGCCTGGCAGATGCAGGCGACCGTGGACCTCAATGTGATCCAGGGCTGGTGGGAAACCCGGCCAGAGGCGAATGTGATACTCGTCACCGGCCGGGTTTTTGATGTGCTCGACGTGCCCCTGGCGGCCGGCGCCGCGGCGTTCGGTCAGATGGAGGCGGCCGGGGTGCCCGTCGGTCCGGTGGCCGCGCTAGGCCAGGACCGGATGCTGTTCTTCGTCGTGACCAGGGGCTCGCCCGCCGACGAAGACGAATGGTGGACGTCCGGGCTTGACTGCGAGCCGGAAAGCGTCGTCGAGGGGCTGCGCTGGCACTGCCGGGACAGCTACGTGCCCGCCCCGCCGTCCCGTGACGCGTCCGGTCAGGCCGCCCGCTGGCTGCGCTCCCCGCAGGAGCATCCGCTGCCGGACGCGCTGCGGCTGCTCGAGTACCTCGTCGACGCCTGCGAGGCGTAGCGTTACTGCGTGACGAGTCGCAGTGAGGAACTGTTCGCCCGCGCCCGCGAGGTAATCCCGGGCGGGGTGAACTCGCCGGTGCGGGCGTTCGGCTCGGTCGGCGGCACGCCCCGGTTCATGGTCCGCGGGTCCGGGCCCTACCTGACCGACGCGGACGGGCGCGAGTACGTCGACCTGGTGTGCTCCTGGGGCCCGATGATCCTCGGGCACGCGCACCCGGCGGTGGTCTCGGCCGTCGCCGCCGCGCTGGCGGACGGGACCTCGTTCGGCACCGCCACGCCGGGTGAGGTCGAACTGGCCGAGGAGATCGTCGCGCGCGCCCCGGTGGAGCAGGTCCGCCTGGTCAACTCCGGTACGGAGGCGACCATGTCGGCGGTGCGGCTGGCCCGCGGGTTCACCGGCCGCCCGCTGGTGGTCAAGTTCGCCGGGTGCTACCACGGCCACGTCGACGCGTTGCTGGCCGCGGCGGGGTCCGGCGTGGCCACGTTCGGGCTGCCCGATTCGCCCGGCGTCACCGGGGCCGCGGCCGGGGACACCATCGTGCTGCCCTACAACGACCCGGACGCCGTGTCCGCGGTATTCGCCGAGCGGGGCTCGTCGATTGCCTGCGTCATCACCGAAGCGTGCCCGGCGAACATGGGCATCGTGCCGCCCGCTCCGGGCTTCAACGCCCTGCTGGCTTCGCTGTGCGAGTCGGCCGGCGCGCTGCTGATCATGGACGAGGTGCTGACCGGGTTCCGGGTGACCTCCTCGGGCTGGTACGGCGTCGACGGCGTGGCGGGCGACCTGGTGACGTTCGGCAAGGTGATGGGCGGCGGGCTGCCCTGCGCCGCCTTCGGCGGGCGGGCTTCGATCATGTCCCGGCTCGCCCCCGCGGGACCGGTGTACCAAGCGGGCACGCTGTCCGGTAACCCGCTGGCGGTCGCGGCCGGGCTGGCCACGCTGCGCTCGTGCACCGCCGAGGTGTACGCGCGGGTTGACGAGGCCGCCGCCGCCGTGGCCAAGCTCGCCTCCGCGGCGCTCACCGCGGCCGGGGTGCCGTTCTGGCTGTCCGAAGCGGGGAACCTGTTCTCGGTGTTCCTGGGCCGGACGGCGCCGGTGCAGTCGTTCGCCGACGCGAAGGACCAGTCCGCGTCGGCCTACGCCGCGTTCTTCCACGCCATGCTCGACGGCGGCGTGTACCTGCCGCCCTCGCCGTTCGAGGCCTGGTTCCTGTCCGCCGCGCACGACGAGGCCGCCCTGGCCCGCATCGCCGACGCCCTTCCCGCCGCCGCCGCTGCCGCCGCCGCGGCCCTGGGCGCCTGATCCGGCCGGGCGTGGGGGATCCAGATCCCGGCCTGATCAGGACTGGGTAAGCTGGCCGGGCTATGTCCGACTCAACCATCGTCCACCTGCTCAGGCACGGCGAGGTGGAAAACCCGGGCGGCATCATCTACGGCCGCCTGCCTGGCTATCACCTGTCCGCGAACGGTCGCGCGATGGCCGCGGCCGCGGCAGACTATTTCGCCGACCGGCCCGTCGTGGCCCTGTTCTGCTCCCCGCTCGAGCGGGCCCAGGAAACCGCGCGCCCGGTGGCGGAGCGGCTCGGGCTCGAGATCGTGACCGACGACCGCCTGATCGAGTCGTGGAACCATTTCGAGGGCATGAAGTTCGGCGTCGGCGACGGGTCGCTGCGGCGCCCGGCGCACTGGCCGCACCTGATCAACCCGTTCCGGCCGTCCTGGGGAGAGCCATATCAGGACGTCGCGGCCAGGATGCTGGCCATGATGGAGACCGCGCGGGAGACCGCGGCCGGCCAGGAGGCGGTGTGCGTCAGCCATCAGCTGCCCATCTGGGTAGCCCGGCGGATGGCCGAGCGGAAGCGGCTGTGGCACAACCCGACCTCGCGCGAATGCGCGCTGGGCAGCGTGACGAGCTTCACCTACACGGGCGGTCAGCTCACCGGGATCTCCTACACCGTGCCGGCCCGGCGACAGGTAACCCAGGGCGATGCGGCACAATAGTGCGGTACTACCCCCTGTAGGAGATCGCAAGGTCTGCCCGTGCTGAGAGCCCTGTCCCGCGGAATACTGCCGCCTAGAGCTCTGCCGGTGAGAGCCAGGCGCCGCCGCTGGGTGGTGCTGGCGGCGGTCGTGCTCGCCGGGGTGCTGCTGATCGTGGTGCTGGTGACCAGCCTGGCGGGTAGCGGAAACAGCGGCGTGACCACCGTCGACGGCAACGCCAGCGCGGTCCTGTACGCGGCGGGGCACCGGCCGCTGGCCCCTGAGTTCACCGGCACCACGCTGACCGGCTCGAAGCTGAGCTTCTCGTCTTACCGGGGCAAGGTGGTCGTGCTCAACTTCTGGGGATCATGGTGCGTGCCGTGCCGTGAGGAGGCGCCGATCCTGGCCGCGGTGGCGGAGAAGTACCAGCCCTCGGGGGTGTCGTTCCTCGGCGTGGACGTGCGGGACACCACGGCCAGCGCCCTGGCGTTCACGCACAGCTTCCACGTTGCCTATCCCAGCGTCATCGACCAGAGTTCGGCCATCACGCTGGATTTCACCGCCAAGGTGCCGATCGCCGGGACGCCGACCACGCTGGTGGTCGACCGGACCGGGCACATCGCGGGCGCCGTCTTCGGTACCGTCACGTATCCGGGACTTACCGCGATCGTGGCGAAGGTCGCCGCGGAGGGGGGATGAGCCGATGACCGATGTGCGCGCACCGGAAACAGATCCCTTCGACCCGGCGGCCGAACCGGACGACCATCCGCGCCCCGGCCCGTCCTCGCCCGGGGCCGCGTTCGGTCCCGCCGACTGGCTGAAGTGGGCCTGGCGGCAGCTCACGTCCATGCGGATCGCGCTGATCCTGCTGTTCCTGCTGGCCCTGGCCAGCGTGCCCGGATCGATGCTGCCGCAGCAGGGCAGCAACCCGTCGGGCGTCCAGCAGTACTACACGTCGCATCCGGACCTCGCGCCGTGGCTGGACCGGCTCGGGCTCTTCAACGTCTTCGCCGCGCCCTGGTTCGCCGCCATCTACCTGCTGCTGTTCGCCTCCCTCGTCGGCTGCGTGGTGCCGCGTACCTTCCGGCTGGCCGGCTCGGCGCGGACGCTGCCGCCGCGTGCCCCGCGCCATCTGACCAGGCTGCCCCGGTCCGCCGAGTACACCACCGCGCTGCCGCCGCAGGAGGCGGTCGAGGTGGCGGCGCGGGTGCTGTCCGGCCGCGGGTTCCGGCTCCGGCGGCCGGACGACGCCGACAGCTCGCAGGACTGGGTCTCGGCCGAGAAGGGGTACCTGCGCGAGGCGGGCAACCTGCTCTTCCATCTCGCCTTGCTCGGAGTGCTGGTGTCGGTGGCGCTCGGCGGGCTGTTCGGCTACAAGGCAGACCGGCTGCTGGTGCAGGGCCAGAGCTTCGCCGACACCGTCAGCGCGCTGGACGAGTGGCACCCGGGCCGGTTCGTCACCGCCGCTGACCTGGGCCCGTTCACGATCAAGCTGAACCGGTTCGACGCCAGCTACATAGCCTCCGGCGAGCAGCGCGGCCAGCCGTCTTCGTTCGACGCGCGGGTCACGTACACCGAGCATCCGGGCGGCCCGGCTCGCACCTTTGACCTGGACGTCAACCGTCCGCTGTCGGTGGACGGCGCGAAGGTGTACCTCATCGGGCACGGGTACGCGCCGGAGTTCACGGTCACCGACGCCCGCGGTCACGTGGTGTACAAGCAGCCCACGCCGTTCGTCGCCGGCGCGTCGGGTAACTTCCTCTCCGAGGGCGTGGTGAAGGTTCCCGACGCCCAGCCGGAACAGCTCGGCTTCACCGGCGTCTTCGTGCCGACCGCGGTGAACGTCGGCGGCACGCTGGAATCGGTGTTCCCCGCGGCCGACAATCCGGCGGTCAGCCTGATTGCCTACGCCGGGAACCTGGGCATGGACAGCGGCGCGCCGCAGTCCGTCTACGAACTCGATACCACCGCCATGCACCGGCTGACGGCCAGCCCGCAGGTGCTCCAGCCGGGCCAGTCACTGAAGCTGCCGAACGGCCGGGGCACGGTCACGTTCACCGGCTACGTCCCCTGGGTGAGCCTGGCCATCACGCACGACCCGGGCCAGCTGCCCGCCCTGATCTGCGGCATCGCCTCCCTGGGCGGGCTGCTGCTCTCGTTCATGATCCGCCGTCGGCGGGTCTTCGTCCGCGCCCGCTCCGGTCCTTCGGCTCAGGGTGGCACCACAGTGCAGGTCGGCGGACTGGCCCGTACCGACGCGGGCGGCGGCTTCGAGGCGGAATTCGCCGGGCTGGCCGCCGAGCTGAGGTCCGCCCACGAGCAAGCCGCCCAGGTCCCGCCAGCCCCGTCGGCGCAGCAAGCAGCACAACCACGACACGAGGGAGAGTGAGGGGCATGCCCGTCAACGTTGCCCTGGGCCACGTCAGCAACGCGTTCCTGATCGCGGCGCTGGTCATCTACTCCCTGTCGGTGGTCGCCTTCGCCGGCGACTTCGCCTTCGGGCGGCCGCGCCGGGCAGCCGCGGCGGCGCACGGGCAGCAGGCGCGAGACCGCGCCGCCGCGCTGGCCTCGGTGGGTGCGGCGAGTGCCGTGGGCGCGGCGGCCGACCAGGCCCCGGCCCCGGCGACGGCGAGCGCTGCGCCCGCGGACGACGCCGGAACAATGCCCGAGCTCGAGGTACCCGCGCTGCGCGCGATCCGCGAGGCCGGGCGCTGGGTCGTGGCCGCGGTGGTGTTCGCCATGATCGGGGCGGCGGCGCACACCACGGCCGTCATCACCCGCGGGCTGGCGGTCCACCGCGCGCCCTGGGGCAACATGTACGAGTTCGTCACCGCCCTGACCTGCGTCGCCGCCATCTTCTTCCTGTTCGCGATGATCCGTTACCGGGTCTGGACACTGGGTGTCTTCGTGATGGGCGCGGTGGTGGTCACGCTGGGCCTCGCCGATACCCTGATCTACACCGCGCCCGGAGACCTCGTCCCGGCGCTGCAGTCGTACTGGCTGGATATCCACGTCACCGCGATGACGCTGGCGACCGGCATCTTCTTCGTCCCGGCGGTGCTCGGCTTCGTGTACCTCTGGGTCGACAGGTACACCAGGCGGGTGGCGGCCGGCCAGGCCGCACCGGGCAACGGGATCGTCCGCAGGCTGCCGACCATCGAGCAACTCGACCGGCTCACCTACCGGACCATCGTGTTCGGCTTCCCGGTCTGGACCTTCGGTGTCATCGCCGGCGCCATCTGGGCCGACCAGGCCTGGGGCCGGTACTGGGGCTGGGACCCCGTGGAAACCTGGGCCTTCATCACCTGGGTGCTCTACGCCGCGTTCCTGCACGCCAGGGCCACCGCGGGCTGGCGCGGCCGCCGGGCCCACTACGTCCAGCTGCTAGGTTTCGCCAGCCTGATCTTCAATATCCTGGTGGTACAGGTGTTCATCGCCGGGATGCACTCCTACTCCGGCGTGAGCTGAGCCACCGGAAGCAGGCCGGTCCGGAAGCTGGCCGACCGGAACGCCAGGCCGTCAGACCTCTCCGCCTGCCTGCGAGTTGCCGCGGATCGCGCGGTCGAGCGCGCGGAGGAACTCCGGGTCGTCGTCAGGTCCGGCGGGCATCGTGGTGACCGAGGTCCTGGCGCGCCCGGCGGGGTGACGTGCTACCGCATCGTCCGCGTCCGTCCATCGCCCGCGCCGAAAGTAGCGGTTGCCTGGATCGTCGGGGCGCGGCGCGGACTCGAGCGGAGCTGCCGGGCTGCGCAGCGGCTCCCTGACGATGAGCCACGCGACGGCCCCGCCGATGAAGGTCAGGGTGATGACGGCGATCCAGGCGGGCTTGGGCATGCCACGAAACTCGCTGGCCGGGGTCAAAATGGCGTCTGTCAGGCAGTACAGCCAGAAGCCCATCATGAAGAGGGCCAACAGGGCACCGGACAGCAACATGGCCGAAGCCTAACGTCAGCCGTCTACGCTATGGGCGGAATTACCCCAACTTCTCCCCCCGCCCTCCGCGCCCGGCCGTTGAGCTCATCGGATGACGTGGCGGGGGAACTCGTCATACGCTGGCGGTCAGGGCAACAGAGCAGGAGAACGGTTTATGCGGCTAAGGCTGTTCGACCGCATCCGTCGGCTCGCTCATTCCCGCAGGTCTCCGGTTGAGGCGGCGGGGGCTTCCGGAGTTCAGGGCAGGCATCGCCGCAGCGGCCGTCGCGGGCCCGCACCGGTTGGCCCCGCACCGGTTGGCCCCGCACCGGGCGGGCCGCCCACCGAGCTGGCCCACACCGCCGCACCCTGGCCAGGCGGCCCTCCGGCCGGGCAGGCACCGCTCCCGTCGGGTAGTCCCGCCGCGCTAGCCGACCTGGCCCCGCCGGATCGGGCCCCACGGGCTCCACAGGCCCCAGCCGCGCCGGTATCAGGCAGCCAGCCCCCGGACAGCCGGCTCCCGGCCGAGCGGACCGGAGCAGGACCCGGATCGCCGGCCTCCGGATCGCCGGCCTCCGGATCGCCGGCTTCCGGGCCGCCAGCGCCCCGCCCCCGCCGGGGAGCAGGGCCGTCCGCCCTGCGCGCCGGGGGAGCCAGGGCGCGGATCAGGGACGCTCCGCAGGAGACCGCCCAGTCGGCGCCGGCCGCGCCGGCGACCCAGGCGCGCTGGCAGGAAACGGAGGAGCCGTCCGCCGCCGCTGCCCGTGCGGACGCACTCGCCCGGGTGGCGGCCGGTATCCCGCACCAGCCTGACGGATTGGGGCGCTCTTCCTGGCGGCCCGCGGTCTCGCTCTCGCAGTCCGGGCTGCCCTACGCGGCGGCGCATCCGCGGGAACAGCCGCGGATCGGCGACGGGCGCAGGAACTGCGGATCGCTCGAGGCCATCTTGTGGCGGCAGTGGGACCCGGCGTCGCCGCCGCCCCGGGAGGTGGTGATGGCCGTGGACCGGCTGGCCGAGCTGCCCTTCCGGATCAAGGAAAAGCTCGCCGACGGCCTCGACGCCATCTTCATCGGCCCGGGCGGCGTCCCGGAACTCGACGATATGACCAGCTTGCACGGTGTTCCGCTGCCGTCCGGGCAGGCCACCTGGGATGCCTGCGCCGGCGCCTACGGGGAACGCAAGATCGTCGTCGGCTCCCGGCCGTCGCCGACTCCGGACGTGATGTGCCACGAGGTCGGGCACGCGCTCGACGACCTCGACAGCCCGCCGGGTCAATGGCAATCCGACTCGGCGGAGTTCCGCATGCTTTACGATCAGTGCGAGTCACATTTCGCCAGTGATTTCCATCGGCAGCCCGGCGGCCTCGGGCGCAAGGAGTTCTTCGCGGACGCCTTCGCCGCGATCGCGTCCCGGCAGCGCCCGGCTCTGGTGGACATGCTGAGCGGCGACACACGGACGGCATTGCGGGTCATGCTCTATTTCAACCGGCGTTATGGCATCTAGGGTGATTAGCGATGTTTGTCATACGACTGCCGAACGGGAACCTGATGGTCCCGCAGACCGCGACGGGCAACGACGGGCGCATCCTCGGCGACGTTTACGTGGAGATCGGGCCCCAGGACGCCGACTACGCCCGCCTGGCCGAAACGGCGCTGACCCCCGAGGAAGCCGAGCAGCGCCGGGACCAGTGGCGGCAGGACGACGAGGCCCTGCGCCAGGAATTCCTCGAGTTCGCCAGGCTGAACGGCGAGCACACCTGGCAGGACACCCCGGAAGGCGAGGAATCCTGAACTCGCGGACCCCGTGCGGCCGGGCCGCGCGCGGTCAGGCGATCACGTGGCTCTGCGGCGAGGATTCGCTGTCGCCGCGCAGCAGGGCCCGTACCTCGGACTCGCGGAACCTGCGGTGTCCCCCCGGAGTCCGGATGCTGGTGATGCGCCCAGAGGCCGCCCAGCGGGTGACGGTCTTCGGATCCACCCGGAACAGCGCGGCCACCTCTCCAGGCGTGAGCAAGCGCTCGTTGTTGCCGTCCACGTTTTCCTCCGACTGTCCCCTCAAGCCTCGGTTAGGTCCCTCTAGTTTGGCGCTGAACGAGTACTTTCTACCTAGATTTCTGGAAATTGGTCAGCGTTTCGCCGACAGCCGGGCAATTATCGGTAGCTGGTTCATGACCTTCAGTAATAATGCACCGGTTCTCGATGGCCGGGAGGTGAGGCGATGAGCGGGGACGGATCCGGCCTGATCGGCCTGGCGGAGATACGGGAGGCGGCCCGCGGGCTCGAGCGGGTGGCGGTCCGTACGCCGCTGATCCCGGTGGCCAGGCTCGAGCCGCCGCTGCTGGTCAAGCCCGAGTCGCTGCAGCCCACTGGGTCGTTCAAGCTGCGCGGGGCGTATACCGCGATCATGGCGAGCGAGCGGGCCGCCCGCGAGCACGGAGTCGTGGCCCATTCCAGCGGTAACCACGGTCACGCGGTGGCCTACGCCGCGGCCCTGCTGGGTGTGCGGGCGGTGGTGGTGGTCCCGCGGACGGCGCCGGCGGTCAAGACGGACGCGATCGAGTACTACGGCGCCGAGCTGATACGGGTAGAGCCGACCCTGGCGGCGCGGGTGGCCGCGACCGAGGAGCTGGTGGCCAGGCACGGGTACGTGCCGATCCCGCCGTTCGACGACCGGGCGGTCATCGCGGGCCAGGGCACCGTCGGCCTGGAGATCGCGGCCGACTGCCCCCAGGTCGGCCTGGTCCTGGTACCGGTCAGCGGCGGCGGGCTCATCTCCGGGATTGCCGCGGCCGTCCGGGGCTGCTGCCCGGACGCGGCCGTGGTGGGCGTCGAGCCCGATCTCGCCGCGGACGCCCGCGAGTCCCTCCGCCGCGGCGAACGGGTCAGCTGGCCCGCGGCCGACGTCCAGGCCACGGTGGCCGACGCGCTCCGGGTGGAGCAGGTCGGCGCGCTGCCGTTCGCGCACATCCGTGCGCTGGTGGCGGACATCGTCACAGTGACGGAGGACGAGATGCTCGCGGCGGTCCGGCTGCTCGCGAACCAGGCCCGGCTGGTGGCCGAGCCCGGCGGCGCGGCCGCGGTCGCGGCGTGGCTGTACCACCGGGAGGAGCTGCCGCCGGCGGCGACGGCGGTAGCGGTGGTGTCCGGCGGCAACATCGATCCCGCCCTGCTGGCGGCGACACTCGCCCCCGACTGACTATGCTGAGGCTGCTATGCGTGCCACCCTCGCCTACACGTCAGCCCGGATCGTGCTGCTCGTCGTGTCGGTTGTCCTGCTCTACCTGGCGGGCGCGCGCGGGCTGCTGCTGCTCGCACTGGCCTTCGTGGTGAGCGGGATCGCCAGCTTCGTGCTGCTGTCCCGGCAGCGGGACGTCATGTCCGGAGCGCTGATGACGCGGCTGAAGAACCGGCGTCCCCGGGGCCCGGGCTTCCGGGCCAGGCTCGAGGAAGGCGCTCGCGCCGAAGACCAGGACTGACCGCCGACGACATCCGGCTACAGGCGGCGGGCGGCCGGGCCGAACGGGCCGACCCGGAGCACCGCCGTCGGCCCGTCGCGCCCCTCGCCCCCGAGGGTCACCGTGGCGGCCGCTGCCCCGCCAGCCTCCGCCTTCTCATCCGGGCCGGCCAGCCAGCCGCCCGTGGTGAGCAGCTTCAGCACGGCGTCCACAGCCTCCTGGCGCGTCATCACCGAGGTATCGAGCACCAGGTCGGCGTCGCGCGGCTCCTCGTAGGGATCGGATACGCCGGTGAAACCGGCGATCAGCCCGGCGCGGGCCTTGGCGTACAGGCCCTTGCGGTCGCGCGCCGCGCAGACGTCCACCGGAGTCGACACGTAGACGAGCAGGAAGTCGCCGACCTCGGTGACCATCCGGCGCGCGGCCGCGCGCGCCTCCGCGTAGGGCGCGATCGGCGCGCAGATGGCGATGCCGCCGTGCCGGGCCACCTCGGCCGCCACGTAGCCGATGCGGGCGATGTTGAGGTCCCGGTCGGCCCGGGAGAACGTCAGCCCGGCGGACAGCAGCTGCCGGACGTGGTCGCCGTCGAGCAGCGAGACGGTCCTGTCGCCGCGTTCGATCAGCGCCTCGGCGAGCCCGCGGGCGATGGTGGACTTGCCGGACCCGGACAACCCGGTGAAGAAGATCGCCAGACCGCGCTCGGCCCGCGGCGGGCGGGCCCGGCGCAGCTCACGGGCCACGCTCGGCGGGGCGAGCCAGCCGGGCACCTCGGCGCCGGAATCGAGCAGCGCGCCGAGCTCGGAGGCGGTCAGCTCGTCCTGCTCGGCACCCGGCTCGATCAGCGCCAGCGGGCGCCACACCTCCGAGCGCGGGTCGTATGCCCACTCACCCGCGCTGACGACCGGGATCGGCACTCCGGGCAGCGTCAGCGTGCCGTTCCTGGTACCGGTCGGCGAGCCCGTCACGTCGGACGAGTCGGCGAGCAGGTGGGTAGCGCCGTAGGCCGCGGCCACGATGCCCTGGGCGCGCAGGTCGAGATCTTTCCCGCCGCCGCGCGGCGCGAGCGGCACCGGGACCACCAGAGTGCCGGCCGGCAGATGCTGCCTGGCCGCCAGGACCGCGCGGACCAGCGCTTCCGGCCGGGTCACGATCTCGGCCGGCCCGCAGACCAGGGGCAGCACCAGCAGGCGGGCGTTCAGCTGACCCGCGTAGTGGCGCAACTGGCCGATGTGCCGCGTGTTCAGGGGCCGCCGGGTCGCGTAGGCGAGCACGTTCCCCCCGGGGGACCCGCCGGCCAGTTCGGCCCGTACGTCCTCCGGGCGCCTGCGCAGCTGACGGAACGGGCCGTGCTCGGGCTCGCGCAGCGGGGTGACCGGCCCGGCCAGCCTGACCAGCCCGGAATCGCCGGATCCGGGAGAGATCGGGGCGCGCTCGGTGATCGAGAGCACGGCCAGCGGCGAGCCTTCTGGATCCTGCAGGACCAGCCGGGTGGCGTCGGCGGGAACCGTCGCGGCGGATAGGTCCAGGACCACCGGCACCGGCCAGGGCGTGCCGTCTGCCAGCGTGCCGTGCTCGGTCACCGCGGTCACCTCGGCGGCGTCCATGAAGCCGCGCAGCGGCGCGAACGCTCCCGAGGTGAGCAGCTCGAGGTCGCCGAGCTGGTCCTCGCCGAGCGTGCAGGCAGGCCAGTCGGCAAGCTCCGCGGGCAGGGCCGGCGGAGCCGCGGGGGAAGGTTGCTCAGACAGCTGTGCCTCCGAACGTGATGCTGACACGGTATGCCAGCGTGCTCCAGGTACGCGAAATCACGGCGGTCCACGGGACTGCCGTCGGGTCCGGAGCGGGAAGGGAGGCCCCCGGCAGGACGTCACACTACTCGCGCGAAGCGGCCCTCGGGGCGCCGGGCCAGCTGGAACGTCATGAAACTCCGGATCCAGTGCGTTCTCACGCACTGGATGTCCGGTTTCAGGGCGTCCGGCAGCATGAACGCGGCGACTCCGGACCCGAAGACTGCGAGCACCGCAGCGGCATGAACCCGGCGTTCCTGGCGTTGTGAACAGTAGGCCGGTGCGAACCCGGCGCGGGGGCGGGGCGAGCTGTTGCGGAGCGGGTGCGAACGCGCGCGGCGGCCGCGAAACGCGTAAACTTGAAGGGTTCCGCCGATAGCCGGGTCTGCCTGGGCCCGGCCGGTTCGTGCTGCCCGCACCCGGTTAGGTCCGGGACGAGGGGCAGCCAACACGAGGGACTAACGGCGATCACAAGGACATCATGAGCCTCGCAGGACTGCTCAACATTCTCGACGACGACCCGCAACTGCGCGACGTACTCGCGCGCGCGGCGGCCGGTACCGACCCGGTCGATACGGACCTGGTGGCACCGCCGGCGCTGCGCCCGGTGCTGGCCGCTGCTCTTGTCGGGGGGGTACGGGGGGGCGGACAGCCCTCCCGTGATCAGGGGGGGTCAGGGGGGGATCGTCCCCCCGAGACAACACTGCTTGCGGTCACGGCCACGGCCCGGGAGGCCGAGGACCTAACCGCCGGATTGGGCTCGTTCCTCCCGCCGGACAGCGTGGCGTTCTTCCCCGGCTGGGAGACC
>Ga0207657_10004364_pt1 | contig 14981 bp, 4 predicted proteins | sample KBSC33metaG_FD_184316 | JGI IMG/M metagenome (GOLD analysis project Ga0207657, IMG submission 184316) | Corn rhizosphere microbial communities from Kellogg Biological Station, Michigan, USA - KBS C3-3 metaG (SPAdes) (version 2) | ecosystem: Host-associated > Plants > Roots > Rhizosphere > Soil ... | reverse complement strand
AGGTTCCGAATACTATTAACATTCCATGAAGCAATAGTTATCGTCTCTCTGAAGGGGGTTTCTTGAAAGACTTCAATGACACGGTCATTCTTTACGCCTAATGACTTCCGCAATTCCGATTCCTTGTACGTCTGTTGCATTCGCGTCAATAGTCCCCTTTTTGGTTCCGGGAGGTAACTGTTTCTAATCTTCCTCCACTTTTCTTCTGCCTTCTGTTTTGCTTCATATTCTGTCACCGGAGTGACATACCTCTGCATAGTCGCCTTGACTGTGCGAGACTCAGCATTATACAGGTCAGCATAAAGATTACCAAGTACCTTGCCATCACCCTTCCACCGTTTGACTTTGTCGGGTGTCAAAGGACTTCCAGGATCACCGGGAATAGAGCCAAAGCTATAAAACGGGCCTCCCAGTTGTCCACTCAACAATTCCTTCATCAAGTCGAATTCAGAATCCTCCCTCACATTCACCTGATCGCCGTCAACAGTGAGATGGTATGACCGGTATACTGGTTCCGCAACGGGTATCTCAACTGGCTTTGCGGGTTCCACTAGATAGCTCTTCCCGCTTCTGTTCGTTCTCTTCTCCGGCTCTGCCGTCATAGAGTCTCCTAATACCTTGGCTAATTGCTGATTGGTGACGGGAGGTGCATGGTAAGTCCATTCATCCTTTTCCTTGTCAGTCAGTTGCTTGACATAACCAACAGCTCCATCTTCTCCTCGCCCAATGGCATAGTGAGTATTCCACAGGAAGTGATACAATCCTCGTTGGCAATCAATATGTGCACGAGCCAGTTCCAAGAACGGTCTTCCACAGAGCACGTCAACATCCAAGTTGTTAACCGATAAGACATTCAAGGGGATCTCCACTCCCCCGCAAACGCGTACAACCATGTTGTGGATTTCACCCTCCATCTTCGGAGCACTTCCATCAGCTACCTTCAACCTTATCGTCGCCTGTACCGGGGCCAATGCCCATCCCATCCTCTTGCGCACACGTGAGTTCACCGCGACAATGCAACATCCGTTGTCCAGATGCACCGCCATCTTGATTGAATTCACCATCGCGTTGATGTAATGAGTCCCGGTTTTAGCAGACGAAATGAGGGCCACACGAGCCTCCTTCTTACTCATCCTGATCTTGTTAAAGAGTTCCTCAACGGTAACGTCGTCTCCTTCAGTTACCAAGTTCATCCTCTTAACCGAAATCTCTGAGTCACTCAGTAGCTCGGATTCCTCTTCCACAGGCGCTTCTGACTCTATAGTACCCTCCCTGGTTTCGTGTCTTACAGTGAACATCTTTTCCTCCAAACTGAAACCTAACGCGGGGTGCTCTGAACATAACGCTACCCTCTTTTCTTTAGGTAAAGTCCGCAAAGAATTCTGCACTATCCTTCTCAAGTAAGGACTGACCCAAAGCAATTCTGCTAAAGGAATGTTCACCGGTTTTGTCCTAAGAAATTCCAGGATATCAAACTTTCCTTCCTTATCCTTGACTGCATCAATCAATCTCAGCTGATCACGCAAATTGTCATCTACCGGTGCTTCTGAGTCTTTAGGAGGTCTTCCCCTCCTTTTTCCTGCCGCCTCTGCAGCAGATATCACAGGTCTCTCACTTATCACTGGTGGCGCTATGTCCATTGGCCCAGCCGTAGATTCCGTCTTCTCCTCTCCTAGAGTTCCGGATTGCTCATTAGGGACCGGAGCATTCACCACCTCCATTGGGATAAGTGTTTCCAGTGTCCTACGGGCCTCCACAGGCCTAACCGGTGGGGCAGGTTTTCTTACGACTCCTTGACGACGTTCCCTCTCCCGACGTTTCTCTGCAGCGTCATCTTCTGATTCATCACTGCCGCTTTCCAATTCAGGGGGTAAATCATCGCCACTATCCAAAAGGGATAAATCCTCGTTTCCATCCTTCCTCTTCACCGGCTTCGTTTTCTTCTTCTTATTATTCGGAGGACGTTTAGTCGTCGCAGGTGGCACTAAGTCCTTTGACTTAACCGATTCCTTAAGCTTGCGGGGCTCAGCAGATTTTCTCTTCTGCGCCACAACACCTCTTCCCAGGTCTTTAACCTGTAAGTCTGATTCCTTTGCCTTCCCAGCGACTTCCTGACTTGTGCTCGGGGCATCCTCCTTCCCGGCCATTTTGTCAAGAGCATCCAACATCTCCTGATTGACTGTTGGTTTTGCCACCGGGGCACTGGCTGTCTTTTCCGGCTTCCTTACCATTCTCTGCGTAACTGTCACGTAGTTATCAGATTGCGGTGCTGGAATTCCTTCCCGAACAGCCGTTCCTAATCCAGGTGGTCCACCTATCCTCCTCCTTTTTTCAACTATCTCAACAACGGGCCTCATGCCTGTAGGGGTTCTACCTTCCAGTGTCTTCCCCTCAGCATGATCTCCTCCCATTACCCTCTTTCCTTCACCTAATAAAATCTTCTTATCTGGCGGGAGTTTTTCCTTCAGGGCACGAGAACTCCCGTTCACTCGTGCTCTTCCTGAAAATCCTCATCAACGGATTCCTCATCATCAGTATAAGCTTCATCCTCAGCGTTATCATCACTAACCAACGCTGGTCCAAATGCTTCGCTTACGTGGTACATCTGATTGTACACATCCTCCCTATCGGGATTATACCGATGACTCCTTGTTTCCAAAGAGATCTGATATCCCCTCCAAGTCTTCAGGGGTTCATTTTCCGGGGGACAATCAGGTGAGATGTGGCCCTCCTCACCACATCGGTAACAGCGAATGTTACTAGAAGAGTATCCTCGATTCTGGTTGACATTGTTTGCCTTTGCCACCGGCTTGGGTGCAGGTCCATTTCCAGGTGATGAGTTAGTTCCACCTCCTGCAGGTGGTTTTGCCACACCATCCTTTGCTGCTCCCTGAGCAGGTCTAGGGGGTGGTGGAGGCGGTGGCCTTCTGGCCGTAGCATCCCTATTCGTCTGTTCTCTCGCAGGGGCAGATGATTTTCCCCCTGCAGCCGATCCTCCTCCAGTATTGCCGCTAGAACGACTTCCATACCTATCTGAAGTTCTTTCTCCCCTTTCATACCTTTCGGGATATTTTTTATGGGGCAACGTATGACCACTTCCCTTGGTGACCTTTGGATTCACCGTCTGTAGGATTTCCCAATCCTTGATGGTCTCCGTGATAATCTCCTCGACCGTCATGTCAATACGGCCTCGCAAGTAGTCCAAGATCTTCTGGTTCATACCCAGAGCGATATCTCCCAGTGTTCCAAACCACGCAGCGATGTAGTCCTTTTTGGTGGGATACCTCTTCCTCTCTGAATACTTATTGGCCATTTCCAAATCAGCCTTGAGATCCTCGAATTTGTTGGCATGAGCACGGATTGTGTCACCACCCTTCTTTGACTCCCGGGTAAGCTCCCAAATGTGATCCGGTGAGTAGGTATCCTCAGGTACTACGTTCTTGATGATCAACTCCACTGCTTCGTTCCAAGTGGAACACCCATTAACCTGAGTGCACAGGTTCAAGATTTCGGGTACCGCTGTGTCTACACACTTTTGAAACCAGCCAATCTTTGACCTGTCTGTCTTCAGGTTTTCCAACTCACACTGCCTTTCGTAAATGCGAATCCACTTAAAGGGACTAAGCTGAACAGAAAACTTGCCCAACTTAGGCAAATCATACTTGGGCCACTTAGGCGGTGTATCCTTCGCCTTGGTGTCCTTCTCATCTTCCTCTTTTTTAGCAGAAACAGGAGCTTCCACCGTAGCGAGTCTGGCCAGTTCAATCTGTTTGGAAATCAATTCCAGTCTTATCTTGAACGCCTTCACCTCTGCTACCGTACTTCCAGGGGGAGGACGGGGGATACGTCCAGACTCAAGTTCAGCGCGCACGCGCTCATCTTCAATCCTCTCGGTTTCCTCCTTCTGCTCTTCCAACTGGAAGTATCCTTTCACCTGCTCCATTTCTGCCTTAAACTGAGCAATATCGGTGGGTTGATCCACCGATGAGCTTTTCAGCCAAAAGGTCTTGTCGGGGCGTACCGCAACTCCTTGAAACCTTCCAGCCACTTCAGCATCCTGCTCAAAGCTGTCTATAATGTAACTGATGTCCGTCGTCTCCAAACGTCCTGGACCAAAACGCCTACTGGCGTATAAGAAGACCTTTGCCATCGTGTAGATGAAATTGCGTCCAACGCGATCCATCCATTGATTCAGCAGTGGGAGGTTCCTTACCTTCCAACCAAAGCCTTCATCGTATTCGAGATATGCATGACGAGCAGCTATTGCATCAGAAACCTGAGTCCATATATCATAGAACTCAGGAGTTTCGACGTCTGGAAGATCCTTCCATGCAAAGTGGGCAAAGCCCTTCCATCGCGTGGGAATAGCAGTGACCCTTACACCGTAAGAGTCCACGAAATCAACTTCCGTCATACTCCTCTGAGTAGCAGTAGTACCAGCTCTAGCTGATCCTCGAGAACCAGCAGAAGATCCATTCCTTGAACTTCTGCTGCCACTTCCACGGCTGGGGGGTTCATCATCCCCTCCGCCATTACCACCGGGATTCCCTCCGGGTGGACCATTACCTCCTGGGTACCCACCTCCGGGGTTACCTCCATTTCCTTTGTTGGGTCTTCCATGACCACCTCGCCCTCCAGGGAATCCACCTCCAGGAGTTCCTCTGTTAGGGGGACCATCACCCCTGCGGGGATGATCATCATTGTCATCGGGACCTCCAGGATTGCCGCCGGCTCCTCCAGCAGCCATTCTCCTGTTATCCACAGAGACAGAGATTAAGGGGATAGTATCCATCCCTACATCAAAATCGCCAAGTCTGAAACCCGGTCGACGGACCTCCTCCACCATCTCTACATCTCCTGATGGCAGGAGGGGTTCTTCCTCCAAGATAGGGGCAGTCTTTGCTGCAGTTATCTTCTCAACCTTCTCGGTCAACAAACTCAACTGCGCAATCAAGTCCCTCTGCACTTGATCTTGGGCCTCAGCCCGTGCTTTCAAGTCTTCCTCCTTCTGAGTAGCTTGTGCCATAAAGACCTTCAACGCCTCTTGCGCGCGCTCAGCAGCAGCCGCTCTCTCAACTTGGGCAATCAGTTCCAATTCCTTAATCCGGAGCTCCTGCTCCATCATCCTCAGACTGGAAGACTTCTCAGCCTCAATTGTGGCCACTCTCTGGCTAACCGCGGTGTTCATCTCCCGTCGTTCTTCCTGAAGACGGTCCATAGCACCTTCCAAAGCCTCCCTCTTGGCTTTAGCAATCAACTGATCCAGCTGTTGTTGGGTCTTCCATCCCCCAGCTGTTCCAGATGCAGAGCCTGATCCTTGTCCTGTCCCAGTCGGCTTAGGGCCCTTCCCTTTCCTTGACTGGGATGATTGACTCAGACCTTGGCTTGCAGGGATGTTGCCTTGAACAGGCACCTTACGCATCCCTCTATCTCCTCCGGCAGGGCTATGATTACCACTGCTATGTCCACTACTGGACTGGGATTCTCTCCTCCGGGATCCCTTAACTCCTGAGCCTCCAGACTGGGTAGATCTTCCTCCAGACATTGTCCCAGCAGCCTGAACAGTTCTCTGGCCCAGTCCAACAAGCTTCCCACCAGGGGGAGTGATCTTCACCTCCGCAGAATTGCCGGCAATCACAGTTGCCTCTGCTGCACGGGTGTTGGGATCAATCACCACCTGTTCAATTACCTTAGAAGGCCCCACCTCCTGCTTCACAGCGGGGGCATCAACTCCGCTGATACTTCCAGAAGTACCAAAGCCTTCTCCAGTCCTTCTTGCCTTAGCACGCCTCCAACGGGTACGTTTGGCCTCCCCCCTAAATTCCACACCAGTGGCTTCATCCTCGTCCTGAGAATCCTCAATCAAGTCCGGGATCCCACGGCGTTCATCAGCGGGAGGCTGATCAACCGTCATCTCTTGCGTGGGACTTCCAGCAGAAGAACTCTTCAGTCCTTCGTAGTCAGTCTGATCAACATCATCTGCCCAACGGGCAGGGGTAACCGAAGTCTCAACCACTTCCACAGTGGTCTCAGCCAAGACCAATCTCCCACCCACAGGAGTAGAGTTACCAGTTTCCTGAGGGGCTTCAAGTGATTCCACTTCCAAGCTCATTTCAGAGATTTGCTCAACCAACTGATCCAGTTCACCCTCCACTTGGGGCAAGTCACCTCCAGGCATACTCAAGGAGTGATATAAAGTAAAACCTCTTTGGGTTCTCAAGCTTGAATTCAGCTGAGTAGATCAACTTGGGTAAATGACCCAAACAGACTCCTCTAAAGCCGATTCTCCACCAGATGCCGCAAAGTAGTTCTCCAACCCCTTTTCAGAAAAAGGGTATCAGATAGGTTTGCGGGTAAGGTTATTTACCCACGGGTCCTTGTCTTTAGATAGGAGTATGAATGAGTGATTTGTCCAACTACCAACAACTGGTACACAACACAAAGGATCTTTCCAAGTCAGCAGTCCTATTCCTGATAAGTCCTTGGTTCTAAAGCACCTTTATGCTTCCAAACCAACCCTTTTATCAAGGAAAATAGGTGTTCCTACTTCCTTTTGATCCTTAAGACTGGTTTGGGGCTTCTGCACACCAAATCAGATCTACACACAAAAACTTCCTCTGCAATCCACTTCACTGTACCAAATGCTCCACTCAGAAGAGCATATACCTTTACTAGTACAACCACTAACACGGGAGTGGGAAGGGGGTAGAGAAAGGATGAAGATATTTCCTGGTAAGCTTACTTAGGCTAGAACCACTGTTGTCTGATTAAAGAAGAGATATTTCATAAAAGAAAAAGGGGAAGAGGGGAAACACTCTCTAGACCCCATAAAATCCCCATCTCCTATCACACAACAAATCCCCATCTCCAAAATAAACACACACAAAATAAACACCTAACCACCCAGTAGACCAATACAGAGTACACAGAAAAATACAAGAGAGAAAGTACATTACAGGATATCGAAGTTTCAAACCCAAATACCCCAAACTCCCCCACTCTCCCACATCCTCATGCCTCCGCTATAGCCGCCCTCGGCGACTGCCAAGCACGTGCCTCCCTTCCAGCTAATTCCCCTAACTAAACCCCAGCGAAGTACCCAACTTACGAAGCAAATCATCAAACCTTCTCATCATCACCCGTTTCGCTGATACCTTTCCAGTCCGCAGGTAAATGGCGGCGGAAGGCAAGACCTTGTCTCTGGCGCAAGGCCAACCGATTAGCGACGAAAGTGGCAGGTTCGATAAGAGGATTTCGAAGATCACCGATGAGTTGCTCTTGAGTTTCCAAAAGGTGGTTGGAAAGGTAAGTATAGAGTTGGTAATCAAATTCCATTTCATGACGGTAATATGAAATAGAACGATCGAAAATACGCTTGGGTTGTACCGGTTCTGTGGATCTGGTGTTGGCGGTAGGTTCTACATATCTTGGGTTGTCTTTGGTGAAATCAATGAGTGTGTCGGCGGTGTGAAGACGGTTTCCCAGGTGAAATAGGATAGTGCCTGGTTGGTGTAAGATGTCGATTCCAAGCGACGGGAAGGATACCTTGTTCTCCTTGAAAGAGCCAGTCATAAAATGAGCATTCCAACCATAAGAATTATGGTTATAGGTCCGCTCCTCAATGACATTGCATCTTAAGTGAGAAAGAGGAAAACCGGCGACACCGTGTTTCTTGTTGTAAACCGATTCGGATAGGGTTTCCAAAAGACGGCGGTTTTGGAAATAATATGTAGGATTAAGAACAAAGTTGATCACTGCCAACCTATCGGCGATACCGGTGTCGGTGTAAAGATCTTGGTAAGCACATACCAAGGGGGAATGATCATCCAGACCGGGAAAAACCATTTGGATCCCCTTGTCAAGGCGTTGTGCTGGAACACCGGGACCGTATCTTTGAATTCGTCGATAACGTTGGGGTACACCACATGAGTGGATGTAGGAACCGTTGTCGTGATCAGTCAGAGGGTTAGGTCTGAGGGGGTCCTCCAGGCTCATCCACTTATCCACAAAAGTGGAAAGGTGATAAAACCCTTCAAAAAGCCCTTTTCCCAAGTCCTCTGAGGTCTTGGCGATGTGTTTGTCTTGAATGACCAAGATGACCGGATGCCATTGTCTGGGACCATCACATTTGACGTAAATGATGGCGGAGTGATGGACGGTACCGGCGGACTTGAAAGTGGCGTGGGAGAGTTCGTCGGGAGGGTAATAACCGTTGGGTACAGTGGCTGAGAAGAACATAGGAACAATTTCCTGAGAGAGTTGTTCAAACCAATCCCAAGCCTCACTCATTCCCAACAAATCATCTCCAGTGCTCTGATCAACATAAGGCACTTTCAATCCCTTTTCTCTTGCCACCTCAAAGACCCTTCTCACATCTCCTTCCATTCTCCCTACATATTCCTTGGCCTTTTCCTTCAGCATTTGAATAGGACCTCCCATCCTTTCAAAGATTTCAGGCCCACCCAATCTCTTTTTGGTCCAACAAGCCATACACTTCCAGTTGTCCCCAGCCTCAGTAATCCTCAAGCACTTAGCATGATACCACCCATTGCATGGAGCACAATAGGGGATACCAAAACTATCCTTCTGCTTGTCTTCACACCCAATCCAGTCAACCTCATTTCCCCTCAATCCCTGACATTCATAATCCCAACAGATTCCACACACCCCATTATCAACATCCTGTTCCTCCTGCCCTTCTCCTTCTTCACTGTTGTCCCTCTCTTCCTGTCTTCTCCTTTCAGCTCCTTTCCTCTTTTTTACAGTCTGACTTCCCTGAGTGCTGGTAGATCTTCTCTTCTGACCAGCTGCAGAAGTTCCAGTTCCAGTGGTAGACTGATCAGAGGGGGTGCTGGCAGTGAAAGTGACAAGCTTTCTGCTGGAAACAGTAGCCAGGACTTTGGTGGTAAGGATAGAGTGAACCATAGTGGTGTGTGTTGGTTGGATTCTTGAGTGTTGGTAGGATTTTTTGGTGTGTTAAGGTAGAAGCCAGAGTCGGAGCTTGGGCGACCCTTAAGACTGAGACCATGAAATGTGCCTCCTCCAGGAACAGCAACTCTGCTCAACCAGGGAGGTTTCCCACACATGTTAGGTACTCAGAGGGCAGGAAACAAGTGTTTCTAACCCTCTATCAACTTTCCCAACCAGTTTCCATAAGATGGTGAAGTTGAATGACTTTTGCCAAAATCACGCATTTCCAGCAGATTTCGGCGGAGATCAACTTTTGCCGTAGGGCTTCCCCCGCTTGGAAAAAAGGTTTGTAGCGTTGGGAAGAGCATTCCCAATAACCCTGTCAACTTTTCCTGACTCCGTTTGGTCAGGAAAATTTTTCACCGCGATTTCCGTCCGGTTTTATTAGTAGCCGGGCGCGGGGTACAAGTAAAAATCTCCGTGGCGGACTCCAGGCCCTCCAAATGAAGTTGTATGGTGATGAGAAGACCTGATTCCATCACCCTATCAACTTTCCTGATGACTTTTCCACGGGTACCACGTACGTCTCCATGGGGTCATCAGTACTTAGGCTTTTGGGTGGTTTCACCTAGTAAGGACACTTAATGAGCGTACCCTTTCGGTGGCTTCCAGACCTCAAACCAAAGTTCCGGGGAGGTGAAAAGACCCTTTTCCATCCTCCTATCCACTCTCCTGATGACTTTTCTTCCCGGTTCCATTCGGTGTCATCGGGTCATTTCCTTAGTCTCCCACGGTGAGGGTTGAACCGGCGGCCCTCGCAATCCGTGAAACAAACAGGGTGCACAGAGGTAATGTGGATCGCGCTTTTCGCGTTCTCTCCTCTTTCCCTGTCCTGTCGGTGACTTCTCCGTTTATCCAAGTTCTTCAAACTCCGGTTGCCGGGTGCGTGGATAGCAGTACGATCCGCTTTTCCTGTTCCTTTTGGCCACCAGTTTGGGCCTAAGTGGTGAGCACCTCCGTTGCGAAGTTGAGTTTCCTGGAAACCGTAGATTCTCCTGATTTCCTGACGTAGTTCTCGGAGTTCCGGAATGGTGTTTCCGTCTTCTCCAAGTTTTCTGGGATATCCATCCCTCGGGGGTATCCCGTAAGTTTCCTCCATGGTAGTAGATCAGTTTCTCCTTCTACCCTGTTCAGTCACTTTGGGGACTTTTATACCCATCCATAAATAATTGGGTGACAGCTTCTCCTAAGCTTCCACCCTTTCACAACACTCATACCAGTTCTCCCCAACCTGATAAACGAGTGTGTCGTCATCCAGCTGCAGGGAGTACATACCTAACGCATTCTCTTCCACCGTAGCTTCGCTCAGCTGAGGTTCTAGATTTTCTCTATCTTCCCCCATTGACTTGGCTATGGCGGGTGGCAACTTTCTCCTGGTAGAAATCTTCCCATAGTCCCAGACAGTGGGTTCTTTCTTTGCAGGATATAGCCTCCAATGCCCAACGGGATCGCCTTTCCCATAAGGCTGTCCATCTCTCACTTTCCGAAGGGTATACCTATTTCCAAGACCAGCGGACTCAACAGTACAAAGTTCTTGTAATTGGACAATCTTCTTGTTTGTACTATATTGATGATCCCATCTGTCATCCCTTACCCATACCAACTGTCCTGGTTGATAAACATTGGGCTCTGGTCTTTTCAAGTTCTCCTCTTCGTCTTTCCTGTGTTGGGCCAACTGCAGGGCCCGAGCTTCTGCACGCAATTTCTCCACTTCATTCAAGAAAGTGTCTCTCATTGCGACTAACTCATCCTCATCATAAGGTAAGATATCACCCTTATTATCCACAGGCAGTCTAGCATCCTGTCCATAGATATACCTAAAAGGTGAAATACCTGTCACCCTTGAAACATGGTGGTTGTAATCTGCAACCGCTTTTTCCAAGTGATCAATCCATCGGTCGCTGGAATCATCATTCTGCCTCACTCTCCTAGCAATAAGAGGCACCAGCACACCATTGACGTTCTCCACTCTCCCATTTGCTTTCGCATTCTGACTCGACACGGGACACAGGATGATTCCATTCCTCTGTGCCCAAGTTCCAAAGGGAGTAGATTTCAGAAAGTATGATGCCGCATCACAGATGAGCCATTGCGGTAGACTGTGATTGCAAACCCAGTTGTTTGCAGCTTTTACCGCGCTCACCGAGTCGAAGTGTGATACTGGGAAAGCTCTTACCCATCCAGACAAATAATCCACAGTGACAAAAATACCGCAGTATCCATTATATGTCTTGGGCAATGAACAACCATCCATACCTATTAGGAGGAACATAGTGGCCGGAGGCACGATTCGGTACAACTGGAATCGTCCTACAGGGTGCTTCCTTCTCCTCATCTGACATGCATGGCAAGCGGCAATGAATTCCGACACATGATACCACATATTTTCCCAGTAGTATCTTCTTGCCATTGCCTGATAAGTGGAAATTACATTCTGATGACCAAACTCCTCACTTCCGTGGAAACTCTTCATGATACCCGGAACATCCTCCAGCTGTGGCACTCTTCGAGGTGCTGCGCCTTGTTTGGCTCTCCTGTACAGGACGCCCGTGTCCCTGTCCACGAAATAGTTGAGAGCTTGAGACTGAATGCTCCTTCTCGTTGCGGGGTCCAAATCTTCCAACTGATTCCCAGTCAAGAACCTCGCAATCGAGTCATAGGGTTCCCATCCTGGCCGACACATAGCCATCCGCAAGATAACGGGGTCTTCAATCCGGGCGTCTATTCCATCAACCATTTCCCCAGCAGGTGTGGGATCTCCTATCCGAGACAACGGGTCAACATCCATTTGTTTATTCCCTGGTCTGAAGATCCACTTGGGGTAACCGGGCTCCATCGGGAGCTGAGACAGTAAGACCCGCCATTTCTCAACCCACTTATTCTTCGTTGCGGTGTTAGCCACCTGAACCCATGCTTTGTGGTCAGTCATGATGACCAGTTTGCGTCCTATGTACGGTTCAATCTTCATGACCCCGTACAAGACTGCTAGCATTTCTCTTTCGGGCTGTTCCTTCCGCTTTTCTGCAGCGGTTAAACCACGCCCGTAATATCCCACAGGTTCATACAAAGTATGAATGGTGAGATTGGCGTCATCCGCCCTATCCTTGGCATGTCCTGCTACTGCGGCTATCCCCACCGCAGATGCATCTGCTGCCAATAAGCAAGGTCGTTTGGGGTCAAACGCCCTGACCGTCGCGGCATTAGCGTAAGCTTCCTTGAGCTTTACCCATGCCAAAGCGTAGTCAGCTTTGCTTGCCCATTCCTTCTTAAACACCAGGGGTTTCCCGAAATCCTTCTTGAAGAGTTCATACAACGGCGCCAACAGTGCCCCAGAGTTGTAAACACAATGCTTCAAGAACAAAGCGAAACCTATGGCACTCCTCAGGTTTGCTTGGGAGTTCGGTGTAGGCCATTCCATTACAGCCCTAACCTTCTTCTCCTCTGGTACGATTTCGTTATTCCCTATCAGATGGCCCATGGCCTCCACTCGCACGACAAACCAGAATGACTTCTTGTCTGACAACGTCCCGTTGTACCTTGCAATGCAACGAAATACTCTGCCCGTGACTTCAATCAATTCGGGTATGGTGTCTGCGCCTACCTGTCCATCATCCCTAAACAATGACAACGCTTCCTGAAGTTGGTTGTCACCCTCAAATTCCTTATCATCATAGACCTTCCCTAAGTGCTTCATTAACCACTCAGCGGAGTCTTTCCAGCCCATCGGGGCGACGGTGTACTGACGCAATCCCCTTGGGAAAGCAAAAGCAGTCAACCATCTGCAGTGCTCTGCTATAGGGCACTGGTGATATCCCAGCGAGTGATCGAATGAACTCCGATACTTGTATCGAGCCATCTTCTGCAAGACGACATCCATAGGTTCCAATGGCCAGACAAGTGGCTTGATGTACTTCGCTATCGGGGCATAATTGAACACAATTCTCCAAGATCCATCTTTCTTAGGGACCAATAACGGTGTTGCACAGGTTATCGAGGTTGACTCCTCAATCTTCCCAGCAGCCATCATCTTATCATCGTATTCGTTCAACACCGCCGTGTGCGTGGGTGAAAGCCTCTGCGTCCTTGCCACTGGCAACCCTCCGTCCTTCTTGACAAGTTCCTCATCCACATGGATTTCCATTGGTTCCACATTGATCAACGTTCGCGCAATTCCTCCTGGCTCTAAGAATTCGGGTAAGTGCTTCAAGATAAGCGCTTCAATCTCCTCCTTATACGGCTCCAGCTCTGGGAGTATGCCGATGTTGATTTTTCTTCCGCCCGTCTTTTCTGGATCCATCTGATAACAGGGGGTAGGCCGTTTCCCCTCATAGGTGGTGTACTCCATCCGGGCTCCGCAAAAATCCCCCTGTTTGACGGGTGATTCCTGCTCTACTTCCAACTTGAATACGCGTCTCTCCTTCTCAGGTTGGAACGCGTATACTGGAACAGGGGTGGGTTCTGACATTTCTCTCCATGGCACCCACTTTCCATCTGCATATCCGGCATACTTACTAGCAACCGGTGTGATAGCCCCTTTTGTTGGTCCTTGAGTTGACAGAGTATTCAAATACTTCCTCCTCAAGTCTTTGTCCCCACTGACAAGCCATGCTGAAGTCTTTGCCCAAGGGGTCATTCCTTTTGCTGCATGTCCTTCACGCAAGAAGAGATCTTTGGACCGTGGTAGTAAAACAGGATCTGCCACGGCCAAGTCCAACAACCTAGCATACCACTGATTTTGAGGGGACACAGGACAGATGATGGTAACGGTAGCTCCATCCTTTTCCACCTTCCTCAAAATCTTGTTCATCTCCTTCCAAGGCGGATTTGCCCAAAGCATGCCATCTCCCTGGATTTCCAACCAGTTAACATCATATGCACTTGGGACATCATCAGAGTCCTTAGCATAGTATTCCTCAAACTGATTGTTATGCTCTGCGGCAAACAAGTCTGCCTTGTACTCTCCAAATTCCTTCCAGTGCGTCTGCAATGCCTTTGTGATAGACGGATTCAACTTCCAGTCATCTGTCCGTTTTTCATCAGCAATATTGCCTGGCTGCACCAGAGCAATCATTCCTTCCGCCCTCTGGAAAGGAACGTCATCTTCCACCTTTAGCCGCAAGGTAAGGGGTATATGGTCTGATCCAGGGATGTCCTCCAAGTAACAGTCTTCAACTCGCGATTCCAATCCGCGGGTCATCAATGCATAGTCAATGCGAAAACCCCGATCCTGAGCCTTACCAGTCTTCCCTCGGACAACTTGTTGCTCCCAGGCGGAAAACCTCGGCCTCCGGGTTTGATCACACATCACGTAAGGATCAACCAAGTCCAACTTGTTCATCGTATCCTTAACCCATGCTTCTTCCCATTCCGCGCATGGAGATTCACGTTTTCTCCCTGCCATCATCTTAGAGTTCCAGACATCCTCCTGTCTGTAAACCATATTCCAATCCCCAATAACAATGACCTCGTAACCTTTGGACTTGTGGAATTCCACTTCGGTTTCCACCGCTGCCATAAAACCTCGTTTATACTCCTCCCGTTCCATGGGTTGCAATCTTGCATTAGGAGCATAAATCCCTATCACCACAATCATACCTACGAGTTCTATCTGCAACACTCGTCCTTCATCCACTGCATCAAAGTCAGATGCGGTGAATCCTTCAATCGCCATCTTGACCGTCCCTTCTCGGGCATAAACTCCCATCCCACTGTAGCCCTTGATGTTCTGGGCGAAGCTGAAGTATGAACAATATCCAGGGGGTTTCTCCATTCCCTTCTTCAGATCGGATGAGTTAGTAACCCGAGTCTCCTGGAACATCAGCAAATCGATTCCCTTCATCTCCAAGAACGTAGCTAGGGCAGTCTCGGAATCCCCTCCGTAGCGCCCCACAAATTCACCTGACTTCTTCAACAGGTTCCGAATACTATTAACATTCCATGAAGCAATAGTTATCGTCTCTCTGAAGGGGGTTTCTTGAAAGACTTCAATGACACGGTCATTCTTTACGCCT
>Ga0207657_10004362_pt1 | contig 14986 bp, 13 predicted proteins | sample KBSC33metaG_FD_184316 | JGI IMG/M metagenome (GOLD analysis project Ga0207657, IMG submission 184316) | Corn rhizosphere microbial communities from Kellogg Biological Station, Michigan, USA - KBS C3-3 metaG (SPAdes) (version 2) | ecosystem: Host-associated > Plants > Roots > Rhizosphere > Soil ... | reverse complement strand
GGTGGTCCAGAGCAAACACGGCTGAGGCCGACAATAAAGCTAGGCCGGCAGCCAGGATAAAATTTATGAAGCCCCAGACCCACGGAAAGGAGAACACGAACATCAGCGCCCAGCCGACACCATAAGCACCTCTGGGATTGAGCGTTCGAGCCAAAGTCAACACGCCCAAAATCAGCGAAGCTGTAGCGATTACGCTCACCCACCAACCCGCTGCGATTGACGTCATTATGTAGGTTAAGGCCTTCATCAGCAGCTCACCGCCCATGTTGAGGGTAAACTGCCAATCGAAGGCGAAGTAACTTTGAAGCGGGCTTTCTACCGGTGCAGCTTCGATGGCGCCTACGGCGATGTGGCCCGGCACATCAACTAAGGGCGGGATTTCGACCAAAGTGAAGGGGAGGCAGAGCGCGATCGTTAGGATCGCAATATGAGTCCCTTTCATCTGCCCAATTCGCAGCACTTGGTTATGCCGATCCGTCATAAGATTGCGATCAGCCTTTCAGGCTCCATCCAAAATCGTAGGGTGCATACAGTGCGGCAAATCTGAATCATCGGCAGTCACCAAAAACGACGACCGTTTCCTTTCTCAACTGCATTGGGATAATTTGTCCGTCGATGAAGCGGCAGCGACGGGCGACATATTCCATCACGACCATTCTGCTGTCGAAGTTGGTCGGCACGTTGATAATCTTCGGTTCGAGAACCACCGCCCCCGGCCGCCTGGCAATGATGCGCCGTACCTCCGTTGCAGTGTCGAACTGACTCACGTTGCGCTCGATCGCGTGGTGAAGGTGGTGCGGAAAGGCGAGCGGCGACATCGGGTGGTTGCCGGTCATGAAATAGAGCGAGGGCGGCCCATCGAATACCAGCAGCCCGCGGCCGAGGTCGTGCTGCCTGATCGCCGATGCCAGGTCGTCCATCCGCCAGCGCGCCTGCGCCCATCGGCTGAAGTCGTAGAGATGGATGCGATAGATGCTGTAGCCCACAAGGAGCGTTAGCATGGCAGTGCCGATGATCGGCCGGGCATAGAACGTTGCCGCCGCCACGCCGAACGGAACCAGCAACGGCAGGCCGTAATGATAATAGAAGTTCGGTACCGAAACGAACCCCAGCAGGGCCGCGGCGATCCAGCCTTTCATGAAACGGCGATAAGGGTCGAACCCGCTCACGCTTTCGAGAAAGAACATCCCGCAAAACGCCGCGAACCACAAAGGACCGAGAATGATCAGCAGCACGACGGCTCGGATGTAGATCAGCAGTCCCTCCGGCCGCGGCTTGCTCAGGTTCGAAACGACCATCGCCTGCCAGAAATCGTGCCAGTGGCCGATTCCGGCATAGAACACGGCGGTCGCGACAGTCGGCACCGCGCCGAGTGTGGCGGCGATCAAGGCAAAGCGGAGGACACTTTGGCGAGGCGCTTCGGAGCGCCACAGTGCTACGAGGGAGAAGGCACCGAAGAACAGTGATTCGAACAGCGTTGTCTGCTTGATCGTAATGGCGATGCCGCACAGCGCCATGGCGACATAAACTTTACGAGCAACCCGGCCGCTCTCGAGGTCGCCGAGCGAGGAAGCGACGCACCATGCGGCGATGGCCATCGGAAGGTTGTAGAAGATTGGCGCCTGGCCACCCACGCCGTCGACGATCAGGGCGCCGCTCAGGTAGGCGATCCCGCCGAGCACCGCGGCGCGCGGCTTCGCCCATAGCATGGCAATCCGGCAGACCGTGAAAGCGGTACCGCTGGCAAAGAGCCAGGCGGCGATCTGGTAGGACCACACCGACCGCGAGATGCCACCGATCAGGTAATAGAGCAGGAACAGGCCGACGGGCTTGCGGTCCCAGATGTCGACGAACGGGATCGCCCCGTGGTGCATCTCCTGCCCGACAAGAAAATAGAACGCCTCATCAACGTGGATGTAGGGGTCGCCGAACAGGGGTGCGCGCAACGCGAGCCCCACGAGCAGGCAAATGCCAAGCTGCCAGCGTGGTCGTTCGAGAAATCCCCCCATGACCCGAGCATCGCTCAAATCGCCGGAATGGCAAGGCCGGTCGTCGAAGATCGGCCCGGACCGGGACAGCCATTCTTGAGCGAAGAGGGCGGTAAATCCCTAGCGCGGTGATGCGCACCCTCAGCCCGGTGTCTCGGCGAGAAGGTCGGCCCACTCGGGATGGCGGCGGAAGGCGGCCGCGACGTAGCTGCACTGGGGCACGATCTTGAAGCCGTGCTCGCGCGCGTCGGCGATCAGCGCGTCGAGAAGCTTCGCGGCGATGCCCTGGCTGCGCCCTTCGGGCGGCACGAACGTGTGGTCGGCGATGCGCGCCTCGCCGCGCGCCTTCCAGGTGAGGAATGCCTTGCGTTCGCTCCCCGTGACGACCGCCAAATAGGCGCCGTGGGTGGTGTGGTTCTCGCGGATTATCTCGGGCATTGGCTGGGGCCTTCTTCTTGCGCCGGACGGCCGGCATCGCCATGGCGTCATCGCATGCAGTTCCTGTCCGACAACGCGGCCGGCGTCCACCCCAGGGTCTGGGCGGCGATGCAAGCGGCCGACGCGGCCGATTCGCCCTACGATACCGATCGGCTGTCGCGTGAGCTCGATGATCGCTTCGCGCAGGTCTTCGCTCGCGAGGTCGCCGTGCTGTGGGTCGCGACGGGGACGGCGGCCAATTGCCTCGGCCTCGCCGCGCTGGTCCCGCCGCACGGCGGCGTCATCTGCCATCGCGAGGCGCACATCGAGATGGACGAATGCGGCGCACCGGGGTTCTACCTGCACGGCGCCAAGCTGCTGCCGGCCGACGGCGCGCATGCCAAGCTCGATCCGGCGGGAATCGAGAAAGTGCTGAACGCGATCCGGCCCGACGTCCATCAGGTGCCGGCGCATGCGATTTCGCTCACCCAGGCGAGCGAGTATGGGTGCTGCTACACGCCGGCGGAGCTTGCGAAGATCGACATGCTCGCCGGCCCGCGCGGGCTGAAACTGCACATGGACGGCGCACGTTTCGCGAATGCTGTGGTCCATATCGGCCGCCCGGCCGCCGAGGTGGCGGGTCCCGTCGACGTGCTGAGCTTCGGCTTCGTCAAGAACGGGGCAATGAACGCCGAGGCCATCGTGTTCTTCGATCCCTCGCAGGCCGACATGATCCGCTATCGTCGCAAGCGCGCCGGGCACCTGCAGAGCAAGGGGCGTTTCCTCGCCGCGCAGATCCTCGCCATGCTCGACGGCGACACCTGGCTGCACAACGCCGCCGCCGCCAATGCCGCCGCGCAGGCGATCGCCGCGGGTGCGGGTGAGCGCCTGCTGCATCCGGTCGAGGCCAACGAGGTGTTCTTGCGCTGCACCGCCGTCGAGCGCGAGGCGCTGCGCGGACAAGGCTTCGGCTTTTACGACTGGGGCCCGGACGCCGCGCGCTTCGTCGCCGCGTGGGACACGCGCGCCAAGGACGCCGAGGCACTCGGCAAGGCGATCGCCGCCTTGTGAGCGACAACGCCCATCCGCATGCGCTGCTGCGGCCGCGCATCGCCATCCCGTTCCTCACCATATCGCTGATCTGGGGCTCGACCTGGTGGGTCATCACCACGCAGATCGCCTCGGTCCCCTCGCCGTGGTCGGTCACCTGGCGCTTCGCCATCGCCACGCCGGCGATGTTCGCGCTGGCGTTCGCGATGCCGGGCAAGGTGGCGATGCCGGCCAAGGCCCACGCGCTCGCGTTGCTCGTCGGCCTGTGCCAGTTCTGCGGCAACTACAACTTCGTCTACCAGGCGGAACGGCACCTGACCTCGGGCATCGTTGCCCTGATGGTCGGGCTGATGATCGTGCCCAACGCCCTGCTCGGCCGCGCAGTGCTGAAGCAGGCGATAACCCCACGCTTTGCCGTCGGCAGCCTGATCGCGATCGGCGGGATTGCGCTGCTGCTCATAAACGAGGCGCGCGAGGCGCGCGCGGTTGGCAACGTCGAGCTCGGCGTCTGGCTCGCGCTCGGAGCCATGCTTTCAGCGTCCGTGTCGAACATCATCCAGGCCGTCGAAACCGGCCGCCGGGTGCCGCTGTTCACGCTCATCGCCTGGTCGATGCTCTACGGGACGATCTGCGACGCAGCCATCGCCTTGTGGCTTTCGGGCCCGCCGGTCGCGCCGCGCGCGCCGGAGTACTGGCTGGGCGCGGCTTACCTTGCCCTCGCCGGCTCGGTGGTGACCTTTCCGCTCTACTACAGGCTCATTCGCGAAATCGGCGCCGGCCGCGCGGCTTACCACAACGTGCTCGTCGTCATCATCGCGATGCTGCTCTCGACGCTGCTCGAGGGCTTCCGCTGGTCGGGGCTTGCGATCGGCGGCAGCGTGCTGGCCCTCGCCGGGCTCATCGTCGCGCTCAGGGCGAAAAGCGTCTGAGGCAGTCGCGCAGGCCCGCGCGATAGTCAGCAAATTTCGGCTTCCACCCGAGCACGCGCCTCGCCTTGCCGTTCGCGACGCGGCGGTTCTCGGCGTAGAAGGCGCGCGCTTGCGGCGACAATCCTGCCTTCCCGAGCGGCTGCAGCGGCGGGGGCGCGATTCCGAGGAGCCTGCTCGCCTCCTCGATCACCGCGTTCTGGCTCGCCGGCAGGTCGTCGGCGAGGTTGTAGACGCCCGGGGGCGCGTCAAGTGCCGCGACGACGCCCGCCGCAATGTCGTCGACGTGGATGCGGCTGAAGACCTGGCCGGGAAGATCGATCCGGTGGGCGGTGCCGTCACGCACCCGCTCGAGGGCGCTGCGTCCGGGCCCGTAGATCCCCGGCAGCCGCAACACCCGCGCGCCGCAAGCGAGCCACTGCGAATCGCAATTCGCGCGCGCTCTCCGGCGGCCGCGGCCAAGCGGAGCGCTCTCGTCGACCCACGCGCCGCCGGTGTCGCCGTAAACGCCCGTCGAGGAAAGATAGCCGAGCCAGGCTTGGTCGAGCGAGGCGCGGTAGCGGGTGAGCACCGGATCCTCGTCTCCTGCGGGAGGCACCGAGGAAAGCACGTGACTCGACCGCCTCAGCGCCGCATTGACCGCGGCCTCGTCGTCGAATGACACGTTGCCGTCCCGGCCCGTCGCCTCGACGATCCAGCCGATACATTCCAACGAACGCTTGATCCGCTTCGCAGAATAGCCAAGTCCGAATATGAACATCCGTGCCACGACAAGCGTTCTAGCTCGATAACCCGCAGCAGGAAGACCACAACCACCCCATGGACATCGCCCGCACCCCCGCCACGCCCGACGGCAATCCCAAGATGGCCGACGCGGCACCGCAACCGAAAGAGCCGCCGCTGATCCGTCGCGAAGATTACCGGCCGTTTCCCTGGCTGGTGCCGCAGGTCTCGCTCGATTTTCGCCTCGGTCTCGGCAAGACCCGCGTCAAGGCCGCGCTGACCGTTCATCGCAACGCCAAGGCCGAGCCTAGCCAGACGCTGCGTCTGAACGGCGACGAGCTCACTCCGCTCGAAGTGCTCGTGGACGGCGAGGCGATCAATTCGTGGTCGATGGACGGCAGCGATCTGATGGTGCCGCTGCAAGGCGACAGCCACCTCGTCGAAGTAACGACCGAGATCGACCCGGCCGCCAACAGCAAGCTGATGGGCCTTTATGCCTCGAACAAAATGCTGTGCACGCAATGCGAGGCGGAAGGCTTCCGGCGAATCACCTTCTTCCCCGACCGGCCCGACGTATTGTCCACCTATACCGTCCGCATGGAGGGGCCGAAGGACCAGTTTCCCGTGCTGCTTTCGAACGGCAACGAGGTCGCGGCGGGCGAGGGCGAGGACGGCACGCATTGGGCCGAATGGCACGACCCGTGGCCCAAGCCCTCGTACCTGTTCGCGCTCGTCGCCGGCGACCTGGTGGCGCGCCGGGACAGCTTCACGACGATGAGCGGGCGCAAGGTCGATCTCGCCGTGTGGGTGCGCGACGGCGACCTCGAGCGCACCGAGCACGCGATGGCATCGCTCAAGAACTCGATGAAGTGGGACGAGGAGACCTTCGGCCGCGAGTACGACCTCGACGTGTTCAACATCGTCGCCGTGAGCGACTTCAACATGGGGGCGATGGAGAACAAGAGCCTCAACATCTTCAACACCAAGTATGTCCTTGCCGACGTCGAGACCGCGACCGACGGCGATTACGACGCCATCGAGGGGGTGATCGGCCACGAATACTTCCACAACTGGTCGGGCGACCGGGTGACCTGCCGCGACTGGTTCCAGCTCTCGCTCAAGGAGGGCTTCACGGTGCTGCGCGACCAGCTGTTCAGCGCCGACATGGGCAGCGAGCCGGTCAAGCGCATCGAGGACGTGCGCGTCTTGCGCTCGGTCCAGTTCCCGGAGGATTCGGGTCCGCTGGCGCACCCGATCCGGCCGGACAGCTATCGCGAGATCTCGAACTTCTACACCGCCACCGTGTACAACAAGGGCGCCGAGGTCCTGCGCATGATGCGCACGATGGCCGGCCCCGAGCGGTTCCGGAAGGGTACCGACCTCTATTTCGCGCGCCACGACGGCGAGGCGGCGACCTGCGAGGATTTCGTCAAGTCGATCGAGGAAGGCGCGGGGCTCGACCTCAAGCAATTCCGCCTGTGGTACTCGCAGGCGGGCACCCCGAGGGTCCACGTGACGCTCGAGCACGCCGGCGACACGGCCACGCTGCGCCTCGCGCAGACGATTCCGCCGACCCCGGGCCAGCCGGACAAGAAGCCGATGCCGATCCCGCTCAAGCTGGCGCTGTTCGACAGGAAAACCGGGAAACACCATGGTGAACAACTGGTTATCCTCAATGAATCTCGACAAAGCTTCACCTTTTCAGGGTTTGCCGAGCCGCCGGTGCTGTCGGTCAACCGCGGATTCTCCGCGCCGGTCGCGATCGAGCGCGAGGTCTCGAACGAGGATCTCGTGTTCCTCGCCGGGCACGACGACGATCCGTTCGCCCGCTACGAGGCGATGCAGGACCTTGTCGTGCGCCACCTGTGCGCGGCCTTGAGCGGATCGCTCGACGAGAGCGCACGGGCCGCGGGGCGCGAGGCCATCGGCACCGCTTTCTCGGCGGTGCTCGGCGACGCCGCGCTCGACGACCTCATGCGCGGCGAGCTTCTGATCCTGCCGGGCGAGACCTACCTTGCCGAGCAGCTGCTGATCGCCGACCCGGCCGCCATTCGCGCCGAGCGCGAAGGGCTCAAGGCATGGCTCGGGCAAACGCTGGAGAAGAGGTTCGTCGCCCTGCACGAGCGGGCGCGGGCGGTTCCCGGCGGGACATCGGCCGAGGCCAAGGGCGCGCGCAAGGTCAAGAGCCAGGCGCTGGTCTACCTCGCGGCCGGCCACCCGGACCTTGCAGGCCGGATGGCCGCGGCCCAGTACGATGCGGCCGACAACATGACCGACCGCCAGGGCGCGCTGATGGTGCTGGCGAGCCTCCAGACGCCCGAGCGAACGCACAAGCTGCTCGACTTCTACAACCGCTTCAGGGGCAACGCCCTGGTGATCGACAAGTGGTTCGCGCTGCAGGCGAGCTCGCTGCACCCCAACGTGCTCGAGCACGTCAAGGCGCTGGCCGAACATCCCGACTTCACGCTCAAGAATCCGAACCGCGTCCGCTCGCTGTACATGCCGTTCACCGGCACGGCGCAGGGCTTCCACGCCGCGAGCGGCGAGGGCTACCGGTTGATCGCCGACCTGATCCTCGCGCTCGACCCGCTCAACCCGCAGACCGCCGCGCGCTTCGTGCCTCCGCTCGGCCGCTGGCGGCGGATCGAGCCCGGCCGGGCGGCGCTGATGCGCAAGGAGCTCGAACGCATCGCCGCCGCGCCCAAGCTGTCGCGCGATACCTTCGAGCAGGTGACGAGAAGCCTTGACTGAGCCCGTCGAGGTCATCCGGTCGCCGTTGCTGGCGGGCGTGCCGCACGGCTTTCTCGGGCGACGCGGCGGAGTGTCCACCGGGCCGCTCGCCGGCCTCAACGTCGGTCTTGGGGCCGGCGACGACGAGGACGCGGTCGCCGAGAACCGCCGGCGCGCCGTTTTCGCCGTGCTGCCGGGCGCGGCGCTGGCGACGGTGTACCAGGTCCATTCGCCGGACGCGGTGAGCGTGGTGCGGCCATGGGCGCACGATGAGCGCCCGCGCGCCGATGCGATGGCGACGGACCGCCCGGGCGTGCTGCTCGGTGTGGTGACGGCCGACTGCGCCCCGGTGCTGCTGGCCGACACCTCTGCCGGCGTCGTCGGCGCGGCCCATGCCGGCTGGCGGGGCGCGCAGCGCGGCGTGCTCGAGGCCGTCGTCGGCGAGATGGTCGGGCTGGGGGCGGATCGGGCGAGGATCGTTGCAGCCATCGGCCCCGCGATCGCAGGAGCGAGTTACGAAGTCGACGAGACCTTTCGCGCCCACTTCAGCGAGGCCGATGAAGGCTATTTCACGCCCGGCCGCCGCGGCCACTGGCAGTTCGATCTCGAGGCCTATGCCGCGGCCCGGCTGGCGCGCGCCGGGATCGGCGAGGTCGAGCGGCTGGGCCTCGATACTTACGCCGATCCCGACCGGTTCTTTTCCTATCGGCGCGCGACCCATCGCGGCGAGCCGGGCTACGGCCGGCAGATTTCCCTCATAGGATTGCCGCTTTAGGCCGATTCGCCCCGTTGCCACAAAGCGGCCAAAATGCCTGTTGGCATCATGGGCCTCGTCGTCTATCAGCCCGGCCAAGTCGCCGGTCCGGGGGCATTTCCGGCCGCGCGGCGCATCGGATTTCCGGCTCCGCCTTTCTTCTCGCGGGGCTGCAGGCAAGGCAGGATTATGGCGATTACGACCGGCACCGCGGATTCCGAGACGCAGGCCACCCAAGACGGCGTTCGCCGCAGAGATTTCATCAATATCGCAGCAGTCAGCGCCGCGGGCGTCGGCGCGCTGACCACCTTGGTGCCGCTGGTCAGCCAGATGGCCCCGTCGAAGGACGTGCTCGCCGAGAGCACGACCGAGGTCGACCTGACGCCGGTGAAGGAAGGGCAGGCGATCAAGGCGGTGTTCCGCAAGCAGCCGCTGTTCGTCCGCAACCTGACGGCGAAGGAAATCGCCGAGGCGCAGGCGGTGCCTTTGTCGGAGCTGCGCGATCCGCAGACGCTCGAGGAGCGGACGAAGCCGGGCCACCTCAACTGGCTGATCACGATGGGCGTGTGCACTCACCTCGGCTGCGTCCCGCTCGGCACCGGCGAGGGTGAGCCGCGCGGCGAGTTCGGGGGCTATTTCTGTCCCTGCCACGGTTCGCAATACGATACCGCGGCCCGCATCCGCAAAGGGCCGGCGCCCAAGAACCTGGAGGTGCCGGATTACACGTTCGAGACCGATACCAAGATCCTGGTCGGCTGAGGCGAGAGAGAGAAACGATGAGCTTCCCCTGGGCCCGCCATTACGAACCCAAAGCGCCGTTCATGCGCTGGCTGGACGAAAAGCTGCCGCTTCCGCGCCTTGCCTATAACGCCATCGGCGCCGGCTACCCGGTGCCGCGCAACCTCAATTACTGGTGGAACTTCGGTGTCCTCGCCGGCTTCTGCCTCCTGCTGCAGATCGTCACCGGCGTGGTGCTGGCGATGCACTATGCGCCCAACGCGACGGTCGCGTTCGATTCGATCGAACACATCAACCGCGACGTGAACTGGGGCTGGGCGCTGCGCTATGCCCACGCCAACGGCGCCTCGGCGTTCTTCGCGGTGATTTACATCCATATCTTCCGCGGCTTCTTCTACAGCTCGTACAAGGCGCCGCGCGAGATGGTCTGGCTGCTCGGCGTGACCATCTTCCTGCTGACGATGGCGACGGCCTTCATGGGCTACGTGCTGCCGTGGGGGCAGATGAGCTTCTGGGGCGCCAAGGTCATCACCGGCTTCTTCGGCGCGATCCCGCTCGTCGGCGAGCCGCTGCAGATCTGGCTGCTCGGCGGCTACGCGCCCGACAACGCCGCGCTGAACCGGTTCTTCAGCCTGCACTTCCTCTTGCCGTTCGTCATCGCCGCGGTGGTCATCCTGCACATCTGGGCGCTGCATATCCCGGGCTCGTCGAACCCGACGGGAATCGAGGTGAAGAGCGAGAGCGACACCGTGCCGTTCCACCCGTACTACACGGCGAAGGACGGCTTCGGGCTCGGCGTGTTCCTCATCATCTACTGCCTGTTCGTGTTCTTCATGCCGAACGCGCTCGGGCACCCGGACAACTACATCCCGGCCAACCCGCTGGCGACGCCGGCGGAGATCGTGCCCGAGTGGTACTTCTGGCCGTACTACGCGATCCTGCGCGCGTTCACCGTCGACCTGCACATTCCGTTCACCAGCATCGTCATCATCCCGGCCAAGCTGCTCGGCGTGTCGGCGATGTTCGTGTCGATCCTGGTGTGGTTCTTCCTGCCCTGGCTCGACCGCTCGCCGGTCCGCTCGGGCCATTACCGGCCGCTGTTCCGCAAGTTCTTCTGGTTCGGGCTGATCCCGTCGGTGGTGGTTTTGTTCTATTGCGGCGGCTCCAAGCCGGAAGAGCCGTACCTGATGCTGAGCCAGCTCGCGGCAACGTATTACTTCCTGCACTTCCTGGTGATCCTGCCGCTCGTTTCGGCGATCGAGCGTCCCGAGCCGCTGCCGTTCTCGATCACCGAGGCGGTGCTCGGCTCGGACAAGAAGGCCGTGCTCGGCGAAAACACGACGCCGGCGACGTGAGCGAACGGATTTAGGGGAAAGACACGTATCATGGTCCGTATCATCGGCTTCATCGTCGGCCTGTTCTTCTCGGTAATGGCGTTCTGGGCCTTCGGCACCGGCCTCGCGACGGTGGCCTCGCAAGGCTATCTCCAGGAACGGACCGCGGAGAGCGTGTTCCACCGCCAGCCGCGCGCGCTGCCCCTGTCGAGCGACGGATGGTTCGGCCGCTGGACGGACAAGGATAATGCGCAGCTCCAGCGCGGCTTCCAGGTCTACAAGGAAGTCTGCTCGGCCTGCCACTCGCTGAACCACGTCGCCTTCCGCGACCTCACCGAGATCGGCTACAGCGACGCTGAAGTGAAGGCGATTGCCGCGAGCTTCATGGTGCCCGGCATCAACCCGGACACCGGCGAAGACACGCTGCGCCCGGGAACGCCGACCGACTACTTCCCCAAGCCCTTCGCCAACGACGTCGCCGCCCGCGCCGCGAACCACAACGCCATCCCGCCGGATCTCTCGCTGATCACCAAGGCGCGCGCCGGCGGCGCGGCCTACGTCTATTCGCTCATCACCGGCTTCCAGCCGATCCCGCCCGAACTGAAGAAGCAGTTCCCGGACTTCGAAACGCCGCCGGGGCTGTACTTCAACCCGTACTTCGCCAACCTCAACCTGGCGATGCCGCCGCCGCTGACCAGCAACGGCCAGGTGCAGTACAAGGACGGCACCAACCCGACCGTCGACCAGATGGCCAAGGACGTCGCCGCGTTCCTCGTGTGGACCGCCGAACCCTCGCTGTCGAAGCGCCACCAGGTCGGCTGGCCGGTGCTCGGCTTCCTGATCTTCGCCACGATCCTCGCCTACCTCGCCAAGAAGCAGATCTGGGCGGAGAACAAGCAGGAGTTCGCTGAAGAGGTCCGCCCCGCCCGGCGCAAGGCGGCTTGATCGCGCGGCGCTCCTTCACGGGAGCGCAGGGCCGGTGACGCCGGCCGGGATCAAGGCGCTGGTGCGCACGGTGCCGGGCTTCCCGGCGCCGGGGATCCAGTTCCGCGACATCAGCACGCTCCTGGCCCACCCCGAGGGCTTTTCCGCGACCGTCGATCACCTGGTCGACGCGGCGCGGCCGGCACAGCCTGCGGCGGTGGCGGGCATCGAGGCAAGGGGCTTCATTTTCGGAGCCGCGATAGCCGCCCGGCTCGGCGTCGGCTTCGTCCCGTTGCGCAAGCCGGGCAAGCTGCCCGTGCCGACGATCGGCGTCGACTATGCGCTCGAGTATGGCGAGGCGCGCCTCGAACTCGATTCTTCGCTGATCCGGCCGGGCGAGCAGGTGCTGCTCGTCGACGACCTTGTCGCCACCGGCGGCACCGCTCTCGCCGGTGCCGAACTGCTCCGGCGGGCCGGGGCACGCGTCGGCCATGCCTTGTTCGTCATCGATTTGCCGGACCTCGGCGGCGGCGAGCGGTTGCGCGCGGCCGGCGTCGAGCCATGGGCTCTCATCGACTTCCCAGGCCGCTGACGGCAAGCGCTTGACGGCGCAACGCGCTTGGTGGCAAGCGGCGCTCCCCAGGCGGGTATAGCATAGTGGTAATGCACTAGCCTTCCAAGCTAGCTAGGCGGGTTCGATTCCCGCTACCCGCTCCAACTCTTCCGCCTATGTGGGCCTAAATGGTCTCTTAACTGACGGAGTTGGCCTAGAAATTACCCCTCGCGTTGTCCTATCAGGCCTCACTAGGTCTTATCAAAGCCAATGCGCGAAGGGGGCACAATGGGGGCAGCAATTCCGGCTGTTGGGGGCATTCGATGCTAACCGACACGAAATGTCGGGAGGCGAAAGCGGCGGCGAAACCTTACAAGCTTTCGGATTCGGGCGGCCTTTATCTCTTCGTGACGCCGGCCGGCTTCAAATCCTGGCGCTGGAAATACCGCGTAGCAAAGAGGGAAAAGACACTAGTGCTCGGCAGCTATCCCGAGCTGAAGCTGCCGGCAGCTCGCGACGCGAGGGACGAAGCCAGGCGGGCGCACCGGCGGGGGCTCGATCCCTCCCAAGCTCGGCACGAGGTGAAGGAAGCGCGATCTCGCGCGGCAGCAGCGACATTCGAGTCGATCGCGCGCGATTGGCACAAATGGCGCGAACAGGCTTTGACCGCGGGGCACGCGGCCAATGTGCTGACGTTCATGCAAGAGGCGCTCTTTCCGAAGCTCGGCAGCAAGCCGATCACGCAAATCTCGGCGCCGATGGTGCTCGAAGCCCTTCGTCCGATCGAGGCGCGATCGCCCGAGCGAGCGCATCGGTTGAGGGGTTACGTCGAGCACGTCTTTGCCTATGCGATGGGCGCGGGCCTGACCGACAGCAACCCCGCGGCCTCACTGACGAAACTTCTGCAGCCGATTCGGCGCAAACATTATCCGGCACTGCGCACGATCGAGGACGCGCGCGAGCTGCTGAAGGCGGCCGAGGCGGCGCCTGGGCATCCCCTGACAAAGCTCGCCTCGAGGTTTCTAGCGTTGACGGCCGTGCGGTCGGGCTCGCTTCGCCATGCCGAGTGGCCGGAATTCGAGGACCTAGAGACGGCTTCGCCGATATGGCGGATCCCGCCCACGAAGATGAAGCTCGACCTCGTGCAGAAGCAGCAAGAGGCTTACGAGTTCATCGTGCCGCTGGCGCCGGCAGCCGTCGAGATCGTGAAGCTCGCGCGGCAATTCTCGAGCAACTCCGCGTATCTCTTTCCGAACCTGCGCAACCCGCGCAAGCCCATGAGCGAAAACACGCTCTCGATCGCCTATCGCCGGCTGCCGGCATTCACGAGCCGGCACGTTCCGCACGGCTGGCGCTCGACGTTCTCGACGATCATGAACGAAGAGGCCGAGCGGCTCCGACGTCCGGGCGATCGGGCCGTTATCGACTTGATGCTCGCGCACAAGCCGAGCGGCGTCGAAGCGATCTACAGTCGCGCGTCTTTCATGCCGCGTCGGCGCGAAATCGCCGAGGCTTGGGCGGTCCTGCTGTTGGAGGGCCTGGCGCCGAGCTCGTCGCTTATCGTCGGACGCCGCCACTAACGAGCTTGATCGACGGGGGGGCTCGCTAATGGGCACCCCCTTCATCGCAAATGGCCGCACGGGCGGCGCGAGCTCGATCGGCGAGACACTCGCCCGCCTGGGCCACGGCAAGCGCGGCGCGAAGCCCGTCGGCACGCGGCGCACCGGGCAGCCGGTTCGGCGCTCGAGCTACTTTCCGCGCGACCCCCGCGCCCTGGCGCTATGGCGGCCCTTGGGCAACAACCGCGACGCGCGCCGGCTGATCGCTGCGCGCCTCCAGGCTGCCGAATTCTATGACCGGCGGCACAAGGCGAAGGGGATGAAAAACGGCCCGCTCGGGCACGTCGGCCTCGAGGTGCTGCGCGAGCTCTATCGCATCGTCGATTACAAGACTGGCCGCCTCGAGCCCGCGATTGCCACCATTTGCGAGCGCGTGAAGCGTTCAAAGCAGGCCGTCGTGGACGCCCTGAAGCGGCTGCGCGATCACGGCTTTCTCGATCGGGTGCGCCGATCGGAGCCGACCGAAAACGAAGGCGCCGGCCCCCAGGTTCGCCAGATTAGCAACGCCTACGGCTTCAGCCTGCCTCGCTGCGCGGCCGCCTGGGTGAAGGGAAGGCTAGGGGGCGCGCCACCGCCCGATTGCAAGATTGCGCTTCGCGCCGAGCGCGAGGCCGAGGTGCGCGCCATGATCGACGCGCTGCCGCTCGCCGAGCAGCCCGCGGTGATCGGCGTCAACGCTGCTGCTGCCGAAATTTTGTCGAGAATAGGGGCCGCGCTCGAGGCAAAGAGCGCGAGTCTAGATAACGGGAAGAATCCGGACCCTGAAATCAGATAATGACGATTTGACGCTTGAGGCGCGAAATCGGCGCTATTTGTTCAGGGGCAGGGGGCCCACAAGTCTCTCTCTCAACGGCGAAGCGTGCTCTTGCACGACCGTCGCAAGCGAACCGCTTGGCCTCGCTCGCCTCGAGCCGAGTGCAATTGGAACCGCTGCAGGGCCTTCGCTTCGCTCCGGCTGGCTCGGCAAAGGCCGAAGCGCAAGGATTGTGCCAAGTTGCCGACGAAGGAGCGAAGTCCTGATTCAGCATTCCCGTCAGACGGGAGATGGGCTGATGATGGGCGAGCGCCAGACCGAGCAAGCGGCGTTGTTTTACGAGTTCAGCCTGGAGCGACAGGTGCCGGCCGATCACTTGCTGCGGTCGATCGATCGGTTCGTTGACCTCGGCGGCGTCCGCGAACACCTTGGGCCCTACTACAGCGAGACGGGGCGGCCCTCGATCGATCCAGAAC
>Ga0207657_10004360_pt1 | contig 14987 bp, 14 predicted proteins | sample KBSC33metaG_FD_184316 | JGI IMG/M metagenome (GOLD analysis project Ga0207657, IMG submission 184316) | Corn rhizosphere microbial communities from Kellogg Biological Station, Michigan, USA - KBS C3-3 metaG (SPAdes) (version 2) | ecosystem: Host-associated > Plants > Roots > Rhizosphere > Soil ... | reverse complement strand
TTCTGGCTTTGCGCATTCGGTTTTGCGGGATTGTTACTCCGCGCGGATGTGCATCTGCCGCCAATGCTCGCCGAACATGTCGTCGTGCTGGTTGCGCCGACAGTCTTTCTGCTGGCCGCATTCGCTTACGTGGTCTTTTTTCCGCAGCAGGTATTGCGCTGGACCGCGCAGCGGCTGGGCGGCGAATCGGCGCCGGGTTGGAAGGGCCGCTTCCTTGCAGGCCTGCACCGCAGCGTCGCCGCGGTGTCGGCTCTTGGCCGATCGACCGACCGTATGCATCTGCTCAGTCATCTGTCGTGCATCGGTTTCCTGGCCGCGTACATTTTCATCGGCGCGTATCTTTGCCGGGCGCTTGGCGTGCCGATGCCGGCGGACAAAGCTGTCTGCGTATTCAGCGTCAGCCTGCTCATCGCGTATATTTCGCCGGTACCCGGTTCGATCGGCGTTTCCGAACTGCTCACCAACTATCTGATCGACCCTGCGATGACCGAAAACGGTATTGTGGCTAGCAGTCTGCTGCGCTTCCTGTGCTCATACCTGTTGATGATTCCCGGCGCGATCATCCTTTTGGACGCAATGCGCGCGGCGGGGTGGCGGCAGCTGCAACGCAAATGGCAGGGGGCGTCCCATGACTGAGCCATCCGGCGTGAATTCGTTGCTGCGCGACAAGCGCGTAATGGTAACCGGTGGTTCGCGCGGCCTCGGTCGCGCGTTGTGCGAACAACTCTCGGCCGCGGGGGCCGCCGTCGCGTTCAACTATTCCGGCGACGACGAGGGCGCGGCACAGACGTTGGCGGCGATAACCGCAAGTGGAACGCGCGGCCGGGCGTTCAAAGTCTCCGTGCTCGACGAATCCGGATTGAGCCGGATGATCGGCGACATCGAGCGCGAATGGGACGGCGTGGACGTGCTCGTGAATAACGCCGGGGTGAGTCAGCCACTGCCGTTGCCGCTCATGGAGGAGGGCGATTGGGACCATGTCATGGACATCAACGCGAAGGGCGCTTTCCTGGCATCGCGCGCCGTGCTCAAAGGCATGATCCGCCGTCGCCGCGGTTGCATCCTCAACATCGGCTCGCTCGCCGGTTTGCGCCTGATCGAGGCGCCGGTGCACTACTCGGCGAGCAAGGCCGCCATCAAGGGCTTCACCCAGGCGCTCGCCAAAGAGGTGGCCCGCTACCAGATTCGCGTCAATTGCCTGGCGCCCGGTTTGCTCGAGGAAGGCGTGGGACAAAGCCTGCCCGAGCACCGCCTGCAGGAATACGTGAAGCACGTGGCGCTGGGCCGGATCGGAACGCTGCAAGAAGTAGCGCGATTCGCGGCGTTTCTGGTGTCCGATCGAAACAGCTACATGAACGGTGAAACCATACTGATGGACGGTGGCCTGTGATGACGTCTGCAGGCCGGGCGGAGGGACTTCGCTGCCTTGTGCTGGGCGGATCCGGATATGTCGGCTCGGCCGTGTGCCGCGCGCTGGCCTCGCAAGGCATGCGTGTCGCCTTCACCTACTGGAAAAATGATGCGTCCGCAAAATCGCTTGCTGACGAGTTGCCGGGAAGTGTCGCGTTACGTGCGGACCTGACGCAGTTCGCACAGGCCACGGCTGCGGTGGACTCTGCCGCGCAAATATGGGGTGGACTCGACGCGCTGATACAATGCGCCGGAACGGCGGGCGAGCCGTCGCTCTACACCCGCGATGCCGCCGTGAAGCCGGACCGATTGCTTGCGATCAGCGAAAGCGGCTGGGACGAGATGATGGACCTCACCTCGAAAAGTACGTTCGCGGCGTGTCAGGCGGCCGCGCAGGCGATGGGAGAGGGCGGAGGTCATATCGTCGTCGTCGGTTCGATGGATGGCGTGAAGTCCGTGCCGTCGCCCGTTCACTACGCATCCGCCAAGGGCGCGTTGCGCGCGATGGTACAGGCGCTGGCGAAGGAACTGGGCAAGCGGCGCATCCTCGTCAACATGATCGCGCCGGGCATCCTCGACGGCGGCGTCGCGCGCCTGCTCAGCGAGCAGGAACGACAGGAATACGTCAAGCACTGCTCGCTCAAGCGCATCGGCACCGCCGCGGAAATCGCGCAGTTCGTGGCGTGGCTCGTTACCGAAAACACATATGTCACCGGCCAATCGATTTTGCTGGATGGCGGTTTGTGAAAGTGCTGCTGCCGCGCATGCTCGGCATCCTGCCGCTGCTCTTTTTCGTGATCTATACGTACGCTGCGTTTGCTGAAAACCGCGCCGCTGAAGCCTTGTGGATGTGTCATGTCTCCAACGTGATTCTCGGCATCGGTATGCTTACGCAGCGACCCGTGCTGGTGCGCATGGTATTTCCATGGCTCATATTCGGTGTGCCGCTGTGGCTGATCGACGTCGTCAGCAGTGGGGACGAACGCACGGTTTCCACGGTGTCGCACATCGGTGGATTTCTGGTCGGGGTCTACGCGATATGGCGTGTGCGCGTGCCGGTCAATCCATGGCTCCCGGCGTTGCTGCTGTTCATGATGTTCCGGCAACTGTGTCGCTGGCTTACGCCGCCGTCGCTCAATGTGAATCTTTCGCACAGCATTTACAGCGGCTGGGAAGGCTGGTTCCCCAACTATCCAGTCTATTGGGTAGTCACGACGCTGGTGGCGGCGGCCAGCCTCTGGGGACTTGGTCGATTGATGATCGTCGCGTTCCCGCCGCGACCGAAGACAACCAACGAACCCACGAATAGGTATATTGACGCAGCTTCAGAGCTTCCCTAGGAGATTGGCGATGGCCGTGATCGAGCCGGTGGTGAGCGCGGGGCGCAAGCTCAACGATACGTCCAGTCTTTGCACTAAGTGCAAGCAAGGCATCCCGGCGGCGCTGTTCGAAGTCGACGGCAAGATCGTCATGCGCAAGTTCTGCGCCCAGCACGGCGCGCAGGAGGTGCTCATCGCCTCCGACGCGTCGTGGTATCACCGCAATCAGAGCTTTCCAGCCGCGCTGAAGGCGCCGGCGTTTGTGAAGAAACAGGTGGACGCGGGCTGTCCGTTCGATTGCGGCGCGTGTGCCAGTCACCAGCAGTCGGTCTATCTTCCGGTGATCCCGATCACGAGCGCGTGCAACCTGGATTGCCCGATCTGCTATACGATCAACAAGAACGAGGGCGCGTTCAATATCTCGCTGGAAGAATTCGCGCAGATACTTGCCGTGATCCGCCGCAACGATCCGGGGATGAAGATCATCAATCTCACCGGCGGCGAACCCACGCGTCATCCGCAGTTGCGTGAGATCGTGAAGCTGTGCCACGAGGCCGGCATCCACCGCGTCACGATCAGCACGCATGGCCTGTCGTTCATCCACGACGAAAGTCTGCTCGCCGACCTGGCGGCGCTCAACGCACGGATCGTGCTCTCGTTCAACTCCTTCAACGAGGAGACCAACAAGAAGATGATCGGCGCCAACGTCTACAAGGCGAAGATGCGCGTGCTCGAGCAACTGGCCAAGCACAAAGTGGACACGACCTTGATTCCCGTGCTCGCGCTCGGCGTGAATGACCACGAAATCGGGCCGCTGATCGAGCTGGCTCTGGGCAGCGATTTCATCCGCAGCCTGGAAATCCACACGATGACGTTCACCGGGCAGAGCGGCGTCGATTTCGACAGCGCCTCACGCATCACCGTGCCGGATGTGCTTAAGCGCATCGAAGCGGCAACGGCTGGCAAGGTCCGGCTCGACGACTTCGTGCCGTCGCCGTGCGCGCATCCGATGTGCTACCAGACATGCTATCTGCTGCAGACCGAGGCGATGGGTTTCGTGCCGTTCGCGCGTTTCATGAGCGTGGACGACATTCGCGCGCTGCTGACCGACAATCTATATATGGAACCCGGCGCGAAGATGGAGACGGTTCTGCAGGGTGTCATCAGCGACTTGTGGGCGCGCGCGAATCCCGACGCCACGGCGGACGAGGTCCTGAGGACGCTGAAGCACCTCATTCACCAAGTGTTCCCCGCGCGCGGTATCGGCTACGCCGAACAGCAGGTGCTAACCGAACGCGCAGCCAAGACGATCTATGTGCATTCGCACATGGACGAGGCGAGTTTCGATACCGATCGCATTCGCCAGTGCTGCGTCGGCGTGCCCTCGGCCGATGGCGGCAACGTGCCGACTTGCTCGTACAACATTCTGTATCGCGAACGCGATCCGCGTTTCAGCACGAAACGTCCGGCGCCGCTCGCGAGCGTGGTCGGCGGAAGAAAGTTCTATGCGATTCATCCTCGTTGACCGCGTCGATGCGCTGACGCCCGGCAAGGACATCGCGGGCGTAAGAAGCCTGTCGCCTGACGACGAGGTTTTCGCCGACCACTTCCCCGATCATCCATTGTATCCGGGCACGCTCGTGGTCGAGGCGCTGGCGCAGCTCGGCGGTTGCCTCGTCGAATGCAGCTTTCACCAGAACTCGATGCAGACGCGGCGAGCGGTGCTGATGCAGATCGTCCGCGCGAAGTTCCATGCGCCCTGTCGACCCGGAGACGAACTGCAACTGCGCTGCTCGCTGGTTTCCGAACTTGCCGGAGCGGCGCGCGTCGATGGCAAGGTCCGCGTGCGCGACGAGCCCGTGGCGGAAGCGACACTCGATTTCCGCCTCGTGAGCGTGGACTCGGAGCGTCTGCACGAACAGCGCCGCGATCTCTATAGAACATGGATGCAGCAACTCAATCCGACATTCGCGATTCGGTAATGCTCGATAAAATCAGGCCCGACAAGATCAGCGTGACCGGCAGCGGCAGCTGCGTGCTCGCGCCCGGTGATGCCGGCGCGCTGAATGTGCTGCCGTTCCTGAAGACTCGCAAGATGCGCAAGTTCATGGGCAAACAGGACCAGCTCGCTGTAATCGCGGCATGTCTGTCGTTGCAGGGCCGCACGCTGAGCGCGCAAGCGCTGCGCGAGCGCACCGGCATCTACATTACCGTGGGCTACATTCCATTCGAGCGCGACGACATCGAAGCGATGGCGCGCCATTCCGTCGAAGACGGCCGCTTTTCGATGAAGCAGTTTTCAACGGACGGGATCGAGCAGGTCAACCCGTTGCTCACATTCCGTTGCCTGCCCAATATGCCGGCCTTCCACGTATCGCTGAATTGCGGCATCCAAGGCCCGTACTTCGTCACGTATCCGGGCGCAGGCCAGTTCTACCTGGCCCTCGAACGCGCCGTTGCCGCGCTGTCCGCGCACGAGATCGACTACGCCCTTGTCGGCGCGGTCGCCGACCAGGACAACTTCCTGGTCGAGTTCGATCGAGCGAACAAGTCTTCGCTGCGTAACCGCAGCGTCCGCGATGCAGCAGGATTCGTATTGTTGGAGCGAAATTCCGGCGTGGCCGGTGCAGCGCCAGCGCTGGCGCTGCAGGAATTGGACGTGAACTATCGGCCGCACGATCCGTGGGCCGGTGGTTCGGCACATCAGGAGAATTTCGCGCCGGATGACGCCGCTGCCGACAGCGCCTTCCTCGGTGCTGCGTCGTTGCCGGTATTCCTCGATCAAGCGCGACGTCGCAATCAGGGCGGCGAGCTCACGCATCGCGTCGCCACCGGCGATGGCATCGAGGCGAGCAGTCGATGGAGAATGCAGTGAGGCGCGTTGCCATCACCGGCATGGGCGTGGTGTCGCCGCTAGGCAGTGAGCTCGGCGAATTTGCCGACGGCCTGCTCGCCGGTGAATCGGCCGCCGCGCCGATTACCGTGTTCGACGCGTCGCACTTGCCCACGCGCATCGGCGCGGAAGCCCGGCTCGCGGCCGGCGCCATTGCGTTGAAGGATCGCAAGATCGCATTTGCGGAAAACGCAGTGCGGCGCGCCATCGACGATGCCCAGCGTCGGGGCGCCGCGCTCGCCGACCACTACGACGCCGGCGGCGGCGTGAGCCTCGGTATCGGGCTCGAGCTTTTTTCGATGCCGGACATGCTCGCTTTCCTCGCTCACGGCGGCTTGCCCGACGGCATGCAGCCACTCACGTTTCTGCAGACGCCGTCCGACCTTTGCCTGCATGCGATTTCGCACGAGCACGGCCTGACGAGGCCGCCGATCATGCACGTCTCCGCTTGTGCGGCGGCCACCGATGCGATCGGCATGGCTTTCCGCATGGTGCGTGAAGGGCGGCGTTCGTGGATGCTCGCGGGTGGGTCGGACTCGATGCTCAACCCGCTCGGCGTCGCCGGCTTCTGCAAGCTCGAAGCGATGACCACCCGCAACAGCGATCCCAAACGCGCTTCGCGTCCGTTCGACCGCGATCGCGACGGATTCCTCCTTGGCGAAGGTGCCGGAGTCGTGGTGCTGGAGGATCTGGAGCAGGCGCAACGCCGCGGCGCCGCGATCCACGCCGAGATCCTCGGCTATGGCTGCTCGTTCGATGCGCACGGCATCAGCGAGCCACATCCGGAAGGCGACGGGGCCGTGCTGGCGATGAGTCGCGCGCTGCGCGATGCGCGGCTGGCCACGCACGACATCGGGCACATCAACGCTCACGGTACGTCCACGCCCAAGAACGATCCGGTCGAAACGCGCGCGATCCGCCGATTGCTCGGTGAGCATGCCGACCGGATCACGGTTCATTCGACCAAGTCGATGATCGGTCACCTCATCTCGGCTTCCGGCGCGGTGGAATTGATTGCGCACATCGTTTGTGCTGCGCGCGGATGGATTCACCCGACCATAAACATCGAGAACCGCGATCCGCAATGCGACCTCGATTATGTCTGCGACGAGCCGCGTCGCATCGAGCGCGGAGTGTTTCTCAAGAACTCATTCGGCTTTGGCGGCCAGAATGCTACGTTGGCGGCCAGGCTCGCATGCTAACCGGGAAGACCGTGATCGTGACCGGCGCATCGCGCGGCATCGGCCGCGCGATCGTCGAAGCGTGTGCACGCGAGGGCGCCGCGGTCGGCATCAATTTCCGCAAGGATGAAACATCAGCCCGGGAGTTGGCGCGCGAACTGCATGAGCGCCACGCAACCACTTGCCACCTGCTTCAGTTCGACGTCGCCGATACTGATGCAATGATCGCGGCGTGTCGGCCGCTGATCGACCGCGGCGTGCGGATTGACGGCTGGGTGAACAATGCCGCTAGCAACCGGCGCGGCTTGCTCGTCACGCAAACAGACGACATGGTTGCCGAGCAGCTGCGCACCAACATCCACGGGTGCATTTCCTGCTGCCGGTTCGTGTTGCCGCACATGATGGCCAGCCGCACCGGATCGATCGTAAATGTCGGGTCGATCGCGAGTTTTTTCACGGCTCCCGGTCAGGCCGTGTACGCAGCCACGAAGGGTGCGCTCGAATCGCTTACACGTTCACTGGCACTCGAATATGGGCGCGCGAACGTCCGCATCAACTGCGTACTACCAGGACCGATCGATACTGATATGCTGCGTGACACCCTGCAGGTGGCTGGCGAAAAACTGGAAAAGCGCATTGCGCTGCGCCGGATCGGCAAGCCGTCCGAGGTAGCCGAGTTGGTCGTTTGGCTGCTATCGGAGCGGGCCAGTTTCGTGACTGGCGGCTCATATGTAGTGGATGGAGGATATTCACTCGGATGATCGAGGAAATCATCAGGTCGCGGCGTTCGGTGCGGCGCTATAAACCCGAGGCACCGCCCCGCGAAGTGCTCGAGCGGTTGATCGAGATGGCCATTCTCGCGCCTTCCGCCAGCAACAAGCAGCCTTGGCGTTTCTTTGTCGTGAACAACAAAACGATGATCGCGCGCATGGCGAATGCGGTGCAGGAAGCGGTCGACCGCATCGTGAATCATGTGCGCGCCGATTTCATGGATGCGTTTCGCGCCTACGGCAACTATTTCGTCCGCTTCCAGGATGCGCCCGTAGTCATCGTTCCGGCTTTTCGCGAGCTCGAGGTTTTGTCGAATCTCGTCGATGAAAAACTTGCAATGGAAGACCGTGAACGAATCGCCGCGATGGAGTTCAACTCAGGACTCATCAGCACATCGCTCGCCGTGCAAAACCTCATGCTGTTCGCGCACTCGATCGGGCTGGGCACATCCTGCATGAGTGGTCCACTGCTCGCGGCCGACGACCTCAAACGTCTCCTGGGAATTCCGTCGTCGTGGCGTATCGCCGCGCTGATTCCGACCGGATACCCCGACGAGGCGCCGACCGCTCCAGCGCGAAAACCGGCAGATGCCGTAATTCGCTGGCGCTAGCATCCAACAAGAGACCTTCTACCGTGCCGGACAAGCAAGAGATATTCAGTGCGATACAAGCGTGCCTAGCCGATAGCCTCGCGCTTGACCCCGCCGAAATCAAAATGGACTCGCGTCTGATAGAAAACCTTGGGGCGGATTCCCTGGATTTTGTCGATATCATTTTCAGCCTCGAGCGGCAATTCTCGATCAAGCTCAAGAGTGCCGAAGTCGACAGCCTGCTGCGCGCGGATTTCGACGGCGAGCGTCTCGTCGAGAACAGTTTCATTCCGCGTGAGGACGTCGACCGGCTGCTCGAATGGCTGCCGGCGCTGAGTCAGGCGCCAGATCTCAATCGCCTGGCTCCATTCGAGCTTTTCAATTACATCACTACCGAAGCGCTCGTTTTGCTGGTCGAACGCAGAGTCCTCGCGGCAACAGACCAAGACGTGACCATCGCGACGTAACAACCAATCTTTTGCCAAGACCTAACCGTCTCTCCGAGAGCTGTCGTTCGCGGGCGACTGCTCGTTTTTCATTAAGATTCTCCTCGTAGGCCCGTGCGATATTCTGATTGTTGCGCCGTGCGAGTGTTGCCTACAATCACACGACACCATCTCACCGCCCTGATGGGCGATATCGCAAGGGTCCCGTGACGATAACCACGTTCATTGTCGTTCTTCTGATCGCCTCGCTCGTTGCGATCGCGTCGCGTCGGTTGACCTTTCCATACAGCGTGGGTTTGGTCATCGCCGGCATTGCGATTGCGGTGTTTCCGACCGGGGTTGAAATACCTCTCACGCGCGACTTGATCTTCGACATTCTGCTGCCGCCGCTGGTGTTCGAGGCGGCGCTGCAGCTTCAGTGGAAACCGTTCCGGCGCGACCTCCCGGTGACAACCGCGCTGGCATTTCCGGGTGTTGCTGTTGCGACTATGGTCGTCGCTGTTGGTATGCACGCGCTACTCGGTTGGAGCTGGATTGCTGCCTTGTTGTTTGGAGTACTGATCGCGGCCACGGATCCCGTCGCTGTCATCGCGACATTCAAGGAACTGAAAGTCGAGGAGAGGACGAGTTATCTGGTGGAATCGGAGAGTCTCTTGAATGATGGAGCGGCTGCCGTAGGCTTCACTGTTTTGGTGGCGCTGGCTGGAAGCGACGCTCAATCGGCGACGGCAACCGCGATCGCCGCGTCGCTCGTTTGGAGCATCGGCGGCGGTATTCTTGCGGGACTGTCGGTGGCCGCCGTGTTGCTGATCATTGCCGGTCGAACCAAGGATCACCTGGTCGAGATCACGTTTACGACGATCATTGCGTATGGCTCATTTGTTCTGGCGGAGCGGTTTCACGCTTCGGGTGTGCTTGCAGCGCTGACGGCAGGCCTGACCGTCGGCAATTTCGGATGGAAGCGCGCGATCACGGAGCGCAATCAGGGCCACGTGCTGGCGTTCTGGGAATACGCGGCGTTTCTTGCCAACTCGGTGATCTTCATCCTGATCGGAGAGCAGGAAGCTCACGAGGGACATCGATTGCTCACCACGACGGCACTGTGCGCGGTGGCGCTCACGCTGTTGGGCCGAGCCGCCGCCGTGTACCCGATCGCCGCCTTGTTTTCTCGCAGCCGAATCGCGGTCAGTTTCCGCCAGCAACATGTGCTCGTGTGGGGCGGCCTGCGCGGCGCGCTCGCGCTTGCACTGGTGCTGGCGATCCCGGCATCAGTGCCGGAGCGTCCGGAAATCATCGCAGCGGCATTTGCCGTCGTGGCGTTCTCCGTTTTCGTGCAGGCGCTGAGCATGCCGCGCGTCGTGCGATATTTGGGGCTCACCCGCAATGAGTTTGACCAAAACGCCTGATGGGACGAGCATCGCAAGGCGACATTGGAGCCGTGATGCAAGCCGCAACTGACTGCACACCAGCAACAGTTGTCGCGACCGCTGCTTAACTCAATGACGCCCAGCCAAAATGGGCTGGTAGATCGCGAAGTGGGCGAAACGGCATCATCGCCACCTGCGCAAATAGTGGAACGCAATGGTTTCGTACCGCCGATGCACTCGCGCCATCCGATAGTGGCAGGTCCATCATCCGTCGTGAGTCGAAATATGCATCACCTGCGCGACAGGTAGTCTTGTCGCGGACAGGGAAGGGCAACTATCGGCCAGAACCGGTCCGCGGTAATTCAATGGTCACTTCCGCAAAGGAGACGTTCGCACCTGATCGCGACGAATGTCGCTGTCCGGCCAGAAGCACATAGAGGAATGCGATCGTATCAAGTCAGAATCCGCGTCATCTTTGTGGCCTCTCTTTCGCATCGCCCAGCTTCGGCGAATGCAGCGGCGGTTGCTCGCCGTTTGCAAATTCCTCGAGCGCGGTGACGGTGCCGGATGCATCGCGCGTCACGGTGAAGTAGTCCAGAACCTCGTCGAAATACAGCTCGTTTTCCGACGCGGCGCGAAGGACGTGATCCATTCCGCCATCACGATGCGTATAGAGCCTTCCTTCGCGCACGAGAATCGTTCTGCGTCCACCTTGCGCTCGTTGATATTCACCAGCAAGCGCCTGCATCTGCGTTTGCTTGAGCGCGACGGGTCTTCGTTGTGGGTAGGGCCGACCGAGCGCCGTCGCGGCAAGCTTGGCGGCCAGGACGCTGATGTCCGTGTGCGGGCTGTCCGTGTTCGTCAGTACGACCACACCGATCTTGGATTTCGGAAGAAAGAGCGTCTCCGACATGAAGCCAGGATCGCGGCCGACCTGCTCGAACGCGGCTTCGCCCCCCACGCGCAGCGCAGCGAGCCCGCAGGCGGAATCGCCCGTTCGGCCCGACGGCAGCGCAGCGGGCGTCGTCATGCGCCGATAGCTGTCCGCGCGCAGTACCTTTCCGGAATGCAGTGCGCTCATCCAGTGAAATAGGTCGTCCGCGTTGGAGACAAGTCCCCCAGCTGCCGCTGCCTGGCTCATGCTCATGTACGGCGCATTCACGGTGTGTCCGCCGGCATCGACGCTGTAGCCAGCGGCGCGTCGAGCGATGAGCGCGCTGCCGTCGTCGTATGTCGTGTTGTTTAATGCTAGCGGATTCGTTAGCAGTTCCTTGATCGCCGCATGCCACGGTTTTCCCGTCACCTGCTCGATGATCGCGCCGAGTAGAACATAGCCGGAATTGGAATATTTCCAATCTGTGCCCGGCGCGAAGTCGACACGCAAATCCTTGAACACGTCGACGAGCTGCGAGGTGCTAACGTCGGCACGGATTGCCGCATCGAAGTAGCCTTCGGTCTCCGTGTAGTCCTTGATGCCTGAAGTGTGGCACAGCAGTTCCGCGACGGTCACGTGTGCTGCATTCGGAAACGTCGGCAGATAGCTGCTCAACGGATCATCCAGTGCAATGCGGCCCTGCTCGGACAGCTTGTATACCGCGGCCGCGGTGAACGGTTTCGTGTTCGAGCCGATGCGGAACACGTCGCCAGGCAACAGCGGCGCGTCGAGCTCCACGTCGGCGCGCCCGCGCGCACCACGAAACAGCACTTCGTCGCCACGGGTCACCAGGATCACTATCCCCGGCGTATTTGCATCTACGGCAGCGAGCAGCAACTCGTGTGCCTGCCGTTTCACTTCCGCTTCCGGTGCGGCCGCATGCGCGAATGCGACGAAATACAATGACAGCCACAACACGGCGCGAGCACAACGGGAACATATGGAATTCACGCGGGTCTCCAATATTCGAACGTACGGGTCCTCCGCGCTGTCGACGACAGCACGGAGATGCAAAGCCAATCGTTGCAGCTAGTTTTGCTTCGGCGTGACGCGAACCGGATCCAGAAGATTCCGGATCCGCGCGATCGCGGGTGTCGTTTGTGGATTCGTGCCGAAGACAATCGGCACGATCGCCGTGCTGGCGACCGCCTTGTCGCGATCGCGTCCGGGATTAAACGTCCACGTTTTTAGCGCTGCGAGTGCTGCGCTGCCGAGGTCCGTCGCCGACGCTGGGTCGACGCGTTCGATCGAGCTCGCGGACACGCTGCCATCCTCTTCGATGCGAACTCGCACGTACACGACTGCGCCCTTCGCTGCGGCGTCCGCCGTGTAGTCGGCCGCGGCCACGGTGCGATAACTCGCCTGACGATGCGCCTCAGGTGCTGCATAAGCAGCCTGTCCATCGAGAGCGAAAGTGAACGGCACGTCGAGATGACCATCGACCGCGCGACCGCCGCGCCGCGCCGGCTCGAACTGCCAGTGTGTCACCGCGGCAAGACTCGCACTCGCGAGTTCGCTTGCCGTCGCGGGGGAAACACGCGCGACGCGTGCATCCATCGGCCTGCCGTTTGCGTCGACGTGCACGTCCAAGACGACCGAGCCTTGCAGATGCGTACGTACGGCCGCGGCCGGATAGGCGGGTGCGTGCTCGCGGCGGAATGTCGCAATTTCGTGCGGCGGGCTATCGGCGTCGGCGCTCGAACCAACGTCATCAAACTTGCCTTCACTCGGTACAGCGAAAGGTGCTGTAATCGACGGTAGAGAAGCGACGTCGACACGCGCGCGCGTGGACTCGGATTGGGATTCGGGACTGGCCGCGACGCGGACCGGCGTCATCGTCGCCGCATTCCGATTCTGCGTCGCCAGCGCCAGCGATTTCCGACGTGCGGGCTCAGCGCGGTTGGCGGCTCCGGCCGGCGCGGATTCGGCGAGTTGCACCGGAGCGACTTCTTGTGGGGCTGCATGCGCTGTTTGAGCAATGGAACTCGTCGTCATCTCGGCGAAAGTCGCGACGGACGTCGCTGATGCGCTCCCAACGATTTGCTCGTAGTGCACCTGCGTGTGGGCGGGCTGCGCAGCCCAGGCGGCGACACTCGCCGCAAGCACGGTTGCCGCCACTGCGACATTACCGAGTCGTCGCCGTGATCGCCCGACAGACGGCAGCGCCAGCGTGGTGATGCGTTCACGCAGCACATTGCGCGCACGCCAATGACAGGCCAATGCGGCGCGCCCACCGCCGAGCTGCGTCTTCATCAGCGCATCCGCATATGCGCGGCGCGCATTCGGGAAGCGCGCGATCACGACGGCGTCGCAAGCCAGCTCCTGGTCGGCCAGGAAGCGCGACGCTGCAAAGTGCGCCAGCGGATTGAACCAGAACACGCTGCGCAGCAGCGTGGCGAGCGCGTTGGCCGGCGCGTCGCCGCGCGCACGATGCTGGCGTTCATGCGCGAGGATGAGATCGCGCTCTGCTGCTGTATAGCGAGTTTCGAAATCTGCCGGAACGACGATCCGGGGCCGCCACACGCCGACAAGCACTGGACAACCGTGCGTCGTCTGCGCGCGGTGGAGGCCGCCGTGAAGCGCATCGAGTCGGCCCAGGCTGCGCACAAAGCGGCGCTGCTGCCACAGAAACACCAGCAACGTCGCGACGGCTCCCGCGATCCAGAGGCAGAACAATCCAGACGCCGCATCGAAACCGGCGGTAGGCGGCAACGGCATGACGACAACCGTTTCCGGTGATGCCGCGACGGCCACCGACGGCGCCGGCAACGCGCGCATGACGACGACTACCGACCGCGCAGGAAGCAACACCGCCAGAGCGGCAATCGGCACGAGCGCCCATGATGCGTAGGCAACCGGCGGACCGAAATGCCGCGCGACGAAGTCACGCGCTGCCAGGACTAGCGCGATGGCGGCGCTGCAGGACAGCGCGGAAAAGACAATGTGCGTGAGGAGGTCATTCATGATCGAGCTTCTCGATGAGGCGCTTCAGCTCGGCAATCTCCTTCTTGCTGAGCTTCTGATGCGTTGAGAAATGCGCGACCATCGGTGCGAGCCGGCCGTCGAACAACCGATCGAGCAAGCTCTTGCTCTGCGCATGCATGTAGTCCGTGCGTTTTAGCAATGGCCGGTAAAGATATCTGCGGCCGTCGCGCTCGGCCGCAATCGCACGCTTCTTGAGCAGCCGATTGAGCATTGTCCGGATAGTGGCGTCCTGCCAATCGGCACGGCCCTCCAGCGCCGCAACGACCTCTTCGGCCGTTGCCGGATGCGACTTCCAGAGCACATCCATCACCACACTTTCGCCTTCGCTGATCGCCATAGACATCTCTTACAATCGTAATAGTTTGGATATTACGTGTGTAAAAGATTGACGTCAACTTTTGCCGACGTATTGATCGAGCAGACCGTCACTAGGGCGAAGACATCACAAAGTGTCAGGTCAATTCTTTAAGATCAATACCTGTAAGCGGTCACTCACGACCGGCCGGATAGGGTCGGATACCGACATGTCAACGACGGTCGAAGTTACACAGTCAGCGCTCGGCCATCAACAGACTGCGCGCGCCACAAGCTCCTTACCGCAGTTGAAACTAGGCTTCACGCACTTACGCATGCGCGCGTAACGCTGCGAACAGTAAACAAAGCCACGACGTCGATCGAAGCGTGAACAAGTATTGCCGTGAGCAGGCCAGCATAGTTAGCAATGAAGCCGAGAACAACGCTTGCTGCGAATAAGCCTAGAGCCTGTACTGCAACCATCTTGTCTAGCGAAGAAAAACGATACGCTCTGACGTGGGCGAGTACAAATAGCCCGGAAGTGGCCCAGATGCCGAGCAAGGGTTGCAAGGCTCCGCGGAATAAAAGCTCTTCACCGAAACCGGCTGCCAACCCAAGCCAAATGGGGTTCCAACCGGTGAGATTGAGGCGACTATAGCTCTCAATAGTGTGTCGAGTGGTAGCCCGTTGCGCACTGAGCTTGTAGGCAACGAGCGAGCCAATAGCGGCGAGTGCCCCAAACGCCAAGCCAAGAAACGCTTGGTTGATGACGGCGAAGCCAGAAAAGAGCGCGGAGCC
>Ga0207657_10004358_pt1 | contig 14989 bp, 11 predicted proteins | sample KBSC33metaG_FD_184316 | JGI IMG/M metagenome (GOLD analysis project Ga0207657, IMG submission 184316) | Corn rhizosphere microbial communities from Kellogg Biological Station, Michigan, USA - KBS C3-3 metaG (SPAdes) (version 2) | ecosystem: Host-associated > Plants > Roots > Rhizosphere > Soil ... | reverse complement strand
GATGCCGCACGATCACAAGCACGTGCTCGCCGACTGGCACAAGGCGACGCCGGCGCTCGTGCAGCAGGCCATCACGGCGAGCAAGCGTGCCGGCGCCGAATGGGCGAACTGGGCATGGGAGGATCGCGCGGCGGTGTTCCTCCGCGCGGCGGAACTGCTGACGACGACGTGGCGCCAGACGCTGAACGCCTCGACGATGCTCGGCCAGTCGAAGACGGCGTTCCAGGCGGAGATCGATTCAGCGTGCGAGTTGATCGACTTCTGGCGGTTCAACCCGGCGTACGCGCAGGAGCTGTACGACGAGCAGCCGATCAGTACCAACACGATGTGGAACCAGCTCGACTACCGGCCACTCGAGGGGTTCGTGTATGCGGTGACGCCGTTCAACTTCACGTCGATCGCCGGCAATCTGCCGACCGCGCCGGCGCTGATGGGGAACACGGTGATCTGGAAGCCGGCGGCGTCGGCGATGCTGTCGGCGTACTACATCATGAAGCTGCTCGAGGAAGCGGGTCTCCCGCCGGGTGTGATCAACCTCGTGCCGGGCGACGCGGTGCAGATCTCGAACGTGCTGCTCAGCCATCGCGATCTCGCTGGCGTGCACTTCACCGGCAGCACGGCGGTGTTCAACAGCATGTGGCAGACGATCGGCGCGAACATGTCCAACTTCGCGTCCTATCCGCGCATCGTCGGCGAGACGGGGGGAAAGGACTTCATCGTCGCGCACGCGTCGGCCGATCCGCAGGCGCTTGCCGTGGCGATCGCGCGCGGCGGGTTCGAGTTCCAGGGACAGAAGTGTTCGGCGGCGAGCCGGATCTACGTGCCGCGCTCGCTGTGGAAGGAAGTGAGGGATCGCACCGTCGCCATCATCGAGGAGCTCAAGGTCGGCGACGTGACCGACTTCCGGAACTTCATGGGCGCGGTGATCGACAGGAAGGCGTTCGACAAGATCTCGTCGTACGTGGATGACGCGAAGAAGAATGCGACGATCGTCACGGGCGGAAAGGTGGACGGCAAGGACGGCTACTTCATCCACCCGACACTGGTGGAGACGAAGGATCCCGGCTACCGGCTGATGTGCGAGGAAATCTTCGGCCCTGTAGTGACACTCCACGTGTACGAGGATTCGAAGTGGAGCGAGACGCTGCGGATCATCGACACGACGTCGCCGTATGCGTTGACGGGAGCGGTGTTCGCCAACGACCGGCGCGCGGTGCGCGAGGCGATGATGGCGCTGCGCAACGCGGCGGGGAACTTCTACGTGAACGACAAGCCGACGGGCGCGGTGGTGGGGCAGCAGCCGTTCGGTGGCGCGCGTGGATCGGGAACGAATGACAAGGCGGGATCCAAGCTGAACCTCGTGCGCTGGGTGAGCGCGCGGAGCGTGAAGGAGACGTTCAGCCCGCCGACCGATTATCGGTATCCGTTCATGGCGGAGAAGTAGCATGTGACCGCGGTGAGCGGCGCAGGGTTGGAAGGGACATGCACCGCTCGCCGGGTTCGTGGATCGTCGTCGCCGTACTCTCGGTGGCCGTCGGTGTGCTTGTCATGACCGCGGCCTGCGGGGGTGACGACCGCGATCCCTGCCTGCCCTCCGCACCGGGGGTCGTGGTGTACCGGTCCGGCATCGATCTCGTGGTCCGCGACGCCAGCGGCCGCGGTGAAGCGATCGGCGACACGTCGATCACGTATCGCGGCGCCGATTCCACCATCGCGATCGGATCCGACACCCTGCACCTGCCGGCGGGCTTCGTCATTCCCGGCACCTACTCGGTGCGAGTGAAGCGGTCGTACTACAAGGATGCCGTCGTGCCGAATGTGACGGTGGCAGCGGACCGGTGCGGCGGCCCCGTGACGCAGCAGGTACCGGTGACACTGCAGCTCGTGCCGGGCGCGCCGCCGCTACGCTCGGTCGCCGTCCTGGGTGATGGCTTCCTGCCCTCGCCGGGAGCGACGAGTCAGCTCGTCGCTCGATTCGACGCCGATCCGTCGGTGCCGACGACCGTCAGTTGGCGGCTGTCGGACAGCAGTGTGGCGACGATCGATGCGTCGGGACTGCTTACGGCGAAGTGCACGACGAAGATCCTGGCCGACACCGTGACCGCAGTCGCCACGGCCGATACGACGGTCAGGGCGCGTGCGCTGTTCCAGGTGGCGAGTCAGGCAAGCTGTTCCTAGCGGACAGCCTGCCGCCTGGTCCAGATGATCATGAGGCCGCACCGACGCGAGATCGGTGCGGCCTCCTTCCACCAGCTATTGCTCCAGTCTAGCTGATCGATCCGCTGTTCCGCCGGCGCGCGATGCCGAATACCCCGAGCAGGCCGGTGGCGAGAAGCGCCAGCGTCGCGGGCTCCGGAGTGGCGACCACATCGTAGCGGATAGTCAGCGTCGTCTCACCGAGCCGGATGGTGAACGGGCTGTCCTGGGTGACCGTCAAGTCGGCGGTCGGTCCGGCCAGGCTCGCAAACTCCGCGGCCGTGAAGACGTGCGACCACGGTGTCGGGCTCGTGCTGCTGTAGCAGGCCTCGAACTGCACGCACTGCGCAACGAGGATCGAGTTCAGGTAGACGCTCGCTGCCGAGCTGTTCGGGACCGTACCGTTGCCGAAGAACCCGCTGATGACCGCGGTGGTGATGGTGCCGCCCGGGATGCCGGTGAAGGTGCCAACGGCGTACGGCGCCGACGGGTAGACGCCGGCATCGGCGGGACCGTTGTATTCGGGGAGCGTCTGGGAGTATTGCGCCCGGGCCGCTGGAGCCGACGCTGCGACAGCGAGAAGCAGCAAGGCCAGGTTCTTCAACTTCGACATGCTCCACCTCGTGCGAGAGAGAGGACGGACTGGCTGCGGACAAGCCGAGTCGCGCGTGCAACTCCCTCGCCTGACCGGGAGGCCATCCCGGCGCACTCTCCGTCACGAAACTGGTGCGCAACGTGGCACTCGCGCCACACTCTCGGCCCACAGTTGTAGCGCGAGCGCCATGACGACTTCTCGCTTCGTCCAGATCACGACCGCTGTTCCAGGTGGCAAGCGAGGCGAGCTGTCCCTAGCGGACTGCCTGTCGCTTCGTCCAGATCACGATGACGCCGCATGCGCGATCGTACTGGATCGGCGCGCCGGCGGGACCGGGGTAGGCTTCGACGGCGCCAATAGTGGCCGGGTCGACGAGGTTGACGTCTTGGTGTTGGAAGAGTCCGTCGATCACGACGTTGACCTTGCAGGGGCCCAGGGCGCCACTCAACTCGAATCGGCCGTGGGTAGTGAAGACCTTTGCACTGTCGCCGCTCCCTTCCACGCTGAAGCCGGGCAGTCGGTCGCGAAAGAGGTCGCTCGTCTCCATCGGATGCTGCTGCTCGATCTCCTTCTCATCGAGGAAGCGCCCGAAGCCTTCCGTGCGACGCCGCTCGAAGTCGGTGTAGGCCGACCGATGCGCGACAATGCGGATGGAGTCGAGGCTGACGATGCGCGCCAGCGTCACCGTCGTCTCCACCCTTCGCCCGCTGCGCAGTTCGACAGGAACCTGGTCGAGGAGGTAGCCGACGCGCCGGACCTCGAGGAGCTGGCTGCCGGCGGGCTGATTCGTGAGCGTGAAGTGGCCGAGTGAGTCGGTGTAGTCCAAGACGCGGGCATCGCGGATGCGAACCTGCGCCCGGGAGAGCGGCTGCCCCGAAGTACTTCGCACGGTGCCGGCGAGCGTCGCCGTGCCCGTGAGCAGGGACGGTGTGGTGGTATCGTGATGCGCTGCGGCAGCCGCCGCGGAGTCGAGCGATGCAAGGCTGCGCGCCGCCGTGGAGCTGAGTGAGAGATCGCGCACGAGCACGCCGCCAGCGTCCACCGTCATGGTGAGCACGCTGCCCGCACGATCGCTGTTCTGGACCTGCACCAGGAGCCAGGTGTTGGTCGGCACGCCGCACAGGTGGTAGCGGCCAAGCGAGTCCACGGCGACCATCGCGCCACGCGCTGTGGTGACTGGATGGAGGGCGCTGTCCACCGTGAGCTCGGTCCAGCTGACGGCAACGCGTGCGCTGCTGAGCGGCTGGTCAGTGTCCGCGTCGGTGACCTTGCCGAGCAAGGCACCCTTGCCTTGTTCGGGTTGGAGATCGGGGCAGGCAGCCGCGCGCAGCGTCGCGCCGGAGGGCGTGGCGAAATCGATCTGCACCGTTTGTCCCTCGGCGACTCTCAACTCCCGATCGGGCATGATGAGGTGCAAGGAGTCGAGATACGGCGTGGCGAAGGTGATCGCGTAGTGTCCGGCGACGAGGGTGTCGAAGTGAAAGCGCCCCTTCTCGTCGGTGATGGCGCTGCGGAACTCGGTGGGTTCGGGAGAGAGCCGCGTGAGCAATACCGGCGCAGCAGCGGCGGGCTTCGCATGGATGCTGTCGGTGACGGTCCCTTGGATGCGTGCCGACCGCTGAGCGCTCGCGGCGAAGGCCGTAGCGAACAGTCCGGCGAGACACCACGGGATCAGCTGACGGCTGGACATGGACTCACCGCTTCGTCCAGATCACGACCACGCCGCACGCCGAGTCGTACTGCATCGGTGCGCCAGCTGGACCCGGATAGGCCTCGATCGCCCCGATATCGGACGGGTCGAGGAGGTTGATCTCCTGGTGCTGAATGCCGTCGATGACGACGTTGGTCGGGCAGCCGCCCTGCCGGAAGGAGATCGCACCCCGGGTGCTCACGACTTGCGCGTCGAGGCCGAAACCCTGGATGCGAAAGCCGGGGATCGTGCGGAAGAGGTCGCTCGTCACCAGGGGGTGGCGCTTCTCGATCTCCGATTCGTCGAGGTAGCGGCCGAAGCCGCCCTTACGCGCGCGCTCGAACTCGGTGTAGCGATTTCGCCGCGCGATGACGCGAATGGAGTCGAGATTGACGACGCGGGTGAGCGTGACCGTGGTCTCGACCGACTTCCGGCTCCGCAGCTCAATGGGGGTGCGACTCAACAGGTAGCCGACACGTCGGGTCTCGAGGAGCTGGCTGCCGGCCGGCTGCTCGGAAAGGGTGAAGCGACCGGTGGAATCGGTGCGCACCACGCCGACGGCGCCGATCACGCGGAGCTGCGCATCGGAGAGGGGCCGTCCGCCCGGCCCAAGGACGATACCGGAGACAGTCGCCGTGCCGGTGAGCAACTTCGGCGTGCTCGTGGTATCACGCGCTGCGGCAGCCGCCGCGGAGTCGAGGGAGGCGATGCTTTGCGCCGACTCGGCGCTCAGCGAGAGATCGCGCACGAGTACGCCGCCGTCGTCGTCCACGGTCATGGTGAGCACGCTGCCGGCGCGTCCGCTGTCCTGCACCTGCACCATGAGATAGGTGTCGGTGGGCACGCCGCACAGGCGGTAGCGGCCGAGTGAGTCGACGGCCACTTCGCCTCCGTGCGATGTGGTGACCGGATGGAAGACGCTGTCCACCGACAGTTCAGTCCAGCTCACGGCGACGTGGGCGCCGGCGAGTGGGCGCTCGGTATCAGCATCGGTGACCTGACCGACCACGGCGCCCCGGCCGCGGGCCAGGTTGATGCCCGGGCAGGCCGCGGCGCGGAGCGTCGCACCGGACGGCGTGGCGAAGTCCGCCCGAGCCGCCTGTCCGGTGGCGAGCACGACCTCGCGTGGAGGAAAGGTGAGTCCGAGCGAGTCGAGATAGGCGGTGGCGAAGGCGACTGCATACCGCCCAGCGACGAGCGTGTCGAAGCGGAATCGCCCCTTGTCGTCGGTGATCGCGCTGCGAAACTCGCTCGGCTCCGGTGCGAGGCGAGTGAGAAGGACCATCGCGCCCACGGCAGGCTTCGAGTGGACGCTGTCGGTGACGGTGCCCGCGATCGTACCCGTGGCCGGCGACTGCGCGGCGAGCCCGGGACCGACGCCCACGATCGAGAACAGGAGGACGGCCGCCAGGCCGCGAAGCCGGAGGTGGATGCGCATGGCCAGACGTTGCTGCCAGGAGACGCGGGACGCCAGAGCGAATGCGTGATACATTCCCGCCATGGCACGCTATCGCTTCCTGACCGCCGACGTCTTCACCGACCGGCCCTTCGGCGGCAACCAGCTCGCCGTCTTCCCCGACGCGCTCGAGATCCCGGAGTCGAGATTGCTCGACGTGGCGCGCGAGTTCAACTACTCGGAGACGACGTTCGTCTATCCGCCATCCGGTGCGCACAACACGCGGCGCGTGCGGATCTTCACCCCGGGCGGCGAGGTGCCGTTCGCCGGACATCCCACGGTGGGCACGGCGCACGTGCTGGCGGCGATCGGCGAGGTGAAGCTCACCGGCGACGTGACGAAGATCGTGTTCGAGGAGAAGGTCGGGCCGGTGCCGGTGGCGATTCGTGCCGAACGGGGCGTGCCGACCTTCGCGCAGCTCACGGTAGCCAAGCTGCCGCAGGCGGGGCCGACACCCCCGTCGAACGAGAAGCTGGCCGAGGTGCTCGGCCTGCAGGAGGACGAGCTGCTCACCGGCGACTGGATGCCGCGCGGTTACACCTGCGGACTACCCTTCCTGTTCGTGCCCGTGCGCGATCGCGGCGCAGTACGCCGAGCACACATTCGCCTCGACGCGTGGGAGAAGTTCCTGCGCGAGACGTGGGCGCCGGAGGTGTTCGTGTTCGCCGCGGGCGGGGAGCGGCCGGGCTCGGACTACCATGCGCGGATGTTCGCGCCGGGGCTGAGCGTGCCGGAAGATCCGGCGACAGGGAGCGCGTGCGCCGCGCTGGCGGGTTACCTCTCGACGCGCGATCCGCGCGGGGCGGCCGAAGGCACGGCGCGCTGGGTGATCGAGCAGGGCTTCGAGATGGGACGGCCGAGCATCATCGAACTGGAGCTCGAACGAAAGCGGAGCTCGGTGACGGCCGTGAGAGTCGGCGGCGCGTCGGTGGTAGTGAGCGAGGGGGAGATGGAGATCTCGGTTTGATCTCCTCGTTCGTCTGTGCGCCTTCTCGCCTGGCTGGCCATATCGACGACGGGGAACTGCACATTTGACGAGTAGGAGCACGGATGAGACGGACTGTCCCTCATCCGTTCAATCCGTGCAGGTATCCGTCGTGATGGCAGTTCCCCTTCGTCGTCATGGCGAGCCACGCGAGGAGGAGAGTGGGGCCGACAGGAGCTTTCGCCCCTGCGGAGGACGGACGAGCCGATCAGCTCTTGCGTCGCGAGTGGCGGACGGCGGAGGCGATGCCGACGACGGCGCCGACGGCGACGAGGCCGAAAGCGGTGTTGGCTTCGTATCGCGCGTGATCGGCGGCGACGAGTTGAGAAGCGCCGCGCGGGCCGGGATGCTGCCACGTGTAGTTCGTGATGGCGCGGAAGCGGAGCTGTGAATCCACGTAGAGCGCCACGCCGAGCAGGATGAGCAGCATCGCCACAGCATCCATGATGCGATCGCGTCTGAGTACGTCAGGCATGGTATCGAATATGATGTACACGCACCGAGCTCATTGAACCTCCCTCTCGCCGTCCGACCTTTCGTGCCTTACCGCATCCTCGTCACCGACGATATCGATCCCGATGGCGTCGCGCTCCTCACCGCTGAACCGTCGTTCGAGGTGGACGAAGTGCCGACGCTTCCGCGCGATGAGTTGCTCGCGCGCATCGCTGAGTACGACGCCTTCGTGGGACGGAGCGCAACACGGGTCACCGCCGAGCTGCTGCGCGCGGCGACGCGGCTGCGCGTCGTCGGCCGGGCCGGCGTCGGGGTGGACAACATCGCGCTGGACACGGCGACGGAGCTGGGAATCGCCGTCATCAATGCGCCGGCGGGGAACACGATCGCCGTCGCCGAGCTGTTCTTCGGCGCGCTGCTCGGCCTGTTGCGCCACCTGCCACAGGCCGACGAGTCCATGCACGCCGGCCGGTGGGATCGCTCGCAGCTCCTTGGCACGGAGCTGAAGGGGAAGACGCTGGTGATCGTCGGCGTGGGGCGCATCGGCGGCGAGGTGGCGACGCGGGCGCTGGCGTTCGGGATGGACGTTGCCGGCTACGACCCGTACGTGAGCGATGAGCGCTTCCGCTCACTGCGCATCCGCCGGCTCGCCACGCTGGAGGAGGGGCTGGACGAAGCCGACTTCCTCACCGTGCACACGCCGCTCACCGACGAGACGGAGGGAATGATCGGCCGGCGCGAGCTGGCGCGGCTCAAGTCGGGCGCGATCGTGGTGAACATGGCGCGCGGCGGCATCGTCGAGGAGGGCGCGCTGTGCGCCGCGCTGGAGAGCGGACAGCTCCGGGGCGCCATCGTGGACGCGTTCACGAAAGAGCCGCTGGCGCCCGACGATCCCCTCCGGAAGGCTCCGCACACGCTGCTTACGCCGCACATCGGCGCGTCGAGTGCCGAGGCCCAGCGCAACGTCGCGGTCGATGCATGCGCGGCGGTGCGTGACGCACTGCTGCACGGCGAGCTGTCACGCTCGATCAACGTGGCCGGCGCTGGCGCAGGCGACCTGCGCTCCCTCCAGCCCGCCCTGTTCGTCGCCCGGCGCGCGGCGGCGGTGGCGCGCGCCATCCTCGCCGATCGCGGCGTGCGCGCCGTGCAGCGACTCTCATTGCGTGTCGGTCCCGAGCTGGCCGGTGGCGCGCAGGCGCTGCTTGCGTCGGCCGCGGCGGGAGTCCTGGAGGGAACGGTGGACGTGGATCGCCTCAACCTCATCAATGCTCAATCGCTCGCCGAATCGCGCGGCATCGAGCTGTCGTGCTCGGAGTCGGCGTCGCTCGGCAATGCGTACGCCGTGCAGGTGAGCCTTGCCGGCGCGATGCAGGAGCTGGCGGTGGCCGGAATCGCGCCCGACGGCGCAACGCCGCGCCTGACGCGGATCGGCGGCTTCCACGTGGACGTGGCGCCGCGCGAGACGCTGGTGATCCTCACGAACAACGACGTCCCGGGCGTGATCGGACGCGTCGGCACCCTGCTCGGCGACGCGGGAGTGAACATCGCCGAGTACCATCAGGCGCGGCTGGCACAGGGCGGCGATGCGCTGGCCGCGATCAGCGTGGACGGCACGGTGAGCGCGAAGGTGCGCGAGGCGCTGCTCGAGCTCCCCGACGTGAGCTCGGCCACGGTCGTGCACTTCCGCAACGGCTGATGATCGGCGCGACGGCGAGCATCGAGCGGGACGCGGACGTTCGGCGTGCGTACGCATCCGATGCATCGGGGCTCGTCCTCGTGCCGGACGGCGTGTCGCGACCGACCTCGCGCGAGGAGGTAGCGGCGCTCCTCGCGGAGTGCGTGTCCTCGCGGACACCCGTCACGCCGGCCGGTGGCCAGACGAGCACGACGGCGGCCTCCATCACCGACCGCGGGGTGCTGCTCTCGCTGCGCGCGATGGATCGCGTGCTGGAGGTGGACGCGGAGCGTCGCGTGGCGCGCGCCGAGCCGGGCGTAATCGTGGCGGATCTCAAGCGAGCGTGTGCGGCGCAAGGACTGCTACTGCCGCTCGATCCGACGAGCGAGGAGGAGTGCACGGTGGGGGGTGCGGTGGCATGCAACGCGTCGGGCGCACGGAGCCTGCGCTACGGTGCGACGCGGCCCCACGTGAACGCGCTGACGGTTGTCCTTGCCGATGGAACGCTGACGCAGCTCCGCCGCCCGCAACTGGAGAAGAACACCGTGGGCTACGCCCTGGCGCACGATCCGGTGGACTGGTTCGTCGGCAGTGAGGGGACGCTCGGCGTGGTGGTGGAAGCGGAGCTCGCGCTGCTGCCATTGCCGGAGCAGGTGGTGGGATTCGCGATGCCATTCGCGAGCGAGGCGGCAGCGCTGCGATTCGTTGCGGCGGCACGCGAGACCGACGCGCTGCATCCGCGATGCATCGAGTACTTCGATAATCTCGCGCTCGAGATCGTGCGCGACGCGGAGGGCGCGCGCGACTGGGCTCCCGGCGCCTCGGCATTCGTGTACGTGGAGGAGGAGCCGCCGCGCGACGTGACGCCGGCGCTGGATGACTGGCTCGCGCTGGCCGAGGAGTGTGACGGGCTGGTGGACGACGCGCGAGTATACGAGGGCGAGAGCGCGCTCCGTGAGGCCCGGCGGGCGCGGCATGCCGTGCCGGCACACATGAACGAGCGCGGCGACGCGCGGCGCTCGTTCGGCGGCCGCAAGGTGTCCACCGACTGGGCGGTGCCGTATCGCCGGCTCGCCGAGGCGATCGCGCGGGCGAGATCGCTGGCGCGCGAGGCGGGCGTGGAGCAGGCGGTGATCTATGGTCACGCCGGCAATGGGCATCCGCACCAGAACTTCATCGCCCACGATTCGGAGGAGCTGGGGAGGATCGAGCGAGTGGTGGAGGCGACACTGCGCGAGGTGCTGGCGATGGGCGGCACCGTAGCGGCGGAGCACGGGATCGGAAAGCTCAAGCGCAAGTGGCTGCCGCTGCAGATGACGTCGCTGCAGCTGCGCGGGATGGAGGCGGTGAAGCGCGAGCTCGACCCCGCGGGGATTCTTGCGCCGGGAAACGTGCTGTGACGGAGCTCGGCTATGCGAGCGTGGTGCTCGACGTGGATTCCACGTTGAGCGGCGTGGAAGGCATCGACTGGCTCGCCGCGCGTCGCGATGGCGGACTTGGCGCGAAGGTCGCCTCGCTCACCGAGCGAGCGATGCGCGGGGAGATACCGCTGTCGGCGGTGTATGGCGAGCGGTTGAAGCTGGTGAACCCGAGCCGCGATGACGTGGCGGCACTGGCGGATATGTACCAGAGCATGCTGGCACCGGGGGCGGCGCAGGCAGTGCGGCAACTGCACGACGCCGGACGCCGGGTGGTGGTGGTGAGCGGAGGAATTCGCGAAGCAATCCTTCCGCTCGCGGCATCGCTCGGCATCGCGGATGGCGAGGTGCACGCCGTGGCGCTGACGTTCACGCCGGAGGGGCGCTACGCCAGCCATGACGAGGCATCGCCGCTGACGACGAGCGACGGGAAGCGCACCGTGGTGGAGAAACTCGCCCTGCCGAAGCGCGTGCTCGCCGTGGGCGACGGCGCAACCGACCTCGCAATGAAGACGGCCGTGGACATGTTCGCGGCGTTCACGGGATTCGTGAATCGCGCTGCCGTGGTGGCGGAGGCCGACGTCGCCATCGATTCCTTCGACCAGATCGTGGAGCTCGCACTCGCATGACGATTGAGCTGTTGCGCGACGGCACATTCTTCTTTCCCGGCCCGACCGAGGTGCGCCCCGAGGTGCTGGAGGCGATGACGCAGCCGATGATCCCGCACCGCGGCGCCGCCTTCGAGACGATGTTCGGGCGACTGCAGGAATCGCTCGGCGTGATCTTCGGCACGACGCGGCCGGTATACGTGAGCAGCTCATCGGCCACCGGGCTGATGGAGGCCGCCGTGCGCTGCGCGCCGCCGGGTCCGGTGCTGTCGGTGGTGAATGGCGCGTTTTCCGCGCGATTCGCCAACATCGCGCGCGCGTGCGGGCGCGAGACGGACGTCATGGACGTGCCGTGGGGTGACACGGTGGAGTTGACGCAGCTCGAGGACCGCCTGAAGATGCGGCGCTACGCCGCTGTCACCATCGTACACTCGGAGACGTCCACCGGCGCGCTGACCGACGTGCGCACCGCGACTCGACTCGCGCGCGAGAATGGCGCGCTTTGCCTCGTGGATTCGGTAACGGGGGTGGGGGGCGCGGAGCTCCGGTTCGACGAGTGGAAGCTGGACTTCGCGCTCACCGGCTCGCAGAAGGCGCTGGCCCTTCCGCCGGGTCTCGCGTTCGCGGCCGCGTCCGCGGACTACATCGCGCGCGCGAAGGATGCGCCGAACCGCGGACTGTACTTCGACCTGGTGGAATTCGAGGCATATACCGCAAAGCGGCAGACGCCGAACACGCCGGCCATTCCCCTGTTCTATGCCGCCGACGTGCAGCTGTCGGCGATCGTGCGCGAGGGGATGGAAGCGCGCTGGGCACGACACGCGGAGATGGCGCGACGCACCTACGACTGGGTGGGCCGCGTGGCGGCGCGATTCGGCGAGGCATTCCGCGTGACGGCGCGCGCCGGCCACCGGTCGCCGACGATCACGAGCGTGATGCTGCCGGCGTCGCTGCCCTCAGCGACGGTCACGCGCGCGGTGCGCGAGCGCGGGTATACGATCGGAACGGGCTACGGGAAGAACCGCGACACGACGATCCGCATCGGGCACATGGGGGATCACACGGTCGAGGGACTGGAGAAGTGCCTGTCCGCGGTCGAGGTGGCGCTGGAGGAGCTGGGCCCGGGAGGAGCGGCTTGAGGCAAGGGCAACCGCAGTAGCAGGTACTCTGTACGCCGTATCAGGACCCGGGGGCTGGCCATTCCAATGCGTGGTCGGCCCTTTCGGCATTGCGGAGCCTCAATACGCGTTCAGCACGCGATGCTGGGCGGAGTCGGCGAGGCCGGAGAGCTGATGGTTGTCGTCCCCGACGCCGCCCATCTTCTCGTCCCAGGTGCGGACGCGATTGCGGCCGGAGCGCTTCGCGGCGTAGAGGGCGGCGTCAGCGCGGGACATGAACAGGGCCACGTGATCGTCCGCGAGATCCGGCGTTCCCGACACGACACCGATGCTGGTGGTGATATGGAGCGGCTTGCTGCCCGGCTTCCCCGGTGGGAAGGGGTGCAGCTCCACCAGCTCGCAGAGGCGCGACGCAACCTGGAACGCGCCAGCACTCGACGTATCGGGAAGGATGATCGCGAACTCCTCACCGCCGATGCGGGCCACGACATCGCCGGCGCGTGCGGTGTGAATGAGAAGCGCACCCAGCGCGCGGAGCATCTCGTCGCCGACGAGGTGTCCGAAGGTGTCGTTGACGTCCTTGAAGTGATCGAGGTCGAGGGCGAGCAGCGCCATGTCGCTGCCAGCGCGCTCCGAGCGCGCGACCTCGCGCGCCAGCGCCTGGTCGAAGCCGCGACGATTGAGACATCCGGTCAGCGAATCCGTGAGCACCATGCTCGCGAGCTGGCTGCGCACGCGATTGTACGCACGGCCAACGCGCGTGATGGCGTCGGGCCGGCTGTCGGCCGCTTCGTCGTACGCCTGGGTGAAATCGCCCTCTTCCGCGCGCTCGAACAGGCGAACGATTGCCCGCAGGCGGCGGCGCACGGTACCGGCGTGAATGATGATCAGCGCCGTGCCGGCCGCGCCGACGGCCACCGTCCAGAGCTGTTCCATGCGATCGACCGCGAGCTCGGTGCGCCACGCGGCGGAGAGCAGGAAGACGTAGCCGAGCGCGGCGAGGACGACGACACGCCACGCCTGGCGCTGGCCGAAGTACACGTTGGCGACGTGAATGATGATCACGGAACCGAACAGCGCACGGTCGTAGTGCGCGGACGTGGTGCCGTAGAAGGTCATGGCGAAGATGAACGCGAGGTCGCCGGTCAGGGCGAGGGTGACGGTGGCCGGGTTCGCGCGACGACGACGCTCGACGTAGATGGCGATGACGCCCACAAAGGCGACATAGCCGACGGCGAGCATGAGGAGCGTGGTCGGATCAGCGAGCCGGCCGAAGCGATAGCCGATGGCGAGCTGCACCATGACGGCCACCACCGCAGCCGCGACGCGCGAGTAGGCCTGGACGCCGAGCACATCCGCCGCCGCCGAGTCGCGCTGAGTGTCGCGCGGCGCTGGCGAAGGCGAACGCGGCGCTCGATCCGCGGGAATGTTCGTCAGAGTGACCGGTTTCCGATCGACGACAGGAGGGGCGTTCATCGGCGGTAGTATTAGCCAGCGGCGTGCCACCGGCTGTGCTCGGCCCAAGCTACCGTGGGGCCGCGACTTGGAAGTTAGTACACCGCTGAGCCCGCCGAGTGCGCCGTGGCGCAATGCGGAGGGGCGCTCAAAGTGCCAGAATCGCTCTTGTGATCGTGGTCACGTCGTAGTGCGCACATCGCGAGCGGATGCGTGGCGCGACGGACGATATGACCTCTCCCGCTTGCCTGTCGTCTTTCACCCCGCCACGAGTGCCACTCGAGGCTGGGCAGGAACTCCGACCGGCGGCGTGCTGCTGCGGCGCTCTCCAACCTGCTGGCGCCACATCGCGTAATAGAGGCCCGTGCGCGAGAGGAGCTCGTCGTGGCGGCCCTCTTCCACGATGCGGCCGCGCTCGAGGACGTGAATGCGATCGGCGTGCATCACGGTGCTCAGACGGTGCGCAATCAGCACCGTGATCACGTCCGCCGCCTCGGCGACATCCCGCATCGTGCGGCTGATCTCCTCCTCGGTGAGCGAGTCGAGCGCACTCGTCGCCTCATCGAAGACGAGGAGATCGGGATCTCGCAGCAGCGCACGGGCGATGGACAAACGCTGCTTCTCGCCGCCGGAGATCTTCATGCCACCCTCGCCGATCACGGTGTCGAGGCCCTGATCGGCGCGGGCGAGCAGCGACGTGGCTGCCGCGCGGCGCAGGACGTCGATGCATTCGGCGTCCGTCGCGTCAGGGTGCACGAACTTCAGGTTCTCACGGATGGTGCCGCTGAAGAGCTGCGCGTCCTGGGTGACGAAGCCGATCCGCTCGCGGAACTTGTCGAGATCCACGCGCTCGCTCGGGACGTCGTTGTAGAGGATCTCTCCCGCGCCCGGGCGATAGAGTCCGACGAGCAACTTCACCAGCGTGGTCTTCCCCGCCCCGCTTGGCCCGACGAACGCCACGGTCTGCCCGCGTCGCACCTCGAAGGAGACGTCGGCGAGCGCCGGCGCGGATGCCGAGGCGTGGGTGAAGCTCACGTGGTTGAAGGCGAGGTGCTCGAGATCGTCCACGGCGACCGGATGCTTCGGCTTCGGATCCACCGGGATGGTGAAGATCTCGTCGAAGTTGGCGAGCGACGCTTCGGTCTCGCGGTAGATGTTGATGACGTTCCCCAGCTCCTGCAGCGGGCCGAAGATGAAGAACGAGTAGATGAGCAGAGAGAAGAACTGCCCGACCGTGATCTGCTGGAGGAAGATCAGGTAGAGCATGAGGAACAGGATGCAGGTGCGAAGGAAATTCACCGCGGTTCCCTGGATGAAGCTCAGAGACCTGAGGTAGCGCA
>Ga0207657_10004357_pt1 | contig 14991 bp, 20 predicted proteins | sample KBSC33metaG_FD_184316 | JGI IMG/M metagenome (GOLD analysis project Ga0207657, IMG submission 184316) | Corn rhizosphere microbial communities from Kellogg Biological Station, Michigan, USA - KBS C3-3 metaG (SPAdes) (version 2) | ecosystem: Host-associated > Plants > Roots > Rhizosphere > Soil ... | reverse complement strand
CAATCGGCACACCTGTGGACAGTTCGTCACACTTTCGTGACGAAGTCGTGACCCGTGACTGTCACCAAGGGAATGCCCGGAGCGAGGTGGAGATGTCCCTAGGGGACGACTTTGCCCGGGTTGAGGATCCCGTTGGGGTCGAACAGGTGCTTGATGCCGCGGAAGAGCGGCACGAGGTCGCCGTGCTGCTGCTCGAGATAGCCGAGCTTGCCGTAGCCGATGCCGTGCTCGCCCGTGCACGTGCCGCCGCGGGCGAGCGCGTCCGCCACCACGGCGGCGTTCAGCGCCTCGGCCCGCGCGATCGACGCGCTGTCGTCCGGGTCGAGCAGGAACCCGACGTGGAAGTTGCCGTCGCCGACGTGGCCGACGATGCCGCCGCGGAGGTCGGACTCGTCGAGCGCGCGCCGCGCGTGCTCGATCGCGGCGGCGAGCTGCGACACGGGAACGGCGACATCGGTCGTCATCGCCTTCGAGCCGGGCGCCTGAGCCATGGACGCCATGAGCGAGTTGTGCCGGGCGCTCCACATCTTTGCGCGCGCCGTGGGGTCGCTCTCCGACTCGAACGCTGTCGCGCCCTCGTCCTCCGCGACCTCGCGGGTCGTCACGAGGTCGCCGGCGATGCCCGCCTCCGAGCCGCCGAACTCGACGAAGAGGTACGGCGACTCGGGGAAGCTCGTGCCGGAGAACGCGTTCAGCGCCGCGATCGTCGTCGCGTCGAGGAGCTCGCAGCGGGTGACGGGCACGCCGACACCGATGAGCGTCGCCGCCGCGCGGCAGGCCGCCTCGACCGACGGGAACGCGGCGCGCGCGACGACGATGTGATCCGGGATCGGGTGCAGCCGAAGCGTCAGCTCTGTGATGACGCCGAGCGTCCCCTCCGAGCCGATGATGAGATTCGTCAGGTTGTAGCCGGCCGACGACTTGACCGCACGCGAGCCGGTGCGGATGACGCGCCCGTCGGCGAGCACGACCTCGAGCTCGAGCACGTGTGCGCGCATGCCGCCGTACCGCACGGTCGTCGTACCGCTCGCATTCGTCGCCGCCATGCCGCCGAGCGTCGCGTCCGCGCCCGGGTCGACCGGGAACCAGAGCCCGTGCGGGCCTGCGGCGGCTTCCAGCTGCGACCGTGTCACGCCCGGCTGGACCGTGACCGTGAGATCCTCCGGTCGCAGCGCGACGATCGACTTCATGCGCGTCAGGTCGAGGCTGATCCCGCCGTGGAGCGGGATCACGTGGCCTTCGAGGCTCGTGCCGGCGCCGAAGGGCACGACCGGGACACCGGCGCCGTCGGCGTACGCGAGCACGGCCGCGACCTCGGCGGCCGACTCGGGGTACACGACGACATCCGGCCGGTGCGCCGGGTGGTACGAGAGATCGGATGCGTGCTGGTCGAGCGCCGACTCGCCGTCGTTCACGCGCTGCTCGTCGTCGATGAGAGCGAGCAGGTCGCTCCGGAGATTCGCCATCACCGCCACCGCGCCAGCCTATCGAGAGCGCGCGGCTGACCAGAGCCACGCCGGCATGCGCCGCCGCGCTTTCGTCAAGGCGTCGCGCACGGCGTCGGCAGCATCCTCGTGCACGCCGGCCCCGTGGCCGACGAGTACGTGCTCGGGCTCGACCTCGAGCAGCCCGCGCGGCGGCATGAGCCGCAGGAGCGGCGACACGCCGATGCGCTCGCTCCGCGCGCGGTAGTACGGCGCGGTGCCGAGCGCGTCCGCGCACACGAGCGTTCGCAAGTGGGGGAACCAGAGCGCCACCTCGTGCCAGCGCTTCCTGTGCAACACGGGGATCACCCGGAACGGCGCGCCGGGCGGTGCAATGTCCGGGACGCGGTGATGCGGGATGCCGAGGCGGGTGGCGACGTACGCACAGTCGCGGCCGTGGCGATCGAGCAGCTGCACCACCGCTGCGGGCTCGCCGAGCGCGCGAGCGCGCTCGAGCGCTTCGTCGTCGTCGACTGGATCGATCAGCCACACCCGGCCATCCGCGGCGACTGCGTGCGACGCACGCTGCATGAAGCGCGGCTCGGGCGCGATCCAGCCGATTGCGAAGTCGAGCTCGTCGACGAATCGCACGAGCCGACGGTAGCTACGTCACGCAGCTTCGGCGCGCGTCGCCAGCACATGATCCGCGAGGCCGTACTCGACCGCTTCGTCCGGGCCGAGGAACCGGTCGCGGTCGATGTCGCGCATCACCTGCTCGACGTCGCGGTGCGAGTGCTTCGCGATGATCTCGCCGTACCGCCGCGTGAGCGCGAGGATCTCCTTCGCCGCGATCTGGATGTCAGCGGGCGTGCCGCGGAAGCCGCCCGAGCCCTGGTGGATCATCACCTTCGAGTTCGGCAGCACGTACCGCTTGCCCGCAGCGCCGCCCGCGAGGATGAGCGCCCCCGCCGACATCGCCATCCCGACCGCATACGTCTGCACGTCGGGCTTCACGAACTGCATCGCGTCGTAGATCGCGAAGCCGGCGTAGGCGTCCCCGCCCGGCGAGTTGACGTAGAGACGAATGTCCTCGTCGGGATCCTCCGCCTCGAGAAACAGGAGCTGCGCGACGATGAGGTTCGCAGACTGGTCGGAGACCGCGGTGCCGAGAAAGACGATCCGCTCGCGCAGGAGCCGGGAGAAGATGTCGAACGAGCGCTCGTAGCGGCCGTCGGACTCGACGACCATCGGCACCACATGGTTAAATGCGCTACCCATAGGTTGCGCATTGTATCGCAACCGTACGGTTGCGTGTCAAGTGAGAGGAGCCGTTGTGCAGATCGAGCGCGAGATCGTCTTCCCCGCCTCCCCCGACGAGGTCTGGGAGGCCCTGACGGAGCCTGAGCGGCTCGAGGAGTGGTTCGCGACCGAGGTCGAGCTCGATGCGCAGCCGGGCGGCGCCGGCGTCTTCCGCTGGGAGAACGGCGAGGAGCGCCGCGCGGTCGTGCGGGAGGCATCGCCCGGCGAGCGTCTCGTCCTCGACTGGGACGACGAGGGCGAGGTCGTCCTCGAGCTCGAGGAGGTCGACGGAGGCACCCGGGTGCACGTCGTCGAGACCGCACCCGACTGGAGCACGGCGCTCGAGCTGCATGCGCTCGCGTGGACGCCGGTCGCCTGAGAGTCAGCCGCGTCTTCGACGCGCTCGGCGACCCGGGCCGGCGCTCGCTCGTCGAGGCGGTCGCGTCGCGCGGAAGTGCAACCGCGACCGAGCTCGCCGCCGAGCTGCCGGTGACGCGACAGGCGGTCGCGAAGCAGCTCATGTCGCTCGCCGACGCCGGGCTTCTGCGCGCGACGCGTGCGGGCCGCGAGACACGCTACGAGGTGACGCCCGAGCCGTTCGGCGATGCCGTGGCCTGGATGGTCGACGTCGGCGGAGCATGGGACGACCGGCTCGCGAAGCTCGGGCAGGCGCTCAGGGATAGAGCCGCTCGATGACCCACGTGCCGCCTTCGCTCCGGTAGCGGAAGCGATCGTGCAGCCGGTCGTCGCGGTGCTGCCAGAACTCCCACGCGTCGGGAACGAGGCGAAACCCGCCCCACGTCTCCGGCCGCGCGACCTCGGCGTCGCCGAGCTCCGCAACACGTGCCTCGAGCTCGTCGCGACTCGCGAGCACCTCGCTCTGCCGTGACACGACGGCACCCGCCCGCGCGCCCTGTGGCCGCGTCGCGAAGTACGCATCCGACTCCTCCGCCGACACCTGAGCCACCGCGCCTTCGACGCGGACCTGGCGCCCGAGCGAGTCCCAGTAGAGGAGCAGCGCCGCGCGCGGGTTCGCGGCCAGCTCTCTCCCCTTGCGGCTCGTTGTGTGCGTGAAGAAGACGAGCCCGCGCTCGTCGAACGACTTCAGGAGCACCATGCGCAGCGAGGGCGCACCGTCCTTCGTCGACGTTGCGACGGCCATGCGCTCGGGCGAGCTCTGCGCCGCGGCCGCTTCCGCATACCAGCGCTCGAACTGACGCACCGGGTCGGCGTCGAGGTCGGCGCGCCGCAACTCCATCACGAGATGATCGACTGGCGGAGCGCCGTCGCGACGGCCTGCGTGCGCGTGTCCGCCTCGAGCTTCGCCATCGCCTTCCGCACATGCGTGCGCACGGTCTCCGGCGAGATGTGGAGCGTCTTGCCGATCTCCTCGTTCGCGAGCCCGTCGGCGAGCAGGCGCAGAACCTCGCGCTCGCGCTGCGTGAGCGAGGGCGCACGATCGGTGAAGTGGCTGCTCACGAGGACACCCGCGAGCACCGGGTCGACGTACGCCTCGCCGGCCGCGACCCGCTCGGCGGCGCGGACGAGGTCGGCGAGGGGCGCCTCCTTCAACACGAAGCCGCGTGCCCCGACGTCGAGCGCCTCGGAGAGGAGCGCGCGGTCGCCGAAGGCGGTGTAGAAGACGATCGCGGTTCCCGGCGCCGTCGTCGCGACCCGGATCGCCACCTCGATGCCCGAAAGCTGCGGCATGCGGATGTCGACGATCGCGAGCGCGGGCTTCTCCGACTCGATCAGCCCGAGCGCCTCCGCCCCGTCCCGCGCGCGGCCGACGACCTCGAATCCGCTCCGGCCGAGGATCTCCGCCACCGCGGTCAGCATCGCCGGGTGATCGTCGGCGACGACACAGGTGATGGGATCGGTCATGCTCTGCCGGATGTCCGATACACGCTTGACTCTTTTGTCAACAATACTGTCCCTCCCGGATGCTCAGCGGTCGTCCGTCGAACGCGAGCTCCTGCCTCTCGTGCGCTCGGCCGCCCTCGGCGACCTGGCCGCAGACGTCGCCCACGACGTGGCCAACCCGCTCTTCGGCGTGCTCGGGCTCGTCGAGCTCCTGCTCGAAGACGCGACGCCCGGAACCGACGACGAGGTCCGTCTGCGACTCGTCTCCCAGTCGGCGCTCGAGATGAAGGCTACCCTCGGCAGCCTGCTCGACTTCGCACGTTCGGCGCCGAGCGAGGCGCCGCGTGCCGACCTGGCCGCAGCGGCGCAGGCCGCTCTCGGGCTCGTCCGCCACGGCATCGGCAAGCTCCTCGAGGTCGACGAGCGCTATCCGGCGGAGCCGCAGCTCGTCGCGTGCCCGGAGCCGCTGCTCCGGCAGGCGGTGCTGCACCTTCTGCTCGAAGCCCGCGCAGGCGCCGAGAAGCTCACGCTCGAGGTCTCCGGCGGCGCGCTCACGGTGTCGCCCGGGGCGCACGAGTCGCTCGGGACGCTCGCGGCGGCGCGCATCGCAACCGACCATGGCGGCACGGTGGACGTCGGCGACGCCGCGATCACGCTCCGGCTGCCGTCCCTCTAGGCTCAGAGACGCGCGCGCAGGTCGGCCGGCCGGATCACCTTGTTGCCGAGCTCGTCCGCAGGCGGCACGAGCTCGCGTGCGACCCGGAGCACGAGCTCCGCGTCGTCGCTGAACGGGCTGATGATCTTGTTGCCCTTCAGGAGCGCCTTGCCGCGCGGCCCGGCGTGCACCGCAAGGTCGCGCTCGACGTAGCCCTTCTCCCGCAGCAGCGCATTTGCGGTCGAGATCGCATCCTCGGCCATGGCGCCGACCCTAACCGAACAGATCGAGCTCGGGCGGAATCGGGATGTCGGTCGCACGCCCGGTTCCGCGCATGTCGAGACCGCGGATGATCGACACCGGCACGCGATCGAGCTTCCCTGCGACAAGCTGCGCAGCGCCCGCGAGCTCGTCCGCGACGGCGATCACGGTCGCCTTCAGCTCGTAGCCGGTCGGGTCGCGCTCGCCGGTGAGCTCGCGCATCACCTCGATGCCGTCGGCGCCGATCGCGACGTCGGTCGTTCCCTGCCGCCACGGCCGACCGAACGAGTCGGTCACGAGCACCCCGACATCGCGTCCGCTGTGCTCGCGGAGCTGCGCGCGCAGCGTCGCGGCCGACGCGTCGGGATCGACCGGAAGCAACACGAGCGTCCCGGCTTCGGGCGTGTTGGACTGGTCGACGCCGGCCGACGCGCAGATGAAACCGTGGCGCGTCTCACAGATGACGAGCGGTGCGCGCACGCGCACGATGCGCTTGGCCTCGCGCAGGATCCACTCGACACGTTGCGGATCGCCTTCGCTGCCCGCGATCTCCCGCGCGAGCTCGGAAGGCTCGACGGCGTCGAGGCGCACGACACGTCCTTCGATCTTCGAGATCGCCTTCTGCGCGACGACGACGACGTCGAGGTCATCGAGGTCGACGCGCTCGACGATGAGCGCGGCGAGGTCGTCGCCCTCGCGCAGCTCGGGGATCCCCTTGACCGGGAAGACGGTGAAGCCGTCGGCGATCGTCACGTCAGGCCGGTGACCCGAACGCCTGCGTGCGCGCGGTAGCGCTTGTTCAAGTTGACGATCACCGCGGTCAAGCCCTCGAGAGCGCGCGCGCTTGCCAGCGGGCCCGCATCGAGTGCGCGGCCCGTGACGACTGCGCCGGCGAGGTCGAGCACGAGCTCCTTGGCAGCGAGATCGTCGCCGCACACGAGTGCATCGCCGTCAGCCTTTCCGTGCGCAAGGGACGCGGCAGCGAGCGAGTGCAAACCGGCGACGACCGGAGCGCGCAGCACTTCCTGCGTCCGCTCGGCGATCGACAGTGCGTCGTCGCCTGGAAGGACGCCGCCTTTCGTGAAGCGCAGCTCGCTTGCGACGCTGAGCACCGGCGTCTCGCCGATCGAGTCGACGAGATACTCCGCCGTTGCGAGAGCTGTCTCCGCTTTCACGGCCAGCACGACGACGTCAGCGCCGCGCACCGCGTCCTCGTTCGCGGCGCCGGTTGCGCCGATGTCGGCGGCCTTCTCGGTCGCACGCTCCGCGTCGCGCGAGCCGACGACGACGTCGTGTCCTGCAGCCGCGAGCTGCCGGGCGAGCGCGAGCCCGAAGTCGCCGGTGCCGCCGACGACGGCAACCCTCACGCCGGCACCAGGCCGAGCACGACCTCCGCGAGCCGCCGTCGTGCGTCGGCGCCCGACATGAGCGTGCGCGTCGGCACTGCCTTGACCGCGCCGAGCCCGTCGACGTCGTCCGCGTCGGCCTCGTCGATCACGAGCGCGTCGATCAAGCCCCGGTAACAGTCGGTTACGTGGCGGGGAGACGTTCCGCCGGCGAGGCGCGCGAGCATGCGGTCGGCCGGGCCCTTCACCGCGCGCCCGCCGATCAGCGGGCTGACCGCGACGCACGGCACGCGACGGCTCGTGAGCGCCGCGCGGATCGCCGGCACGGCGAGGATCGGGGCGATCGAGACGTACGGATTGCTCGGCGCGATGAGCAGGAGATCCGCCGACGCGATCGCGTCGAGGACGCCGGGCGCCGGCGTCGCCGCCTCGGCTCCTTCGAACCGAAGCGCATCGACCTCGTCGCGGTGCCCGCGCGCAACGAACCACTCCTGGAACGTGAACTCGCCCGCGGCCGTGGCGATCCACGTACGCAGCAGGTCGTCGGTCGCAGGCAGCAGCGCCGTCTCGACGCCGAGTGCGTGCGCGATGCGCGCCGTCACCGCGGACAGCGGCTCGCCGCTCCGGAGCGCCTGCGTGCGCACCAGGTGGAGGCCGAGGTCACGGTCGCCGAGCGCGAACCACGACTCGCCGCCGAGCTCGGTCACGGTCGCGAGCGCATTCCACGACTCGTCGGCGCGGCCCCAACCACGCTGCTCGTCGTTCAGGCCCGCGAGCGCATAGAGAATCGAGTCGAGGTCGGGCGAGACGCGCATGCCGAGCACGTCGAGGTCGTCGCCGACGTTGCCGATCACCGTGACGTCGCGCGGGTCGGCGACATCGACGACGCCGCGGACGAAACGCGCTCCTCCGACGCCGCCCGAGAGGATGACGACCTTCACGGCGCCGCCTCGACCGGAAGCGTCGCAAGAGCCATCTGCGAACGCGGCCCGAGGCGGAGGTGCAGGCGGCGCAGATCCTCGACCGTGTCGACGTCGTCGGCGAGATTCGGTATGGCGGCCGAGACGGGCTCGAGCCCGAGCTCGCGCGCGCGCGCCTGGAAGCGCACGGCGCTGTCGCGGCCGTAGAGCGGCGCGAAGACGTCGGGCGCGGAGATGCTCAGCGCGTTCGTCGTGCCGTCGAGCGCTTCGACGAGAGCGATGCCGCCTGCCGGCGTTGCCGCGAGGAGCACACGAAGGTCGTCGGGCAGCACGCACGGGACGTCGGCGTTCACGATCAGGATCGCGCCCGGCTCGAGGCCCGCGAGGCCGGCGGCGACGGCAGCGCCCTGTCCGCGACCCGGGTCGTCGACCACCGACGCACCGAGCTCACCCGCGAGCTCTCCACCTTCGGCGTCGGCCGTCACGACACGCACCGTCCCGGTCGAGAGGGCAGCGGCGAGCACGTCCCCGAGCATGGCAAGCGAGAGCTCGCGCCGCGCCCGGCGAGAGGTATGCAGCCGCGTCTTGCCCTCGACGCCCGCGAACGGAATGACAACCGTCGGCATGGGCAGAGACTAGCCAGAGGCATGACGAATACCGAGATCGCGCAGACCCTTGACGCCTATGCGGCGCTGCTCGACCTGTCCGGCGCCGGGCACTATGCGGTGCGCGCGTACCGTCGCGCCGCCGACCTCGTCCGCGAGACGCTCGTCCCGGTCGAGGATCTCGTCCGGGCCGGTCGCGCGCGCGAGTTGCGCGGCGTCGGGCCCGGCATCGAGCGCCGGCTGACGGAGCTCGTGTCGACCGGCCGGCTCCTCGAGCTGGAGGAGCTCGAGCGCGAGGTCGAGCCGCAGCTCGTCGCGCTCGGACGCCTCGTCGGCCTGGGACCGCAGCGCATGGTCGCGCTCGGTCGCGCGCTCGGGGTCCGCACGGCGGACGAGCTGCGGGAGGCGGCTGCGGCCGGCCGGTTGCGCGAGGCACCCGGCATCGGCCCCGCGACGGAGCAGAAGATCCTCTCGGGCCTCCGGCGCGAACGGCCGCGGCGGCGTGCGCTGACGCTGAACCGGGCGCGCGCACTCGCGGAGTCGCTCGCGGACGAGCTCGGCGCCGAGATCGCGGGTGAGGCTCGCCGCTGGTGCGAGACCGTCCACGAGCTCGCTCTCGTCTCGGCTGAGCCGGACGCGCTCGAGCGGCTCGAGGCCTCACCGGCAATCGTCGGCATCGTCGAACGGCATCCGGGCCGCGCGGTCGGCGTCACCGTCGAGGGGATCACCGTCGAGCTCGTGGTCGCGCCCCTGGAGCGCTTCGGCACGGAGTTGCTCCGCACCACCGGCTCGCCCGAGTACGTCGCATCGCTCGGCGCGCTGCCGGACGCGCCGCACGAGGAGGGCGTGTACGCGCAACTGGGCCTGCCGTTCTGCCCGCCCGAGCTCCGCGAGGCACCGCTCCTGCGTTCGCCGCCACTCCTCGTCGAGCTCGCCGACATCCGCGGCGACCTGCACTGCCACACGACTTGGTCGGACGGCAAGGCGTCGGTCGAGGAGATGGCGGTCGCGGCCCGCGATCTTGGGTACGACTACGTTGCGATCTGCGACCACACGCCGAACGTGCGGGTCGTCCCCGGGCTCGACGCCGACGCACTGCGCGCGCAGGCGGAGGAGATCGCCGCGGTCAACGAGCTGCTCGCGCCCTTCAGAGTCTTGCGTGGGACGGAGTGCGACATCCGCAGCGACGGCACGCTCGACCTTCCCGACGACGTGCTCGCGGAACTCGACTGGGTGCAGCTGTCGTTGCACGCGGGTCAACGCGAACGTGCCGACACGCTGACGAAGAAGGTGACGGAGGCGATGCGGCACCCGGCCGTACGCTGCCTGAGCCACCCGAAGGGACGGATCATCAACCACCGCCCGCCGAACGCGCTCGTGCTCGAGCAGGTGCTCGAGGTCGCGCTCGAAGAGGGCGTTGCACTCGAGACGAACGGCCTCCCCGACCGCCTCGACCTCCGCGACGAGGAGGTCCGGCTCGCGGTCGACGCCGGCGTCCCGGTCGTCTGCTCGACCGACGCGCACTCCGTGCGCGGCCTCGGGAACATGCGCCTCGCGGTCGCGACCGCGCGGCGCGGTTGGGCCTCCGCCGCTCAGATCCTCAACACGCGGAGTCTCGACGAGATCCTCGGCCTCCGGCGGTGATTGTCTGCGGACATCGGCCTGCGCCTATCCTTGAGGCGTGAGCGCGATTCACGTCCTCGTCGTCGACGACGACCCCGCTGTGGAGTACTACGTCTCCGAGGTGCTGCGCGCCGCCGGCTACGAGGTCTCAGCTGCGTCGAACCTGGAGCAGGCAGAAGCGGTCGCGAACGGCTCGAAGGTCGATCTGCTCCTCTCCGACGTCGTGCTCGGCGTTGTCGACGGGCTCGACGTCGAAGAAGCCGTCCGCAGGATCCAGCCCGCGGTGAAGACGCTCTTCATGTCCGGCTACGCGCGCCCACGCTACGGGACGGCCAGCGAGGACCCGGTGCTCGTGAAGCCCTTCGCAAGCGCGGAGCTGCTCGAGCGCGTCGACGCGCTCGTCGGCTCAACCGCCGCCTAGCTCGCCGAGCAGGCGCCGCGCGTCGGCCAGGCCGTCGCGCCGCAGGGTGAACCAGTACGCGCGCGCGTTGCCGTGCATCGTCACCAGGCCGGCGGCGCGCAGATGCGCGAGGTGGTGGTGCGCCGTCGAGCGTGCGACGCCGGCGGTCTCCGCGAGCTCGGTGAGCGTGGAGTCTCCGGCCGCGAGCCGCCGGAGCATGCGGATGCGCCCTTCGTCGGCAAGGGCGCGCCCGAGCAGCAACGTGCGTTCCTCCAGGTCTTCGCCGACGCGGAGCGGGTAGCAGATGATCCGCGTGCGCCGGTGCTGGCAGAGCAGGAGCCATGGGCGGGCGGCGACGTGCGGGACGAGCACGACGCGGTCGAGCGCCGTCTCGGGCTCGTAGCGGTAGCCGGCCGTCGCCTCCTCGATCAACTGGAGCGGAGGCAGCTCGAGCCGCCGCTTGGCGTCGATGTCGCGTTCGAGCTCGGGCACCACGCTGGTGTCGAACGCTTCTGCGGCGAACCGCTCGAGGACTGCAAGCACGCGCCGCTTCGTCTGCGCGGCAGTGAGCGGGAGGAGCAGGCCGAGCGAGTCGCGTGCCTCCCCTGCGTAGTACCGCTCGTGGTCGAGGAGCGCGAGAGCGCCCGCGGCGGCCGCCTCGAGCGCATCGCCCCCGACGAGCGCTCGCCAGGCGGGGACGTGCACGCCGACGAGGTGGCGGCGCAGCTCGTCGGCCGGGGTCTCGCGAACGGCGCCGACGAGGTCGGCCGGACGCTCGAGCGCGAGCCCGAGGAGATGGAGCCACAGCTCCCCCGACCGCACGCCCACGAGGCCGACGGCCTGCTGCAGCTCGGGACTGCAGGCCGCGAGCTCCGGCACCCAGCCCGGACGCGTCGTCGAGCGATCGGGCCGCGTCAGCGTCGAGAGGCCGATCGCAAGCTCGAACGCAGGGCCGGCAACGAGCTCGGCGCGCAGGGGTTGCGTAGCCGCCGTCGCGTCGTGTACGAATTCCATCATGCTCATTCGATTATTCTCGAACGCTAGCAGCGAAGGAGGACGGCATGCGCTACCGCCTGTTCGGACGCAGCGGGCTGCGGGTCTCGGAGCTCGCCCTCGGCACGATGACCTTCGGCACCGACTGGGGCTGGGGCGCCGACGAGGCGGAGTGCGCGCGGATCGTGGCGGCGTTCGCGGACGCGGACGGCAACTTCATCGATACCGCCTCGAACTACACGGACGGCTCGAGCGAGCGGATCGTCGGCGAGCTCACCGGGGGCGACCGTGACCGGTGGGTGCTCGCGACGAAGTACACGCTGACGGTCGACCGCGCAGACCCGAACGCCGGCGGGAACCATCGCAAGAGCCTCGTGCGCTCGCTCGAGCAGAGCCTGCGCCGGCTGCGCACGGACTACGTCGACCTCCTCTGGCTGCACATGCGCGACGCCACGACGCCGATCGAGGAAGCCGTTCGCGCACTCGACGACCAGGTGCGGCTCGGCAAGGTGCTCTACGTCGGCATCTCGGACTCGCCCGCGTGGGTCGCCGCGCGTGCGAACGCGATGGCCGAGCTGCGCGGGTGGACGCCGTTCGTCGGCCTGCAGCTGCCGTACAGCGTCGCGTCGCGCGACCCCGAGCGTGAGTTGCTGCCGATGGCGGCCGAGCTCGGCCTGACCGTCACGCCGTGGGGCGTCCTCGGCGCAGGCGTCCTCACCGGCAGGCCGGCGCAGACGCTCCGCTGGCCGGAAGAGGCAACGGAGCGGGCCCGGGCCGTCGTCGACGTGGTCGCCGCCGTCGCCGACGAGCGCGGCTGCACGCCGGCGCAAGCCGCGATCGCGTGGCTGCTCGGTCGCCGCGCGCCGGAGCTCGTGCCCATCCTCGGGGTGCGAAGCGCCGAGCAGCTTGCCGACAACCTCGGCGCCCTCGACGTCGAGCTCACCGAGGCCGAGCGCGCACGTCTCGACGAGGCGGCGGCACCGTCGCTCGGATTCCCGCGTTCGTTCCTCGAGTCCGGCGGGGTGCGCGACCTCATCTACGGCGACACGTGGAACCTGCTGTACTCGGGCGGTGCGCGTGCTCTCGACGTTACGCCTGCCGGGTGAGGCCTGGGACGAGCTCGGCGACATCGAGATCGGAGCGGCCGACACGGCGCGCGACGACGTCGAGGTGCTCATCGTCGCGAACGAGGGGGTCGACCTCGAGCTCTTTCCGTCGCTGCGGCTGATCGCGAACTACGGCGTCGGCTACGACCGGCTCGACGTCGACGCGTGCCGCGCACGGGGCATCGATGTCTCGAACACGCCGGGAGTGCTCGACGCTGCGACGGCGGATCTTGCGCTCGCCCTGATGCTCGCCGCGCGGCGCCGGCTCGTCGAGGGCGACGATCTCGTGCGCGCCGGCCGCTGGGGAACGTCCTGGTCGGGTGGGCCGTTCCTCGGCCGCGAGGTGAGCGGCGTGCGGCTCGGCATCGTCGGGCTCGGGCGGATCGGCTCGGCTGTCGCGCGACGCGCACGCGGCTTCGACATGGAGGTCGTGTACTACCGGCGCACACGCAGTGACGACGCGGGCTACCGCGGCCTCGACGACCTGCTGCGCGAGTCGGACATCGTCTCGCTCCACACCCCGCTGACACCGGAGACGACCGGGCTGATCTCGCGTGAACGGCTCGCGCTCCTGCGTGACGGCGCGACGCTCGTCAACACCGCTCGCGGCGCCGTCGTCGACGAGGACGCACTCGTCGACGAGCTCGTCTCGGGCCGCATCACGGCGGGGCTCGACGTGTTCGTGCACGAGCCCCACGTCCCCGAGGCCTTGCGCGGCCTGCCGAACGTCGTGCTGACGCCCCACATCGCGAGTGCGACGGTCGAGACGCGGGCCGCGATGACGCGCATCGTCGTCGACAACGTGCTCGCGTTCGTGCGCGGCGAGCCGCTCGTGAGCCCAGTCGAGTGAGCGACCTCAAGCCTTGCCCGTTATGCAACGCGCCTGTGTCGCGCAACGCTGACCGACGGTGGCTCAAGGACGGCTTCGACATCGTCCGCTGTCCCTCGTGCGGTCTTCTGTATCGCTTCGACCCACCGACGCGAGCAGATCTCGACGCTATCTACGACGACGGGTACTTCAACGCGGACGAAGGCGAGACGCACGGTCAGGGCTACCAGGACTACGTCGGTGACGAGGCCCTCCACCGGCTGAGCGCTCGACGCCGGCTCGCGACGCTCGACACGTTGATCGACTCCAAGGGCCGTCTTCTCGATGTCGGCGCTGCCGCGGGCTTCTTCGTCGACGAGGCGCGCCGCGCGGGCTGGGATGCGGTCGGCATCGACGTCGCGCCGTCCATGACGCGGCATGCGCGCGATCGCGTGGGCGTCGACGTCGCCACGACGACGCTTGCCGATGCGAACTTCGACGATGCGTCGTTCGACGCGGTGACCTTGTGGGACTACATCGAGCATTCGATGGATCCCGTGCAGGACCTCGCCGACGTCGCTCGCGTGCTACGGCGGGGCGGCGTGGTCGGGCTCTCGACCGGCGACGCCGCCAGTCTCGTCGCCCGCATCACGGCCTCGCGCTGGCACCTGCTGACACCTCGGCACCACAACTTCTTCTTCACGCGATCGACGCTCGCGGCGGCGCTCGAGAGGACCGGCTTCGAGGTCGTCTCGATGCGCAACCCAGGCTCGGTCTATCCGGTGAGCTATCTCGTCTACAAGCTCCAAACCGCTGCGCGGCTCTCCGTTCTCGAACGGGCAGCGGCTCGCCTCCACGGGACCGCTCTCGGCGCTCGGGGTGTGCCGCTGAACCTCGGTGACATCGTCACCGTCTGGGCACGCCGCCGTTGATGTCTAGGGGCCTAGTAGCTCTGCCCCGGCCGCCCGGCGGCGATCCAGTCGCGCACCTCGAACCAGTGGCTCGCGGTCAGCGCGACGCCGAGCTTCTCGTCCGTGTGCGCCGCGTAGTAGACGTTGTGCTCGAGATCGCAGCAGATCGCGACGTCGGAGAGCGCGACGTCGGTGAGGCGCATGACGACGTCGGCCGGCAGCTGCGCCTCGGCGACGGTGTAGTGCTTGAACTGGAGCTCGGGCGCGATCTCCATCAGCTGTGGCCAGTCGGGGCAAGTCCTCGTGCTCATGCCCGCTCCAGTTCAACGGCGGACGCCCACCGTCCTTCAAGGCGGACGAGACCACGTGCATCGTCGGCCGGGTAGACGATGAAGACGAGGGCGTCGTCGAGCGAGTGGTACTGGAGCTCGCCCGGCTCGTCGGTGAGATCGACGCGGAGGTGCAAGCGACCGTCGGCGAACGGCGGCCGTTCGGCTTCGAAGCGAAGCGGCAGCGTCCGCGTGTCGTCGCGCCAGCCGAGCTCCGCGGTCGAGACCGCACCGCCGGCGACGAGGATCGCCGCGTCGTCACGCAGCTCCCAGCCGAGCCGCGGCGGCGCGATCGAGCGCTCGGCCACGATGTCGACCGCGATCGCGAAGCTCTCGCCCGAGAGCAACTGCGTGCGCTCGTCGCCGGCCGGGCCGAGCAGGCGAACACGCTCGACGCGCGCGACGTCTCCGCCCCACTCCTTCAGGCCGGCCGCGCGCTCCTCGGGAT
>Ga0207657_10004353_pt1 | contig 15000 bp, 15 predicted proteins | sample KBSC33metaG_FD_184316 | JGI IMG/M metagenome (GOLD analysis project Ga0207657, IMG submission 184316) | Corn rhizosphere microbial communities from Kellogg Biological Station, Michigan, USA - KBS C3-3 metaG (SPAdes) (version 2) | ecosystem: Host-associated > Plants > Roots > Rhizosphere > Soil ... | reverse complement strand
GAGGGCGACAGGCGGCCGACACGAGATGCCGATCATGAGGCATTGGCGTAAGGAGGCCGTCGCATGAGCGGTGGAGCAGGGGCCCCGCGCATGAGCGCGATGACGCTCCCGGCGCCGCTGGCGTCGCTGCTGCGCGCCGTGCTTCTCGCGCTGTTTGCGTTTGCGATATTCGGGCCGCTGCTCAATCTGTTTTTATGGGCGTTTGCCGAACGCTGGTATTTCCCGAGCAAGCTGCCGCTCGAATACGGGCTCACGTTCTGGTACCGGGTGTTCCAGCCGCGCGGCAATGCGCTGGCCTCGCTCGGCACCAGCGTGTGGATCGCCGTGCTGACGGTTTTCTTAAGCCTCGCGGTCGCCGTGCCCGCCGGATATGCACTGGCGCGACTGAGGCTGCCGTGGCGAAGCGCTATCCTGCTCGCGTTCCTGCTTCCGCAGGCGGTGCCCAACCTGCCCGTCTACGTCAACATCGCGCAGGTCTTCTACCAGATCGGCCTCAACGGCACGATTCTCGGCGTCGTGCTCGTGCATGCCTCGCACGGATTGGTCCTCGCCGTCTGGATCGCATCGGCGGCGTTCGCCTCGGTCGACGTTTCGCTCGAAGAAGCGGCGCGCAACCTGGGCGCTTCGGCCTGGACCTGCTTTCGCACGGTCACGCTTCCGATCGCGGCGCCCGGCCTGATCGCCAGTGCAATTTTCGTGTTTCTCGAATCGCTCGACGAATTTACCGGCACCTATTTCGTCGGGGTTCCGGATGTGACGACCTTGCCGCTGCTGATGTTCAACGCCAGCATGGGCGGCAATTACCAGATCGCGTCGATCACCGCGCTGCTGCTCCTGATCCCGTCGATCGGATTCATGCTGGTCGTCGAGCGCTTTTTGAAGGCCGACGTGCTGGCGATGGTGGGGCGCTGACGCGAGCGCGCCGCTTTTGCGCAACGCTCAACGCTTGCGTTTCTTCAAGCCCCACCAAGCAACGACCAAGCCGACGGCGAGCAGAAGCAGGGTTGCCGGCTCGGGAACCTGGCCGATCAGCGTAAAGGCCGCGTTGAACGTCGGCGCCGTTCCTCCCTGTGGCGGTGGTCCGACGATGTCGGTGCCGATGCGCAGCCAGTCCGGATCGAGGGCGGCGTTGCGGATCCAACTTTGCAGGTCGGGAGAAAAAGGCGTCCCGGGCGCCGCGATCGGCTTTGGCGCCGACAGCCAAAGGAAGTCGCCGCTATCCAGCGTCACCTGGGGAACGAAAAAGTAATGGTCGGCGGGCAGAGTAAACGGCGTGATAAAGCTCACGCTGAACAGGACTTCCTGCCCGGTGACCGGGCCCTCGCCACCGGTCGTCTGATTCGGCACCGGGTTGATGCCATTCACGACGCTGTTGGCCGCGGTGAAACTGGGGCTGAGCAACCCGGTCGAAAATCCTAGTTGTCCGGGGAAGTCGCGGCTGTCGAAAGCGACGTCGGATGGCGAATTCGCGCGCGTCGGCACCTGGCCGCTGGGCGGGACGGTCGAATCCTTGGGAAAGACCCGGTAGATCTCGATGATGACGTCGGTGGCGGTCGAACCGAGTGGTACGAGTCCGGTGAATGTTGCGCCGGTGATCGTCGTCGCACCGGAAAGAACAAAATCGTCTGCCGATTCGATCTCTGTCTTGCCGGCGCTGTCGGGACGCGACGCCGTCGCCATCAGTCCGTCGGGATTGCCGGTGCTGAAAAAGAAGGCAGCGCCGGCGGCTGACGACGCCCATAGAAAGAGTGCGGCAATTCCTGGAGCCAGCCACAAGACACGCGACATTAACGACTTCGAACGGGTGGACATCGGACCTCCGCTTGCAATAGCGATAGGCTTTGCGAACACGTTGTACGCAACAACCGTACCGAGGATCGTATTTGCAATGGCTACAATGGCTTAGCGCGCAAGGTCGAGAATTAGCTCGAGCAGTCGTAAAAATTGTCGACATCTGGTCGGTGGTCAAGGCACCAACCGGCGGCACCGGATTACGGCAACGTGTAGGCGGTCTTGACCACGGTGAAGAATTCGCGCGCATAGCGTCCCTGCTCGCGGGGTCCGTAGCTCGAGCCTTTGCGTCCGCCGAACGGCACGTGGTAATCGACGCCTGCCGTCGGCAGATTGACCATCACCATGCCGGCCTCGCTGGCGCGCTTGAAATGCGACGCGTGCTTGAGCGACGTGGTCACGATGCCGGCGGAAAGGCCGAAGTCGGTGTCGTTGGCTACCGAAAGGGCCTCGTCGTAATCCTTGACGCGGATCACGCTGGCGACCGGCCCGAAGATTTCCTCGCGGGACGTACGCATCGCGTTGGTCGCCTCGGTCAGCAGCGCCGGCGCCAGGTAATGCCCCTTTTTGCTGCGCTGGAGAACCTCGCCGCCGGCCACCAGCTTCGCGCCTTCCTTCTGGCCGATGCCGATGTATTCGAGGTCCTGCCTGAGCTGCGTCTCGTCGACGACCGGACCGATGTCGGTGCCGGGCGCCAGCGCGTCGTCGACCTTGAGCTTCGCCAGCCGGTCCGAAAGGGCGCTAACGAAGCGATCGTGAATGCCCGCCCCGACGATCAGTCGCGACGAGGCCGTGCAGCGCTGCCCGGTCGAAAAGAAAGCGCCGTTGACCGCGCAGTTGACCGCCACCCCCAGGTCGGCGTCGTCCAGAACGACCAGCGGATTCTTGCCGCCCATTTCGAGCTGCAGCTTGGCCATGCGCTGGATCGCCTTGCCGGCGATCGCGTAGCCGGTCGCGACCGAGCCGGTGAAGCTGATGCCGTCGACGCGCCTATCGTTGATCATCGCCTCGCCGACGACGCTGCCGCGTCCCATCACCAGGTTGAACACGCCTTTGGGCACGCCGGCGTTGACGATGATCTCGGCCAGCGCCCAGGCCGAGCCCGGAACGAGCTCGGCCGGCTTGAACACGACGCAGTTGCCGTAGGCGAGCGCCGGCGCGATCTTCCACGCGGGGATCGCAATCGGAAAATTCCACGGCGTGATGATGCCGACGACGCCTATCGGCTCGCGGGTGACCTCGACGTCGATGCCCGGACGGACCGACGGAATCTTTTCGCCGGCCAGGCGCAGCGTTTCGCCGGCGAAAAACTTGAAGATCTGCCCGGCGCGCGCGGCTTCGCCGATGCCCTCGGGCAGCGTCTTGCCTTCTTCGCGCGACAGCAGGCGCCCCAGCTCCTCCTTGCGCGCCAGGATGGTGTTGCCGATCGTGTCGAGCCAGTTGAAGCGATCCTGGACCGACGATGCGGCCCACGAAGGAAATGCGGTGCGCGCGGCGCCGATCGCCGCATCGGCCTGCTTCCTGTCGGCGCGTGCGTAGACGCCGATGACGTCGCTCAGATCGGACGGATTGATGTTGTTCGCGGTTTCGGCGCCAGGCGTCCATTCGCCGGCGATGTAGTTGCGGTGCAGGTCGTCCATCGTGGTTTCCTCGTCGTCATCCGGCGCGCAGCAGCCCGCGCGCGGAAAGGTTGCGCATCAATTCGCCGGCGCCGAACGTCCACGGCGGCGCCTTGTCGCTGGTCGTCACGTGGTTCTCCAGCGCGCCCAGACGCGCCGCCGCGATGACCACGCGATCCCCGAGTTTGTGCGTGAAGCCCATGCCCGGCGCGCCGCGGTCCTCGACCGGCGCGAACATCGTGCCCAGGAACAGCATGAAGCCGTCCGGATACTGGTGATTGGCGCCGGTCGCCTGCGCGACCAGGTCCTCGGGATCGCGGCTGATCAGAGTCATCGAGCTCGCGCCGCGCAGGTGATAGCCTTCGGGGCCGTGCACATCGAGCGTGATCTCCGCCTTGCGCACGTCGTCGAGCGTGAAGCCGTCGTCGAAGACACGGATGAACGGACCGATCGCGCACGAGGCGTTGTTGTCCTTGGCCTTGCCCAGCAGCAGCGCGCTGCGGCCCTCGAAATCGCGCAGGTTGACGTCGTTGCCCAGCGTCGCGCCGCGGATCCTGCCGCGCGAGTCGACGGCGAGCACGATCTCGGGCTCGGGATTGTTCCAGGTCGAATTCGGGTGCACGCCGATCAGCGCACCGTGGCCGACCGCGGCCATCGGCTGCGTCTTGGTGAAGACTTCCGCGTCGGGACCGATGCCCACTTCCAGGTATTGCGACCACGCACCCTGTTCGACCAGGATCTGCTTGATCCGTGCCGCTTCGTCCGACCCCGGACGCACGCTCGCCAGGTCGTCGCCGAGAATGCCTTGCAACCGGGTGCGTATCGCGTCGGCGCGGCTCGCGTCGCCGCGCGCCTGCTCTTCGATCACGCGCTCCAGGGTGCTCGCGACGAACGTCACACCGGCGGCCTTGATCGCCTGCAGATCGCAAGGCGCGAGAAGGCGCGGCGCCGCGGCGTCGAAATCGCTGCGGCTGTTGGCCAGCAGATCGGCTATCGTGCCGACCGCGGGTCCGCCTGCGGCGCGGAGGGCCGCGGCGAGGTCGTCGCGTTCGAGCCATGCGCTGGCCGTCGGGGCGATCGCGGAAAGATCGATGACTGCGCCGTCGGACCGCACGGTGATGGGCGACGGACCGCCCGGGTTGCCGGGGAGCCAGGCGCGACCGAGCAGGGTCGACGTCTTCCAGTCGGAGGGGAGGGCGGCGAGTGAAGTTGGCATTGCGATCGAGAGGTTTGCGATAATCGAGACGTCCGCGCGAAGGCGGACGTGGGCGGATGCGGTGAACGTGCAGCGCCGCCTGCGATAATACCCGTTGCCGCCCGATTACAGGAGGCTCGCTATGAGTGCGCCAACGACCGCAGCCGAACTTCCGGACGCTTTGCCGTTTCGATCGAGCGGAGCGCTCGACGGGGCGACGGCGCCGTTGCTGCTGCACACGCCTGGTCCGATTCCACCGGTCGACGACGACGACGAGGACGAGGACGACGACCGCAAAGGCGGGGGCAAGGGCGGGAACATCGATCCCGACGACGACGAAGACCTCGACGACGAGGACGATGACGACGACGACGAAGCCGACAAGCAGTGGGCCCGGCATCGCGGCGCGTCATCCGGCGGCGCGGGCGCACGTTTCGTGCTATAGTCTCGTTTGTACGGCGTTACGCGAGCCGCCTTTCGCTCCAGCGTACGATTGCCCGCCGCGTTCTTAGGAAAGCATATTTCCGAACGGAATTCAGGCAATCCGATCATCGCCTTCTAATCCTTCGCTCCTTTCGCTTCGCCGAGCGGCAGTTCCCGGTTAGAGATGATGGTTTCTCGACCCGGTTGCGGCCGTTTGCGCGAGGGTGACGTCTGTCCGGCTCAACCCGGACGCCGGCGCCCCAGCGCCATTTCCGCGTCTTCCGGAATTTGAGCCGAACCGGCAGCCTGCCGGCGCGGCGTAGGTTTGTTCGCGGCGCTCGAAAAGCGGCGCGAAGACGTCGATAGGACGAACGATGAATTTCGAATCATTGCAATTGGCGCCGGAGCTGCTGCGCGCGCTGGCCGACTGCGGCTATACCGAGCCGACGCCGATCCAGGCGCAGACGATCCCGCCGTTGTTGCGGGGCCGTGACGTCGTCGGCTCCGCGCAGACGGGCACCGGCAAGACCGCGGCCTTCGTGCTCCCGGCGCTGCAGCGCTTCGTTGCTTCCGCAGCAGCCGACCCGGCGCCGAGGCGTCCGTTCGGGCACGGCCCGCGCGTCCTCGTGCTGGCGCCGACGCGCGAACTTGCACAGCAGGTCGCCGAGCAGGCGGTGCGCTATGGAGCGCATCTGCGGGTCAAGACCGTGTGCATCTATGGCGGGGCGCCTTACCCGGTGCAGAACAAGCAGCTCGCCCGCGGCGTCGACATCCTGGTGGCCACACCCGGCCGTCTGCTCGATCACATGGAGCGCGGCCGCATCGATCTGTCGCAGCTCGACATGCTGGTGCTGGACGAGGCGGACAGGATGCTCGACATGGGCTTCATCGAGGACGTCGAGCGCATCGCCGCGCGCACGCCGGCCAGGCGCCAGACGGTGCTGTTCTCGGCAACGCTCGACGGCGCGATCGGGCGATTGGCCGGCAAGCTGTTGCGCGACCCGGTGCGCATCGAAGTCGCCGCCGGCAAGGCCGCGCCGATCGCGATCGAGCAGCGCGTGCATTTCACCGACGACCATGCGCACAAGCACCGGATCCTCGACCACCTGCTGACCGACACCACGATGACGCAGAGCATCGTGTTCATCGCGACCAAGCGCGATGCCGAAACGCTGGCCACGCGGCTGCGCGGCGAAGGCCACGCGGCGGCGGCGCTGCATGGCGACATGCGGCAGCGCGAGCGCACCTACACACTGCAGGAAATGCGCCGGGGGCGCGTGCGCACGCTGGTCGCGACCGACGTCGCCGCGCGCGGGCTCGACGTCGCGGGCATTAGCCATGTGATCAATTTCGATATGCCACGGCAACCCGACGATTATGTCCACCGCATCGGCCGCACCGGTCGCGCCGGCGCGACCGGCGTTGCGATCTCGCTGGCCTCGTTCGCCGACCGCGGGACGCTGCGCCAGATCGAGCGGCACACCGGCGCCGCGATCGCAGCGCACGTGATCCCGGGACTCGAGCCGCGCAACCGCAACCGCGGCGTGCACGATGCCGCGCCTTCGCGCGCGAGGCCGCGCAACAACGGCAGCCCTCGCGCGTACGCGCGCGATGCGCGCGGGCACGGGACGCAGTCGCGTTCGGGCTGGCAGGGCAAAGCTGCGGGACGCACCCGCTAGCCTGTCCGGCCGCCGCGACAGGGAGCGCTACTTTGGGCCGGCGCGATCCGCCGAGCCTGAAGGCACTTCCAAGCCGCCGAACCGCTGGTAGAAATACGGCGCCGCCGGCGGCAGCGGTCCGCTGCCCGCTTCCAGCGTCGCCGCCAGGTGCTGTTCGGCGCAGCGGTGCGTCAGCCGATAGAAATCGCGGCACAGCGCATAGGCGTCGCGCGCGTGCCATCGCGCCGGCAGCATGGCCGGCGGCAGCTGCGGATCGTGCAAGGTCACGCGTCGATACTCGTGGATCAGCAAGGTGCGCACGACAAAGCACTGGCCGGGGTCCGGAAGCGGATCGTCGCGGAACAGTTCGACCACCCGGCGAAAGCGGCCGATGAAACGCCGGTAACCGGCATCGAGGCTTCCGAGGTCCCAGTATTGCTGCAGCAGCGACTCGAGCGTCTGCGCCGCAGGCGCCAGCTCGCGCCCGCGAAGCAGCACGACATCGAGCGAACGGTCGAGCGCGCCGACCACTTCCGCCGCCGCCGTCTGGCCGGGCCGGGCGGGTCGCGCATAGACGCCGGCAGCGATCGCGCCGAATCCTTCCCAGGCCAGCTCGCGGCGGAACTTGTCGCGCCGCGCCCCGCCGGCCGGCGACGGGGAAACGATCAGGTCCCAGTCGCCGTCCCAGGCCTCCGACGGTGCGGCATAGATCCGCCGGTAGGCGCTTTCAAAGCGCCGCCGCCCCTGCGCCGTCAGGCGATAAAGGCTGCGCCGGCCGGCCTGTCGGCTGGCGAGCCATCCGTCGCGGGCGAGGCGATAGACGCTGGTGCGCACCAGCCGTTCGTTGAGTCCGAGCGGGGCCAGCAGGCGAATCAGACCCGACAGCCATACGGCGCCGCCATGCGGCGCCAGTGCATCGCCCCAGACGGTCACGACCAGCGATTTGGCCCGCGGCGGCGCCCCGGCCAGCTCGCGGCGTATCCAGCGGCCGACCGCCAGGTGCGACCGGCTCGTCATGATCGCCACCCCGCGTCATCCGATACAGAAATTGCGATTATCATCTTAAAAGTGTATCGTTTTATATTGCCGGCGGCCAGCACTCGGATCCGACGCGGCGAGGAGGACAGGCGATGTATGCGCAGATGGTCGACACCGGCGCGAAGAAGCTACGCTCACTCGAGGAGATGACGCCGGAGGAACGCGCGTTCCAGGCCAGGGTCGACGCCGACATCAAGATCGAGCCCAAGGACTGGATGCCCGAGGCATACCGCAAGACGCTGATCCGCCAGATCTCGCAGCATGCGCACTCGGAGATCGTCGGCATGCTGCCCGAAGGCAACTGGATCACGCGCGCGCCGACCTTGCAGCGCAAGGCGATCCTGATGGCCAAGGTCCAGGACGAGGCGGGGCACGGACTGTATCTCTATTGCGCGGCGGAGACGCTCGGCGTGTCGCGCGACCAGATGGTCGCCGATCTGCATTCCGGCAAGGCCAAGTATTCGAGCATCTTCAATTATCCGACGCTGAGCTGGGCCGACATCGGCGCGATCGGCTGGCTGGTCGACGGCGCGGCGATCATGAACCAGATCCCGCTTTGCCGCTGCTCGTTCGGCCCGTATTCGCGCGCGATGATCCGCGTCTGCAAGGAGGAGAGCTTCCACCAGCGGCAGGGCTTCGACATCATGATCAAGCTCTGTCGCGGAACGCCCGAGCAGAAGGCGATGGCGCAGGACGCATTGAATCGCTGGTGGTGGCCGTCGCTGATGATGTTCGGCCCCCCCGACGCAAGCTCGGTGCACAGCGCGCAGTCGGCGCAGTGGAAGATCAAGATCCTGTCGAACGACGAGCTGCGGCAGCGCTTCATCGACCAGACGGTGCCGCAGGCGGACTTTCTCGGCATCACGATGCCCGATCCGGAGCTCAAGTGGAACGCCGAGCGCGGCCACTACGACTTCGGCGCGATCGACTGGAACGAGCTGTACGAAGTCGTCAAGGGCAACGGGCCATGCAACCGCGAGCGTCTGCGCGCCCGTGTCGACGCGTGGGAAAGCGGCGCATGGGTGCGCGAAGCGGCGCTCGCCCACGCCGAAAAACGCGCGGCCGCCGGCAGGCGGGCGGCTTGAACCTCAGGAGGCAGCGATGAGCCGTGAATGGCCGTTATGGGAAATATTCATACGCAGCCAGCACGGGCTGGCGCACAAGCATGTGGGCAGCCTCCACGCGCCCGACGCCGAAATGGCGATCAAGAATGCGCGCGACGTCTATACGCGGCGCAACGAAGGCGTCAGCATCTGGGCGGTGAAGTCCTCGGACATCGTCGCGAGCTCGCCTGGCGAGAAGGAGCCGATGTTCGAGCCGGCGTCGAGCAAGGTATACCGCCATCCGACGTTCTTTCCGATGCCTGATGAAGTCAAGCATATCTGACGATGAACGACGCCAAGCCACTGTTCGAATACCTGCTGCGGCTGGCCGACAGCGATCTGCTCCTTGCGCAGCGCCTGGGCGAATGGGTCGGCCACGGGCCGGTGCTGGAGGAGGACATCGCGACGACCAACGTCGGGCTCGATCTCCTCGGCCAGTCGCGGCTCTGGTTCGCCTACGCGGGCGAAGTCGAAGCGCGTTGCAACGGAACAGGGCGCAGCGAGGATGAACTCGCCTTTCTGCGCGATGCGGGTGAATTCCGCAACCTGATGCTGACCGAGCAACCCAACGGCAACTACGCCGACACGATGGCCCGGCAGTTCTACTTCGATGCCTGGCACGAGTTGCTTTTGCGCGGCCTGACCGCGTCGACCGATGCCCGGATCGCCGAAATCGCCGCCAAGGCGCTGAAGGAAGTCCGCTACCACATCGAGCGCAGCGCCGACTGGGTGATCCGCCTGGGCGACGGCACCGAGGAAAGCCATCGCCGGATGCAGGCGGCGGTCGACGGTCTGTGGATGTATACCGGCGAGATGTTCGAGGTGGACGCGATCGAGCTCGCGCTGATCGATGCCGGCATCGCCTGCGATGCGCGCACGCTGGCCGCGCCGTGGCGGGAACGCGTCAGGGCGATCTTCGCCGACGCCACGCTCGATCTGCCCACCGGCACCTGGATGCAGGGCAGCGGCGGCCGCGGCGGAAAGCAGGGCGTGCACACCGAGCATATCGGCCCGATGCTGGCGCAGATGCAATGGCTGCAGCGCGCGTACCCGGGAGCGCAATGGTGAGCGCGATTTGCGGCGCGAGCGAGGCCCGGCCGACGATGGATGCCATCTGGGCCGCGCTCGCGGCGATTCCCGATCCCGAGATTCCAGTCATCTCGCTGGTCGAGCTTGGCGTCGTCCGCGACGTCTGCTGGCGCGACGGGGCGCTGGTCGTGACCTTGACGCCGACTTATTCCGGCTGTCCCGCCACCGCGGTGATCGCCGCCGACGTCGCCGCGGCGCTGGCGGACGCCGGCATCACCGGTGCACGAATCGAGACACGCCTGTCGCCGGCCTGGACGACCGACTGGATCGCGCCGGCGGCGAAAAGACGACTGGCCGAATACGGGATCGCGCCGCCGGGGTCGCGCGCCGCCGTGCAGACGATAGACATCGGCGGGCTGCGCCGCCGCGAGCCGTCCCCGGTGGCGTGTCCGCGCTGCGGCTCGCTGCGGACCCGCGAGCTGTCGCGGTTCGGCTCGACGCCATGCAAGGCGCAGCATCGCTGCGAAGAATGTCTCGAGCCATTCGACTACTTCAAGCCGCATTGACGCTCGCGCTCGAGCAGCTTCTTAACCGCCTCCGCAGTGAGCAAATTCCATCCCTTGACGATCGCCTCGGTGGCGCGCGAGACGCGCGACGCGATCGCGCTGACCTTCGACGTGCCGCCCTCGCTGCGCGACACGTTCCGCTTCGAACCCGGACAGCATCTGACCCTGCGCACGAACATAGGCGCCGACGACGTCCGCCGCTCGTATTCGATCTGCTCGGCTGTCCAGGACGGCACGCTGCGGGTCGCGGTGAAAAAAGCGCCCGGCGGGGTGTTCTCGACGTGGGCCAACGAGCATATCGCACCCGGGCAGACGATCGACGTCATGCCTCCGCTCGGCCACTTCAACGTGCCGCTGGCCGCCGACAATCGCAAGCATTACCTGGGATTCGCCGCCGGCAGCGGCATCACGCCGCTGCTGTCGATCGTCAAGACGACGCTGCTGACCGAGCCGCTGAGCCGTTTCACGCTGTTCTATGGCAACCGCTCGTCGAGCGCGGTGATGTTTCGCGAGGAGCTGGCCGACCTCAAGGATCGCTTCCTCGACCGGTTCAGCCTGATCTACGTGATGAGCCGCGAGCCGCAGGACATCGACATCCTCAACGGCCGCATCGACCGCAAAAAAGCCGACGCGCTGATCGAGCACTGGGTCGACCTCACCGACATCGACACCGCATTCGTCTGCGGGCCCGACGGCATGATGCAGGCGGTCGCCGAGTCGCTGCAGGCGCACGGCATGCCCAAGTCGCGCATCAAGATCGAGCTCTTCGCGGCCAGCATCCCGAAGCACGAGCGGAAAGCCCAGCCTCTGCCCGAGCCCGGCCACGCCGAGTGCGAGGTGACCGTCATCATCGACGGATCGGTGCGACAATATACGCTCGAGAAAACCAAGGAGAACATCCTCGACGCGGCGTTGCAGCGCGGCATCGAGCTGCCGTACTCGTGCAAGGGCGGCGTGTGCTCGACCTGCCGCGCCAAGCTCATCGAGGGCGAAGTCGACATGGATGTCAATTTCGCGCTCGAGGACTACGAGGTCGCGCGCGGATTCATCCTGTGCTGCCAGAGTTATCCGGTCACCGACAAGGTCGTCGTCGACTTCGATCAGGGCGCATGAGCCTGCGGCGGACGCCGCAGCGATGCAACCGTTGCTATTGTTGAAGCAGAATCAGGAGAGACCGTGTCCCATCCGTTATTCGAGCGCCACCGCGCGCTGCTGGACCAGGCGCTGAAGGCGATCGCCGCGCGCGGCTACTGGTCGGCATTCCCCGAGTCGCCGAGCCCGAAGGTGTACGGCGAAGGCGCCGCCGACGCCGGCAAGGCGGCGTTCGACGCGCTGGCGAACAAGCCGTTTCCGATCAGCCTGCCCGCGACCGTCGGGACCGTCGGCGGCGAGCGCTCGCCCTACGGGATCGCGCTCGGCGTTACCTACCCGCGCGTCGACCTCGATCGGCTCTTCGCGGCCATCGCCATCGCGGAAAAATCGTGGCGCAAGGCCGGTCCCGAAGCCTGGGTCGGCGTTTGCCTCGAGATCCTCGCGCGCATAAACAAGCGCAGCTTCGAGATCGCGCACGCGATCATGCACACGACCGGACAGGCATTCGTGATGTCGTTCCAGGCCGGCGGCCCGCATGCGCAGGACCGCGGGCTGGAGGCGGTCGCCTACGCCTGGGACGAGATGCGGCGTATTCCGGCCAGCGCGTACTGGGAAAAGCCGCAGGGCAAGAACGAGCCGCTGAAAATGGAGAAGCGCTATGCGATCGTGCCGCGCGGCGTCGCGCTGGTGATAGGCTGCAACACCTTCCCGACGTGGAACGGCTACCCGGGCATGTTCGCGAGCCTCGCGACGGGCAACGCGATCGTCGTCAAGCCGCATCCGAACGCCATCCTGCCCCTGGCGATCACCGTCGCCATCGCGCGCGAAGTGCTGGCCGAGGCGGGCTTCGATCCGAACGTCGTGACGCTGGTCGCGCACAGCGCCGACGACGACACCGCGCAGACGCTGGCGCTGCGGCCCGAGATCAAGCTGATCGATTTCACCGGCAGCAGCGCGCACGGAAGCTGGCTGGAGCGCAATGCCCGGCAGGCGCAGGTGTACGCCGAAAAGGCGGGGGTCAACCAGATCATCATCGACTCGGCCGACGACTTTGCCGGCGCGGCGCGCAACATCGCGTTCTCGCTCGCGCTGTACACCGGCCAGATGTGCACGGCGCCGCAGAACATCTACGTTCCGCGCGACGGCATCGAGACCGGTGACGGACACCTGTCGTTCGACCAGGTCGCGCAAGGCCTGGGCGCCGCGATCCAGAAGCTGGTCGGCGATCCGGCGCGGGCGGTGGAGATTCTGGGCGCGGTCGTCAACGACGGCGTCGCCGAGCGGATCCACGCCGCGCGCTCGCTGGGCGCGGTCGTGCACGACAGCCAGGCGATCGTCCACCCGCAGTTCCCCGAGGCGCGCATCGCGACGCCGCTGCTGGTCAAGCTCGATGCCGCCGATGGCGCCAAGTATCTGCAGGAATGGTTCGGGCCGATCGCCTTCGTCATTGCCACCGACGACACCGCGCAGAGTCTCGACATCGCGCGCCGCGCGGTCGTCGACCACGGCGCGCTGACCTTGTCGCTCTATTCGAAGCGGCCCGAAGTGATCGAGCGCACAATCGCGCTGGCCGAAGATGCCGGCGTCGCCTTGTCGATCAACCTGACCGGTGGCGTATTCGTCAATCAGTCGGCGGCCTTTTCCGACTATCACGGCACCGGCGCCAACCCGGCCGCCAATGCGGCGCTGACCGATTCGGCGTTCGTCGCCGGCCGGTTCCGCGTCGTGCAGCACCGGATGCACGTCGCGGCGGCCCCGCAATGAGCCATCAGCACATCCTGTTCGAAGTTGCGGATGGCATCGCGCGCCTGACGCTCAACCGGCCCGACCGGCTCAACAGCTTCAACGACGCGATGCACGCCGAGGTGCGCGACGCCATCGGCCGAGTGCGGGCCGATGCGTCGGTGCGCGTGCTGCTGCTGACCGGCGCCGGACGGGGTTTTTGCGCCGGGCAGGACCTGGGCGACCGCGCGGTCGCGCCGGGCGCCGAACCGGTCGACCTGGGTGCGTCGATCGAGCGCAATTACAAGCCGCTGGTGCTGGCGCTGCGCGCGCTGCCGCTGCCGGTCGTCTGCGCGGTGAACGGCGTCGCAGCCGGCGCGGGGGCCAACATCGCGCTCGCCTGCGACATCGTCATCGCCGCGAAATCGGCGAGCTTCGTGCAGGCGTTCAGCAAGATCGGCCTGATCCCGGACTCGGGCGGAACCTATCTCTTGCCGCGGCTGGTCGGAACCGCGCGGGCGATGGGACTCGCGGTCTTCGGCGACAAGCTTTCGGCCGAGCAGGCGGCGAACTGGGGATTGATCTGGCGCTGCGTCGACGATGCGGAGCTGCCGGCTGCCGTCGACGCGATGCTCAAGCAGCTGGCGAGCGCGCCCACGCGCGGTCTCGCCGCGACCAAGCAGGCGATCTATGCCGCGTCGGGCAACGCGCTCGAAGCGCAGCTCGATCTCGAGCGCGACCTGCAGCGCGAGCTCGGGAGAAGTGCCGACTATCGCGAAGGTGTCGCGGCGTTCGCGGCCAAGCGTCCGCCGCAGTTCACCGGCAAATAGCGGCGCGGCGTCGATGGGCGAGCATCATCCCGCGGCGAGTCCCGACGAGGCGCAGGCGCTGGCCGAGCGGGTGGCGGCGGCGATGTACGAGCGCGACCGGGCTTCGCAGGCGCTGGGCATGCACATCGTGCGGGTCGGCGCCGGCCATGCCGAGCTTTCGATGCGCGTGCGCGCCGACATGCTCAACGGACATCTCACCTGCCACGGCGGGTTCATTTTTTCGCTGGCCGACAGCGCGTTCGCTTTCGCCTGCAACAGCTACAACCTGACGACGGTCGCTTCCGGCTGTACGATCGAATTCGTCGCGCCGGCGCGCGAAAACGACGTGCTCACCGCGGTCGCGCAGGAGCGCAGCGTCAGCGGCCGCACCGGCGTGTACGATATCGAGGTGACCAACCAGGACGGCACCGCGATCGCTTTTTTCCGCGGCAAGTCGTACCGGATCAAGGGCCACGTGCTCGACAGCGGCGAGGCGACCGCCTAAAGCCGGCGCCAGCGGAGCAGGAGACGAGTCATGGCCGCGAGGAAGCCCGCACCCGGCGATCTCGAGTCGATCGAGACCGCCAGTCGCGACGAGCTGCAGTCGTTGCAGCTGCAGCGCCTGCAATGGTCGCTGGCGCACGCGTACGACCACGTGCCGCATTACCGCAAGGCGTTCGATGGCGCAGGCGTGCATCCGCGCGACTGCCGCTCGCTCGACGATCTCGTGCGCTTCCCGTTCACCGTCAAGAGCGATCTCCGCGATAACTATCCGTTCGGAATGTTCGCGGTGCCGCGCGAAGAGGTCGTTCGCATCCATGCTTCGTCGGGCACGACCGGCAAGCCGACGGTCGTCGGCTACACGCGCGCCGACATCGACACCTGGGCTGACGTCATGGCGCGCTCGATCCGCGCCGCCGGCGGCCGCGCCGGCGACATCGTGCAAGTTTCGTAC